>ENA-UPTA01004748-UPTA01004748.1-activated-sludge-metagenome-genome-assembly--contig:-NODE-4748-length-12758-cov-13.155239_pt1 | contig 12758 bp, 9 predicted proteins | sample MGYA00238184_ERZ773361 | MGnify/ENA primary metagenome ERZ773361 (study PRJEB29100, sample SAMN05720205) | activated sludge metagenome | isolation source: anaerobic digester from wastewater...
GCGTCTCAGGCGCGCGGTCGATCACGGTCACTAGAAACGAAGTGCTGTATTCGCTCAACAAACCCGAGGATTTTATTCTTGCTATCGTCGAATTTCTTGACGAAGCGAAGTACAAAGTGCACTACATTCGCCGGCCATTCCAAAGAGAACCTGATTTCCTCGTCACAAGTTCTGAGTACGACTTCGCCGGATTAATCGCGAGAGCTGAGGAGCCGGGGTGAGCTTTCAAATCTCCTACGATTTTCGCGGTACTCATGGAGTTTTTGAGTTCTTGGATCATCGCATTGAATTTTGTCCATAACATTTGCGCTCAGCATAGTCACGTGCGGAAGAGGAAGTCGGCATAAAAACCAAGAATTCCTTTCGAGGAGTCCAACCCCGTTTGACACCACCCTATAATCATGCCCGCAAGCCCTATTCTCCTAGTAGTAACGATTTTGTACTTTTTCTCAAAGATATAGCGCAACTGGCACAAACACAGGAAGTTCAAAAAATGCAGTTTTAGAGAATTTTTCTCTGTATTTGCAAGCTGTTCTTGCATTTTTAGTGTAAAGTGCTACAATGTAACCAATGGAGGGAACCATGCTCATACGAGCAACATTCGCCAACCTCTTCTCATTCGATGCTCCCCAGACCATAAGTTTTGTTGCGGGCAAGGGCCGAACGCTCCCTTCTCATAAACTAAAAAGGAAGAATCGCAACGAACCATCTCCTCTCAAGGCCGCCATCGTGTACGGAGCAAACGCTTCTGGAAAATCCAACCTCGTTAAGTGTTTCAATCTTGCGAAGAAAATGGTGGTTAAGGGCTTCCATATAGACGAGCAGATTAATCGCACTCCGTTCCGTCTCCGGCCCAACGCCATAAAGGAACCGAGTTGGTTTGAATTCGAACTTGACCTTAATGGTGAACTGTATGCCTACAAACTCGTCTTTGATGATCGCATTATTCTTGAAGAATCTCTTACACAGATTCGTGCGACAACTGAGCGCAGCCTTTTTTCCCGAACCTATGTAGACCAGAAAACGAGCGTCAAGTTCGACGACAATTTTTCTAGCAAAGAAGAACAGCAGCGTTTTCAGTTCATTGCGCAGAATACTCGGCCTAATCAGCCCTTTCTGACTGAAACGGTAGAGAGCAACAGCGATCGATACCGTCAACTCTACGATTGGTTCAGATATGGGCTCGAAATCATCTATCCAGAAGCGATTTTCTCTGGGCTCGGTCCAGCACTTCAGTCTGGAGGGAAACTCGCGTCGTTGTATGAAGGATTCTTCAGAGGACTTGGACTTGGCATCGCCGGTATCCAGGAGATTCGAATTGATACCGAAAGCCTTCTGAAAACATTTCCGGTTGAGCTTGTCAATGAGCTAAGAAAGAGTCTTAAGGACGGAGTTTCTATCTCACTGGCAGGCCCTGACGGCTCACGCTATCGTTTTGCAAAGAACAAAGACGGCGAGATGGAACTCTACAAGATCATGATTAATCATGAAGTCGCTGAAACCCATGAACAGATTGCGTTCGACCTTAAGGACGAGTCAGACGGAACCATACGCCTGATCGACCTAATCCCCGCACTCGCTGATGTGTGTGACCACGAACGTATCTATGTCATCGATGAACTCGATCGCAGTATGCATGCTCAGCTCACAAGAGCCTTTCTTGAGTATTTTTTCTCATGTTCGACATCGAGAAGTCAGATATTGGCCACTACTCATGACCTTGACCTCCTGGACTTGGACTTGCTCCGCAAAGACGAAATATGGTTTGTGGAGAAGGATCGGGCATCTGCGTCTCACCTCTATTCGTTAGAAGAATTCAAACCAAGGTACGATAAAGATATCCGCAAAGGGTATCTGCAGGGCCGTTTTGGCGGGATCCCAATAATCCGCAATATTCAAACTGGGATGTGGGACAGATGAAAACTCGTCGTTCATTCACACGTCCGAGCGGGTTCAGAGACGCTAGTATTATAGGGATCGCGTGTGAGGGAGATGTTACCGAATATCGATATTTCGAGGAATTCAAAGAGCGATACACGGAATTTCCTTCGAGGATACATATCGAACTTATAAAAAGGCAAGAGGCGACTCAATCGGCTCCCGAATACGTCATCGCATCGATTGACGCATTTAAGAAATCGAAAGCTGGCCCTGATGATGAATTCTGGGCAGTGATCGATTATGATCGCTGGGGTGACAAAAAAATGAGTGAAATAATCCAGCAAGCTTTCCAAAAGGGATATCACGTTGCAGTAAGCCGACCGTGTTTTGAAGCGTGGCTTTTGCTGCAATGGATTCCGAAAAGTGATATTACAGAGGCGATGCTCTTAGGCTTCAACAAAAAAAGCTGCAAAGAGATTGCTTCTGAAATACGAAAGATTCAAGGGCACTATAAAAAAGACCTCAACGACGTGGTCGAATACGTGGAACGGGCTGAGATAGCGATTGAGAACGCTCGTTCTTTGGATGTAAATCCAGTAGACAGGTGGCCTCGAACATTTGGTTCACGTGTGTACCAGATTTGTGAAAGAATCAGAAAACAATAAAGGATAACACAACAATGACCACTAGAAAAAAACTCATAGAAGTCGCGCTCCCGCTGGAGGCGATCAATGCAGCGAGCGCGCGCGAAAAATCGATCCGGCATGGGCACCCAAGCACGTTGCATCTGTGGTGGGCGCGCCGGCCGCTGGCAGCGGCGCGTGCGGTGATCTTTGCGCAGATGGTGGACGATCCTTCCTCATACCCGGACCTTTTCCCTACCGAAAAAGCCCAACAGAAGGAACGCGAGCGTCTCTTTCATATCATCGAAGACCTCGTGAAGTGGGAGAATACCACAAACGAAGAGGTTCTGCAGAGAGCTCGTGATGAGATTTGGAACAGTTGGCGGCGCACCTGCGCGGAGAATGCAGATCATCCGCACGCGGCGGAGCTTTTCGATCGGAACAAGCTGCCAGCATTTCATGATCCCTTTGCAGGAGGCGGATCAATCCCCCTCGAAGCACAGCGCCTTGGGCTTGAAGCCTGGGCAAGCGATCTAAATCCAGTGGCCGTGCTCATTAACAAGGCGATGATAGAGATACCGCCAAAGTTCGCGGGCCAGGCGCCCGTCAATCCCGAGGCAAGGAAAAACCAACTCATCGCGAAGACGTGGAAGGGAGCCGCGGGTCTGGCTGAGGATGTGCGCTACTACGGCCAGTGGATGCGGGACGAGGCGGAGAAGCGCATCGGACACCTCTACCCTGAGGTAAAAATCACCGACGAGATGATCGAGGAGCGTCCGGACCTTGCGGACTATCGGGGCAGAGAGCTCACGGTGATCGCGTGGATATGGGCGCGCACGGTCAAGAGCCCCAATCCAGCCTTCGCGAATATCGATGTGCCGCTGGCGAGCACTTTCATGCTCTCGACCAAGCCCGGGAAGGAAGCCTACGTCGAGCCGGTCATCGAGAATGGCGGGTATCGATTTACGGTGAAGGTGGGGAAGCCGAAGGATCCGGAAGCGGCAAAGAACGGAACAAAATTGGCACGCGGTGCGAATTTTATGTGCCTAATGTCAAGAGAGCCAATAAAAGGTGATTATATAAAATCAGAGGGCCGAGCAGGAAGAATGGGCTCGAAACTCATGGCAATTGTTGCCGAGGGAACCAAAGGACGAGTGTACCTTGACCCAATTACGGAGCATGAAAACATCGTGCGCTCTGTGAAACCAGATTGGAAACCTCAGAATGATCTAATCGGTAAATGCCGAGATCAGCTTCCACTTTATGGAATGAACACCTTCGGCGATCTCTTCACCCCTCGCCAGCTCGTGGCGCTCGACACCTTCTCTGACCTCGTGCAGGAAGCGATACCTCGCATCGAGGCAGATGCGGTTGAGGCTGCGCTTGCGGACGATGACGTCGGCCTCGAAGCGGGTGGCACCGGAGCGCAGGCGTATGCAGAGGCGGTGGGGGCATATTTAGGCTGTGGGATTAGTCGAGCTGCTGATTACTGGAATTCAAATGCTACATGGGAACCGGGTGGTGGATTTATTGCTCATGCATTTACGCGACAAGCAATTCCAATGGTCTGGGATTTTGCTGAATCAAGTCCATTTTCCGACTCAAGTGGTAATTGGGTTTCAACATGCATTGAATGGATTGAAAATGTGATTCTTAATTTTATACCCAATAATAGAGGTTTTGCTAAGCAAGCTGATGCTCAAAAACAAAATATTAGTACTGATTGTTTAATCTCAACCGATCCGCCTTACTATGATAACATTGGGTATGCAGATCTTTCAGATTATTTTTATGTATGGCTTCGCCGTACATTGAAGCCAATTTTCCCAGGTCTCTTTGCTACACTTGCTGTCCCCAAAAATGAAGAACTAGTTGCTACACCCTACCGTCATGAGAGTAAAGAATTAGCAGAAGCGTTCTTTCTGAGCGGGATGACTCTGGCGATGAATCGACTAGCCGAGCAAGCACATCCAGCATTTCCTATATCGATCTATTATGCCTTCAAACAATCAGAGAGCGAGATGAATATCGGGATTGCCAGCACAGGTTGGGAGACTTTTCTTGAGGCTGTATTACAAGCAGGATTTGCACTTACGGGTACTTGGCCAATCCGAACTGAGCGAGGGGCTCGATCAATCGGTATTGACACCAACGCTCTCAGCTCCAGCATCGTCCTCGTCTGCCGCAAACGCTCCCCTAACGCGCCGATCTCCAGCCGTCGAGAATTCATCTCGAAGCTCCGCTCTGAGATCCCTCGGGCCCTTAAAGACCTTCAGCGCGGCAACATCGCGCCAGTGGATCTCGCGCAGGCTGCAATCGGCCCTGGCATGGCGATATTCACCCAGTACGAAAAAGTGCTTGACGCCGAGGGTAACCCGCTCAGTGTCAGAGACGCGCTCGCGCTCATCAACCAGACCCTCGACGAGACCATTGCCGAACAGGAGGGCGACTACGACGCGGAGAGCCGCTGGGCTCTTGCGTGGTTCGAACAGTATGGATTCTCTGAAGGAGAATTCGGCGTGGCCGAAACACTCTCCAAGGCCAAAGATACCAGCATCCAAAGAATGGTTGCATCTGGCATTCTTTTCTCGGGCAAAGGCAGAGTCAGGCTTCGCAGACCCTCAGAGCTCGATGAAAGCTGGGATCCCCAAACCGATACTCGACTCTCCACTTGGGAGATGGTACATCAGCTCATACGCATTCTTGAAAAAGATGGAGAGAATGCGACCGCAAAAATAGTACACAAACTGGGTAGCGATGCCGAATCTGCCAGGGAGCTCTGTTATCGTCTCTATACAATCTGCGAGCGCAAGAAGCGCGCGCAGGAAGCTCTCTCCTATAACAGCCTCGTGCAGAGTTGGCCGGAGATTGAGCGCCTTGCGAAGAGCATCAGAAAGCCCTCGTCCGATATGGGAGAATTGTTCGAACAGGGCGAAGATTAGTTAGTAAACATTTTTAAAATTCTTGAAAGGAGTGAATGTCACCATTTATGAGCAAATACGAAGTACATAATCAACCTGTCGAAGTCATCCTGGCTTGGCTCACCTCGGGAGAAATTGCTATTCCGGAGATTCAGCGTCCCTTCGTGTGGGATACCACAAAGGTCCGCGATCTTCTGGATTCGCTCTATCAAGGTTTCCCTATCGGATACCTCATCACGTGGCAAAATCCAAATGTCAGGCTTAAGGATGGTAAAGAATCGTACGGTAAAAAGGTGCTGATTGATGGACAGCAGCGTGTCACTGCGCTTGCAGCTGCGGTACTTGGTTGTCAGATAATAAACGCTGAGTATCGAGAGACACGGATAAAAATCGCATTCAATCCTCTTAGAGAGGAATTTGAAGTATGTAACCCGGCAATCGAGAATGATGCTTCTTGGATTTCGGATATCGCGTCGCTTTATTCTAGCACAGCGAATACACTCGCTATTTTAAAATCATACATGGCTTTAAATCCCACCGCAGATCAAGATTCTATCTTTGCAACGCTTCAGAATTTATTGAACATTAAAAGCAGGCAGATCGGCATCATCGAGCTCGCTCATGAGCTTGATATAGAGACCGTGACAGAAATATTTATCCGCATAAACTCAAAGGGTGTCGTGCTTGGGCAGGCTGACTTTGCTATGTCCAAGATTGCTTCGAGCGAGGAGTATAATGGCCCTCTTATTCGAAAAGCGATCGATTATTTTTGTCATATGGCTGTAGAGCCAGGGTTCTATACAACGATTAAAAATGTAGATACCGAATTTGCCAAGACCGACTATTTCCAGATGATGTCGTGGCTGAAAAATGAAAACGGCGATATCTATGATCCCGATTACTCCGATATGTTGCGTGTCGTGCTTATCGCCAAGTTTGGAAGAGGCAAGTTTTCCGACCTGGTCAACTTACTTTCTGGTCGTAATTTTGATACGCGAACCTTCGAATCGAGAATTGCGGAAGAATCATTCGCGACGCTAGAGCAAGGTATCCGCGACTACATGCGCGAAGCTAATTTCAAACGCTTCCTCATGATCGTTCGCTCTGCAGGTTTTATTGACGCTTCTTTTATACGTTCGCAATCAGCCCTAAACTTCAGCTACGCGCTTTATCTTACACTTCGTGACCAAGGCTATGATTCCGGAAGCATCGAACGTTGGGTCAGGCGGTGGTTTGTCATGTCTCTGCTCACTGGGCGTTACAGTGGGGGTGCTCCTGATTCCGCATTTGACGCAGACATTCGCGGGTTGAAGGCGAACGGAATGGAAGCACTTATGAGGAACGCTGAAGCTATGCTTCTCACGGATACATTCTGGGATGTAACAATAGCCCAGGGTCTTGAAACTTCGGTGGTAACGAGTCCGCTCTGGGGAGTTTTTCTTGCTTCTCAGGTGAAAAAAAAGGCGAAGGGATTTCTTTCCAGAGACATAACCGTCGAGGAACTTGTACTACACATGGGCGATATCCACCATGTATTCCCCAAGGATTTTCTTAAGAAAAACGGACTGACGAAAGGGAAATACAATCAAATCGCGAATTATGTGTACATGCAGAGCGAAATTAACATTAAGATAGGCAAAAAGGCGCCGCGAGTATATTTTCAAGTAATCGAAGATCAGATCGTCAATGGTGGAATGAAACTGGGATCGAATATCACAACGATAGAAGAACTAAAGGAAAATCTCGAAATGAACTGCATACCTGATTCCGTGATGGATATGGATTTCGATAATTATGAAGAGTTTCTTGCCTCTCGACGTATTCTTATGGCACGATATATGAAACACTATTACCTCGAAGTATTGTAAAATAGCGTCGAAACGAGAATTGGGAGTTATCAGCATGGCACTGAGCAATTACGACAGAGTCGGGAAAACGATGGAGATCCTTAAGGCAGGCCTTGCGCCTTTTGTGAAGCGTGAAGTTTTTGCCAGAGTCCCCGAGAGGGATGCCGAGGGGATAATTAGAGATTTCGCGAATGCCGATCGAAAACTTGGTGGCAAGCCGATTGAACAATGGGATGTCGCCGCTCTGCTCAATTTCATGTGGGTCAACTGGAACGAAATCTACAGCCGGACGCTGGGTAACGCTGAGCGTAGTCTTGTAAGTGAACTCCGGGAGAACCGGAATATGTGGGCACATCAGGATACCTTTAGCACCGACGACGCCTACCGTGCACTCGACTCTGCGAGCAGGCTCCTAACTGCCATCTCTGCGCCCGAGGCTGAAGAGATAGAGCGGTCAAAGAATGAACTGTTGCGTATCCGCTTTGATGAACAGGTTCGTAACGAGCGGCGCAAGGGCACAAGCTCAACCATTACGAGCGCGGTTACAGGAACCCTGAAGCCATGGCGAGAAGTCATTACTCCGCACCACGATGTCGCGGTTGGTCAGTATCAGCAAGCTGAATTTGCAGCTGATCTGTGGCAGGTGTACCTTGGTGAGGGCAGTCCGGAATATCAGAATCCTACAGAATTCTTTAGAAGAACTTATCTGACGGAGAGTCTTAAGAATCTGCTAATCGGTGCTATTAGGCGATTAGCGACCAATACCGGAGATCCTGTAATACAATTGCAGACCAATTTTGGTGGTGGCAAAACCCACTCAATGCTTGCTCTTTATCATCTCTTTTCTGGAGTTAATCCAGGTGAACTTGTTGGGATTGATGAAGTGATGAGGACTGCAGGTGTCAGCAGGCTTCCTGAGGTCAACAGAGTGATATTGGTGGGTAACCGTATCTCTCCGGGCCAACCTTCGATAAAGCCTGATGGTACGACCGTACATACGCTTTGGGGAGAGCTGGCTTGGCAGCTAGGTGGCAAAGCCGCGTATAACCGTATCGCGCTTGATGATCAGAACGCAACAAGTCCGGGCGATGCCTTAAGGATTCTCTTTAATGAATATGGTCCGTGTCTCGTGCTCATCGACGAATGGGTGGCATACGCCCGTCAACTCCACGGCGACAGAGACTTACCCGGGGGCGACTTTGAGACACATTTCAGCTTTGCACAGGCGCTCACCGAATCGGCTAAACTAGCGAAGAATTGTTTGCTTGTGATAAGTCTACCGGCATCCGATGATACCGGCTCTCCGCATACACTCGCTGACAATGCAGAAGTGGGAGGCGAGCAGGGTCGAGAAGCCCTCATCCGGCTTCGTAATGTTGTGGGGAGACTGGAATCATCCTGGCGTCCTGCAACAGCAGAAGAAAGTTTCGAAATCGTTCGTCGTCGATTGTTTGAACCCTTGGGAGATGCATCGCACTTCAAGGATCGGGATACTGTGACGCGGGCTTTCTCGAATTTTTATATGGCGCAACAGCAAGAATTCCCTCCAGAATGTCGCACCGTGGAGTACGAGAAGCGGCTTAGGGCTGCATATCCAATCCATCCGGAAGTGTTCGACCGGTTATATGGCGATTGGTCAACGCTTCTCAAGTTTCAGCGCACAAGAGGAGTACTGCGTCTCATGGCAGCGGTCATCCACAGTTTGTGGGAAAAAGGTGATCGGAATCCCCTTATAATGCCAGCAAATATTCCCGTAGATGATCCCCGTGTTCAATCTGAAATGACACGCTATCTCAGTGATAACTGGGTACCCATCATTGAGAAGGAGGTCGATGGTCCTGACTCTCTTCCGTTGAAGATCGATTCAGAAGTGCCAAACTTAGGCAAATTCGCCGCTACCCGACGTGTCGCAAGAACGATCTATCTAGGCTCTGCGCCCATTACCGATGCTGCACACCATGGCATTGAAGATCGGCGGATTAAGCTTGGCAGTGTCATGCCGGGAGAATCACCGACTGTTTTTGGCGACGCACTACGAAGGCTTGCAAGCTCTGCCACTTATCTATTCCAGGATGGAAGTCATTTTTGGTATTCCACTCAACCTACTGTAACCAAACTTGCAGAAGACAGAGCAGAACAACTTAGTCACGATCCAGATGCCGTCGTGCAGGAAATTGAAACGCGCATGCGGGCTGACCTCCGTCAGAAAGGAGATTTCAGCCGAATACATACTTTCCCTCACGGGGGGCAGGATGTACCTGATGACCTGGACACACGCCTTGTGGTACTTGGAATCGATTATCCCTACTCGAAAGATTCTGATAGCCCCGGAATGGAAGAGGCAAAGCGAATCTTGGAATCTCGAGGGAATTCTCCGAGACTTTATAGGAATACACTAGTATTCCTTGTGGCAGATAAAGGTCGCCTACAGGATTTGGATGAAGCGGTGCGCAAATTCCTAGCATGGAAATCGATCATTTCCCAGAAGGATCAGCTCAATCTGTCCCCTTTCCAGGTACGTCAAGCAGAGCAGCAGCTTGCAGCATCCGATGCAACAGTCACCGCCCGTGTGCCTGAGACTTATCAGTGGCTTCTGGTGCCTGACCAGCAACAATCACCGCAAGCAGCTATTGTGTGGCAAAGCATCAAAATAAGCGGCCAGGAACCTTTGGCAGCTCGTGCGAGCAAGAAACTACGCAATGAAGAATTGCTTATCCTCAGTTACGCACCGACTCGCCTCAGAATGGACCTTGACAGAATCCCGCTCTGGCGAGGCGACTGTGTGAGCATAAAGCAACTCGCCGAAGATTATGCAAGGTATATCTACCTTCCCAGACTGGTGAGTCCGTCCGTACTGCTCGAGTGTGTACGTAACGGTGTTTCGCTTCTTACGTGGGAACGCGATTCCTTCGCGTGGGCGGATTCGTGGGATGAAAACGCACAGCGGTTCAAGGGGCTGCGTGCTGGTCGGACAATTACATGCAATGATGAAAATAGCGGGGGACTCCTCGTAAAACCCGACATCGCTCTTCAACAGATAGAAAGAGAAGCAAAACCTTCGCGAATAGTCCTTACACCTGAACGCGTGGAATTGCCGCGCGCATCAAAGGTACCATTTACCCTGACCGCCTATGATGTTGAGGGTAGAACACTCCCTGTGTCTCGCGCAGCATGGTCAGCATCAGGCGGCGAGATTGATGGATTAGGTGTGTATCAAGCAGGCGAGACGACGGGCACCTATACTGTCGATGTTGAACTTGAAGGACTTCATGCCCGCTCCATCGTATTGATTAGCGACTCTGCGCAAGAGATCCTGCCTCAACGATCCTCTTTTACAGCTCCTGTGCCCCGCTTCAAGCGGTTCCATGGTGTCGTCACACTCGATCCTGATCGTGTTGGACGCGACGCGGGTAGAATCGCTGAGGAAGTTATCACGCATTTATCTGTACAGAAAGGTGTTCGCATTACTGTCACACTCGAAATCCAGGCCGAACTGCCAGAGGGTGCAAATGAGACGCTTGTCCGGACAGTGACAGAAAACGCAAACGCACTGAAGTTTGACAATCAGGGATTTGAGACGGAATAGCAACCTCATGTCTTCGGGTATTACAATAACCTGCAAAACCATGCCAAAGAGATCACCTTCTACCGCTGGTCCGCCTTGCTGAATGGTTTTGTCCATCATCGCTTTTACCATGGCGAGGTCTACTTCCTTTGCCATTTTTGCGACGCAAACATTCTATCAAGGTAGACTTGTCTGTCATCATATGCGTTGTCCGGCAGTTCGACGATCTTTCCCTTCCATGGTTCGCTTGGATGATATATCTTGACTTTGACAGTCCGAAGGTCAAAAATGACTAGTAATTATTGTAACTGCAAAGTGTTAATCAACGCGAAGAGTTACATAGAATTGTTTGTCTAATTTCAAAAGTCTTAATTTATTTTCTTTGTTTGCGCCAGAAGCATGCGGATATCTATTTGTCTGAGGAATTTCCTTGAAAGGTCTATGTTGAAGATTTTTTAATATCTCTGATGATTTGGTAGTAATAAGCGAACAGATAAACATTGAAATTCGGTAGCTGCTGGCCATTGAGATGGGAAAGCGAATACTGGATGCTCGCAGCCGAATACTTCCAGTCCATTGTGTATTCCAACACCCGTTCAAAGATCAGGAAGACAAATGTTAAAAATCCATCGTTACGGTAGTAAGCAAAGTCGGGCTTTTTGTTATGCAGGATATGTGTCGTGCCGATCACATTGGTGCAGAGCAGATAATAACCGTCATACTTCTCATCTTCTGCTAGCTTGTCTTTGTCCCATTCAACATCGAGTTGACCTGTGGTGCTCACCGCGGTGGGATGGTTCGCTCTTTTAGCTTATAGGTAAGAGCGCCCTCTGCATCAAAGAATTCCGTATAGCCTTCTTCGGATAGTATAAATAAGCCTTTGTTGCATCATCGGACTTGCTCACCGATTGACTCATCACATAGCCATTCTGCTGCTGCCGGATCTTTAGAATGTTCAGTACACTCATCATCCCCTTGTCAGCCACAAAAATTCGCTTCATGTTCGTGAAATCGATGATCGCTTGTTCCATTGCCTGTTGAAACGTCAGCATCATCGATTTCGAAGTAGTAGTTGGTTACATCATAGTACAGAATGCTGTGCTTCCTGCCATCAGCCCTGCAACCATCGATCGCTTACTTGCCAAAGAAAAAAACCTTTTTGGTTTATAAAGCGTCACTACACGGTAGGTAAAGCTGTCTATTACTACAAGACCAAGATCCCACTGAGAACCTTCTATGGCTTTGACGAACAGCGGCCCGGATACCTGGAAATCGATACCGTGTTCCACAGCGGGGGGGACAGTCGAGCATGAGTTCTGCTGCACCCTCAACGCCATCGATTCCGACAATGGCTCGGAGTTCCTCAATAAGCAGCTCTATGACTGGTGCAGAAGCGAACAGATTGCCTTCACCCGCTCACGCAGCTACCACAAGAATGACAATCCCTTCGTGGAACAGAAAAACAGCCAATATGTTCGCTTGTGTCGCTTACGGCAAAAAAGGACTTTATGTACTCAAAGCGAGCTATGATCCTGTAGTGCTGCGCGCTAACCTCGATACTGCACTCAACAAACTTCATCATGCCCATAGCAATAAAAGACTGGTAGAGATACTCTATTAGAACGCATGAATTGTTAGAAAATATCCTGAGGCATCAATTGCGCTTCGGTTAGATTTTATGATGAGGCATTGCGTAGCCAAACATAACCAAACAATAATATGTTGTCAATTTTCAAATTGAGTGCTTTTTAATATTTCCTATATCATGAATTATTTGATCGAACCTAATTCGCCACTGTCAAAGTCTGGAAACTTCACTTCAATATTACATGTTCCATTACGAATTTCCTTCAAAGAAGATCCCCCATTCCATCTATTGACAATTAGTCTATAGACTATTATTATTCAAGAGAGAAAAGGA
>ENA-UPTA01004750-UPTA01004750.1-activated-sludge-metagenome-genome-assembly--contig:-NODE-4750-length-12757-cov-12.669422_pt1 | contig 12757 bp, 10 predicted proteins | sample MGYA00238184_ERZ773361 | MGnify/ENA primary metagenome ERZ773361 (study PRJEB29100, sample SAMN05720205) | activated sludge metagenome | isolation source: anaerobic digester from wastewater...
ACCCCTTCAGCAAAATCAACTGTTGGCTCCCAACCCAGAATCCGCTTGGCTTTACTATAATCAAGGGCACTGGTTATCTGTTCACCCAGGCGTTCTGGCCCATATTCTTTTTGCAGATCTAGGCCGAGTTCTGCTACTAATTTATCAAACACTTCATTGGTCGAGGTTTCGACGGTGGTACCAATATTTAATTCACCGACAAAATCACTATCCAGAGCTAAAACATTGGCTTTAACCACATCGCTGACGTAAACGTAATCTCGAGTGTGGGTGCCGTCACCATTGATCACTGGTTGTTTGCCCTCACCGATCATTTCCAAAAAGATGGCAATTACTCCAGACTCACCATGGGCATTTTGGCGGGGGCCATAGACATTACTGTAACGCAAAACAATGAATGGTATCTGAAAAATTTCGTGATAGTAATTGAGGTACAGTTCGCCAGCGCGCTTGGAAATGCCATAAGGCGACAGCGGTTGTTCTTTCATCTCTTCCGTAAATGGTGTAGCTTGGTTGCCATACATGGCGCCACCAGTGGAAGCCATGATCACTTTTTGCACACCAACTGCTTTGGCGGCTTGCATGATATTGAGTAAGCCTAAAATATTGTTTTGAGCGTCAAATTGCGGATTTTCCACCGAATAACCAACTTGAATATGCGCCGCGTGGTGATTGATTACCTCTGGTTGTTCACTACCAATGATTGCTTGAACTTTTTCTTGATCGGTAATATCACATTCAATAAATTTGGCTTGAGGGTTGAGATTAGCCTTTTGGCCGGTTGAAAGATTATCTATGACCACTACTTGATGACCCAACTCAACGTAAGCATCAACAATGTGAGAAGCAATAAACCCTGCTCCGCCTGTGACTAATATTTTCATCTGACCTTTCTATTTAAGCTACCCAGTATCCTTGAATAAAGAGCATGCTGTTGATTATAAGTAAAAGCAGACTAATTGTCAGGTAGAGGATCTTGGCTTGAGGTTTCCAGCGACTAAAATCTTTAGCCAGATAGAAAAAAATTGGCCAACACACCAAGATATAACGTGGCATACTGGAAAAATTACCGGTTAGAGTTGGCATGAAATAGGCTCCTAGAGCAAATAAGATCCAAGCTAAGGGTAACTCTTTTTTTAGAAAGGCTTTAATTAAATAATACAGCCCGATCAGGCTCAAGCAAAATTCTTGAACATAGGCAAAATATTTCCAATCGATTGGTCTGACTGTGAAGATAATTTTGAGATAGCGCCAGACCACTTGGGGCCAAATGACCAATTGACTTTGACGGCCTGCTCCAAATTGACTTTGCACAGTCAAAAAATATAAAGGATCATTAAAGTTGACCCATAAATAACCCATGTAACTGACTAAACCCAACGCGCCCACACATAAAATAAAACTAGCTGAATAATCAATCTTTTTTTTGTTTTGATAAAATAAATCAATCAGCATCGCTGGTAATAAAATAATGCCGACGATTCTAGTCGCACTCGCTAAGGCAATGAACAAGGCAGTCGGCCAAAACTTTTTTTGGCCAAAGAAATAAAAAGCGGCAAAAATCCATAGTAAAAATAAACCTTCGCTATATGCTGCGCCCAGAAAAAAACTGCTGGGGAAAATTAAAAACAAAATGATGGGTAAAAATTGTTGTGAGCGCTTGAAGTATTGCCGATTCAACACATATAACAGGTACAAAGCTAAGAGCGTTGCCAAATTATTAATGATCAATAAACTTAATAAATTATTATTGATCAACAAGCCTAACCATTTAGCTAATAGCGGATAAATGGGGAAAAAAGCTTGAATTAAACCTATTTTTTTATAACCTTGCTCAATAATGCTGAGGTAATGCACACCATCAAAACTCGCCCAGCGGTTGACCCAAGCTGGTAGCTGGTAATTTTGCAAAACACTAGGAGTAGAAAAACTGCCTTGATAAGCAAAAAACTGCGGAGCTACAGCACCGATTAAAAACAACAATAAACGCCAGCCCAGCACGATTAATAAAATTCTTTTCCAAGCTGCTTGCATGTTTATTGAACAAGTTCTTGATAAACTTTAATAGTTTGCTTAGCGGTTTTTTCCCAAGAAAACTTTTTGGCCCACTGCGCAGCTTGGTCAACAAAGGCTTGCCGTTCCTTTTTCTGCCAAGCTAACACTTGTTTGACTGCTGCAGCAAAATTCTCTGCTTCTTCTGCTTCGACAAACAGTGCTCGCTGACCAGCAATTTCTGGTAGTGATGAGTTTTTACCGCAAATGACTGGAGTTCGACACTGCATCGCTTCCAAAATTGGTAAACCAAATCCTTCATAGATTGATGGTTGAAGATAAGCCAAGGCGCCTTGATAAATAGCGGCCAATTCTTCTGGATCGTCGCTGACGATGTCCTCAATGAATTTAATGCGTTTGGCCACATCACTCAGGGCAATTTGTTTCTCAATGGCCAGCCATTCCGGAATTTCTTGAGGATGAAAATTATTACCGACACAGACTAATTTGATGTCGTTTGGTAAAAATTTTAGACTTTTGATTAATTGCGGTAGATTTTTGTTGTAATTGATATCACCCACATAAAGTATGTATTTTTTGGGCAAACGCAGTTGACGCTGATATTTTTGCCAAACTTCTTGGGTTAAAGGCTGGAGTTTGGGATTAGCTGCTAGATAAATAACGGTGATTTTGTCTTCGGGAACGCCCAAGTGTTTAATAATGTCTTGTTTGGACGACTGACTATCGGTAATGACGCGGTTGACCGCTTTCAGGGCCAGTTTTTGGCGCAAAAAGTTGACTTTGCCAATCTTGCCTGGTCGATAATGTTGCGGAAAGACTAAAGGAATTACGTCGTGAATGGTGACTACCGTTTTGGTGATTAATTTGAGCGGTAAAGTGGGAAAGAAAAAATCAAAATACGGATAGTGCACCACGTCCGCTTTGAATTTTTTTAATTCATCTTCGCTCATTGCTCCGGATTGGTACACTTCCAGACTGTGATTATTGAGCAAGCGATCAAGCAAAAACCTAGTATAGGTTCCAATTCCCCGAGTGGCATTGGCGTCACTGAGCGGACTAGTATCTAGTAAAACTTTCATTTAATTCTCTCCCAGTGTCAATTCCCAGCATTTCAAATAAGCGATCGGATGATGTAAACCACTAAATAGGGCAAAAACAAAGCCTGGCCAACCATCCACGATCCCCTTATGGCGCAAATAAAGTTTTAAGAAAGTCACTAGCGGTTTGATCAACAGATAATTAATAAAGGTGATCGGATTAATTTTGAGTCCTGACTCTAGTAATTGTTGGGCTTTAAAGGAAGTATAGGTATTAAATTTGTGCAAATAGACGGAAAAAGTCGGATTGCTATAATGCCACAAGTGACCATCGGCCATGCCAATGTGACCATCAACCCACATTTGTTCGTGAATATCTTTTTGCGGTAAACCGGCTTTGCCATTAACATACAGCCGAATGACGGGATCGGGATATTGACCACCTTTTTTTAGCCAGCGACCCATGAATAAATTACGCCGTTTAATCCACCACGCTACGGTGTCGTTGTGGCCAAACTTCTTTTGTTTACTTACTCGCTGATCGGTTTTTTTAATAAAGTCGGCCAGTTCTTCATCCACGGCTTCATCAGCATCGATTTGCAACACCAATTGACCTTTGGCTTTATCCATCGCCAACTGTTTATTAATGTGAAAGTTTTTTTTGTTGGTGGTTTTGATTACCCGCGCCCCAAATTTTTTAGCTAAGCTGCGAGTCTCGTCAGTTGAATTACCATCCACCACAATTATTTCATCAGCAAAATTTTTTACTGAATTTAAACACTTGTCAATGTTGTGAGCTTCGTTGTGGGTGGCTAAAACGACTGAAATCATAGTATTTCTATTATAACAAATTACAAATGCTCTAAAGTCTCTATCCCCAAGATATTTAAGCCAGTTTTGAGGACTAAAGATACTTGAAGCACCAATCTCAGCCGGAAATCACGCCTTAGAATGGCTTCCTCTCCAGAGGAATCTTGTAAAATTTGGTATTTATTGTAAAAACTGTTAAATTGACTAGCTAAATTATATAAATATTGACAAAGTAGCGCGGGATTTAATTGGCGCTGACTTTGCTGGACGACTTTGGCAAAATTAGTTAAAGTTTGGATAATCGCTTTTTCAAGCGGCTCCATAGTTAAATTAGCAGCAAGCAGTGCTTGGCTGTCCCTTTTGTTGCTGACATCTCTATTGCTGACGTCAATCCCTTGCTCTTTCGCTTTAGCGAGAATACTTTTAGCCCGCGCGTAGGCATAGAGCAAATAGGGACCAGAATTACCTTGCAAGTTTAACACCTCATCCCAATTGAAGGTCACCGCTAGTTGGCTGTTGCGTTTGAGATCATTCCATTTTAGGGCAGCAATACTCAACACTTTGGCTGTCTCTCGATCACCACACAACTCTTCCGCTTTGGCTTGAGCTTTATCTAACACCTCATTGAGCCAAATCACTTGACCTTTACGGGTCGACATTTTGCCATCGCTGAAACGGTATAAACCATGTTTAAGATGGAGACGCTCGCCCGGTTGGTACCAACCAAGCATCTCTTCTGCCTGATAAAGTTGCTGAAAATACAAACTCTGCTCACTACCGACTTCATTGATAATAATCGGGCGCTCGCCCTGGTCACCGCGGTAGCGCTCTTGCTCTAAGCGCCACTTATCTGCCGCTAAATCACGGGTGGCATAGAGCGTCGCCCCGTCACCTTTTTGAATCATCAATGGGGGATACTGATCGTTTGGATAAAAAATTAATTTGGCTCCACCCTCGCCCTCTTTGACAAAATCATTTTGCATTAAGTCGTTAATTAAATCATTGAGCATTGGTTCAAAAAATGATTCGCCATAACCTCGACCATCATTTTCAGTAAATTTGACACCGAGACGCTGGTAAATTTTATTAAACTCACTCAGTGACCAATCAATACAACGTTGCCACAAGCGACGTGCCTCTTGGTCACCTGCCTCTAATTTTTTAAACCACCAGCGAGCCTCATCGTTCAAACTTTCGTCTTGTTCCGCTTCTTGATGAAATTTAACATACAATTTGACTAGTTCAGCGACTGGACTGGCGCTGCTGGCAATCGCCTCTTCGTCTCCCCATTTTTTGATGGCGACAATCTGCTTGCCAAATTGCGTACCCCAATCGCCCAAATGATTATCGCGAAAAACTTGATAACCAACCGCTTGATAAAGGTTAGCTACCGCATCACCAATAATCGTGGAGCGTAAATGACCAATGTTAAAAGGCTTGGCAATGTTGGGTGACGAGTATTCGACAATCACTTTTTGCGAGTGCTTAGTTGCTGGGATTAGTTCCGCCTCGCTTTGTGGCAGATCAGCAAAGATTTGCCAAAAAATGCTGTCGCTTAGTTTAAAATTAATAAAACCAAAGCCGGCCACACTGGCGGTAATGGCTGGCTGCTGGAGCTGAAAGTTCTTAACAATCAATGCGGCCAATTCCCGCGGACTGGCAAAATCATCAGCCACTAAATCATATTTAAGCATGGCCAGATTGGTGCTGAAATCACCAAAATTACTATCTTTGGGTTGTTCCAAAACAATCTCTTCTGGATTAATCAGCTTGGCTAATTTCTCTGGCAAGCTGGCGCTGATCGCGGTTCTTAATTGTTCTTCAATCTGCATATATTTGTTTATTATAAGTGATAATGATCATCTTGCGCTAGACAGATGTTAATTTGCCAGATAAACGTTCATCTTGCGCTAGAGTGATGCTACTCTTTCGGCAGATAAATGCGGAAACGCTGTGAACCATCACTACCATAAATAATCTGATCTGGCTGGTAATGCATCATCTCATCATCCTTACTAGCCACGACAATCGTCTTTTCTCGATTTAAATCTTGAAAATCAATATCTTCACTAAACTCGTAATTGACTAAAATTCCTCCGTGATAGGCAATCGGGCTGACTTGATTGCCAAATAAGACATAAATATAAGCGTGCTGATAATCATTGGTAAATAATATCTTTTCTACCCCATTTTTATCTAATTGTTTTAAATATTCGACAGTTTCTAAGTAGCCCTCATTAAAAGCATCAGCACTGAGCCGATTGTAGTCTTGATAATAATGGCGCTGATAAATCAAAGTAAACAATAAATAAGCAACAAGCAATGGATAGTGCAACCCCCAGCGGTGATCTTGAAAAAACTGGCTCAGCCGTTCACATGCTAAAACTTCCAAAAAAATCCAAGCAGGCAGCGCCAACAAAGCCCGATTGCTGTGATAGGGCTGATCACCAATAATCGCTGGTAAATAACCAGCCACCAACCACAACCCAATTAAGACTAAAATTGGTCGACTATGGTCATTAAAGCGAATTTTTTTAGAAAACAAACTGAGGACATAGCCAATGATCAAAGCTAAGGCTGGATAACTCAGGACTCCAAACTGCCCGTCACCATGGCGCAATTCACCATTAACGTTACCTCTCGCTAAAAAATCCCAAGAAAAATAGGACAGGGCATTGGTCAATAAAACTTTGCACTTCTCAGCCAGGCTTAGCTCGCTCAATATAATACTAGAACCAGCGCGGGTTAAACCTTCACCATAAATAGCGTCGTAAGCTAAGGGACTGATTAAAAAGAGAGTCAAGGCCAGCGCCGCCAGCAAATGTTTGGGCTTAATTGTTAGTCTTTGGCGCTGCGCTAAAAAGATTAGCACAAACAATAATGGCGTAGTCACTTTGCTACTGTGATATGTATATAAAGTCAAACAAGCCAAAAACGCTGACAGTAATAATTGACCCAAACGCTGTTGGCGCCAGTAGCGATACCAAAAGTAGACAGCCCAAATTAACAAAGTTAAAGCCATCCCCGCCTCAAAACCCAACCGACTAAAGTGAATGTGCCACGGAGACAAGGTTAAAAATAACGCTGCCCACAAAGCCAGATTTTTATCCAGCTGATTTTGTGCCAGCACCTCTTTGGCTAACAGATAAAAACCGACAATGGCCAAGATACTAAACACAGCGAAGGGGAGTCTGACCGCCCATAAATTCAAACCAAATAGGGCAGTGCTCAGACCATTAATGTAGATCGCTAACGGCGCTTTGTAATCACCATAAGAACGAAAAGAAATCGGTAAGAATTCCAACCATTCGTCGCGGTGAGTTTGCCAAATAGCAAAACCGTTATAACCAATCGCTACTTCATCAACCGCCATCCCTGCTGGCACTCTCCCCAACTGATAAAAACGCAACCCTATTGCCACCAGCAAAATTGCTGCCAGGCATAAATAATGTCTTAAGTGTTGTTTTGGGGCGGGTTGACGCCACTCTTGAATTAACCAATATGGTCGCCATAAATAATAAGCCATTCTTTGCCAAAAATCCGCATTTTTTTTAGTAAATTTTTTGCCATTGCGCCAACTGATTTGCTCAATTTTGGCTTGACCAAAAACGTTTTGATGAGTGCTCTCGTGATGGTGCTCAACGACGGCTTTGGCTTCAAACAGCACTTGCCAACCCCTTTTCCTGGCTTGAAAAGATAAATCAATATCTTCCCAATAAGCTGGTTTAAAGCGTTGATCAAAACCACCAATGGCTAAAAATTTATCCCGATCAATTAAACTACTGCCACCACTAGCCCAAGCCGTCGGCCCACTCAGCAAATCATCAGCCTTACTATGCTGAAACATTCCTTGTTCAAACCAGAGTTTATTTTTACCTGCCCAAGTATCTTTGTCCTTGCCATTTTTTTCTAAACAAGTCACGGCAAAAGTTTTTTGGTGCTGAAAGTGGGGGATGAGGTGGTCTAAAAGATCTGCTTGAGGCACCACATCATTATTCAATAACAACACTAGTGACCGCTTTGCCAACTGAAAACCAAAATTAACAGTCGACCCAAAACGCAGGTTATGTTCATTGATCGCTACCACGATCTCAATGCCCTGCCACTGGCCTTGAAAAAGCTGAGCTGGCCACTGGTCTTGGGTCACTGGCGCTAAATTGAATTTTTTAATTAGGTAATTTTTGGTTGCACCCTCATCGGGGCTAGCATCATCAATAATAATTAATTGATCACCAGCTCGCATGATCGCCAACACCTGATCGAGGTGCTGAGCCAAAAGCGCTTGCCCCAGATAACTGGGGATTAACACGCTCACCGCTGGTCGTTGCTTGCTTTTTTTCATGTTAAAAACCTAATCATCAATCATTTTATACAATAATTGATTAAAGCGTTCAGCCCCAAAATCTTCTGCCCTCAGCCTCATAGCCCGAGCCACTCGCGCCCGCTCTGGCTCATTTTTAATCAAAGCTATGGTTTGATTTAAACAATCTTCATCACTCTCCCACAGATAATCACTAAACTCGCTACCTAAAACTTCTTTATGACCACCTTTGGCAATTAATAAGGGCACACAGTAAGCGGCCATCGCTTCAATCGGCGCAATCCCGAAATGTTCCATTGCACTAGGGTGGGTGTTTTCATCCAGACCATAACCAGTTGCTTGCCAATACAGACTCGCTGATTGATAGAGTTTAATTAAGGCACCACGATCGACTTGCTCGTGGATTTGAATCGGTAGATTTTTGGCCATAGTTTTAATTTCAGCCAAATAATCTTGATCTTCAACTGAGCCAACTAAATGTAACTGCCAACCAGCCATCAGCTGTGGTTCAGCTTCGATTAGGCGGGCAAATAAGCTGACTAAAACATCTTGACGCTTGCTATGCAGTTGGCGAAAAAAACGACCGACATTGAGAATAATTTTCTCTTTTTTGGCTAGTGGGTTTTTTTGAACCGGAAACTCAGCCAAATTGACCAGAGGCTGATGGACGTAATCAATGGTGACAGGCCAATGCTTTTCGACATAATTTTTAGTGAAATAGGAATTGGTATTTTTAATGTGGTAATTTTTTAACTTTAATTTTTCGACCAAAGATTTCTTAGTGATCGGCAACGGCACTTGAATGTGTAAAATATTTTTCTTAGCTAAAGAAAAAAACAGCGAACCATCAGTTACATGATACAAAACATCGAATTTTTTTGTCCAGGACAACTTAGTAAAAAAACTAGCCTCAGTGCCCAGTGGCGAGGCAATAATGTTTAATTTGTTTAAATCATAAGCACAAAATTGTTGATACTTTTGACGAATAATCGCTATTTGCTCCTGAGTTAAAAATTCTTGAGTTGGCAGGGCCAAAAAGACTTCATCTCTACCCCGCTCGAGTAGAGCAGTGATGCAATCTAGTAAATATTTCTCTCCTCCACCAAAATGTTTCGGAAAATAAGGAGAATAAAAAACAATTTTCATGTTATAGTTTTAAACTGGCACCTTCAGTTTTCCATAATTTTTTGATCTGCATTTCTTGTTTGTGATAGCGATCAGCTAGGCTGGGTTTTTGTTGTAATTCCCAAACTTGAATATAGACCAACATCCGATTAATCCCCTGCACCAGCGCTTCAATTAAACCCGCCAACCCATCTTTCCTTCCCTGATATTTAAAGGCTCGGCGATAAAACTCCATAAAACCTTTACGTAAAATGGTGAAAAAGGTGACTGGTTTGGTTTGTTCACTGGCAGCTAATAAACTGGCTTCTTTAATAGTCCAATTGGCACTTTTAATCAGGTTTTCTTGAGTTGAGCGATGGGTGAGATGAATTAGTTTGTGACTTAATTGACAAACATGGCCCGAATAAATTGGACTTTCATGAATCTCTCCCTGCCAACCTTTAAGACTGTCTTTGTGAAAAACACGAATCACCTGATCGTTTTGCCAATTACCATAATGAAATTTACGACCATAACAAATATTCTCTCGATTAATATTCATCACTTGGCAATCTTGATTTTCTAAATGCACTAGAATTTCTTTGGCCAGGGCTGGCGTTACCCGCTCGTCAGCATCAACATAAAAAAGATAATCAGTGGTCACACTCTCCAAACCTTTTTCGCGAATTTTAGCAAAGGACGGATGATCAAAACCAATCACCCGCGCCCCATATTTTTCGGCAACTTGGGTAGTTTTGTCTGTAGAAGCACAATCAATTAACAGGATCTCATCACACCAAGCTAGGGTTTCTAAACAAGCTGGTAGCATCGCCTCTTCATTCTTAGCGATAATAACCGCAGTGATTTTTGCTCTAGACATAACTTTGTTTACCCAAATTACTTTTAATCAAATCTAGCACGGCTTTGCGCTCACTAGCCGAACCATTGATCAACAAGCGTAAAGCTAAATGAACAGTAGTTAATCTACGCCGTCGCCAACCATGTTTAAAACTCAGCAATAACCGATTACGGGTTTGGTAATATTGTTGCAGTTGAGAACCCACCCCACCAGTTGAGCTGGCAATTTTATGATAAATCAAAGCTGACGGACAATAATAAACTTTTAAACCAGCCCGCTTCACTCGCAGACTGTAATCAACATCTTCACTGTAGAGAAAAAAACGATTGTCTAAAGTGCCAACCCGCTCCACCACCTCTCGGGTAATTAATAAACAACAACCAGTAGCAAAATCTGTTTCCCGAGGCTCGTCAAATTGGCCCCGATCCACCTCATCGACCCCAATGTGAAAACTAATTAAATTTGACCAATCAATTTTCCCGCCCGCATACCAAATCACTTGCCCCAGCTGATCGGGCTGATAACTGTTTTGGTGATATTCATAACCTTTGTGGAAATAAATCTTGGGGGAAATTAAACCAATTTTTGGATCATTTTTGGCTAGTAAATACAACTCTTTTAAAAAATTATTGCTGACCACAGTATCACTATTGAGCAACAAGAAATAATCACTATCATAGGTATTAGCCGCATGCTTAATGCCCAAATTGTTACCGCCAGTAAAACCGAGATTGCTCGCACTAGTAATTAATTCCACTCGTGGATGATGACGCAAAAAGTTGCTACTCAGTTTAAGTGGTACTTTGGAACCGTTATCAACCACAATCACCTGATAATCAAAACCCCAAGTTTCTAAATTATCCAAAGACCGTAAACAGTCTTTGGTTTCATCAGGTGTATTGTAGTTAACAATAATAATACTAATGTGATTTTTCATCGGTTTGCTATTTTTCTTTTCAGTTTTAAGAACAGCTTTCGCCCCCAACCAGCTTCACTAATTTCTAAGTCAGTCAGCCAATAATCAAACTCAACTCTTTGCGTTTTCAGTAATTTAATCAGTTGCTGATTGTTAAGTTGCTCTTCAGGAAAATCTTGAGCCTGCCACTGTTTTAATTTAATTAATAATTCATAGTTGCTCTGGAGCAAACTCAACGCTAAACCATGCATCCCATCTTGATAAGCTTTCTTCAAGAAGAAACGACGCAAAAACTCACTATTAAAAGCTTGGATTAAATCTTCAGTGCTAATGGTTTTGAGATTTTTTCTCTCTTTGGCTTGCAGGGAAGTATATTTTTGACTCCGCTCTACAAAATCTTCAACCGTCTCGTAATTGTGGTGAATAATCGCCCAGTCTGCTTTGGCGGGTAGGTATTCAGCCTGACCTTTGATGTCTGGTTGACGATGTACGCCGACCTGCCACTCCACCATACCCTTTTTAAATAGTCGAGCTTGATAGTCTGGCCACCAACCACTATGTTTAATAGCTTTATTAAAAATTAAATTTTTTCTCGGTAAAAAGAAGACGTCGGTATCATTTGCTTTAATTAAATCTTTAATTTTTTCGGCTAAACTTTTGGGTATCTCTTCATCAGCATCAAGAACCAAAATCCATTCTCCCTTTGCCTTACTCACCGCTAAGTTTCGAGCTGGTTCGACATAACCAAAATCTTCTGGGGTAGAAAAAACTTGATCAGTAAATTTCTTAGCAACAGCTTGGGTGTGATCAGTACTTAGCATATCAAAAACCACAATTTCATCCACAAATTTAAGCGATTTAAGTGCCCTTGCTAAGCGCTTTTCCTCATTTTTAACAACTAATACTGCAGAGATTGACATGAGTTTATTATCGTCTATTATGGATATTGTGTCAAAAGTTAAAGCTCTCGAGTCACTCACGGTTTTTTTTCCGGTTTATAATGAAGAAGAAAATATTCCACTTTTGATTGAATCAGCAAGTAAAATCATCCCTCAATTCGCCAAAGATTACGAATTAATTATTGTTAACGATGGCAGTACCGATCACAGTCGAGAAATTGCTCAACAATTAATTAGTGATAAAAAACACTGGCGACTTGTTTCACATGCTGAAAATTTAGGCTACGGCGAGGCGCTAAAAACCGGCATCAGGGAAGCCAAAAAGGACTGGATTTTCTTCACCGATGCTGATTTGCAATTTGATATGCAAGAATTGGCCTATTTCTTGCCCTTTACAACAGACTATCAAGCCATTATTGGTTATCGTTACAAACGAGCGGAAGGCTTCTCTCGCTCTTTCAATGCTCATTTATTTAAAATTTATATTGATCTATTATTCCGTCTCCACGTCAAAGACATTGACTGCGCCTTTAAACTCATCAAAGCGGATCTATTAAAAAGTTTAGATCTAAATTCGGGGAGTGCCTTTACCAGTAGTGAAATTCTCTATCGTTTAAAAAAGAAGAAAGTTCGTTTTAAAGAGTTACCAGTTAGCCATTATCCCCGTCGCTATGGAGTCGCTACCGGCGCTAATTTCAAAGTAATTGCTAAAGCCTGTTTAGAAGCGCTGCAGGTCTATCTCATTACTAAGTTTCCCAAACTAAAAAAACATGACTAATCTTAAAAAGTTTTTTACTA
>ENA-UPTA01004753-UPTA01004753.1-activated-sludge-metagenome-genome-assembly--contig:-NODE-4753-length-12752-cov-4.496338_pt1 | contig 12752 bp, 4 predicted proteins | sample MGYA00238184_ERZ773361 | MGnify/ENA primary metagenome ERZ773361 (study PRJEB29100, sample SAMN05720205) | activated sludge metagenome | isolation source: anaerobic digester from wastewater...
TTATGACCGTGTTCGCAGTTCCTTCAATGGGAGAAGATGAAACTCAATCGGCGGTTCCGCAGGTCTCAGGAAACCATAGTACGATCAATATGCGCGCACAAGGAAAGGATGGAGAGGATCTATGGACGCTGTGGCCGGGAGAATCCTACACGTATGAAGGCATTAAAGTAACTTGGAACATCGACCCGAACACGACCGATCCGTACCTGATGGCTGGAACCTTGACCGTCCAGGGCGCATCAGAGATGTTGCGGGATATCCCGCTGGTAACATCAGAGGTAGCCAATGAACCGGTCGCTTTCGAAAACATGGCGGGAAAAACGAAACCACGACCGCGAAGGGATTCTTTTATTCTCTATATCGACGAAGTTGTTTTTACCGCCGGTTACGATATAGGAACCCAGACTGAACCGGAGCGCCTTAAAGTTCAATCGATAGGTTTTTTCTCAAAAAAACAACCTGCCAACTATCCTGTCACAGGGGCACCATTCGAGAATCAACTGTTATATGTCTCCTGCGTTTCACCGATTTACCTCAATCCCTGGAAATTGAGCGTTTCTGAAACACCCAAACAATACCCGGATGGTTCCGAGTACTATGAACTGATTGCCCTGAATAGCGAAACAAAAGAATCATTCACTCTTCCACTTGCAAGAGACGCAATAAGGAAATTCGGTCGCTTCGAGATCACTGTCGCGTTCTTCACACCGAGGACAGGAACCGCGCAACTCAAGGTCAATGCAGATGAGGATTACACGATTCGCGGACTGGATACGTATATTAACGGATATAGTACCAGACCTCCCGAATCTGCACCGTTCGGTGAACTTCTGGAAAATCTGGGGCAGAAATATGGATTCACAGTCGAGTGGATTCCCTATCCGGGACATCCTGAGTCGATTGAATATGCCAGGAATAGTAGGAAATGCGATTTATTCGAGCTTCGTCCAGGCATCATAAGAGAGTTGCTGATCAATTACTATCTACTGCGAGAGCACTATATTCTTGACTGCCAAGATCCGAAAGTTCTGAAGATTCAGGCAAAGGATTACGACTTGGTAATCGCCGAACAGGAGAAACAAGCCAGGGAAGAGGAAAAGAAGCGAATTGAGGAAGCCAAGGAAGAAGAGAGAAAGAGAATAGAACAAGCCGAGGCAGAAGAGAAAAAGAAGGCCGAGGAAACGGAGGTGGCTGAGGAATATAAAGCGCTAAGAACACGATTCGAAACAGAATGCGCTTTACCGACAAAAGCGTTTCGGCTAAGCAAACTATCTGCACCGTCCATCAAGCCGATGATTGAGTCGGAATTGCATAATTACTACATATTCCCGGTACGAATAATGGGCAACGCAGCCGATCCAGGTGCGACCTTAGTCGAAAAGGGGAAGCATTATTCGGTTTATTCTTACCCGAAATCCTCTCTCACAGAACTGTATAGCAGCGCTTTTAACCAAACGCATAAAGGAAAGAAGGAGGAGAATGTAATTGCCGACGAGAAATCCAATACTCTGATCGTTACAGCAACAAAGGAGGCATTGGACAAAATCGAAAAGATTATCTCCGACATGGAAAACCTGATCGGAGAGTCCGCAAAGAAAGGCCCCGCCGATATTTACCGGGTTGAGATGGTCCTGTTGCAGGGACTCGATGGGGCCGCATCGCGGATCGAGGCGGCTACCGCAACTCCCACACCCGCCGCCGCGAAAATCGAAGACGCTTCTGCGATGGCGCGGTACGGGATCAGCAAGGAGGATCTGGAGATCTTCGGATTTACCTCCGTCAAAGAGATGGGCAAGGCGGTTGTCAATCTGCTCGGAGTCCCCGATGAGACCGGGAAGGCGGAGGCGACGCTCTCGGATAGTTTCAGCTGCGAATTGGAATTTCGCGATTTCATGGAGCCGTATCTTGTGTTGACCGGCAAGTTGAAAGACCAGGAAGGAAAAGCGCTGCTCTCCAATTCGGTCTACCTGCAAACGGGAAAGCCTTCCGTGCTTGGTCTTACCAATCTGCGCCAGGCGGTAATATTGGTACTGCGGTTGCATGGGGGGCAGTAGCTGGGATGAAATGTAGGGTGGGATCAACCGCGCAGCGGTAGCCCACCAATGATAATAACTGCATATTGTTCGATACCTCCGGGGAGATTTTGAAGATGTCTGAAAACCCCAGGGAACGACAAACCGTGAAGGGATTGCCACATCAGGAATTCTATTCGAAATTGCTCATCTGTCAAACACCCCGGGGGGATTGGGCAGGAACAACGAATATGCCCGGCGGGACAAGGAACCACGCTTTCTTCATCACATCTCCCTACAGCGGTTCTTGCTGTTTCAACAGGTTGATGGCTTCGGAGGTCCCGATCACGACGAGTCGATCTCCCTGTTCCAGTTTCTCGTTCGGTCCGGGGGAGGTGATCTGGTCCTCGCCACGATGGATTCCCACGACCGTGGCGGCATATCGTTGGCGGAACTGCAATTCAGCTAACGTCTGCCCGATCCGTCGCGAATTGTCCGCAATCCGTATCTCGGCAATAACGAATCGTTCGGGTGTATTAAAGATTTCTTGTTCCTGCATTTGATTCAGGAAAGTCTCCGCCTCTCTCAATTCCCCCGGATGTCCCATAATAACCAGGCGGTCACCGGGATAGATTTGAAAATCCGGTCCGGGATCGTAATGGACCCGCCCTGCCCGGCTCACAGCGAGAATGGAGACGCCGGTCATGGATCGAACAGGAATACTTTTGAGGGTCTTGCCCGCAAAAGCCGAGCCGGACTGGATGCGGATTTCCCGGAATGCAATGGGCCAATCGACGCTTTCCGGAAGAACATCCATGGCATGTGTCAAGGCATCCGCTGCCTGCTCGGCCGCATCCCTGAAAGGTCGAAAGACAACATGTGCCCCGGCCTCCTCATAAATTCCCGCTTCCTCTCGATTGGTCGCCGTCAGGGCCACTTTCCCTCCATATCCAAGGCTCTTGAGAAGGTGAATTAAGGACAGATTCAATTCCCTGTCACGGACCGTATTCACCACCCACCGGGCCTTGCGCAAAGGCAGTTGTTCGTGGATTTCCGGGTCCGCGATATCTCCATACAACGCAGAAATCCCCCGTGATCGCCATTTCTGCAGAGCGATAGGATCGAAATCCACTCCAACAATGTCCTTCTTGCGATCCGACAGGCACTTAGCCAGACCGCTTCCGTAGTTTCCCAAACCGACCAGGATCACATCCACCATACGCATTTCCTGGCCGGTATCTCCGACGGTTTCCCGATAGGGATTGCGCCGCTCGAAAATCAGAAGCGGCTTTGACAGAAAGCGGTACAACGGCCCGGAATAGAGAATCATGTAGGTAGAGGCAAAAATGGTCACCACCCCCACAAGCGTAATCAGTCCCATGGTTTCGGGAGAGATATGGCCGAGACTGAGTCCCAGAGCCGCCACAATCAGGGAAAACTCGCTGATCTGGGCCACGGTCAACCCCGCCATTAACGCCGTGCGACGGCGGTAACCCATCACACCCATGATGATCAAGACAATCAGGGGATTTCCGATCAGGACAAATAGAGAAAACCAGATTGCCGCATTCACCTGGGAACCAACCGTGGACCAATCCAATCGCGCGCCCAAATCAATGAAAAAGAACAACAGCAGGAAATCCCGAAGGCTGGTCAATCGCCCCCCGATGGAATCCCGGTATTCGGTGGATGCCAGCGAGACCCCGGCCAGGAACGCGCCGACTTCCTTGCTGAACCCCAGTAATTCACCCCCCGCGCCGAGAAGCACCGCCCATGCAATTGCAAAGAGGACCAGCATTTCCTGCGAGTGCGCGATTCGACGCAACAGGTCGGGGAGAACATAGCGCATCAGCACACCGACAAACGCCAGCAATCCCAAGCCTTTTCCCGCAATGAGCAGAGAGGTTCTCATAACCGAACCTTCCTCGGAAAGGCTCGAGCCGAATGTGGTCAGGCCGACCAGGGCCAGAATGGCGGCGATGTCCTGGACAATCAGAAAGCCGACCGCAATCTGCCCATGAAGCGAGTCGATCTCTTTCTTATCCGAAAGAAGTTTGACAATGATGATCGTACTGGAAAACGTAAGCGCAACGGACACATACGCGCTTGTTATGACGGTCATCCCCATGCCGATAGCGATGACAAAACCGATGATCGAGGTAAAAACAATCTGCCCCAGTCCAGTCGCCAAAGCAACCGGACCGGTGGTCCGAACCAGGTGCAAATCCAACTTCAATCCGACAATGAACAACAACAAGGCAATCCCCATTTGCGCCAGGAGCTCGATCTGCGCGTAGCTCGCGATAATCCCCAGGCAGGACGGCCCCGCCAGGATGCCTGTTGCCAGGAACATAATGATCAGGGGCTGCCGCAATTTCTGGCCGACAATCCCCAGAAAGGTGGCCAGCCCCAGAATCGCCGCAATTTCATAAAACGAATGTCCGTGGCTCATTCAAACCTCCCATCGGGGTTTTTGTCCCGGTCCCATGGAAATACCGAAAGGCTCCTTATTTTGAATGGAATCGGGATCTGCGACCATGAGACACCCTGGGATTGATCTCGATAGGATGTATGAGGTTGCCAAATCCCGACCGGCTGATATTTCAGAAGCCTTCATTAAACAGCGCTCAACAAATAAATCAAAGACCACTTCTCCGGTTCCATCACAATCGGCAATCCCTCCTGAATCAGGCATTCGCCGCTGAGAATCTCTATTTCGTGACTATCCGGATTCTCGACACGGTAATCGGTTTGTCGATTGAGATGTTTGAACAGGACACGATCTTGAATCGTATCTTTTCCATCCCAGCGACAGAAGATTGCCGCCGCTCGCTCTTTCGCTGTCGTGAAAAACAGCACACCGGCATACGACCCCCCTTCGGTCGGCAAGATCAAATCATACAGACAATCCGTCTTGCTTTCGTTCAGGCGGCGGTAGTTTTGAATTTCTTCGAGGATAATCCGTCGATGAGCATCCGTCAGATTGGAGAGGTCATCGACAATGCCCCAGCTTCCGGCCATGGCGCTACGGCAATAATAACGAATCAACTCCCGATCATCGGGCGACATTCGGCTGATATTGTTGGTCCAGCGGCAGGCCTGCCATGGAAATACGAATTCCATGGCTCCCAGGGCGACGCGGATGTTTTGTCGGGCGTGCTCCAGGCCGTTGTTCCCGCCGTCCCGCAGCCACTGTGTCTGGCAGGCCTGGACCGTTAATTCGTTAATCATGCGTCCCCCGCTCTGGCAGTTCTCGATAATCAGATCGGGATTCACGTGCCGAACGGCTTTCAAAGCCTCCTGGAACGCGATGACATTCCGCATCACCCCCGCGCGTGTCTCATTCATAAAGAAATCCTGGTCATATTTCCACCAGGCGATACCGTAGCGGTTCCGTAGAAACGCGACATGGTTTTTCAGTAGTTCCGAGAAATTGCAGCCGTCCAGATCGAGCAGGTGACCATCGATGAATTCCCTGTAAAATCCGGGCCGATCTGCCTGGGACGGTGGCGCATCGGCGGGTGCATGAACGAATTGCGGGCAGGTCCAGATCCCCGTCGTTCCTGCATGACGGCCCGCCGATTTCAGCAGGGATTCAAACTCTCCCGGCTGGAATTTTGTTTCATCGGGGGTCCAATCCCCGACATTCTTGTACCACCCCGCATCAATCACAAACGCATCGAATCCGAACGGGGCCATATAATTTACTTGCCTTCTCAGGAACTCCCCGTTGATCTGAAATCGCGTGGTGTACCAGTTGTTATAGCCCAGATAAAAGGCCGGTGGCGGCATGGCAAATCGCTCTTGAGCAAGAGCAACTCGCTGGCGCATCCAGTCGGCACGTGCCAGGCTGTCGTCGCTTTCCCGGGTGATAACCGTGTGCAGCACCGGCCCGTGAATGGATTGCCCCGGATCGAGGATCAGCTGTGTCTCTTCCGGGGGAAGCCATACCGAGAAATCGGCCCCCTGTTTCGTCCCTGTGATTATCGCTTTCCAGCCACCGCACCATTCCAGCCCGAAACAAATATGGCCGTCCCGCCCGCCAAGAACCCAGTAGGGATTCACGCCGTTCTCGATCTCATCCGAACTGTGCAACCGGCTGGAGAGATTTACAGCCTGACCGGTATTCATCGCCGACTTTGTACGACAAAAGGAGAGAGATTCCCACCACCTTACCCATTCCGGCCTGTGGCGCATCTTCCATGACGCGTTCCAGACAGGATACCAGTCTATCGGGAGAGTTCGTTCCGACAGATTTGTCATTTGGATAGAGGTACGGAACAGAGTCCCGTGTCTCGCCAGATCCACCATCCAAGTCACTTTGAGCGCCGATCCGAAAACCCGGCTGGTCTCCCCTCGCAGAAAGATCGGGTTTTCGCTGATCGTCCAGTCGTCGGAACCCGACACATCCGAGATAGTGGGTGCGGGCAGCCAGGCATTCCATCCTTTCCCGGTTTCCGCGTCCGTGAAAACTGTTGCGTTGTTATTCAGGATACATTTCGAAATGAGCGGAACTCCCGCGTCATCCACACCAAGAGTCAGGCGGATCTCACCGTTGTCAAGTTCCGTGCGCGCCGCAAACATAGCCGGGACGTGCAGAAAGAGCATCCACACGGCAAGAAGAAATTTGCCAGTAAGAGAAGATGCAAAACCGTTTTTCAAAAGAACCACTCCTTCGGGGACACGCCCTTTACGATGCGGTCATTTCTCAACCGGAAGATCCTCCAGCGGTTCGGGCAACGCCAGGCGCAGCCAATCCGACGTGATTTCCAGCAGGGCGGATGGAATCGGCCCATCGTGCCCCTGGATCACGCCATGGTATTGACCGGAAGCATCGCGCCACAGAGCGATATCCGCTGGAGTATCCGGATCCAGTTCGAATCCCTCCATGCCGAGATGCTTCAACTCCCCCGCCGCCAGCGCCTCCAGTCGCCCTTGCTCATCCAGGCGAACCCCGGCAATACCGACGGCTTCCACATTTACCTTCTTCCCCTCAATTTCAAGCGTGATATCGAAAGCATCGCCGGACACCTTCTCCGTGCCCGCAGCCCAGATCAGGGTTCCATCCAACAGCCGACAGAATCCCTCCGTCGGCGGGCAATTCGAGGGTTCCGCGAACGCCTCCAGCCGCGCGAGGGCCGGAGTCTGTGGCACGATTTCCTTCTCGCTGAGTACCTTGCACGCCTTGGACAAGACTGCCTGATTATCGGCTAACAGGGTCACAGACTCGGAAAGAGCGGCGTTGCCATCAAATGGATTGCCTTCAAAGTCACGGGTCCAATCGCCAAGTTGAAAGACTTTTGTTTTCCCCTTCGCGGCTTTCTTCAGAAATTCAGCGGTGTCGGGATTCTCGAATTCGGGATGATAAAGCACTGCTGCGGTATAGCATTGCGGACCGTAATGAAGCCACCCTTCCGGCGTAACTCCCAGGTTCTCGATTTCGCTGCTGGGGATCAGGTCCGCCGGATAGCCCGCGCGCCAGAACGCATCCGCGATCTCCATCCCGACATCGTTATAGGCCGGTCCGGCCCAGTTCATCGCACCGGCATGACCGAAAATGACAGCGACCGGGCAATCCAGCGGGCTTTTTGAGATGAAGTTGAGAAGTCGGACACGGCAATCCGCGCGCATCAGGTCACCTTGCAGCAAGGAGGCGCTGTTCTCCAGAATGGTTCCCTCTCTCGGATAAAGCGGATGGTAATTGATTCGTCCGCCGCCCAATGCGTGGGTCCAGACATGTCGCTCGTAGTCCGCCTTTTTCGAGGAATAATACATGTCGTACCAGACGGGGCTTCCCCACTTCTTCGCAAGCGCCGTTCGAACCGCAAACGGAGTCGTCTCATCCGTCTGCGCCCAGTCCCGGGGCGCAGCCCACCAGTCCAGGCCGTTCTTCTTGAATTCCCGCAGGTCCGGGTACGGCCACCAGGTGGGATGAGTTGCCACCATCGCCTTCGGACCGAAGGTCTCTTTCACGGATTGATAGAAATCCGATTCCAGCGCACTGTTTCGCTCCAGGGACATTTTCATGAATTGATTGATCGCGGAGATCCGTTCGCGCTCCCGCCCTGCGATTCCACGGTGCATCAGGAGGAAATCGGCCAACAGGTCACGTCCGCCGGTCCGATTTGCATATTCCTGGGCCTCGAAGCGGGAATACCAGTATTCATCCTTTTTGGGATTTCCGTCATAACAGGGGGGAAATCCCCATTCATCCTTGCAGGCTCCCGCCAACGGGGCATCCGCATATTGTCGGAGGATATCGCGCTGGAATTCCATCAGGTGCGGCGCGAACACATCCGGGCAGAAGTGGGTGAAAGCCACCATCGCGCAGGCGTATCTGTCGTTGGTGTCCTTCTGCGGGGGTACGGTAACTGTCACGGCCTGTGTGGAAGCTTCGATCAAACCGCAGGACGATGTGATCTCCTCCAGCGTGTCCGGTTCGATTCCTGCCGGGCCGCACCGATAGGAATAAACTCTCAGCAAAGAGCCTTCCAGGGAGAGATAGGGCGTCGTTCGGTTCGTATAATGATCGGTCAGTTCCCGGCTCTTCGTTTCGATCCGGGTTTCCTCACCGGCACGTTGGGGCACTTCGTGCAAAATCACCATCTGCTGCAATTCATCGGGGTATCGGTCCTGAAACGCTTTTCGGGCCAGGCGGACATCGAGATCCATCACGACAGACACACCGCGTTCCCGTGCATAGGCCGCCGCTTCTTCGATGCGGTCATGCACATCCTCGTCTGTGACTTCTTTGAGCGGAATGCGCAGGCTGGTGGTCAGTCGGTTGTACGGTGCATGACGACTGACCAGGTCCACATAAACTTTGTACCCGTCCGGTTCGAATTCTGCCCCATGCCAGAACCAGCAGCCCAGAACCGGCGGAACACCCTCCGGCAAGCGGGGAGAAACGGAAGCCGCCTCCTCGCCCCACGCCTGGAACGAAAACAGCAAACCGAAAAAAAAGATAAGCAGTCCAAGACAAGTTCGAAACATCGGGATTCTCCTGTTCTATTCCTCATTATATGCACATCCTCACGACAGAATCCATGCGGTAAAGAGGGGTTTTCCTGTAAGAAGCAGAACGACGGTGCCGGTGATTGGACAAAGAAAGCACGGTTTACCGAGACCGTGCCCGTCCCGTCATCGCGAGGAGCCGCCCGGAGTCTGCGAAGGGCTGCGACGTGGCGATCTCAGGCTTGCGCGCTTCAACGATGAGATTCCCACGTCGCTTCGCTTCTCGGAATCACGGTTGCGCGGACCTTTTCTTGTGAGTGACACTGTCCCTTGTCGACCCGAAAAGGAGGTTTCAAAAAAATCTCATTCAATGGAGTGCCTCTTGATCTATCGGCCTAAATTAGGAAGAATCCGGGGTTCTCGAATTTACATGCCCCCTGAGAGGAGATTGTATGGTGGAAGACCCGACACTTGCCGTGATTCGCTTTGCTGATTTGGCGGTATTGATCCTTTATCTCTTAATCACGTTTGGTGTGGGGCTTTGGGCGGGGATGCGGACAACAACCACGGAGGGGTATTTCGTTGCGGGACGCGGGATGTCCGGTTGGGCGGTCGGGATCTCCATTCTGGGCACAGCAATCAGTTCCATCACCTTTCTGGCGTATCCCGGTTCTGCATACGACGGGAATTTCAGCCGGATTGTGCCGGGCCTGGCATTTCCGGTCGGCGCACTGATGGGGATTTACATCTTCGTTCCATTCTATCGCCAGACGGGCTATATCAGCGCGTACACCTATTTCGAGCGTCGATTCGGGCTATGGGCGCGGGTGTATGTATGCCTTCTGTTCACTCTGGCGCAGTTTTGGCGCATGGGATTGATCCTGTATTTGCTTTCCATGGCGATGAACCAGATGTCTCCCCAAATGAACCTTCAAGTCAGTATTTTCTGGATCGGCGTGTTTGTGACGGCCTACACCGTTCTGGGAGGCATTGAGGCGGTGATCTGGACAGATGTTTTCCAAACCATCGTGTTGATCCTGGGCGGATTAGCCATTGTTGTCGCCGTGTTCATCACCGTGGATGGGGGTGCATGGACCGTTTTGAGCATGGGATATGAAAATGGGAAATTCTCTTTCTTTGGAAAGGATGTGGCATCGGCGTTCGACCTCAGTTTCTCCACCGATACGCTCATCATGCTCTTTATCATCGGCAGTATTGGAAGTGTGTGCGAATTCGCGTTGGACCAGACACACATTCAGCGTTATATTGCTGCGGAGTCCGATAAAGCCGCGCGGCGCGCGGTATGGATTGGAGCCGGAGGCTGTGTTCCGGTCTGGCTTCTCTTCATGTTTGTCGGGACCTGCCTGTGGGTGTTCTATCAGATGTTTCCGGACCGTCTCCCCCGTGAAATGTTGGCGGATGAAGTGTTTCCCTTCTATATCCTTCATGAGCTGCCGACCGGTCTGGGCGGTCTTGTGATTGCGGGAGTATTGGCAGCGGCCATGTCGTCCATCAGCTCCTGCATCAGCGCTGTGGCAACCGTCACAACGGAAGATATCTATAAACGGATACTCTTGCCGGGGTGCAAAGACTCCCATTATCTGAAAATCGGAAAGACCATCTCGGCTTTGAGCGGCGCAAGCATGATTCTCATCGCATTGTGGCTGACCACCATGCGGCAGGAAACCATTCTGGAGATGTGTTTTGTAATCGGAGCCATGCTGGGCGGCGCAATGGGTGGAATGTTCCTGGTCGGATTTTTTACAACCCGCGCCAATAATTATGGCCTCGTGGCTGGAGTGATTCTGTCCACCATTGTCACTTGCGGGATGACATATATTGAGGCAAAAGCCATGATGTGGGAAAGCCGAGTGAGTTGGATGATTGAGGAAGTGACAGACAGCGGCGAAATCGACACGAAGGCACTCCGAACGGAAATCAGTGCGGAAGCGCAGGCTCAAGGCAAGACACTGAAGCTTGCCGACGTACTGAAGATCGAAAAAAAGCGGATTCGTGCCAGTCTGGAAGACCGAATCCAGGCGAAACTCGGCCCGCAGCCGCCCCACCTGGGAGAGGCGATCGGATTTCACCCCTTCATGATGGGCGTTCTCTCGAACCTTGTCGCGTTCATCGTGGGGTATTTTTTCAGCTTCCTGCGTCCGCCGAAATCCCTGAAAGAACTGGGGGGGCTGACCTGGAAAACGCGGCATCTGCCTCATTTCCAGGCCTGATGATCGACTTCTGAAGGGGAACGGACAATCAATCCCGGGGTTCGCGCCGAGAAGTCGGTCATGTCCCTCGGACGAAATAGATCACAATCTCGCGACGAAGGGATAAAGGAACGTGGAAAACGCAGCCGTTGGACTCAGTCGTACCTGGGATATTGTCGTATTGATTGCCTATTTGCTGGGAACGCTCGCCCTGGGGGTATGGTGCAGCCTGCGTATTAAGAACACGGAAGGCTATTTTCTGGGGGGACGCCAGTTGCCGGGTTGGGCAATCGGTATTTCGATCCTGGCGGCCGCAATCAGTTCCATCACCTTTCTAGCCTATCCCGGTTCCGCCTACGAAGGGAATTTCAGTCGGGTCGTACCCGGACTGGCATTTCCGGCCGGCGCTATCATCGCCATTTTCATTTTCGTTCCATTTTACCGGCGTGTGGGATTCATCAGCGCTTATACCTATTTCGAGCGGCGATTCGGGTTGTGGGGACGAATCTATGTCTGCATTTTGTTTGTCCTGGGCCAGATCTGGCGCGTCGGATTGATCCTGTACCTTCTCTCGCTCCCGTTAACCATGATGTTTCCTCAGTTCGACAAGGTCCCATTGATTATTGGAATTGGCGTGTTCGTGGCATTCTACACGGTGATCGGCGGCCTGGAGGCAGTAATCTGGACGGATGTTTTCCAGACCTTCGTTCTCTTTCTGGGCGGATTAGCTGTCGTTCTCATCGTCTTTCTTAACGTCGATGGCGGGGCGTTGACCGTATTCAGTATGGGCATGGCGAATGGGAAATTCTCCCTGTTCGGTCAGAATGTGGCTTCCATGTTTGATTTTAGTCTCGCCAAAGATACCCTGCTGATGTTGCTGATTATCGGAACGATCGGCAGTACACAGGAATTTGCGCTCGACCAGAACAAGATTCAGCGATATTGCTCCACACCGACCACCCGCGCCGCCCGGAATGCCACCTGGACGGGAACCGCCGGTTGCATCCCCGCTTGGTTGCTCTTCATGTTCGTTGGAACTTGCCTGTGGGTGTTCTATCAGGCTCATCCGGAACGGCTGCCTCGGGAGATGCTGGCGGATGAGATCTTCCCCTATTTCATCTTGAATGAAATGCCGCAGGGGTTCGGGGGACTGGTCATCGCGGGGCTGCTGGCCGCCGCCATGTCAACGTTGACCTCGTGCATCAGCGCCATGTCGCTGGTGACCACCGAAGATATCTATAAAAGGCTTCTTGCTCCCGGACGAGATGACAATCACTACCTGAAAGCCGCCAAAGTCATCTCCACATTGAGCGGAATCTCCATGATCGTGGTTGCCCTGGGACTGACAAAACTCCGACAGGAAACCATCCTTGAGATGGCGTTTATTGTCGGTGCCATGTTGGGAGGAGGGATTGGCGGTCTGTTCTTCATCGGATTCTGCAGCAGGCGAGCGAACAGCTTTGGGGGGGCTGTGGGGATCGTGCTGGCGGTCGTGGCGACATTTGGTATGACCTACATCGAGGCAAAGGCAATGTCCTGGGATAGCGATGTCGAGTGGATGATCAGTGATGCCGTC
>ENA-UPTA01004757-UPTA01004757.1-activated-sludge-metagenome-genome-assembly--contig:-NODE-4757-length-12746-cov-4.391459_pt1 | contig 12746 bp, 8 predicted proteins | sample MGYA00238184_ERZ773361 | MGnify/ENA primary metagenome ERZ773361 (study PRJEB29100, sample SAMN05720205) | activated sludge metagenome | isolation source: anaerobic digester from wastewater...
CATATTATCGAATTCTATGTGTATGTCAATTCCCATTGATGCTGAGGTTGCAGGCGAACGAGTTCCGTAGGAACCTGACTCGACTGAAGATATACTGAATATAATACTTGCGGGGATCACGCCACAGGATTTCCGCAAATGCCTGATTTTCAAAGTCGATTGAGTGAAATGACAACGATTCGCAGTCCGTTCCTGTCCATTCCGGACGCCATCAAGGAGCTGCAATCCGGGAAGATCCTGATTGTGGTCGATGACGAGGGCCGGGAGAATGAGGGCGACATGATTGCCGCCGCATCCCTGACCACGCCGGAGATGGTGAACTTCATCACACGGGAGGCTCGCGGTCTTTTGTGTGTGTCCATGACTCGCGACCGCCTGGAGCAGCTCCAGTTGCCTCCCATGGTATACGAGAACACCGCCGTTCATGGGACTGCATTTCATATCACTGTGGACGCATTGAAAGGAACAACCACGGGTATCTCTGCAAGCGACCGGGCAATCACAATCCGCGCGCTGGCCGATTCGGAAACAAAACCCGAAGATTTGGGGCGTCCGGGGCATATTTCGCCGCTCTGTGCAGCGGATGGCGGGGTGCTGCGACGATGGGGACATACCGAGGCCGTTGTTGACCTGATGCGCCTGGCGGGTCTGCCGCCCGCCGGCCTGCTGTGTGAAATTATGGATGAAGACGGCTCGATGGCTCGAATGCCCGCTCTCGAAAGGCTCGCGGGGAAGCACAACCTCGGAATCGTCACGATCCCCAGCATCATCGAATACCGCCACAAGACTGAGAAACTGGTCAAAAAAGAACTGGTCACCCATTTACCGACGGAGTTCGGCGCGTTCGATCTGCACCTGTATTCCTGCGCGGTGGACGACAAAGACTACCTGGCGCTGGTAAAAGGAGATGTCACCACGGAGGAACCGGTGCTGGTACGAGTTCACTCCAAATGCCTGACGGGGGATGTCCTGGGGTCCCTGCGATGCGACTGCCGCGCCCAGATCGCCCACGCTCTCCGCCTCATCGAAAAGGAAGGGCGGGGTGTGCTGCTGTATATGCCTCAGGAAGGCCGGGGAATCGGATTGCGGAACAAACTGCGTGCCTATGTTCTTCAGGACCATGGACTGGATACGGTGGATGCCAACCTGGAACTGGGATTCAAGGAGGATCAGCGTGACTACGGCATCGGCTCCCAGATCCTGGCAGACCTGGGGATCAAGAAACTCCGTGTGCTGACCAACAACCCGAAAAAATTGATCGGTCTGGAGGGATACGGCCTGGAGATCGTGGAACGGGTTCCCGTGCAGGTGGGCTGCACGGAGCATAATCTCAAATATATCCAGACGAAAAAGAATCGCATGGGCCATCTGTTCGACCAGCAGGTCATAACCGGCGAGCGATCAAACGGCGCAGAATAAAACGAGGTGAATTCCATGGCAAAGATTTTGGAAGGGCAAGTCGACGGAACCGGAAAACGATTTGGGATTGTGGTATCTCGCTTCAACAGCTTCATTTCGGAGAGGTTGCTTGAAGGCTGCCTGGACTGTCTGCACCGGCATGGCGTGAGCGATGAGGCAATTACCATTGCGCGCGTTCCGGGCGCATTCGAAATCCCTCTGATTGCAAAGAAACTGGCCGAGCGGGGCAATCTGGACGCGGTGATTGCCCTGGGAGCGGTGATTCGGGGCGCAACGCCGCATTTTGAATACGTCGCCGGCGAATCGGCCAAGGGCGTTGCTATGGTATCCCTGGAGACAGGACTGCCCGTTGTTTATGGGATTGTAACCGCCGACACCATCGAGCAGGCGGTAGAGCGTGCCGGAACGAAAGCCGGAAATAAGGGCTGGGATGCCGCCATGGCCGCCATGGAACTGGTCAACCTGATCGGGCGGTTGTAGATGGAGTCTGCGATCCATGGGCGAGACGCCCATGCCACACCTTCACACCATCCTTCTATTCCCTCCCACTCCCCGCTCCCGGAGGAATGACCCATGTAGGGTGGGCTTCAAGCCCGTCTTCGGGCTGGCCCACCAGGAACAATCCGTAACCCATAATTTGCATCCTATTGAATTTACTTGAATTAAGATTATCCGATTCATTGGAGATATTGTGGAATTTCCCGGTATCTGGTATATTTGCACTATAGGAAATCAGTTCATGAAGGCGCAATATCAATGTTTTTATAGACGGATTTGTCGCATCCGCAATGCGGCGTCCGGACAAAGGGCGGGCAAGTGTGCCCGCCCTTTGCCGTTTAACACAGGTTGGTCAAGGCGAGGATTCGGCGATGGGGCGTTTGATTAAAAGACTGCCGAGACGGGTCTCAGGCCCGAGTTCAAATGGCTCAACGAACCGCCATCGGCAGCGGTCCGACCATCACTCCCCGTCCTGGTTTCGGAACCGTCTTCTGGACCGTGGGAGCGCAATCGACCGCCAGGGCCGTCTTTCACAACGCCGATTTCCTTCCATTTCGCACCCGACGTATTCTGAACATCATCATCGAATTGCCTTTTCAGCTGCGCGGACTGGACGCTCCTCCAGCCGAATTATCTCCGTCCGCAAAACTCCCATCAGCCGGGAAAACCTGGCTGTACTGAACACATTCCGCCGATTCCGCGACGTGGCAGGATCGTACCTGGAGAATAAAGACTTGCAGATCTGCGATCTGGCATTGGGTTTTGCACATGAAGCCCACGAAGGGTTGTTCCGAAAAAGCGGCGAGCCATACATCATCCACCCGGTTGCCGTAGCCACAACCCTCGCGGAGAACCGGATGGATCCGGAAACCGTCGCCGCCGGGCTTCTGCATGACGTCCTGGAGGATACCAAATACAGCGCTGAAGATCTGACAACCGTGTTCGGGGCGACCATCACGATGTTGGTGGAAGGAGTCACGCGGGTGGACGAGGTCCGCAACATCTGCCGTGCCGAAAAGGAAACGGAGTACCTGCGGCACATGCTGGTGACAACGGCAAAAGACTTGCGCATCATTGTTATCAAGCTGTGCGACCGCCTGCACAATATGCAGACTTTGCAGTATCTCCCTCCCGCAGACCGCACCCGAATCGCCCAGGACACCATGGACATTTTCGCCCCCCTGGCCCATCGGCTGGGGCTGGGGCGGATCAAGTGGCAACTGGAGGATCTCGCGTTTCAGTATCTGGAACCGCACCAGTACGCACAGCTGAAAGAATTGGTTTCCCAGAAGCGGGCCGACCGGGAGGCGTATGTGGAAACGGTACGTCGTGAACTGGCAGGGGTTCTGAATGACCGGAAGATTAAGGCGAAGGTGGAGGGGCGGGCAAAACACTTTTTCAGTATCTACGAAAAAATGAAACGCGATCTCACGGGGCTGGAAGGCATCTACGATCTGTACGCGCTCCGGGTCATTTGCCATAGCGTGGAAGACTGTTACAACATCCTGGGAATTGTGCATACCCGCTGGCCGCAGGTCGAGGGCCGATTTAAAGACTATGTCTCCCGACCGAAAGAAAACAACTATCGGTCGATTCATACCACGGTGATCGGACCGAAGGGCCGCATGGTGGAAATCCAGATCCGCACGGAATCCATGCACCTTGTGGCGGAGTGGGGTGTTGCCGCCCATTGGCATTACAAAGAGAAAGGGCCTCAACGTCGGCTCGGGCGGGCCGCAAAATGGATCGTCAATCTCTCCAGGGACATTACTCCGGATGAGGATCCGGACCAATTCCTGAAAAGCTTCCAGGAGCAGCTTTCCACAAAGGAAGTGCTGGTTCTGACTCCGAAAGGCAATATTCGTCGGCTGCTGAAAGGAGCAACCCCGATCGACTTCGCCTACAAAATCCACACCGATCTCGGCAACCGATGTGCCGGTGCGAAAATCAACGGGGTCATGGCGAAACTGGATCAGGAGCTGAAGACCGGCGATTACGTTGAAATCATCACCAAGGCCGATGCCCGTCCCTCTCCCAAGTGGCTTAAGATCGCGAAAACTCAGCAGGCCAAAAGCAAGATCATGCGTTACCTGGCCAAGTATGACCGGGACGAGTGGATCGACCAGGGGCGGCATATTCTCGATCCGGAACTGAAACACCTGGGGCTGAATCCGAACGAATTCTATAAATCCGACCGCTGCAAGGCGATTGTCAAGGAACTTCAACGAAAAGGCGTGGATGACCTCCTGGCAAACATCGGGCTGGGACGGACCGACCTGAAACGTGTTGTCGCCCGCCTGATTCCGACCGCAGCCAAAACCGAGAAAACCGTCACCCTTCCCACACAGACCGGAGCCGGAATCCGAATCGGGGAAATCGACAACCTGGTGTATCGAAGAGCGGGTTGCTGTTCGCCTGTACCGGGTGACGAGATCCTCGGATTTGTAACGCGGGGACGGGGAATCACCATCCATCGGAAGAATTGCCGAAATCGGTATCAGTTCGAAAAAGAGCCGGACCGCGTGATCGATCTGTTCTGGGAGGGCGGAGACCAGGCGAGTGTCCGCGCCGATCTGGAATTGGAGGCGCATGACCGGCGGGGGATTATTTCCGATGTCACCCAGTCCATCTCCTCCCACAGCATGACCATCGCCTCGATGAACACCCAGACACGCGGTGGACTGACCCATTTCGATGTCACGGTCGGGGTGAAAGATCTGAACCAGCTGAACCGCCTCATGCACGCCTTGCTGGGCGTAAAAGGCGTTATCATCGTCCACCGCAAGCGGGATGTGGGGGAGGGAACGGCCCCGGTGAAGCATTAGACTGAATGTGGTTCATTTTCTTATAGTTAAAAACGAAGTGATCTGGGAACAAGAACCATGACCGCTGATCGATCTCAATTAGTGAATCCTGATCTTCATGTTTTCCGTTCGGAGAAATTTCATGGGATTGTAATGGAAGCCGCTGATTTCCTTGAGAAAACACCTCTTCATGGTGTTCCTCCCGTATCGTCGTTCAATGGGATTGGTGTGTATATCCTGTATTACATCGGGGACTATGAGTATTATCAGTGCGTTTCATCTTTGCATTCGCCCGATTGTGTCCGACCAATATATGTGGGAAAAGCGGTTCCGCCCGGTTGGAGAGCGGGCCGAGTTTCCCTTTCTGCGTACGGCAAGACGCTATATGGCAGGCTGAGAGAACATGGCAGGAGTATCCAACAGGCGGAGAATCTTGATCTTCAACACTTTCGCTGCAGGTTCATCATTCTTCAAGGAATCGAGACAGACTTGATATCCACTATTGAATCTCACCTCATTCGGACGTATCAGCCTCTGTGGAACGTTGTTGTCGACGGTTTCGGTAATCACGACCCTGGTAGTGGCCGATATAATCAGGCTCCGTCGCCGTGGGACATTCTGCATCCCGGAAGACCCTGGATTCGACGTTTATCGGGAAAGCCTCCTTTGCTCTTACAAATTCTTGACAGAATCAAGAACCACACCCAATAACTAAGGTTTACGCAATTCGACAACAGATTCATACAACGAGTCGGATTTTTTCGCCTTCCCCACTCGCACATCGGATTGAATGATGCTGTTCCCGACTCGAGTGGCACGCGGAATCTGAATACCCACCAATTCCAGCCCCACCAGTTCACCGATCTTCGCCAGATGACGATCCGTAGGAATCATTGTCCCTTGAAGAATACTATTCCCAATCACAATCAGGGCGGTTCCACCTTTTTTCAGGACTCGGTGAGCGCAACGCAGGAATTGATGACAATCATTGAAATAGGTCGCAGCGTAATTCGCCCAGCCATTTCCTCCATAAATACCTCTGTCAGTCCCCTTTGTTCGCAGCAGATCCAAAGTCTGCTGCAACTCGCTATCCTGCAAGTCAAAATCGAGTCGGACTGAACTCAACTCACGAACGGTCTGCCAATATTTCCCGAAATTCCTATTTTCGAGATCTTTCATCTCAGCTGGAGATTGCACAAGTCCCAGCCAGTATAAATGCGGACGGGTATTTCGGTTGTAGTGGTAGTTGTTCAAATAGGGTGGCGACGTCAGAATCAAATCGGCCGATCTCGAAGACAAGAGATGATGGCTATCCATAAAAGACGCATTGATAACGCTTGCCTTACCATGATTCGCAGGAACTTCCCGTCGTATCCATTTAATGTCTTCCACCATCTCACGCAGTTTCATTGCGACGGTTTCGCCTACCGGGTAATCTGTGATTTCTGCTTTCCCCACGGCGACTCTTCGGCTCAGACTGGGTTCGTAGGAGTAGTTTGAGTATGTCACCATTGTAGAACCGAATGCTATTCGGAATAACTCGCGAAGAGGGCCATCCTGCAAGGATTCTATGAAATCGATGACGATCAGGACCTTACGAAGAACTTCCGGACCATAGAAATCGGAGCGTGTTCGAAATCCCGGAGGTGGCTTGCTCTTGGGACGATATCCATTGAGCGTCGCGTCAAAATAGAATTTCTGGAATCTGGCGATTTCATCCGCGAAAAGATCTATTCTGATCTTATGTGACTCCAATTTCGTCTTGCAGGAAAGTGCAGCATAGGGATTGATTTCGAAACCGACAGCATCGTGGCCAAGCAAAAGGGCCTCAACCAAGGTTGTTCCGACACCGGCGAATGGGTCCAGGACGGTTCCTTTTCCGGACAGATACCTCTGAAGCACCCCCCGGACAAAGTCTCGTGAGAAACCTGCAATCCAGGGAACCCAACGGTGCAAGGGAATGATCTTGTTTCCCGCAAATGCCGGATCAAGGAAGTCCGACGCACTCCCGCCATGATCGAAATCGCACTCAAAAAGCGTCTGTTGCATCAGATCAAAGGCTCTTGCCATTTTCGGTCTCTTGGATCATCGACAGGAATTCCTCAAGCGTTCGTTTGAGGTAAAGCCGATATCCGTTCAATGGATGACGGTATGCCCTAAGTTTGCCGGATCTATCCCAATTACGCAATGTGGATCGCGAAACGCCCAAAAATGAGGCCGCCGCATTGACCGTCAGGTAATCCCGAATACTTTCCAATTTCTCTCGGTTTTCGGAATTCTTCATATTAGATTATCATACCTTATCAAACATTGCAAGACCTTACTATGTCCTTGGTCAATACAAACTTACCAGAAAGAAAGTATCCTGTCATCTGATACCAGATGCAATGTCCGGGAGAGACTTATTCCCGACTGTCGGGTTATACGGCAAGAAATGCCGGATTGGTTCCGAGATTCGCCGCGCCCGGAGACCGAGCGAATTTAGCAAAATGCCTTACTTTTCGGGATTCGGAGCACGTGACGAGGTGATCGTGAGGGCTTGGCATTCGCTTTGCTGAGGAAAAAGCAACCGCTCCTATGATTTGACGGTCCCGGTATTTCCGGAACCTGTCCGCACCAGCACCCGCAAAGAGATTCATCGCACCCGAATTCGACAGGAACCCGGTTCCTTTGCACTCGCTGATCCACGGATGGAATCCGTGTGGGAGATCTTCGGCCAGGGATGGTTTGATGACGCAACTTACTTTGTTCGGTCTCTTCGTTCCGGAAAAAGCATTCCCCGTTTCTGCGGGTAATGTGGCGGCAGATACCCGCCAGACGACAGCCGGTGCCGTGCCGTTCGATCAAGTGCTCCTTGAAGCACTCCAGGCCGGCGGTGTCAAACAGGCAAAGATCGATCCCACCACCGCCTTTACGACAACCCCCCCAAGTGTCGAATCCGTGCCATTGTCTTTCCTGTTCCCGACGGAATCCGAACCCACATTGATGGAAAAATCCATAGTATCCGAAAGTGAAACTTTGCCACACATTCCCGCCTCCGCAATGTCGGAAGATCCTCAGGGTAGGCTTTTGATCTCTCTCAAGGAACTCTCAAAAATCCTGGAACAGATTCAGGAAAATTCCGAACAGGTCCCGTCAGAAACAACGCCCCAAGAGGCCACCATTCCAGGTGACGGCGTTTCCCTGGATACGGTCTCCCTTCAGAGCACAACAACCGAACCGATTTCGGTCGATCAGACAAATATCACAATAGAAAAAGTCTCAAGCATTGTATCCGTTCTCAAACCGGACACATCTCCGGAAACCGTCGCGACAGTCGTAGAAAACACTGAAGTGCCATCCGAAGAAACAGCCGATTTGCAGGCGATTCCTTCGAGTGTGTTCCCATCTTCCGACGCGGTAACCGAAACCGACAGTGAGATAATCAACTCACAGGCAGTCACCATCAATGAACCGGAAGAATCTGCCCCGACGTTGACAGAAATCCAGGGGGATAAATCATCGATCCCTGCCACCGAACAAGACCGTCCTCTGAATCCTCGGGATCGAAAGATGCTTCTGGCCGGGAAGATCCTCCACATACAGCCTTCGATGATGACCCAGCGATGGAATCGGCAGATGCATCCGTCGGGCGTAGCCACAACGGATGAACCGATCAAACAGAATATTCAATCCGTAACGTCTCAGCAATCTGCCAAAGAGGATTCCCCAGTCCCGACATCTTCCCTGGTCCAGGCGTCTTCCCCGGTCCTGGAGTCTTCCCTAGTCCAGACGTCTTCCCCGGTCCAGACGTCTTTCCCGGCGCAGGAATCTTCCCCGGTCGAGTTGGTCGTGAATGAGAACGGTGAGGCCTTTCTTGCATTCACTCTCCCAACAGCCCAGGGCGAGGATACACAGGTTTCCGAAAAAGAGATCTCCTCTGATTCCCCTGTTGAAAAGAACGTCCCCTCTCAGACCACCGCGCTTGCCGCGATAACCTCCGAGTCTGAGGTAAATTCGCAGAAAACAGGTTCCACACCGATTCAGAACGGAATACACACTCATAAAATCTTCCCCGTGATGCACGAACGGCGCTTGAACGAAAGCGAGTCGGAACCGAGCGGATCATCGAAAACCGTGAAAGTAGCCGCATACACGAAGTCCGATACGCAATTCACCGAGGCATCTGTTCAGTCGGTGAAACTCGCCCCTGAAACTCCATCAACTCCCCAGGAAGGCGTTGTGACGGCGGTCATGTCGGTTTCCGAGAATGTGGAGTCGATGACGGACGCCGATGTTGCGCCCCCCACTCCGCAGACAGGTCCGACCGAGAACAATGCCGTGGTCGCCACAACCGAGACGGTGAATCCGGATTCGACAGAATCGCCGTCCGATAACACAGAGCAACAATCCGAACAGAAACCGGAACAGAAGCCCATCGAGGTCATTATCCGCAAAGAGGATCTTCCTGCAGGTCTCCAGCAGCAGGTCGGGCAGAATGTCACTCTGACGGTTGTTACAGCCCCGCAGTCTTCCACTCGGGATTTTGCCCAGCTGGTTCTGGGAAAAGAGCCGATCTCCATGAATCTCACGTTGACGAACCTTGAGACAGCGGAAGGGGAATCCGGCGGAAAAAGTGCCGCCATGTCGCTTGTCGAATCCGCCGAGACCTCCGTGGAGCCGCAGAATATCGCCGTGCAAAAGGCGGAATTGGATCGTCAACTTCTTCAACCACTCACAACCGACTACGAACGGGAAGTGGAAATGGAATATAAACCCGAACAGGTTCAACCGACGGCAAGCGTCCACTCCGAAATGGATCAGACCGGTACAGAGACGATGGGAACCGCTCCCCGGACGACAACCACCGGCCCGTCGGCCACAACCCAATCGACAGCCCCCACACAGACCTCAAACAGTCAGGCTGCCGAGGCACAGAAAGTGATGGACCAGGTGGTCAAGGGAGTCAGCGGGTCTCTCGGAGAGGGTCGCAGCCATATCACCATTCGGCTGTCGCCTCCCGACCTGGGGAATGTCAGCGTTCGGCTGGTCATGGAAAACGGAGCACTCACGGCGAAACTCTTTGCGGAACAGGCCAATACCCGTTCCCTGTTGGAGCAGCACGCGAACACGCTTCGGAACTCCCTGGCCGAACAAGGCATCAAAATAGATAACGTGGCGGTCCTCCGAGAATCCTCGGATCGCTATCAACCTCAGAACGAACGGAATTATCAATCGCCGGAGCGCGGCTTCCGAGATCGCGACGATCAGACCTCCGGGAATCGGAAAGACAACGATCCATCCGGACAGGATCGTCGACATCCTCGACAACAACAGCCGGAATGGAATTTCAGCAATTATTTCGCATGAGAACGCTCTGAATCCCACAGGGTTCGAACAGGAGGAATCAATCATGGCGACGGATGCAGTCAGCGGCCTGGGCGGCAAGTACTCAACCACGACATCCGATCTCAAACTTACGTCCGATGAGGTGAGTCGGGAGGACTTTCTCCAGTTGTTGATCGCCCAGATTCAGCACCAGGATCCCCTGAATCCTATGGAGAACCAGGAATTCGTGGCCGAACTGGCAACCTTCAGCAGCCTGGAACAGCAGACCAACCAAACGGAGCTGCTGGAGCAGATTCTTGCCGCCCAGAACGGAACATCGACTTCCCAGGCCTTATCGTTGATCGGGCAGGATGTGGTCGCCGCAGTCGACACGTTCAACTATCAATCCGGCGACACTCCTACGTTTCTGTTTCAGGCCACCTCGACCGGTGAAGCGGTCGTCAACATCACCAGTTCGTCGGGAACTGTTGTTCGAACCGAAACCCTCCAGATTAACAATACCGGAAATCATGTCTATGAATTTGACGGCCTGGGAGAATACGGTAATGAACTGGCCCCCGGTGAATACACGATCTCGATCGGATCTCCAATCAACGAGGATGGAGAGACAGAAGATTATGATGTGTATCTGACGGGGCAAGTCTCCGAGGTTCAATTTCAAGAAGGCCTCCCGGTGCTTATGGTCGGGAACCAGACGGTTTACCTGAGCGATGTCAAGTCGGTTCGATACCGGGATGAAGCAGATGAGGCCGTATAAGAAAATCCGAAACGGGATAGGAAGTCCACAAGGCGAGGAGGTACTGGAGTAAGGCAATTCCGGGAACGGAATTGAGAATATCGCGCTGAAGGGGATCGTTCCGGTGTGGAAGCCGGGCCGGTCCGACAACTCTCTCAAAATCTATGTAGTGTTGACACGGAGGTCACCTTACAATGAGTATTCGGTCAATTTTCACGGGTCTTACCGGGCTGAACACGATAGACAAGAATATTGATGTCATCGGCAACAACATAGCGAATGTCAATACGGTCGGATTTCGGGCCGGACGAGCGACGTTCGACGATCTGTTCGTCTCCACCTTGTTCGCGGGCGTCGGCAGTCAGGGCGCCCGGGGCGGCATCAATCCCCGCCAGATCGGTTCCGGTGTCTCGCTGGGCAGCGTGGACACCATTTTCAGCCAGGGGAACCTGCAAACCACGGGTCGCCTGCTCGACCTGGCCATCCAGGGAGAAGGATTTTTCGTCCTCCGGGATAATGACTTGCAGCAGGTGCTGACGCGGGCCGGGAATTTCTCCCTGGACACCGACGGATACCTGGTCGATCCCGGGAATGGATTCCGCCTGCAGGGCCGTCAAGCCAATGCCGTCGGGCAGATCGACAACACGAAACCGGTTGCCGATCTTCGTCTGGACTTCGGCAGCACCATTGAAGCTCAGAAAACCACCAGCGTCTCCGCCGGTGGAAACCTGTATGCCAACAGCGAACCGATTCCCGCGACGGTGTCCAGCAGCTTGCAGGGACTCTTTAACCGATACGGTGAAAGCGTCGGCCTCTTGAACGGCGACGTGATTCGATTCGAGACCGGCTTCGTGGATCTGGCCAATGCACCGGATAACGTCGTGGAGCCGATCAATCTTTCAACTTTTGACTTCGGCAAAGGCGCGGGAGTTATCCTGTCTGTCGGCGCCGATACTACGCTGGAGGATCTCGCCAAGGCCATCGATAACGCCCTGGACTCGGTTGTGGAACAGAGCATTCCGGGATCCGAGAGCGCGTTCCAGGTTTCCGTGGATACGGAAACAGGACAGTTCATCTTCCAGAACGGTTCCGATGCCCTCAATGGCGTTCGTGTCGGCCTTTCCCCACGGGGTACCGATTCCGTTCCTCCGCCACAGGCCAATCGCGTTCTCGGCGAGATTTTCACCACGGTGGACGATCCGAATTACACACGGACGCTTGATGTTGCGGCCAATTCCATCGTCCGCACGGAAGGGTTGACGCAGGCAAACCGAACCTCCTCCATCGAGGTATTCGATTCCCAGGGCAATTCGCGGACACTGACACTCGGGTTCGCACGCGACAGTCGGCCACCCGAAGCGATCGGCAGCACCCAGATCGGGGAACTGCTGGATCGGGATCAACGGAAGATCATCTACGGCGGATTCCCCCAGAATCCGACCTATGTCGATCCGGTGATCGATCCGACCAACAACACGGCGGTATTCACGGCCTATCAAATCGACAATATCGTGGCAACCCAGGGCGTGTATTCGTTCAATGACAGCGCAGGAAATATGATTTCCCTGCGCCTGAGCGACGGGGCAATCTCCTTCAATGGGCAGGAATTCCTTCTGCCGACCGCAACCACCCGGGCAGATGGAACCACCGCCCTCACTGCGGCGGATCAGGCCATTCTCCAGGCACTCAATGTGCAAGGTGCGCAGCAACTGAATATCGGCGGCGGATTCATGGATCAGGGATTCACCGAGGAAACCACGCTGGAAAATATCCGGGAGCGCATTGAAAGCCGAATCAACAACGCGATCGCCACCCTGGTCACCGGCATCGGCAGCGCGGATGTGCAAACAAACCTGGCAACCACAACGATTCCGGGACTTGCCGGATCGACAAACTTACTGGACATCAACTCCGATTACATCGTACCGGATCTTCAGATTGACCTGACCGACGAAGGTTCT
>ENA-UPTA01004758-UPTA01004758.1-activated-sludge-metagenome-genome-assembly--contig:-NODE-4758-length-12745-cov-6.113396_pt1 | contig 12745 bp, 9 predicted proteins | sample MGYA00238184_ERZ773361 | MGnify/ENA primary metagenome ERZ773361 (study PRJEB29100, sample SAMN05720205) | activated sludge metagenome | isolation source: anaerobic digester from wastewater...
CGCTCTTGGCCGGGCCGAAGCGGTCGCGGATCACCTTGAAGACGACGTCGTAGCCCGGCATCGTGAAGACGGCCATCACCATCCCGCGCTCGCCGCGCGCCCGCTCGAACCGGTCGCCCGACCGCTCGAGGTGCCGGAGGAGGTCGCGGTAGAGCTCCGTCTTCCCGTGCTTGTTGTACCCGAGCGAGACGTAGAGCTCGGACAGCGGCTTGCGCGGGAGGATCGACTTGAGGAACCGGACGACGCCCGCCGGCGCCTCGACGTCGACGTGGAAGTAGGACCGGGTGAAGCTGAAGACGATCGAGACCTCGTCCTCGTCGAGGAGGACGGCGTCGACGGCCACCCGCCCTCCCGGATTCGCGAGGGCCAGGACCAGAGGAAGCGAACGCCGGCCCTTCACGACGCGGCCGACGACGTACGCTCCCTTGCCGCGGTAGAAGACCGGCTCCAGCAGCTCCACGAAGTCGAAGCCGGGCTCTCCCCACGCCCCCGCGACCGCCCGGTCGACCTCCGCCGCCACCCGCCGCGCATCGCGCGCCGGGTCCTCCCACGGGGCCGCGAAGGAGTAGTCGTCGACCACTTCCCCGACGACCGTTCCGGTCGAGAGCGCACCGGGGTAGGTCCTCACCGGCACGGCGCCCGGCGGGGGAAGGCCCGTGTCGCTCCCGAGGTGGACGAACTCACGCTTCGGATCGACGCCGACGGTCGCGAAGACCTTCCGCGTGACCGAGTTGAAGAACGTCTCCGCGAGCTCGAGGTCGCCGTGCCCGCCCATCAGCCAGGAGTACTCGCGCTTCATCGCCGACCAGAGCTCGGGCGAGCGGCGCTCCTCTCCGAAGACCTCCTCGAGCGAGGCCACGACACGCCGGACGACGCTCGTGTAGAGGGCGAGGCGCTCGACCATGTCCTGCTGGACGCCGTGCCAGTCGGCCGCCTCGAAGTGGCGCGCCGAGCGCCGGGTGATCCTCCGGAAGCCGGAGCGATACTTCTCGAAGCCCCACTTGACGAGGATCGCCCCCTTGCGCGGGAGGAGGACGTCCGCGGCGGTCATCGTCCCGCGAGGATACGGCAGGCGTTCAGCTCCCGGCGTCTCCCGCCGGCCCCGAGGTCCACTTCAACCCCGCGATCGCGACGACGAGGAGAGCCACGAAGAGCGCCCGGAGGGGCGGGAGCGGCTCGTCGAAGAGAACGACCCCGAATACGACGGCTCCGAGGGCGCCGATCCCGACCCAGACCGCGTAAGCCGTCCCGATCGGAATCGAGCGGACCGCCCACGCGAGGAGGACGACGCTCCCGGCCATCGAGGCGGCGACGAGGAGCGACGGGAGGGGGCGGCGGAAGCCGTCGGTGAACTTCAGGCCGACGGCCCACCCCACCTCGAGGAGGCCGGCCAGGACGAGGAAGAGCCAGGGCATGGGAGGCTCCTTTCCGCGTCGTCTTGTCCTGACCGGGTACGGCGCGTCTCGTCCGGGCGACACGGCCCGGGGCCGCGCGCGGCGCGGACCGTAGCATCGCGGCCCGGGTCGTTCAACTCCGCCCCGGGCCACCTCGGGCCGCAATCACGGCGGGTACCCGGTGATCTCGCGGATCTCGGCGTAGAGCGGCCGGAGCCGCTCGTACATCCGGCGGTAGACGCGGCGGTAGAGGCGGTCGTAGAGGCCCGAGGTCGAAGGCTCGGGAACGAAGACGCGACCGACCCGTGTCATCGAGGCGACCGCGGTCTCGAAAGTCGGGTGGAGCCCGAGTCCGACTGCTGCGTCGATCGCGGCGCCGAGGCCGGACGCCTCGGTCACGTGCGGTCGCGCCGCGGGAAGGCCGAAGACGTCCGCGGTGATCTGCATCGCCGCGTCGCTCTGCGCTCCCCCGCCCGCCACGCGCAGCTCCGTGATCGGGACGCCGCTCCGCCTCTCCGAGCGTTCCTTCCCCTCGCGAAGGGCATAGGCGAGCCCTTCCAGGATCGCCCGGTAGAGGTGCGCGCGGGTGTGGACGTCGCCGAAACCGATGACGGCCCCTTTTGCCTCCGGCCCGGGGCGCCTCACGCCCGGAGACCAGTAGGGTTGGAGGACGAGGCCCATCGACCCGGGGGGGACCTTCGACACGAGCTCGTCGAAGAGCGCCTCCGCGGGGAGCCCCTTCTCGCGCGCCTCCGCCTCCTCGAGCTGGCCGAACTGCTCCTTGAACCAGGTCACCATCCAGAAGCCGCGGTAGATCTGGATCTCGAGGCTGTAGGCGCCGGGGACGGCCGACGGGTACGGCGGCAGGAGCGGGAGCGGCTCGACGTAGCGGCGGTGCGTCGTGTTGATCGTCGCGGTCGTCCCGTAGCTGAGGCAGGCGACATGCGGCTCGAGGCATCCGGCGCCGAGGACCTCACACGCCTTGTCGGCGGCGGCGGCGATGACCGGGAGGCCTTTCGGCAGGCCGGTCGCCTCGGCGGCGGCCGCCGTCAGCTCGCCGAGCCGGCCACCGGGCGGGACCAGCTCCGGCAGCTGCTCCCGGCGGACGGGGAGCGCATCCCACTTCCAGTCGAGGCGACCCGCCCAGCGGAGCCGCCGGTAGTCGAACGGGACGTAGCCGACCTGCCCGCCGGTCGAGTCGGCGAAGCGGCCCGTCAGCCGGTGGGTGAGAAAGCCGGAGAGGAAGAGGTACCGCTCTGCCTTCCCCCACGTCTCCGGCTCGTGGCGCGCGAGCCAGTGCGCCTCCGCTTCGGCCTGGAAATAGGCGACCGTCTCGGCCATGCCGGCGAGGCGGAAGGCGGCGCCCCAGAGGCCCCGGACCGGCGGGACACCCTCCGTCCTCCGCTGGTCGAGCCAGACGATCGCCGGCCGGAGCGGCCGCCCCTTCGCGTCCGTCGCCACCATCGTCGCCCGCTGCGTGGTCACGGCGAGCCCGGCGATCGAGCCGGGAGAGACGCCCGGCTGCGCGAGCAGGCCGAGCGTCGCCGCGCAGACCGTCCGCCAGTAGAGCTCCGGGTCCTGCTCGGCGAAGCCGGGCGGACCCGGGACGTAGGGTTCGATCGGCACGCGGCTCCGCGCGAGAAGGTTCCCCGACAGGTCGAACAGGAGAGCGCGGACGCTCTGCGTCCCGTGGTCGATCGCGAGGAGCCGCTCGCCGCTCACGCGCAGAGAGCGGCCGACGCCGCGGGCGCCGAGTGGCTCGCGCGCCACCTCGCGAGGTAGTCCTGCTCTTCCATCCGCCAGCGCTCATCATCCCACGCGAGCTCCTCCCGGCAGATCGCCGCGACGCGCGGGAGGAGCGACGCCCCGCCGTCCGGCAGGAGGAGCCCGACCCGCACGCGCCGCAGGAGGAGGTCGTCGAGCCGGACGACCCGCTCGGAGCGCGCGGCGTGCCGGATCTCCGCCCAGAGCCAGGGGGTCCCCGCGACCGGCTCGAGCTCGCCGGGCCGCGCCCCGGCGACGACCTCCGCCGCCGCGCCGCCGTGACGGCCCGCGAGGCGGCGCGCCGTCGCGGCGTCGAGGCCCGCGGCCTCCGGCAGAGGCGCGTCGCACGGGCGAAAGACGCCCGCGTCGGCGCGGACGCGGGCGAGAGCCGGAATCCTCCCGCGCAGCAGGCGGAGCGTCTCGACGGCGATGAGGCGGAACGTCGTCAGCTTCCCGCCGGTCACCGTGACGAGGCCTTCCTCGTCCCAGAGGACGTGCTCGCGGCTCTCCTCGGAGGGACGCGTCTTCCCCGTCCCGACGACCGGCCGCACGCCCGCGAAGCTCGAGACCGCGTCCCGCGCGGAGAGCGCGAGGGAGGGGAACGCGCTCCGCGCTCCGTGCAGGAGGTAGTCGACCTCGGGAACGGAGATGGACGGCTCCTCGTCGAGCGATCCGGGGTGGTCGAGATCGGTCGTCCCGAGGAGGGTGAGGCCCTCCCACGGATAGGCGAAGAGCGGCCGAGCGTCGAGCCGGTGCCGGAACGTGACCGCCTGCGCCGTCGGGAAGCGCCACTGCGGGAAGAGGAGGTGGCTCCCCCGGAGCGGACGGATCCGGGGCCGGCCGCCGACCTCGGCGCGGAGCCGGTCGGCCCACGCGCCGGTGGCGTTCACGACGGCCGCGGCGCCGAGCGCGTGCTCCTCGCCGGTGACGGCGTCCCGAAGGAGCGCGCCCGCGACGCGGCCGCCGCGGCGCAGGAGCCCCTCGCAGCGAACGTAGTTCCGGACGACCGCCCCCGCGGCGGCCGCCTCGTGAAGGACCCGGAGGACGAGGCGCGCGTCGTCCGTCGCGGCATCGGCGTACGCGAACGCGCCGGAGAGCCCCGGGCCGCCGACGTGGGGCGCCCGGAGGAGGAGCTCGTCGGACGTCAGCCTCGCGTGGCGCCCCTCGCGCGCGAGGAGGTCGTAGAGCGCGAGGCCCGTCCCGACGAGCGCCGGGCCAGGCTTCTCGCCGCGCCGGAGCGTGAAGAGGAAGCCGACCGGGTCGACGAGGCCGGGGGCTTCGTCGAGGAGCCGGTCCCGCTCGCGCACCGCCTCGCGCGTCAGGCGGAGGTTCCCCTCCGCGAGGTAGCGGAGCCCGCCGTGGACGAGCTTCGAGGAGCGGCTCGAGGTGCCCGAGGCGAAGTCCCCCTGCTCGACGAGGACGACCGTGGCTCCGGCGCGCGCGGCCTCGAGCGCGATCCCGGCCCCCGTGATCCCGCCGCCGACGACGAGGAGGTCGGCGGACGCCGGGAGCCGGAGGCGGTCGGCGGCGCGCGTCACGGCAGGAGCTTCCCGGGGTTCATGAGCCCCTGCGGGTCGAACGAGCGGAGGACGTCTCCGAGGACGCGGACGCCGAGCGCCCCCTTCTCGGCCCCGAGCCAGCGGGCGTGGTCGGCCCCGACGCCGTGCTGGTGGCTGATCGTCCCGCCGCCGGCGACGATCGCCTTCGAGGCCGCGGACTTCAGCCGGCTCCAGCGCGTGAGCGTCGCGTCGGGGTCCGGGTCGATCCGGAAGAGGTAGGTCGTGTAGAGGCTCGACCCGTCGAGGTAGACGTGCGAGAGGTGCGTGAAGGCGTGGACCTTCTCCCCTTCGTCCGCGAGCCCCTCCCGGAGCGCCTTCTCGACGCCGGCGAGGAGCGCCGGGACGCGGCTCCAGGGCGCGGCCGTCTCGAGCGTGTCGACCGCCCAGCCCGCCTCCCAGAGCGAGTTGCGCAGGTACGGGGCCCGGAAGCGGTTGCGGTGCCACTCGCGGCCGAAGGCCCGGCCGGCCGCGACGCCGCCCCTCATGGCGAGAGCGCCGAGGACCTGGCGGCGCGTCTGACGGACGAGGTTCTCTCCCCCCGAGACGCCGACGAGGAGGAGGCACTTCGAATCCCGCGCCCCGCGGAAGGAGAGGTAGGTCTCGAGCGCTCGAATCAGGCGCGCGTGCCCCGCGAGGAGGAGCGTCGTCCGCGTCTCCTCGGGCGTCGAGAGGCGGAGCATCGAGAGCGGGAGGCGCATCGCGGCGATCTCCCTCACCGCGGCGACGGCCGACGCGAGATCGGGGAGGAAGACTCCGTGGACCTCCTCCCGCGCCGGGAGCGGGGAGACGCGGACGGTCGCCTCCGTGATCACGCCGAGCCGGCCCTCGCTCCCGAGGACGAGCTCGCGCAGGTCGGGCCCGGCGGCGGAGGCGGGGAACGCCGGAAGGTCGAGGCGCCCCGACGGCGACTCGACGCGCCCCCCGGCGAAGAGCCTCTCGATCCTCCCGTAGCCGAGCGACTGCTGTCCGCTGGAGCGGGTCGCGATCCAGCCTCCAAGCGTCGAGAGCTCGAACGACTGCGGGAAGTGCCCGAGCGTGAGGCCGCGCGCGCGCAGCTCCGCCTCGAGGTCGGGCCCCTTCACGCCGGCGCCGAACGTCGCGAGCCGGCTCGCCTCGTCGAACGCGAGGAGGCGCGAGAGGCGCGAGAGGTCGACCGAGACGACCGGCCGGTCCGAGGCGGCGAGGGTGACGTGCCCCGCCACGCTCGTGCCGCCTCCGTACGGCACGAGGCGGACGCCGTCCCGGCCGGCCCGCGCGACGAGCGCCGCGACCTGCTCGCCGCTCTCCGGCCAGACGATGGCGTCCGGCACGACGCCCGGCCGTCCGGAGCGGAGCGCGACCCAGTCGGGAAGGCTCTGCCCTCGCGCGTGCCGCAACCGCTCCCACGGGTCGACGGAGAGGCCGTCCTCCGCGGTGAGCCGCGACGGCGGCACCGACGCGAGCGCCTCCTCCGGCGTCGCGTCGCGCGGCGGCGCGCCCGGCCCGACCCACGCCGCGAGCGCCTCGGCCGCCCGGGGCGGAATGGAGGAGGAGACCGTGTCGTCGCCCCAGCCGTTCCAGCGCCTCATCGCGCCCTCCTTCCCCCGAGCCGGGCCTCGATCGGCCGGAAGAGCCCGACGCTCCTCGTCATCACGTCCCGCGCGGCCGCTCCCGCGGCGCCCGGGTCTCCCGCCTCCGCCGCGGCGCGCAGGGCGCCGTAGAACTCGCGCGAGGCGGCGCGCGCGGCCGGGCGCTCGAAGTAGAGGCGGGCCATCCGGGCGAAGAGCTCCCGGAAGCCGTTGAGGATCAGGACGTAGACCGGGTTCCCGGAGGAGATCGCGAGGAGGCGGTGGAGCCCCCAGTCGTAGCGCGTCCAGGCCTCCGCATCGCTCCCGAGCGCCCCGGCGGCGCCGAGGTAGGCGGCCACGCGCGCCGGAGCGCGCCGCACCGCCTCCCGCGCGTAGGCCGGCGCCAGCACCTCGCGCACCTCGAGGAGCTGCCTCACGAAGCCCTTCGGCACCTCGCCGTGCTCGGCGAGCGCCGCGAGGACGTTCAGCCCGCCCTCGGTCCAGACGTCGTTCACGCGCGTCGGCAGGCCGTGCCGCACGGAGACGAAGCCGTCCCGGTCGAGCTTCTTGAGCGCCTCGCGGAGCGTCGGGCGCGTCACCCCGAGCGACGCGGCGAGCTCCCGCTCCGGAGGGAGCGACGAGCCCGGGGGGATGCGCCCCGAGAGGAACGCCGCCGCGAGCTCGCGCTCGGCGTGCGCTCCCGGGCGACGGGGCGACGGGGCGGCGGCGACCGCGGCGGCCTGCCGGCGGCCGGCGGCGGGGTGGGCGGGCTTACTGGTAAGAGGTCTGACCACCTGGAAAGTCTGGGACCGCCCGGCCCGTCCGTCAAGGGACGGCGGAGCCCGGGACGACGTCCCCCGGAGAGCTGCGGCTCGACGGGACGAGAGTCCCGGGGCGGGCCCCGCTCGCCGCGCCCCGGGGTGGCCCCCGCTCGGACGCCGGGCGAGGCCGCCTCGGCCCGAGCGGCCGGACCGGCCCCGTCCCGCCCGGCCTCCCCGTATGATTCGAAGAGCGCCCCGAACGACCCGGAAGGAGCCGCATGACGTCCCCATCGCCCCTCGTCGACCTCCTGAAGCGCAACGAGAACGCCATCCTCGCGGAGACCTTCGACGGGATGACCCGCTGCCGGCTGACGCGCTACCAGGCTGCGGGAGACGAGGAGACGCGGCGCCGCCTCTCGCGTCTCTTCGCCCTCCTCCTCGACGCGGTGACCGTGAGGGACCTGGAGCCCGTCCTGGCCTACGCCCGGGAGATCGCACGGCAGCGCTTCGGCGAGGGAGTGGGGCTGCAGGAGGTCCAGACGGCGATCAACATCCTCGAAGAAGCCGTCTGGCGGCGCGTCGTGAAGGAGGTCCCCCCCGACGGCCTCGCCGAGGCGCTCGGGCTCGTCAGCACCGTCCTCGGCGTCTGCAAGGACACGCTCGCCTCCGCGTACGTCGGCCTCGCGACGCGGCGGCATGCCGGGAGCCTCGACCTGACGGCCCTCTTCCGGGGGACGCAGAACCGCTTCTATCGCGGGACGGAGGAGTAGCGCCCCACGAGGCGCCGCTCCTCAGCGCGCGCCGCGCGGCAGGAGCGGCTCGAGGAGCGGGAGGACGTTCGCCGCGAGGAGCTTCTGCCCCTCCGCGTTCGGGTGGATGCCGTCCTCGAGGTTCTTCTCCGGCCGTCCCGCCACCCCCTCCAGGAGGAACGGGACGAGCGGGATACCCGTCTCCTTCGCGACGCGCGGGAAGAGGGCGCCGAAGCCCCGCTGGTAGTCAGGCCCGTGGCTCGTCGGGACGAGCATCCCGCAGAGGAGGACCTTCGCGCCGGCGTCTCGCGCTTTCGCGACGATCCCGCGGAGGTTCCTCTCCGTCTCCGCGAGCGGGAGGCCGCGCAGCCCGTCGTTCGCGCCGAGTGCCAGGACGAGGACGTCGGGGCGCTGCGTGAGGACCCACTCGGCACGGCGCAGGCCGCCCGCGGTCGTGTCGCCCGAGACCCCGGCGTTCACGACGCGGACCGGCCGCCCCTTCCGGGCCAGCTCCGCCGCCACGACGGCCGGGTAGGCCTGGTCGACCGGGAGGCCGAGGCCCGCCGTCAGGCTGTCGCCCAGGAAGACGACGAGCGGTGCGTCCGCCGGCACGACCCGTTCCGGCGCGGGAGCCTCTCCCGGCTCCGGCGAGCGGCCGTCGGTCGCGTCGCGCGGCGCCGCTCCGGGGTTCGTCGGGACGAGGTCGTGCGCCGCGCCGGAGCCCTCTTCCCGGCCCGCTCCGCAGGCCGAGAGGACGAGCAACGCGAGCGCCGCAAAGGCCAGGGAGAGCGAAACCGGACGCCTCACCGCGACGGAGTCTAAGGGAATGCGAGACTCCGTCCCGTGAGAACTCCCCTTCTCGAGCTTCGCGGCGTCTCGAAGGAGCTTCCGTCCGGCGGGCGGACGCTCCGGATCCTCGACGCCATCGACCTCTCGATCGCCGCCGGCGAGTTCGCCGCCATCCTCGGCCCGTCCGGCAGCGGCAAGTCGACCCTCCTCGGCCTCATGGCCGGGCTGGATCGGCCGACGCGCGGAGAGGTCCTCCTCGAGGGAGAGCCGATCCACGGGATGACCGAGGACGAGCTGGCCCTCCTCCGGCGGAGGAAGGTCGGCTTCGTCTTCCAGTCGTACCAGCTCCTCTCGAACCTGACCGCGCGGGAGAACGTCCTCCTCCCGCTCGAGCTGACCGGGCAGGCCGGCGCCGGCGCGCGGGCGACGGAGCTCCTCGCCGCAGTCGGGCTCGGCGAGCGCGGCCACCACTACCCGTCCCAGCTCTCGGGCGGCGAGCAGCAGCGGGTCGCGCTGGCCCGCGCGTTCGGAACGCGCCCCCCGCTCCTCCTCGCAGACGAGCCGACGGGGAACCTCGACAGCGCGACCGGCGCCTCGATCCTCGACGCCCTCGTGAGGCTCCGGAGCGAGAGCGGGACGACGCTCATCCTCGTCACCCACGATCCCGCCGTCGCCGCCCTCGCGGACCGGAGGATCCACCTCCGCGACGGGAAGGTCGAGAGGGACGAGACCTCCTCGTGAAGGCCGGGCTCTTCTCCCGCCAGCTCCTTCGCGAGAGCCGCGGGTCGCGCGGGCGCCTCGCGTTCTTCGCCGCCTGCCTCGGAACCGGCGTCGCGGCGATCGTCGCGGTCGCGGGGCTCTCCGGGGCGCTCGAGGAGACGATCCGGAGCCAGGCCCGCCCCCTCCTCGGCGCCGACCTCTCGATCGAGTCCTTCCGGCCGTTTCCCGAGTCGGTCGACCAGGCGATCGAGGCCCTCCCCGGCGTCCGGACGCGGGTCGAGGAGCTCGTCACGGTCGTCTTCGAGCCGGGGACGGCCGCGGCGAACGAGGGGGCCGCCCCGCGCAGCCTCCTCGTCGAGCTGAAGGCCGTGGAACCGCCCTACCCTCTCGTCGGCGAGCTCCGCCTCGAGCCCGACCGGCCCCTCGCCGATCTCCTCGCGCCCGACGCGATCGTCGCCCACCCGGACCTCCTCCGCCGCCTCGGCGTCGCCGTCGGGGAAGACGTCTCCCTCGGCGGCGAGCGCTTCCGCGTCGCCGGCACCATCGCGGCCGAGGCCGACCGCCTCGCCGGCTCCTTCCGCATCGGCCCGCGGGTCTTCGTCTCGCGCGAGGGGCTCGCGCGGACGAAGCTCGCCGGTTTCGGCAGCCGCGTCACCCGGCGCGTCCTCCTGAACTTCCCCGAGGGGACCGACGCCGCCGTCGCGCGGAAGATCGTCACGGGGCTGAAGGACCGACTCGAGAGCGTTCCGGGAATCCGGGTCGAGAGCTGGCTCGACGGCCAGCCGGAGCTGAGGCAAGCCATCCGGCGCACCTCCCGCTTCCTCGGCCTCGTCGCCCTCACCTCGCTCCTCGTCGGCGGCGTCGGCGTCGCCCAGACCGTCCGCGCCTGGATCGCGAGCCGCCTCGACGCCCTCGCGATCCTCCGCTGCCTCGGCGTCACCTCGCGCGAGGCGATCCTCCTTTACGCCGTCCAGACCGCGGGCCTCGGCCTCCTCGGGAGCCTCCTCGGCGCCGTCGCCGGGATCGGCCTCGTCGCAGCCGTCGGCCAGGCCTACTCCGACCTCCTCCCGCCGGGCGGCCTCGACCCGTGGCAGCCCGCCGCCCTCCTGCGCGGCCTGGGCCTGGGCCTCGGCGTCTCCCTCCTCTTCGGCGTCCCGGCCCTCCTCGCCGTCCGGCGCGTGCCGCCCGCGCGCGTCCTGCGCCGCGACGCCGAGCCGATCCCGGCGTCCCTCCCGCTCCGCATCCTCGGCGGCGTCGTCCTCTTCGCCGGCGTCGGACTGACCGCCTGGGTCCAGTCGGGCCTGCCGCGCGTGGCGACCCTCTTCACGCTCGGGCTGGCCGCGTCGGCGCTCGTCCTCGCCCTCTCCGCCCGCGGACTCCTCTGGCTCGTGACGCACGTCCCGCGGGAGCGGCTGACGTTCGCGCTCCGACACGGCCTCGCCGCGCTCGTACGGCCCGGGGCGGGAACCGTCAGCTCGATCCTCGCCCTCGGGCTCGGCACGCTCGTCGTCCTCCACATCGCCCTCGTCCAGCGCGACTTCTCGCGGCAGCTCGCGGCCGACCTCCCTTCGAACGCGCCGACCGCGTTTCTCCTCGACGTCCAGCCCGACCAGTGGGTCGGGGTTTCGGCGGTCCTCTCGGAGCAGGGAGCGACGCGCGTCGACTCGGTCCCGGTCGTCACCGCGCGTCTCACGGCCGTCGACGGCACCGACACGTCCGACCTCGCCGCGCGGATGAAGGGAGACGCCCGTCGCCAGCGCTGGGCCCTCACGCGCGAGCAGCGGCTCACCTACATGGAGACCCTCCCTGCCGACAACGTGATCGTCGCCGGCGCCCTCTGGTCCGACCCGGGCGCTCTCGAGGTGAGCCTCGAGGAGGAGTTCGCGGGGAGGATCGGCGCGCGCCTCGGCTCCGTCCTCGACTTCGACGTCCAGGGCGTCCCGCTCCGGCTGAAGGTGACGAGCCTCCGGACGGTCGACTGGCGGACCTTCGGCATCAACTTCTTCCTCGTCGTCGAGCCGGGCGTCCTCGAGCAGGCGCCCCAGCTGCGCCTCGCGGCCGCGCGCCTCCCGAAGGAGAGCGAGGGGAGGATCCAGGACCTCCTCGCGCGGGAGTTCCCGAACGTCATCCTCATCCGGACGCGCGAGGTCCTCGAGCGCGTCGCCGAGCTCGCCTCGCGGATGGGCGAGGCGGTGCGCGTCCTCGGGGCGTTCTCCGTCCTGGCGGGCCTCGTGATCCTCGGAGGCTCCATCAGCGCGGCGTCGGCCCGCCGGTCCCGCGAGGTCGCGCTCCTCAAGGTCCTCGGCGTCACGCGCGCCGGCGCAGCGCTCGCCCTCGCCATCGAGTACGCCCTCGTCGGTCTCGTCGCGGGGCTCGTCGGGACCCTCGGCGCCACCCTCCTCTCCGGCGCCGTCCTGAAGGCCGCCTTCGAGGTCTCCTTCCAGCCCTCCGCAGCGCTCCTCACCCTCGCGCCCCTCGGCGTCTCCCTTCTCGCCGCCGCCGCGGGGCTCGCCGTGAGCGTGCGAGCGCTCCGTGTCCGGCCGCTCGAGGTGCTCCGGGGCGAGTAGGCGGGAGGGCATAATCCCCGCCCCTTGACGAAACGCGCGAAGCGAAACGAGCCGATGCCGGCGGTGGGGCCTGCGGCCCGCGCGACGCGGGACCTCTCCGGCGGCCTTGCCGCCGTCACCGTCTCGGCTGCGCTCCTCGGGATCCTGCTGGCGGTCGACCCGCGAGCAGAGTCGTCCTTCGACTCGATCAAGACGACCGTCGCGCACGCCGGGGCCGTCCTGGCGACCGTCCTCCTCCTCGTGGGCGGAGCCGGACCGGCCCGCTCTCTCCGTTCCCTCCCTCGCCCGGTTCCCGCGCTCTTCGCCCTCGCCGCCGCCGGGTCTCTCCTCGCCGTTCTCTCCGCGGCCTTCGCGCCGCGTCCGGCGGCCGCCTTCGAGGCCCTGCGCTCCGCCTCGCTCCTCGCCCTCCTCGTCCCCGTCGGGGCCTCCCGGGCGCTCGAAGGCGGAAGGGTGGTCCTTCCCGTCGGTGCGTTTCTCGCGGGACTCTCCGTCAACGCCGCCGCGTCGCTCCTGCAGGCGGCCGGGGCTCTCACCCTCTTCGACGTCTCGCGGATCTCCGGACGCTCGAACACGGGGGCCTTCGTCGGCAACGAGGGCTACCTCTCCCTCGTCGCAGCTCTGGCCATCCCCGTCGCCGCGGGCGCCGTCGCCGCGGCCCGAGGCCGCGCCCGGCTCGGAGCCGGGGCCGCTCTCGCTGTCGCGCTCGCGGCCGTGCTCGCGAACCGGAGCCTCACGGGCCTCGCCGCCATGGCCGCCGGCCTGCTCGTGTTTCTCTGGGCGGGCCTCTCGGGGAGAACGCGGCGGATTACGATCGCTGGCTGCTTCATTCTGGCCGCGACGCTGCCGTTCGTGCCGTCCGTCCGTCTCCGCCTCGCGGAGGTTGTCGTCCAGGTCC
>ENA-UPTA01004760-UPTA01004760.1-activated-sludge-metagenome-genome-assembly--contig:-NODE-4760-length-12742-cov-5.004966_pt1 | contig 12742 bp, 14 predicted proteins | sample MGYA00238184_ERZ773361 | MGnify/ENA primary metagenome ERZ773361 (study PRJEB29100, sample SAMN05720205) | activated sludge metagenome | isolation source: anaerobic digester from wastewater...
CCGAGACTTGGCTCGAACTGGATGCGTTGCGGAGGTCGCCACATGGCAGGGCCCTTATCTCGTATATGATTATCTTAGTTCTAAGATTTGCTACGCGTCAATAGCCGTCTCGCAGATTTGACCGACAGCCAGCAGAGATATATGCATTTCCATATATCGGAGACTGGTCATGGCCGAACGCTCTTTCGCACGCGAAGTCGAAGACCTCAGGCTCGGCGACGGCGATACGTTCCGTGGCGAAGGCATCCTCGCCATCACCAAGGCGCTGCTGCAATCCGGCGTCTCCTATGTCGGCGGCTATCCCGGCTCCCCCATCTCGCATCTCATCGACGTGCTGGGCGACGCAAAGGATGTCCTCGACGAACTCGGCGTCGTCTTCCAGAGCTTCCGCCTGATCGAGCGCAAGACGGTCTTCGAGAACATCGCCTACCTGCCCCGGATCCTCGGCTACGACACCACCCGGCAGCGGCGGCTCGCGATCGAAGCGCTGCGGCGAGTCGGGCTCGCCCATCGCCTCCAGGCCTTCCCCTCGCAGCTCTCCGGCGGCGAGCAGCAGCGCGTCGCCATCGCCCGGGCTCATCAACGACCCCGAGCTGCTCCTCGCCGACGAGCCCACCGGGAACCTCGACGGCGACCTCGCGCAGCAGATCGCCCTGCTGCTGCTCGACTGCCAGCGCCGCGGCACCACGGTGGTGATGGCGACGCACGACCGCGAGCTGATCCGCCGGATCGGCCAGCGGGTGCTCACGCTCGACCGCGGGCGGCTGGCCAGCGACGAACGGCTGCCGCCCGGCGACCTGCTCGCCGCCGTGACGGAGGAGCCGGAATGACCCTCTTCCAGGCTCTCGCCTACTTCTTCCGCGAGGCGGCGGTGGGGCTCGCGCGGAGCTGGAAGGTGAGCCTGCTGGCGGTCGTCACGATCGGGGTCAGCCTCTTTCTCGGCGGTACCGTCCAGCTGGTGACCTCGAACCTCGCCCACGCCGTCGGGGAGTGGCAGGAGCAGGCGCGCCTCACCCTCTACCTGCGCTCCGATGCCGGCGCCGCCGAGCTGCAGTCGCTCGCGGTCCTCGTGGCGACCGGCAGCCGGGGATCCGCCCTGCTGGAGGTGTCGGCCGCCGAGGCGGTCGCCCGGTTCCACCAGAGCTTCCCGAGCCTCGCCGGCCTGTTCAGCGGCCTGGAGGGAGATCCCCTGCCTCCTTCCTGGGAGCTGCAGATCCCTCCGGGAGAGCGCGGCAGCGAGCGTTTCGCGGCCTGGGTGACCGAGCTGCGCACCCACCCCGCGGTGCTGATGGTCGACGACGACCTCGACTGGCTCGCCCAGGCCGGACGGCTCCTCGCTCTCGTCCGGGCCACCGGCCTCGCGCTCTCCGGCCTGCTCCTCGGCGCCGCGATCTTCACGATCGCGAGCGTCGTGCGGCTCATCCTCCTGCTCTATCGCGACGAGATCGCCGTGCAGCGGCTGGTGGGGGCGACGGAGTTCTTCGTGCGCGGCCCCTTCTACGTCCAGGGTCTCCTGCAGGGCTTCGTCGGCGCGGTGGGCGCCCTCGCGGCCCTGGCGCTCATCCGTCTCGTCCTCCTCGCGAACCTGGGGCCGTCGCTCGCCGCGGAGCTCCTCCTCAGTCGCTTTCTCGGCTGGCCGCAACAGCTCGTCCTGGTGGCGATCGGCGCGCTCGCCGGCTTCGGCGGGGCGATCCTCTCGGTCCGGCGCGAGGTGGCCGGAGAGCCCGGCACCAGCTGAAATCCGGCTCCGGAGACAGGGCGGGCCCCCGCACGGGAGCGCGCGGAGGCCCGGGAGGTTTCGAGTCGCCGGTTACCGGCTGCCGGGAGGTTTCAGGGCAGCGGCGGCGGCGCGGCGCCCCCGCCCTTCTTCGCCAACTCCTCGCGCAGCTTGGCCGCCTGCTCGGCGAGCTCCTTGGCCTTCGCCTCCTCGGCGGCGGCCTGCTCGTTGTGCTTGGCGATCTCGGCGTTCTTCGTCACCCGCTCGGCGGCGCTGGCGTTGCCGGCGGCCTGGTAGGCCGCGATCGCGTCGCTGAGCTTCTTCTGCTTCTCGAAGACGAAGCCGAGCTGGTTGTTGACTCGCGACTGGTCACGGCCGGTCGGCTTGCGGGTCAGGGCCGCGCGCAGCGCGGTCACCGCGGCGTCGTAGTTGCCCGCGGCGGTGTGCGCCTGCCCCTGATAGAAGAGCGGCAGCCAGTCGTTCGCATTGCGGCTCGCGGCCTGGGTGAAGGTGTCGGCGGCGACCTTGTACTGCTTCGCCCCCAGCTGCGCCTCGCCGAGCAGGAGGAGATTCTCGTAGTTGGCCTCGAGCGCGTAGAGCGCCTTCGCGGACTCCGCGGCCTTCACGTAGATCGGGTCGTTCGCGGTGCCGCCCGTCTCCTGCGCCTGACGGATCAGCGCCTGGGTGTAGGCCTTCTGCTTGACCGCGCTCTTCGGGTCGTTCTTCGCCGCCCGCTCGAGCGCCTGGACCGCCTGGGCGGTGTTGCCGGCGTTGAGCGCGGCGACCCCGAACTGATACTGGATCGTGCTGTCGTTCGGGTTGGCCCGCGCCGCCTTCTCCAGCTCGGCCTGCGCCTTGGCACCCTGGCCCGACTGCTGGAGCGCGGTGGTGTAGAGCTTGGAGAAGGCCGCCTGCTGCTCCTTCGAGAGGGAGGCCTGGTTGACCTTGGCGAGCAGCTGCGCGGCGTCGCCATGGCGGCCGGCGCTCACGAACGCCTGCGCCAGGGAGAGCTGGATGCCGGTATCCGAGGGCGCGAGATCGTACGCCTTGCGCAGCGCCTCGACCCCCTGCGCGGTACGGTTCGCGCCGAGCAGCGCCTTGCCCAGCATGAGATGCCCCTGAGGCCAGTCCGGCCGCTCGCCGACCACGCCCTCGAACTCACGGACCGCCTGGGCGTAGTTCTTGGCCTTGAACGCGGCCACGCCTTCTTCCCAACCGGCCCATCCGGCCGAAGCTCCGAGAAGGAGCCCGACGAGAGCCAAACGAGTCCAGTTCTTCGCCATCTCTGACCTCCTGCCGCCGACTGGGCGGCTTCGCGGGGCTTCCGGCCGTACGGCCGCCACCGCGAAAACGCCGTGGCTGACCCTCGCTGCTTGCAATTTAGCTGCCGTCGACCAGCCGGTCGACATGGTCGAGAAAACTCCTGGCCTGATTCGGCCCGAGCACGGCAGAGATCAGTTTCTCCCCGGCGCGGACGAGATCGAGCAGCGCGTCGACCGGCCGGCCGGACGCCATTCCGACCCGCGCCTGCCGGGCAGCGGCCTCGATCTCGCCCTGCCGCTCGCTGCCGGCGAGCATCTCCTGGGCGCGGTGGAGGATCCCGTCCACCAGGCGGCCGAGATCCTCACCGCTGCGCCGCTGGAGCGCATCGCTCTGAAAACGGTGCAGATCCTCCCGGAGGGTGACCAGTCCCGAGGTCACGAGACCGTAGAGGACCTTGCAGACGTCGAACGCCGACGAGCCCAGACCGATCGCGATCTCGTCGATGCTCCGCCGCTCGTCGATGCGGCAGATCAACGACCACTCCTGCGGGGTCAGGGAGACCGAGGTGCGCGCCCCCTCCACGGTGAAGACCGGCACCAGCCGGGTGGACGGGATCTTCTTCGACAACACCTGCCACTCGTCGATCCGCCGCGCCGCCTCCATCAGGAGGTTGGTGTTGGAACGCTCGATGGAGACGGTCTCCGCCTCCTGGCCGGGCGTGAAGACGAACTCACCCTGCCGCCAGATCGCGAGCTCGTAGATCGCCTCTTCGCCGGTCAGCGGACCGGCGATGGCGTGCACGATCTGCCCCTTGCGCAGGAAGATCTGCCCGGTGTCCGGGCCGTTGCGCAGCTGGAAGACCCCGGTCTTCCCCCCCACCGCCACCAGTTGGATGATGTCGGGGAGGGGAAGCTCCTTGAGTGAACCCTGAAACGCCACGGCTCCCTACTGCAGCTTGAAGTTCACCGTCAGGTTGTAGTAGACCGTGACCGGCCGCCCGTTCAGGGTGGCGGGCTTGAACTTCCACTGCTTCATCGCGTCGACCGCGGCCTCTTCCAAACCCATCGGCAGGCCCTTGAGGACCTTGATGTTGGTGACGTTGCCCTGCTTGTCGATGATCGCCTGCACGATCACGACCCCGGAGATGCGGGCCTTGCGGGCGATCTCGGTGTACTGCGGCTGCGGCGCGAAGAGCTTCTCCGGCGGCCGCACGTCACCGACGACCTGGATCGGCACGGTGTCGTCGATCTTCTCGGGCGGCGGTCCGCTCGGGATGTCGAAGAGCACGTCGTCGACGGGGATGTCGACGACCTGCTGATCGATCTCGTCGATGGTGCGGATCGGTTCCGGCTCGTCCGGAGTCGGGTCGGGGATCGGCACCTTCCGCGCCCGGGGCTGCAGGATCTGCTGCTGCTGCTGCGGCGTGGGCGGCTTGAAACGAACCTGCTGCACCACGTAGACCTTCGGCTTCTCCGCGGCCCGCACTTCCTGGACGACTTCGGGCAGGTGGATCAGGAAGAGCACGAAGTGGAACAGGATCGCCAGACCGACGGACCACCGCAGGACCTTGCGGTCCTCCTCGTACTCGCGGGCGTAGATCTGCAGCTCGGCCGTAGCCTGGTCGGTTGCCGCCGCCGGCTTTCCCTTGCTGTTCGGTGGAGTCTTCATGTCGTTGGCCATCGCGAGCCCCTCGTCCGCCGTGTCAGTACCAGAACTGTTCGATCTCGCGCTGGGTCGGGATCGAGATGTTACGCACCTCGACGCCCTTGTCCTTCCCCTGCCGCAGCACGTCGAAGACCCGCACCATGTCGCCGTAGGAGGCGTCCGGGTCGGGCCGGATGATCACGGGCTTCAGGGGATCCCGCTCGAGCTTGGGCCGGAGGTAGTCGAGGATCTTGTCGAGCTCGATCGCCCGCCCGTCGGCCTCGAACCGCCCCCCGGGATGAACGGCGAGGAGCACGGACTCCTGCTTCTCGATCGTCTGGGTGCTCTTGTCCTCCTTCGGCACCGCGAAATCGAGCCCGCGCGTGGCCGCGAAGGTGTTCGTCACCATGAAGAAGATGATGAGCAGGAAGGTGATGTCCGCCATCGAGGAGGTGGGGACCTCGTCGCTGACGGTACGCTTGGGAAGTTTCATCGTCGCCGCCCTCCTACCCCGCGCCTTCCACCGTCTCCTGATCGGAGAGCAGGTAGATGGTCGACGCCCGCGCCTGCTTGAGCGAGTCGAGGATCCGGTCGATGGTCTGGTAGGGAACCCGCGCGTCGGCCTTCAGGATGAAGGCCTTTTCGGCATCGCGGGCCACCTGTTCGGCCGCGAAGGCGAGCACGTCCTCGTAGCCGCTCACGGTGGTGGAGGTCTCCTCGCCGCTGCTCACCCGGATCTGCCCGGCCTCGGTGACCGAGATCACCGCGGACTTCTTCGGCACCTCGAAGCGCAGCCCCGTCTTCGGCAGCATGACCTGCGCCTTGTCGACGTCGACGTTGAACGTCAACACGAAGAAGATGATGAGCAGGAAGACGATATCCGCCATCGAGGCGGTCGGGACGACCGCGTTCGGTTTCTGGCGTGCCTTCAGTCGCATGCCGCAGCTCCCGCGGCTCAGCCGAGCTTGGGCGCCGCCGGGGCGTCGGCCCGCTCGGGCATGATGCCGCTGCGGTCCATCTCGCCGAAGGTCTCGAGCAGCATGTGCGCGGAGGTCTCGATGTCACGCACGAACTTGTTGACCCGGCTCTGGAAGTAGTTGTAGATGAGCTGGAACGGAATCGCGATGAACAGACCGGCGGCGGTGGTGATGAGGGCTTCCGAGATGCCCGAGGCGACCGCGGCCGGGTTCTGCAGGCCCTGCTTGGCGAGCGCGTCGAACGACCGGATCATGCCGGTCACGGTCCCCAGGAAGCCGAGCATCGGGCTGACGTTCGCGGTCGTGGCGAGCACGATGAGACCCCGCTCCAGCCGGCCCATCTCGAAGATCGCGGCGTTCTCGATCGACTTCTCGACGTCTTCCTTCGGCTGCCCGTACTTCAGCAGGCCGGCCTTCATGATGGAGGCGACCGGGCCGCGGTACTGCTCGCAGATCTTCACCGCGTCGCGGACGGAGCGGTTGACGATCAGCGCCTTGCGAACCTTCGCCAGGAACTCGCCGACGTTGATCCGCGCCCGCCGCAGGGCGATGAAGCGCTCGATCGTGAACGCCGTCGCGAGGATCGAGAAGAAAAGGAGCGGCCACATCACCGGTCCGCCCTGCTCCATGTAACTCCAAAAGGTGCCCACGGTCTTCCTCCTTAGAAGGTTTGGGCCCGCCTACCGCGGGCCGAGTTCCCATCCGCCGTCGGGCGCACCTGACGCGGCTGCGGGGAGCATCGTTCGAGGGGATCGAGGCTCCGCGGAGATAGGCCAGGTGACAGGGGGGTTCACGACGGTCGGCGGCGACAGGGCGGCACGTTAGCACGGCTCGCCGGGCTGGTCAACGCGCGTTTCCGGTCGCCGCGGGCCTCGCTTTCCCCGCGCTCCGACAGCCTGTCAAAGTGCCGCCTCCGAGAGTAGCACAGCGCCACCGCCACTGCATCTGCCGCGTCGGCCGGCAACCCCCGGCCGGCCGGGCCGAGCAGCAGCCCGACCATCCGCCCGATCTCCTCCTTGGTCGCCTGCCCGCCGGCGACCGCCGCCTTCACCTCGGCCGGGGCGTACTCCCGCACCGGGATCCCCCGCTGGGCGAGCACCGCGAGCAGCGCGCCGCGCGCCTCGGCGAGGACGATCAGCGAGCGGGAGTTCACCCCGTGGAAGGTTCGCTCGACGGCGGCGACGTCCACCTCGTGCCGGTCGAGGAGCGCGGCCAGCCCCGCCGCGAGCTCCCCGAGCCGCTCCGGCACCCCGCGGCCGGGAGCCGGCACGAGGCGCCCCGCTTCGACGAGGGCCACCCGGTTCCCCTCCACCGCCAGCAGGCCGAATCCCGTGAAGCGGCTGCCCGGATCGATGCCGAGCACCCGCAGCACCGGCCGCCGGGGCCGCTCGTCGCGCTTCCGCTCTGCCTGCTCGGGCATTCGTCCCGCCTCCCGGCGGCGGGCGCCGCCCCCCGGCGGCGGCCGTCGCCCGTCCTTCCGATCCTAAGCTAAGTAGAGAGAAGACAAGCGTTTCGACCCCGCTTCGGATTGACTTGGGCGGGTTGCGGGTGTTACAAAGGCGGGGTTCAGCAGCGGGAGGATTCGATGTCGCTCATCCTCGTTGTGGAGAACGAAAGGCTCACCATCGAGCGGGTCCGTGACACGCTCGCGCCGCTCGGATGGGAAGTCGAGGTTGCCGCAGGCCACGACGAGGCGGTTCGCACCGCCGCCGAGCTGCGTCCCCGGCTCGTCCTGATCAGCACCGAGCTGCCCGGGGCCGCCGACTCCGTCCACGTCTTCTCCCGGGCTCGCGGCGGGCCGGGCTGCGTCGCCCTGTTGCCGGCCAACGTCCAGGCCGACGCCGACGACCTGGGCGCCGATGCGGTTCTCTCCAAGCCGTTCACCGAATCGCAGCTGCGGATGCTCGTCAACCGGCTCGGGGCGGCGGCGAAACCCAGCCTGGCCGCGCCCCCGGACTCCCGGCAGCTGACCTCCAGCGATCTGTTCGCCGACCTCCTCGCCGAGTTCGACGAGGCCGGGCCCGAGGGCGCACCGGCGGCGGCCCCGCCTCCTCCGGCCGCCCCGGCGGCACCGCCGCCCCCGGCGCCACCCCGCCCCGCTGCCGCGGCCGACAAGGCCGCCGTGAGCGGCGAGATCGAAGAGCTGCTGAGCAAGACGCTTTCCGGTCTCGACGTCACCACGCGCCGCCCGACACCGCGACCGGCGCCGCCGGCCACTCCGGCTGCCCCGGCTGCCGAGCCGCCGGCCCCCCCGGCTGTTGAGCCGCCGCCCCCCCCGGCCGCCGAGCCGCCGGCTGCCCCGGTCGCCAAGCCGCCGGCCCCCCCGGCCCCGCCGCCGGTCGCCACGCCGACGCCGACGCCCAGGCCGGAGAGTGCCGTTCGCCGCCCCTCGGGGGAGGTCGACCTCGCCGCGATCGAGGCGCTCGCCCATCCGAAGGGGCGACCGGGCAAGGGGTTCGACCCCGCCGCCACCCAGCGGGTGAAGATCAAGCCCGACGCGCGACCGAAGAGCGACGTGCTCGGCGACTACCAGCTGCTCGAGCGGATCGCCATCGGCGGCATGGCGGAGGTCTGGAAGGCCCGGAAGAAGGGGCTCGAGGGCTTCCAGAAGACGGTCGCGATCAAGCGCATCCTGCCGCACCTGACCGACAGCTCGGACTTCGTCACGATGTTCATCGACGAGGCGAAGCTGGCGGCGCAGCTCGATCACAACCACATCATCCACATCCACGACCTCGGCAAGGCCGGCGACGACTTCTACATCGCCATGGAGTACGTCGAGGGCAAGGATCTGCGCAGCATCCTCAACACCGCCCGCCAGAAGGGGCGTTCGATCCCCCTCGGGCTCTCGCTGTTCATCGCCTCCCGCCTCGCCAACGCCCTCGACTACGCCCACCGGAAGAAGGATTTCGAAGGGCGCGAGCTCGGCCTCGTCCATCGCGACGTCTCGCCGCAGAACGTCCTGATCAGCTACGAGGGGGAGATCAAGCTCTGCGACTTCGGCATCGTCAAGGCGGTGACCAAGGCGAGCAAGACGCAGATGGGCGCGCTGAAGGGCAAGCTCCAGTACATGTCCCCCGAGCAGGCCTGGGGGCGGCCCGTCGACGCGCGCTCCGACATCTTCTCGCTCGGCTCGATCCTCTTCGAGATGCTCACCGGCCGGCGCCTCTTCGCGGGCGACAGCGAGATGTCGGTGCTCGAAGCGGTCCGCGAAGGGCGGATCCAGGCGCCGCGCGACCTCGACGCCCGGCTGCCGCTCGAGGTCAACACCCTGGTGCTGCGGGCGCTGGCCAAGGAGCCCGGCGAGCGGTTCCAGACCGCCGGCGAGATGCAGCGCGAGATCGAGAAGGTCCTCTTCGCGCTCAAGCCCACGCCGTCACAGGGCGATCTCGCGGCGTTCGTTCGCCACCTCTTCGACGTCGAGGCGCCCGCGGCGGCGCCCACGGCGGACGCCCCCGCCGCGGCGCCGGCCACCACCCCCGCTCCGGAGCGGCCCCGCGCCACCACGCCCCCGCCCGTCACCCCGGCGCGGCCCGTGACGCCGGCGGCTCCGGTCGTCGCGCCGGCCACCGACGTCGAGGTCGACGAAACCGTCCCGGCCCGCAGCCGCCTGCCGCTCTACGGCGGCATCGCGGCGGCGGCGCTGCTCGCCGTGGCGCTCTTCTTCCTCTTCGGCCGTGGCGGTGGCACGCCGGAGAGCCCCGCCTCGTCGCCGGCACCGCCGGCCGTGACGCTTCCGGAAAGCGAACCGGCGCCGGCCGAAGCGCTCCCCGCCACGGACGAGGCTCCCGCCCCGGCCGTGCCGGAGCCGACCGTGGCGCCGCCTCCGGTGCCGACGCCGCCCCCCGCTCCGACGCCGGCGCCGGCGCCGGTACCGACCGCCGTCCCGACCCCGGAACCGACGCCGGAGCCCACGCCCGAGCCCACTCCGGAGCCGACCCCGGCACCGACTCCGGCACCGACCCCGGTGCCCACGCCGACCCCACGGCCCACCCCGGCGCCCACCCCCACGCCGCCGTCGGTACGTCGCGGCGAGCTCGTCGAGCTCGGCCCGGGCGTGACTCCCCCGGCCCTGATCAATATCGCGACGCCCGCCTACCCGCCGCTCGCACGCCGGCTCAAGGTCCAGGGCGAGGTGGTCGTGGCGCTGCTCGTCGACGAGAACGGACGCGTGATCGACACCCGGCTCGACAAGCCGTTCCCGCAGGAGGTCGGCTTCAACGAGGCGGCGCTCCAGGCCGGCCGGTCGGCCACCTTCCGGCCGGCGACGAAGGATGGCGTGCCGGTGAAGGTCTGGTATCCGGTGAGGATCCCGTTTAAGCTTTGACGCTGGAGTTGCGCGGGCGCAACGGTCGCGCACCGAATTCGCCTTGGGAGGTAAGCGATGAGCCTGTCCGATCAGCAGCGGAAGTTCTACGAGAACACCCTGGCGGTGACCAAGCAGGAGATCTCCGACCTCGACCGCCAGATCGAGGAGGAGCTCGCCAAGGTCAAGGAGCGCCTCGCCCAGCTCCAGCAGGGCAAGAAGGCGGCGCGGCAGATGTACGACGCCGCCTGCCTGCGGCTCGGCATCCCGAACGACCTCGAGGCGGAAGAGGAAGGGGCGGCGGAGATCTGACGCCCCGCCCGGGCGCCTCCGGTCCCGCAACCCCGCATCGCAGCGCCGGGCCGGAACGGGCCCGGCGCTAGCTTTTCGGTACGCGCGCCATGGCCTGGTTCCGGAAGACTCGCACCCCGAAGCCGCTGCGCGGCTGGCCGCCGCGCTCGCCCGTGCCCGAGGGGCTCTGGGTCCGCTGCGACGACTGCCGCGAGGTGCTCTTCGCCCGCGAGCTCGAGCGCACCCTGCGGGTCTGTCCGAAGTGCGGGCACCATTTCCGCATCGACGCCCCCGAGCGGATCCGGCTGCTGCTCGACGAGGGCGGCGTGCGCGAGCTCTTCGCCGCGGTCCGCCCCACCGACCCGCTCCGCTTCCGTGACACCCGCGCCTACGCCGACCGGCTCCACGCCTACCAGCAGGCGGTCGGAAGCCCCGACGCGGTGCGCGTGCTCGAGGGGACGCTCGGCGGCGTGCCGGTCGTGCTCGCGGTCATGGACTACCGGTTCATGGGCGGCTCGATGGGCTCGGTGGTCGGCGAGAAGCTCACCCGCGCCGCCGAGCACGCGGGCGAGAAGCACCGCCCGCTCGTCGTGGTCTCCGCCTCCGGCGGCGCCCGGATGCAGGAGGGGATCCTCTCGCTCATGCAGATGGCGAAGATCGCGAGCGCGCTCGCCCGCCTGCGGGAGCGCCGGGTTCCCTACCTCTCGGTGCTCACCGACCCGACGACCGGGGGCGTGACCGCCTCTTTCGCGATGCTCGGCGATCTGAACATCGCCGAGCCGGGGGCGCTCATCGGCTTCGCCGGCCCGCGGGTGATCGAGCAGACGATCCGGCAGAGCCTGCCCGAAGGGTTCCAGCGCAGCGAGTTCCTGCTCGAGCACGGCTTCCTCGACCTCGTGGTCCCGCGGGCCGAGCTGAAGGCGACGCTCGCCCGCTGCCTGCACCTGCTCACCGCCGCCGCCTGACGCGCCCGCCCGTGGCCGCGCTCGCTCCGCTCCTCGCCCGGCTCGAGCGGGAAGGGATCCGCCTCGGGCTCGAGGCGACCCGCGCGCTGCTCGCCGCCCTCGGCGATCCCCAGCTCCGGTTCCCGAGCGTGCTCGTGGCGGGCACGAACGGCAAGGGCTCCACCGCCGCGCTCCTCGCGGCGATCCTCCAGGCCGCGGGGCTGCGCACCGGCCTCTACACCTCGCCGCATCTCGAACGCCCGGCGGAGCGGATCCGGGTGGACGGCCTCCCGCTCCCGGACCGCCGCCTCGCCCGGCTCCTCGCGGAGGTCGTCGCCACGAGCACCGTCGGCGGCGGCCGCGCGCCGACCTACTTCGAGGCGATGACGGCGGCCGCCTTCCTCGCCTTCGCCCGGCAGCGGGTCGATCTCGCGGTGCTCGAGGTGGGGATGGGAGGGCGGCTCGACGCCACCAACCTCGCCCGGCCCGAGCTCTCGCTCGTCACCGCGATCGACCTCGACCACCGGGAGTTTCTCGGCGAGACGCGCGCCGCGATCGCCCGCGAGAAGGCCGGGATCTTCCGCCCCGGCCGCCCGGCGCTCGCCCTCGCCGGGAGCGCGGAGGCCACCGCCGCCCTCGCCGCCCAGGCGGCCGCGGTGGGGGCGAGCTTCCTCGACCTCGGGCCGTGGCTCGCGGAGACCCGTTTCCTCGAAGAGGGCTGGGAAGGACAGCGGCTCGCGATCGTCACCCCCGCCGGGCGCTGGCGGCTCCGCCTCCCGCTCGCGGGCCGCCACCAGGCGGCGAACCTCCTGCTCGCCGTCCACGCCGCCGAGCGGCTCCGCGCACTCGGCTGGCCGGCGATCGGTCCCGCGGCGATCCGGCAGGGGGTGGCCGCGACCCGCTGGCCGGGGCGGCTCGAGAGCGTCCTTCTGCCCACCGGCGACCGGGTGCTGCTCGACGCCGCCCACAACCCCGACGGGGCGCGGCGGCTCGCCGAGTTCCTCGCCGCCCGCGGGGCGCGCGGCACGCTGCTCTTCGGCGCCCTCGACGACAAGGACGCGGCCGGCATGCTCGCCGCGCTGGCTCCGCACGCCGACCGGGTGGTCTTCACCGAACCCGCCTCGCCGCGGGCCCGGCCTGCCGCCTCGCTCCCGGCGCTGCTTCCGGCGCCGGTACCGGCCCAGGTCGTCCCCGACCGCGGCCGCGCCCTCTCCGCCGCTCTCCGGCCGCGGCCCCCGCTCACCGTGGTCTCCGGCTCGATCTTCCTGCTCGGCGACCTCCGCCGGCGGCTGTGGCGGCGCTACGGCCTGCCGCCCCCCTGAGCGGGCGCCGCCATCACCGGGCGGCGCCGGCCATCCGGCGCGCGATGAGCAGCGCCATCTCGAGCGCCTGCTCGTAGTTGAGGCGCGGATCGACCTGCGACCGGTACGCCCGCTTGAGGTCGGCCGGGGCGAGCCCGCACGCGCCGCCGACGCACTCGGTCACGTCCTCGCCGGTGAGCTCGAAATGGACCCCGCCGAGGTGACCGCCGAGCCGCTCGTGGAGGTCGAACGCCTGCTCGAGCTCGCTCAGGATCCGGTCGAAGCGCCGGGTCTTGATC
>ENA-UPTA01004762-UPTA01004762.1-activated-sludge-metagenome-genome-assembly--contig:-NODE-4762-length-12741-cov-8.416049_pt1 | contig 12741 bp, 5 predicted proteins | sample MGYA00238184_ERZ773361 | MGnify/ENA primary metagenome ERZ773361 (study PRJEB29100, sample SAMN05720205) | activated sludge metagenome | isolation source: anaerobic digester from wastewater...
GAGCCGTAAGAGATCATTGTGAGGTCGGTTGAATTTGTAATGAATGATGTAGATGCCAAAGTAAAACAAACAAAACAAGTCAGATTGAAATATGATTCACCTGCATAACGCATGTGAGAGAGTGTGAACATTGGAGTCTGACCCTGTCTGTTATATATCCATCCTTTCCTCTCCTCTATAATGGTTTTTTGAGCTTTGCTAACTTTCTTTTTCCTTCTTTCTTATGTCAGTTGCAAAGATCTCTAGTACTTTTGCTGATGGGTAGCTTGAGAGAGAAGCTATTCCATTAGCCAGTTCTATTGGATATATTGCACCCTCAAAGCGATTACTTATGATCCTCGGCAATGTGGTCATTATTCTCCCAAATCCGATCAAATTTTCCTCGTTAGGATTGGCTTCATAGTTTCCAGTAGGAATGTTCAAAACCATTTTATGATAGTTGTTAAGCTTATAAAAGACTTTTGCTCCATAGTTTGTGTCCTTACCGTAAGGGGCCCCTGTTTCGCGCCTTCCTTGAATTTCTCGGATTATGTAAGAACTGGAAGGAATAAAGACATTCCCGGGGTCAATGTGGGGGGAAATCTTATCAAGGTGATCTCTAAATGCTCCAGTCTTTTCTTGACCGAGAATGTTAATTTCTGTTCCACTCGATCGCGCATAAGATAGAAAGCGTCGTATTGGCTGAACAAGTTTTGAATACTGTGCTCTTACTGAAAGTGGGCCGTCTTTTACAAACAAGGAGTCTTTCAAAACATCACGGTTTCTATTCCAAAGCACTCTTATTCCGGTTAACATAAGCAATGTCTCATGGATAGTCATATATGTGCCTATTATAGAGTCGCGGGCTACATCTTGATTCATGTCTTGATGAAATCCTAGACAGTCAGTAATAAATAACTTCCCCCCACACATAGGGCATTGACCGACTTCAGCATCATATTCTAGCGTTGCTCTTGGGCCATGACAGTGAGGGCATTCGAAATACTCGAGTTGTTTCTTTGTCCCTTGCCATTTTTCGTACAAGAGCCACTTCAAGGTCTCCAAAACTTCCCCATCTAGAGTTTGCTTTAGAGATTTGAATACAATTGATCTAATGGCATCATAAATATTCATCCCTTCATAGGATATGTTTCGCAAAGGGAAAGCTGTATAGTGATAAATCGCAGATTTCTTCATTAAGCTCTCAAGTTCAAATGGGTTTGGATAGTTTTTATCAATCTTCTCGAGACTTCTAAAATCGATACGAAGCATTGCGGTTTTTATGAAAGCGTATCTCTTGAATGGCCATTTGCCTTTCTCCTCTATAATCTGCATAGAGCCATCAATCCCATAGATCATTGGTATTAGGGATGTACTACCAAGATTAGAGACAGATACAATGGGCATGTCTCTTTGAGAGTAATCTTCTGATTCTTCGTTAAGGCCCAGATCTTCCACAATCTTGCGAACAAACTCGCTTTTGGTCAAATCAATATGGCCGATCTTGCTTGCATGTTCTGCTGGGAGTCTCTGACCTTTCTCATATGGCATTGGAATCACCTTCTTCATTAAGGCCGAACTTCTTCGCCTGAACAGAAATCACAAATCGATTTGAACGAGTAAGCATTCTAACGTAACCTGGGCTTTTCGCTCGAAGAATATCTTCCTTTAGATCTTCATAGGCTGAATTGACTTTTGACAAAGCGTTAACTTCATCACGTGACGAGATATGAGCTACAAAGAAGTTTTCGGTTTGTGCTAGTAGTTCCTTACTCACTGAAGAAGGTGATTGTGTTGAATAGACCATTCCAATGTGATACTTAGCCCCTTCCTTCGCAAATCGGTGATAAACATCAGTAGTATCAGAAGAACTCACTGGGAAGAGTGTGTGGGCTTCTTCGAAATACAACTGGATGTATGACTTTCCGAGAGAATTCTCAGTGAATTTCTTGACCTGATTTTGGAATACCGATTGAGACATTCTCCTCGAATAGTATTTCAATACCTTCTCGTTGGCGTTTCCGAGATCAAGTATGACTGTTTCTCCTCTGTCCAGAAGATCTACTACTTCATCAAATGTCTTTGAAGCATTCTTATCATGGTAGATTCTATAAGCTTTGAGCATTTCCGGACCGGATCCTGAAAGCGGTTTCAGGAATCTAAGAAGAGCAATGTCATTTGCATCAAAAAGAGGGTTATTGCTAGAACTTAGGAGTTCTTTCTGTGCGTTTATCGCGTCCGCTGCCAATTCGTATTCCCTTTGCATTTCTTGAAGTGTTGAGGGGGACTTCGGGAGATCCGTCTCAGGTTTAGCGTGGATTATCTTCCTTACTTCTTTGTTTATGCCTGGATTAAAGCCATTCACATGGGAAGCATGGGGAGCAATCTTTTTCAATTCGTTTTCGTCAATATCAAAGCCAGCTTTATTGAGAATCGCCCAGAAAATCTGAAGCTTTCGTATTGCTCTCATTTTCTCGCTTGTCTCTTGTATGAGTTCAACAGTCTCTAATGACGGCATTTCGAGACCTGTGAATGATTTGACATAGATTGCCGTCCTGCCATCTTCTTCAAGAAGACCCCTGAGAATCTCTATCGACTGTTCAGGCTGCTCATAGAAGTTTAGCCTCAAAGATTTAGAAGGTGTTCCTTCTTTTTTTGACAGCGCGTAAACGTTACATCTATTTGCATATATAGACCTCAAAGATACATTGCCATCTTGCGGATTGTCGTTCGCGTATTCTCCGTCGGCATCGAAGATCAGCTGACCAACTCTAGTTCTTGCGTGATCAAGTATTGTTTTAGAATGCCTATTGAAGTCTTCTAGTGAAAGACACGATTTTAGAGCTGCTTCAAAGCAAGAAATACCTTTATACTCATTATTCTTAATTGAATTGAGCTTCTCAAGGAGTTCTTGAGGTACTTTAGATGGATTTGCTTTTAGCATGTGAATACAAGTGTCATCGATAATGAACTCGGTCTTGTTTTCATCCGTGGCTTCCAAAATACTTTGAGCTATCAACTTCACAATGTTGCTTTTCCCAAGACGAGTCTTGCCAAACATAGCAGTTCTAGTCCCCATAAAGTCGTTTGCCGAGATTCGTACGTCAACTTTTTTAGATACCCGTTCTCCAACGGTAAGCCTGCATTCTGTCAGCCTTAGTCTTCCTATTTCAGAGCGGTTCTTCACTGGCACTGATGAGTTTACAATAATGTCCAGCAACTGTTCATCTGGAGCGTATATCCTATATCTGTCTGCGCTGACAAAGTTGTTGATATCGCTCGAGAATTCAATTGCTTTGTAATTATCTGGATCTGCATAGAACATTCCTAGGACAGCTGTATCTAGTGCACCCCACTGAAGCTCATTTCTTGTCCAAATATCGAGTTCGGGCATTGATTTCTTCTGAAGTTCAAAATACGTTTGCTGAACCTCCATCGAAAGCGGTGTATCTGCCGCTTCTAAAACTCTAAGAAGTGTGAAATGAGGCGGTAACTCCTCATAGTTTGAGGGAATCATAACTAGAAGCGAATTTCTGGGAATTCCTCCAACGTTTATCTTGAAAGGATCACAAGTTGTTATTCTAATTTTGTCGTAAGCAATATTCAGAGCATATCCAACCAAACGCATCTTATCGAAGGCCTCTGACAACTCGTATTTCTTCTCCTTATCAAGAAAATCTCTTAATGCAGAAAGTGGATTTTGGCTCTCTTTTGATTCTTCTACAATATCTGAGACTGTGTTTGCCATGTTACCCCCCCTTAGTCAGATTGGTCATTATCACCTCTTTCCTCGTTTCTAACCTTTCCCCTTTAGCTGTTTCCAAAACTGATAAGTCGAGTACCAATAAATGAAGGTCCTGATATAGTTCAATTATTTCTGATGCTCCTGAGTTGGTAAGTGCCCACTTCACTCCTCTACTTGAGGCTCTCTTCAGGCACCGAGCCAAACGAATCTGATCGGTAAATGAAAAGCACATATATCCAAAGTGATCGTTGCGCATTTCACTTTCACCCGGCTGATACGGAGGATCCAGGAATATATAATCCCCTTCATTTGCATAATCTATAATCTGTTCAAAGTCCGATGTAAGAAGGTGCTTTCCCTTAAGAAGCTTCGAAACCATAACTAGATCGTGTTCTGTGATAACCCATCTCCTATCTTCACCACCGTAGCCCACATTGAATCTTCCTGCGCTGTTGTAACGCCACATACCCTTAAAACACGTTCTGTTCAAGAAGAGAGTTCTTGCTGCCCTTGTTATCAGATCTGCATTGATAGGTTCTTTGCTTCTTACATCGTAATAGGTTTTCTTACCTTCAGGAAAACTCTTATACTTCTGCCAGACTGCTTTAGGATCTTTTTTAACGCCCCGATAGAGATCCATAAGATCTCCGCTTAAGTCTGATAGAGTAGCCTTTTTCGGCCTTATATGAAAGAAGACTGTTCCACCCCCCAAAAAAGGCTCGAAATACCGACCCTTAATCTCGTCACTTGTTGGCAAAAGATCGAAAAAGCGTTTGACTTTTTTCTTCTTTCCTCCTGGATATCTCAAGAATACTGGGGTGACAAGATTTTGCACTGTTAATCCTCTTCCTCATCCAAGAAATTAAGATTGGTTTTTTTTGTATTGAAAGAATGACTCCTCACTTCGCTTTCTGATACTATCGAATAGGTCATCTCATTTTCGACGGCGAACTGTTCAGCAGCCTCTTTTTTTGCTTGCACTATAGCGTCATCGATCATGTTGTCTGCCTTGACTTCAAGAATAGACCAGCCATCATCGCCCTTTTTGACGAGGAAGTCAGGATAATAGTGTCTGACCATCTCTGACTCGGGATCGATGTAGCTTATATAGAACTCCGTCTGTCCATGTGTTAGCATGCCGGTGAAGTAGACCTTTTCGATGTCGCTGCTCTTTAGAAGATCGATGAACAGTTCCATTTCAGGTTTTGAATCAAAGCAATAGGTGTCAAGATGAAAGCTCTTGCAAGAGAGAGTCTTATAGTCAGAAAGAGCAACTGTCTTTTCCGGATCTCCCGAGATTTCATAATAACCAGATTCTGGCTCTTTTACTAGAAGAACAGTTCTCTGTTCATTTTCTTCTCTCTCGGTTATATGATGGATAGATCTGAAGATCTTAGGAATTACGTGATCGTACAGAATTTCGTTATACTCATTCACACACTCAAGAATCTTTTCCATTTCTTCTTCAGCTCTTTCCAGAATTCTCTCTACTCTTAGGCAGGAAATGTTAAGATATCTCGCAATCTCCGCAACCAAAGTAGTTCTCGAAAACTTTCTCTTTTCTCTGAGAGACGTTATATCTTCAGTAGACTCAGTCTGCTTGTCCAAGGCTTTGCCTATCTTCACATCTTCGATTGTTCTTACTAGAATTTTGTACTTGTCTGTGGATACCTTATCGAAATCAAAAGTGATTTTCTCAGGCTCCTTTATCTCCTCAATGTGAAAGGTCATTTTCACTCTAGTTATCTTGATTTCAATCGGAGGTTTTCTAACCGAAATCTTGAAAAGCTGTTTCTCTTTCCCTTTCGCGTTCTTGAGCTCATTTATGCTCATCCTGAAGTTTTTGTCTAGTTCTGCCTTAAGTATCTCTTCATTCTCACTGGAAAGATAAATAGATGCCGTCTGTTGGATTTTGTCTATAGATCTGAGACAACGCATAGTTGCTTGTAGAACGAAAATCGTCGAATCAGGTTTTCTAAAGAGTGCTACTGCAAATAGGGAGCGGCAGTTCCAACCTTCCTTCCCCTTATTCACAAGCAAGATGAACTGCTTCTCTGATTCAGGAGTATCCAAACGACTGAATTCTCTAATAGAATCACTGTCAGATCCTTCGTGATTTACAAGAATCTTATCTGAGGAAATGCCAAGATCATACAACACTTTTTCTAATGAAGGCTTCAGGTCTTTTTCCAAATCTTTGATTGTCGGCGCAAAGAAGGCAATCTTTGGCAACATATTCTCATGACGGTTCTCGCCATATTTTCCCCAGAAATCTTCTATAACATCTCTAACAAACTCCTCACTTCGAATATCGCTATATGTTTTGAGTCTAACCCTTTTCAGATACTCATTGTCAATTGCGTCTTTCAACCCGTAGCCATAAACGACTTCAGGTAGAATGGTCTTCTTGACATACGGTGTTCCTGTGTAGTTATAACAGGCAACAACACGCGACCCAGAGCGATTCAGATTCTTCGCTATTTCGTCGATTGTCAGTTTCAGGCTTGTTTTAGTTCTATTCAATCCTAAATCCCTTGCAAGCTGACTTCCAAAGACATGATGAGCCTCGTCAACATATATGCCAAGCTGAGGAAGCCTGTTCAACTTGTAGAACCTGTTATTTGCTATAAGTTCCTTATCGTCTTCAGGCTCTTCGTTTGGAAGAACGTCGGCGGCTTCAGCTAATACTCCTACTGAACTTGATATGTACTTAAAGAGCCTTTCTCCAGCAGTTTTCTTCTTATGCTCTTTCTTCAGAATGATTTTCTGGTTGTTTGTGATCACAATATTGAAGTCCGATCCATCAACAGTATTGAGATCTGTCTCTGTGTCTTCAAGGAAGAAATACTTGATATTTGAGTTCAGGAAATTGACATACTCTGCTGGCACCACTTTCGTCTTGTCAAAAGTTTGTATTTCCAGAAGAGAAGAAAGCACAGTTTTATCTGGTGCAAATACAAGTGCGTTATGGCAATATAATGGATCTTTTGGCAACTTGTGAGCGAGTACGAACTCATAGAAGATACACGTTGCCATTAGAATCGTCTTTCCTGTACCCATAGTGAGCGCAAAGATGTAATTTGCATAGTCACTGGCTGAACCAAACTCATTTATCGTTTCGAAGATTTGTTCGTAATTTTCTCTCGTCATCTCATCAAGCATGTTCATCTGGCCAGTCTGAACGTTAATCGTACCTCGCTCGCGTAGATTGAACATGTCAGTCCTATCGTACCATTCGTTGAAAATCTCACTCATCTTGAGGTTCTTGAGGCCTTCTTTCAGGAAAACATACATCTCAAAAGCTTCAAACTGAGGTGTTCTTAGAAAACGATTCGGATTCTCAGGACCATTGAACTGAAGGAATTTCCTTGTCGGTCCTTTATACTTGGAAATGATAGTCTTTCTATTCTTCTGATAAAACATCCACAGATGTTTGAAAAACGTGAAGTCCATTGTGACCTTTTTCTTAGCCATTGTATATCTCACCTTCATAAGCCTCAGAAAGTAGGTCAACTATCCTTATTTTGATATTCCTTGCTCCCTCAGGAATATCATACTGGCCCTTAACCAGCTCTCTATCTCCCGGTATATCTATCTCAGCGGGTTTCATCGTTTCTCCATCATAATCCCAGTCAATGTAAACAGCGTCAACAAGTTCTCGCCAATCTTTGATATCTTCCTTGAACATGCTGATTTTCTGAAGAAGATTCATCGGATAGAAGCTTCTGATTACAAGTTTCCCATTTTCGATTTGGATGTCAGCCTCTGAATCTCGTTTAAAGCACAAATCTTTCCTATCTCTTAGAACGTCTAATACCTCGACATCTATGTTGTATCCAGTTTCTTTGACGAACTTGGCAGCGATATCTGGTTCATGCCCCATGCAGACAAGAGTTATAAGATCGACCGGTGAATGTGGGTGGTCTTTCTTCTTCTTCTCATAACTCTTGTAGTCAAGATTACGTGCCAGGTTTATAACATCTTCTTGCGCAGCAATTCGATTAACAGGCATAATTATGACTTTTCTACCATCTTTCTCTCCATCAAAGATAGGGTTATTGTGGAGTGTCTGTATTTCGAGTGCTTCCATTAGAAGTTCTTTAGCCTGAACGGGATTGCGAAAAACATCGTAGTTGTTTACGTTATATACCTCGAAGCCTGTATAGAGCTTCTCAGACTCTTCAAGGCTCATTTGACCAGTTTCAACTTCTTCTCTCACTCCTAGGAGCCTCTTAACTGTAGTTTCCACAGCACCAAGGTTAATATCTGCTCCGATAAACTTTCTCCCAAGTTTCATAGCGACTGCTTGAGTAGTACCGCATCCCATAAAACAGTCAAGAACGATGTCGCCCTTATTTGATGAGGCTTTTATAATGCGTTCAAGTAATGCTTCAGGCTTTTGGGTAGGATAACCTTGTCGCTCGTGAGAGCTAGTAGCTATCATTCCTATATCGGTCCAATAATCCTTAACATTAACCAGAGTATATCTTCCTTTATCATCTTCGTAGTATGTTTGCGCGGGGTTTTGCCCTGACCAAGGAAACATATACGACTTTTCCTTTATTTGGTTGAAAGCAAAATCCTTCGTCTTCGAGTAAAGCAGAATTGTGTCATGCTTTCTTGCATATCCACGATCACCTGCACCGCCGGACTTATAGCACCAAATGACTTCGTTCAGGAACCTATTCACTCCGAATATCTCATCCATCAAACATCTTAGATGATGAACTTTCCTGTAATCGCAGTGAAGGTATATGCAACCATTTTCGGAAAGCAGTTCTCGCATAACGATTAACCTTTCATACATAAACTGAAGATAGTCATCATTTGTCCAGATGTCTGTGTATTGCTTTTCTTCAAAGGAATTGTAGTCGTTGTTGATTTCTTTCCCTCTGAGTTCTACTTTCTTTTTGTAATCAGCTTTTGAGTCAAATGGAGGATCAATATATATAAGCTGTATCTTTCCGCGATAATCCCTGAGAAGGTGACTGAGAACCTGAAGATTGTCACCCCAGTACAGCTTGTTCATCCAGTCATTTGCAGGTTCCCCAAAACTCTCTTTCAGCTGGGCCGGATAGTAGTGAGTTGATTTGAAAGGTCTCTTTCCGCGCCATTGCAACATCGGTCTGCCTTGCAATGGTTCAAATTCGTACTTTTCATTATCAGTCGCATGCGTTTGAATATCAATATCGAGTTTTTGCTGATTATTCTCCACGGTGAATTCCTCCTATCATCTTCGGTCACAATAGTGTCGCATATCACAGTTTGAGCACTGCTTGATCGGTCTTGTTTCGATTGAGAACTTCAATGATTCTATGTTATCGACAACGTTATTAACTTGATCGATTGTGCGGTTTATCGAAGACTGATCGTTTCTGAAAGATATTATCGGACTGCCATCGATTTCGCCAGTGAAGTAGAGCTGCATACCGCTTACTTTGAGCCCGATCTTTTGTTCGACAACATGAGCATAGATCTCCAGTTGCCTTCTATACTGATCAATTCTCTCTCTTTCGCCTTGAAGGTCCGGCTTTTTCTCGGCCTTGAAATCGATTATCTGCACAGTATCACCAGTACCGGCAATAAGATCCACCTTCCCCTTAAGGATATAGGCTTCCTTTACAAGCGATACATCGACTTCTGCTTCTCGAATATCTGACCAATCGCCTCGCTTCCTCTCAAAGTACTTCATGACTTGCTCAAGAGCAACTCTCTGTGTCTCCGGAGCCAGATACACTCTTTCTTTTGTGCTCAGACTCCTGTAATTGCTGCTGAACCATTTTTCTATATTATCTCTGTTTAGAAGGTGCGTTTCATTGCGAAGAACTGCTTTGTGGATATCTTCTATTGTCTCATGAACAAGATTTCCAAACAGAATAGGGTTAGCCCTCACTGGCTCGAAACCAAGGTATTTTGTGAACATATACTGTCTTGGACAGGCCTCATAGTTCAGTATATGAGAAGTGTATGAGTACTCTCTCTTGATCGAAGTCTCTTTTATAGAATGCAAAGAAAGCAGCTTGAAGTCAAAAGAGTCATCTCTCCAGTAGGGAATACTCTCATATAGTGACACGAACTGCCCAGACGGTACTTTTCGACGCCCGTTTCCGGGTAAAACTTCTTGACACGTTAGGACCAAGAGATCCTGTGCACGTGAGAAGGCCGTGAAAAATTGTCTCCTGAAGTCGAAAGATTTGGTTTCTTTGATTGGCTCGAAAGGGGGTCTTAAATAATAACCAGATTGGAGCAACTCATCTAAGTCGGTGTAATTCTTTCTTGGCGAAGCTCCAAGCGAATCCACAATAACTACAGGGAACTCAAGGCCCTTTGACTGATGGATTGTCATGAATGAAACGCACCCACTCGGAGCATAGTCGAAGTCATCTTCATACTCGTCCAATCCACCTTCTTTTAGGAAATTAAGGTACTTATCGAAAAAATCAATGATGGTCTTGTCGATGAATCTAGAAGATAATACCTTTATGTTGTGAAGATACTCGAATTTTACAAGAAGCTGGGAGAAAAGAGCGATGTTTCTCGCTGGTCTGCTGTCTATCATGCCAGATACAAGATTCTCATGAAGAAACTTGCTAAAGAGGGGAAACTGCAGCAGCTCGTAGAAGAGCGCTGAGAAGCCATAGTTCGTTGTGCCGAAATTGCTGTCGTGATACCTCAGTTTATTCTGGCACCAAGTAAGAAGTTCTGCATTCTCATTTAGCCTGAGCTTTTCAACAAACAGATGGAAACAGTCATCAAGATAGGCCCAAATGGGATTCGTGAATGTGCTGTCCTTTGATCTTATTTTTGCATACCAGGCGAAGAGATAGTAGAATGCGCCGATAAGGAGCTTGAACTCTTCTCTATCAAAGATCAGATTTGATCGCGGAGAATAGACATTCACACCTTTTTCTTCGAGAAAACTGGCTAAAGCAATTACTTTTGGGTTCTTAACAGACTGGAAAAGAAAGACAATTTGATTCCAGTCGTCTATCGCCCCAGTTCTCTTGAGTTGCTGTAGAAACTCAAGAATTTCCTCGTGCCAGGGGCTTCCAGAATCTGTACCGGCCACTTTTATTACCGTCTGATTATTGGCAAAGACACCTTCACGAGGGGAGATCGTCTTTTCGAAGCGAAATCTCCTTCCTTCATATTCCCATTGTTGCTCGCTCATCCAGCGATTGTAGAAGTCAATTATTTTGGGATGAGAGCGATAGTTTTCATTGAGAACAACTAGCTTGCACTCTCCGGGATCAAAGTTCCGTTGGAATTCAAGGATATTCCTTACGGTCGCACCGCGAAATCGATACAGGCTTTGATCTTCATCTCCAACCACGCATATGTTCTGCCTTTCTCCAGAAATAAGTAAGAAGATCTTCTCTTGGATGGTATTTGTGTCTTGGTATTCGTCAATCATAAGGTAGGAAATCTTCTCTCGAAGATTCTTCAGTACATTATCGTGAGTAGTGAGCAGCTGATATGTCTCATATTGAATATTTGAGAAATCAAGTGCGTTCTCTTCATACAAGTATTGTCGGTACAGATTGAGACAGGTTCCCAGCGTCCGCAATTTCTCATCATCCGATTCTAGAAGTTTCTGCGAGTCAACAAGCTCTTCTGTTAGTTTATTCATTAAGCCAGCAATTTCGACAGAGTTGGCCCACCAATTTCTTGTACTCAGTATCGAGCTTATTCCTGAAAGATTCCGAAAACTGTGGATCCGCTGATATATGAAGTAATATTGGCCAAACTGATCGAGAATTGTGTAGTTTCTCTTGAGTCTCGTGAATTCGAGGTTCTCATCCAATATGCGACTGCAAATTGAGTGAATTGTCCCGAGATACATTTCGTTAACGTTGAAGTTTATTTGCTCCTCATATAGACGCTGCGACACCCTAGAAAGAAGCTCTGAGGAGGCTTTCTCAGTGAAGGTCGATAGAAGTATTCGGTCTGGATCAACGAGTCTTTCCTTTACAATGTGGATAGTCCTTTCAACTAGAGTAAAAGTCTTTCCAGACCCGGGACCCGCTATTACTAACAAAGGACCGTCGAGTGCTTCGATTGCTTTTTTCTGTTGTGAGCTTGCATTTTGCACTTCTTTGCCTCCAGGGAACAAAGCTATCGATTTCTCTTGCTAGTGATATTCATAAGAAAGATCACTGATTAAATAATAGATAATAAGCATAATAACATTATACAAATTTTCGAAACTAATTCAAAATGATTGCCTAACATGAGTCTCTCAAGCTGTAATGATCTATGAAAGTCCAATGGGACTCAGGAATTGACACATACCTAGCATGTCTTGTTTGAGGCAAATAACCTGATATATATTTTCAAGTCTCAAATATTGCTTTCTGCTGTAAATTAGCCGAATCGCTTTCTAAGAACACGGCTCAGCGGAAATCTTTCCACGCTTCATGCACCTCTACAGTTTGCTCTGAGCCGAATGTGAATCTAAGTAACTGTAAAAGATGCACTTTTCAAAGAGATGATCGTGAACTCAATTCAGGTGTCTTTCAAAGTTTCGGTATAAGATATGTGATATGTCCTTCTTCTTCATCGACTCCAAATTCTATTAAGCACTAGACGATAAGTGCCTCACAGAATAAATTCGGTGATAAATTGGGACCTCTTGATCTTTTTCGTTGTTGACCTACTGCTGTAGTTGGTCGCAACGAGTTTTAATAAGCAACAAAGCGCAAATACTCAACAAGGTAATTGCAATTGTTAAACCAATCTGAACAATATATTTTGCAGCTCTCTGAATATTAGCACATTGCTGCTTTCTCAAGTCGACTCACCTCAAATCAAACAGCTTCTTCTATTGGAATTCTAATTGCATTTCATTCTCACGAGATTCCTTGTTGTGCTTCAAGCTTCGATACTATTGCGGGTCAATGTATATAATAGGCGGCCTGCAGACACTGCACGGCTCATATCCAAGATAAACAGCTTCCGACAATCTAATCGGAATTCTGCTTTCAAGCAAATACTGGCAGTGATATTGATGGTATTTC
>ENA-UPTA01004765-UPTA01004765.1-activated-sludge-metagenome-genome-assembly--contig:-NODE-4765-length-12738-cov-6.407790_pt1 | contig 12738 bp, 9 predicted proteins | sample MGYA00238184_ERZ773361 | MGnify/ENA primary metagenome ERZ773361 (study PRJEB29100, sample SAMN05720205) | activated sludge metagenome | isolation source: anaerobic digester from wastewater...
CCCCAGAGAAAAACAACAAAGATCATAACAAGAAACGGGATGATCAGTTCTCTTGAGTCATTACGGCGTGTATCGGTAAATGAGGCGAAGGCGGTGGTCATTCTCCCAATGTGCAGTGAATCTGCAACGGATGAAGAAAAAGTTGTATCAGACGCAAAGGTGCTGAAGACAATACTCGCAGTTGTCGCAGCCTCGAAGTTTGATTCCACTCCTCCGGACATCATCGCAGAGGTTTTTGACACAACAAGAAGAGAAGTCATGGTGGGCCTTGATCCTGAACATATTACCATGGTTGAAACAGAATCCATGATAGCGAAGATCATTGTACAGTCTTCGCGGACTACGGGCCTTGGCGTTGTTTATGATTCCCTGATCGGGTTTGAGGGTTCTGAAATATACTTCTACGGTTCGGACTGGAGAAACATGCCATTCGGGGAACTCCCCTTTTATCTGAAAGACGGAATACCGCTGGGTATACAATCCTCCGAAGGCCGCCTGCTCCTGAATCCCGGCCCCGACTACATAATGTCCGTGGGTGATAAAATCGTAATGATTGCGGAAGATGATTCGTCCATTAAACTTGAAAAGAAAAAACAATATACTCCCGTAACGCTCCCCCTCAGTTCAAGGAAACTTGAAAAAAGAAAAGAGCGGGAGCTGATAATAGGCTGGAATGCCAAAGCGCGAATCATTGTTGAGGAATATACCGATTACATTCTTGAAGGGTCTGTCATACATCTCGTCCTGAATAACGGGACAGACGAGGAACTGGCTGAAATTAACAATTTGAGGGCCCGGCATCCCCGGATAGAGCTTGAGTTATTTAAATATGATCCCCTGAACATGGAGGACCTCGGAAAAGTAAAACCGGAAACGTACGATAACGTAATCATCCTGAACAAAGCTGAAGATGATACCGAGAAACTTGATTCCACAACGATAACAACACTTCTTCTTATCCGCCAGCTTTTCAGGGATTATGAAAGGAAAACCGGAAATAAAGTTGCAACCAAGATTATCACAGAGGTGATGAATTCATCAAATCTCGAACTCATCGCACGAACCGGAGTCAATGATTCAATTATTTCCGGCCAGATGGTCTCCAAGATACTCGCGCAGGTTTCAGAAAACCCGCCGATTATTAAAGTGTACGAAGACCTCTTTAAAGAGGAGGGCTCGGAAATTTACCTGAAACCGATAAGTCTGTATCTTGACACACTGCCGGCGAAGGCGACAATTGCCGATTTCATACTGCTCGCCCAGCAGAGAGGGGAGATCCTCATTGGATACAGATATGGGAGCCTTGCTGATGATGTTGACCGGAATTTCGGCGTCGTGATCAACATAGCGAAGGATACAGTTATTCACCCATCACCTGATGATTATTTTATTGTACTCTCAGAAGATGAACTGTAACATTCACAGTTTTGCAATAACACCGTAATATTTGCGGGAATGAGGTATTTTCTCCCATTCCCATGCGACGTGATCCGGCGGGGAAACGCTTTCCCCCGCCAGGGTAGTTTACAGTGGAAGATCACGAACACCTCCACGCTCGGGAACTGCTTCAATTTCCCTGATTGAATACTCCCGATGTACCGCACCACCCTTCTTTATCATCAGGACCTTGTACTCATTGGGATTATGGACATTGTATTTAATCCCGAGACACTGGGAATAGCCCCCGTTCATCGATGGTATGGAAACCTTATATATACCGTTTTTGGGCACTACTTCAATGTATTGTTCTGCTCCCTGATAGAGATGCATGGTATACATTCCTGCAGCCATCCTGAGCTGGTACTGCCGGGGAGTGGTACCGGTTTCAACATTCCGGCAGCAGGCAAAACTGGAAATGACAATACATACCGCGCCAATTATTATAGAGAAATGTTTCATGAAATTATTTCCTCCAGTGCTATTATGTTGTAATTATTTACAACTCGTAATCAACAACACGGCGTTCGATTCTTGCTTCAAGAACATAGGGCTTCACTTCCTCATGGAGCGGGTGTTTCTGATACCCTTCAAGGGCCTTTCTGTCTTCAAATTCGGAATACAGCACTATGTCCGCAGAACCATCGGAACAACTGAAATCAAATCCCACTTCAAGTTTTATCAACCCCGGTATTTTTCCGTTGAGATTTTCAATCATTGCCTTTATGGCATCCGCGTTTTCCCGCTTTGATTTTCCATGTGCATGATCTTTCAGCTTCCACAGCACAATGTGTTTTACCATGTATTCCTCCCGAAAATTATGATGCCTGGTACTGGTCTGTTTTACACATCATCATGCGTCGCAGTATGCACACTCCACATTCACCGGTCAACTGTTTTCACGCCGATGCTGAGTAGAGGTATCCCGGTTATGAACTAAGGATTCTGACATTGAATTCACGCACATTAATGTTGACTTTTCTTCCGGCAACTTCTATCATTTGAAAACGCATGGTGTCCTGCATCCGGAAGATATACAGCTTCGCGGATACCTGCAGAACCTTACTTCATAACTTTCGGAGAAATACATGAAACGAATAATTTCCTTCCTGTTCATTATCGCTATTGCACTGCCCCTTCATGCGGTACGGGACAGGGACATGATAGTCCTCGTGCACCCCTTTTCCAACACCGGTGATAACCGTTACGAATGGCTTTCCGCAGGTATGGCTGACAGTGTGATAAGCGACCTCATGATGGTAAAGAATGTCCGGGTCATCAGCGAAAAGGACCGCAGGAAAACGGTAAAGGAAATTGAATTCAGCATGTCCGGCATGGTTGACGAGCAGGCGGCGGTGAAGGCGGGGAGCATGGTGGGAGCAAATGTCATCTTCACCGGGAGTTTTGCCGTTATCAACAACAATGTGCGGGTTGTGGCAAAGCTCATTGACGTGAAGTCTGGAGAGCTCATGAAAACCGCGAAACTTGACGGCACTCTTGATAAAATATTCCAGCTTCAGGACCGCATTGTCATCACGCTGCTTTCCGAAGCGCAGAAAATCGAGCTGAAGGACGTCAGGCCGGTCGTTATCACCGAGGAGGATAAAAACGCGATACACAACAAACCTGAGGTGTCTTTTTCTGCATACGAATTGTACTCCAAAGGACTGCAGATCAGGTATAATAATCCTTCGAAAGCGTTGGAATATTACAAAAAAGCCATTGAGTACGACCCGAATTACGGCGACGCCCTTGAGCAGGCGGGATATATTTCCGGGTCGGTGTTCAACCGCTTTGATGAAAGTATTGATTTCCTCAACCGGGCGGAGCGGGTGTTCCGGAACCATCCCGGTGAACAGAGCGAAAAGTATGCCAATGTGATTATCGATATCGGAACAATATACTGGAGCAAGGGTGAACTTGACCGTGCCCGTGATTATTACAACAAGGCCCGAAACATTTTCGACTCACTGGGCATGCGCAACTCTTTCGGCTACGCAAGCGCCTCCTGGGGACTGGGACTCATTTATTACGGAAAACGTCAGACAGCCGAGTCACTCCGGTACTACAATGAATCACAATCTATTTATGAAATTCTTGGGCTCCAGAACACCACAAGCTTCGCTGACCTCATGACAAACTTCGGCTCACTGTATCACACCATGTACCGCCATGACGATGCCCTCAGTTATTACTTCAAGTCACGGTCCATCCTTGACAGCCTTCAGCTGCAGAATACCACAGCATACGCGAACGCGCTCTGGGGGATAGGGCTCATTTATTACGAGAAACAGAACTATGATGAAGCCCTCCGCTACTACACCAGCGCCGAACGCACCATGGTGAACCTCCGGATGCAGGACACCGCGGCGTATGCAAATCTTATTATGAATGTGGGTATTGTCCATGAACGGCTCAACCGCCTTGATGACGCAATGCGGTACTACAACAGGTGTAAAAATATTTTCGAGACGCTGAACCTTCAGAACACGTTGAACTTCGGAAACCTTTTAATGAACATGGGACTCGTGTTTCAGCGGCAGAACAACAACCGGCAGGCGCTGCAGTATTTTTTCAGTTCGAAATCCCTTTTGGAAAGGCTTCAGGTACAGAACTCCCAGAGCTATGCAAATGCCCTCTACAATATCGCCTACACCTACGATGTCCAGGGACAGCGGGAACAGGCAGTGCAGTATTACCGGAGCGCGGCGGACATCTACCGCAACATTAACATCAGGGACTGGGAGCAGCGTGCCAGGAACAGAATTCAGGAGCTTGGATACTGAGGATAAATCCTGCAGGGTAATATCTTTAGAATATTTTAGCGGGGCGATATCAACCCCCGGAATCAGGAAAGGTCCTGTTCCGGGAGCTGTATTCGCTTATGCCTGCGATACCGTTGCTACTAGTCAGTATCGATGCCGTAGTCCTTTCCGTAGTGCTCCATGACAAAATCTATATCCTTGTCGCCGCGGCCGCTCATGTTCACCAGAATTGACTGCCGCGAGTTCTCCTTCGCGAGCTTCATGGCGTGGGCCAGAGCATGTGCGCTTTCCAGTGCGGGGATAATCCCCTCCTTTTTGCTCAGCTCAAAAAACGCATCCAGACATTCCCTGTCCGTGGCGGAGGTGTACTCCACGCGCCCTGAGTCCTTCAGCATGCTGTGCTCCGGACCGACTCCCGGATAATCAAGGCCGCTGGCAATGGAGTACACCGGTGCCGGTTCGCCTTTATCGTCCTGTAAAAGATAACACCTGAATCCGTGTATAATGCCGGGCTTCCCGTAGGTGATCGTGGCGGCATGATCTCCCGGTTTAAATGAACGTCCTGCCGGCTCTACACCAATCAGGCGGCACTCACTGTCTCCGAGGAATGCGGTAAAAATACCCATGGCATTGCTGCCTCCTCCCACGCAGGCAACCACATTGTCCGGCAGCTCTCCGGTCATTTCCTGAAACTGCTCCTTCGCTTCAATGCCCACTACCCGCTGAAAATCCCGCACCATCATTGGAAACGGATGCGGCCCCACCACGGAGCCTATGCAGTAGATTGTGGTGACAGGGTCCTGGAGATAAGCCTGGAACGCTGAATCAACGGCCTCCTTCAGTGTCTTGAGGCCGTGTGTGGCGGGAACAACCTTCGCTCCAAGAATTTTCATCCGCACCACATTGGGATGTTCCTTGACGATATCGACCTCTCCCATGTGAATTTCGCATTCGAGGCCGAAATACGCTGCCGCAGTGGCAAGGGCCACGCCATGCTGCCCGGCGCCGGTCTCGGCAATAAGTTTCTTTTTCCCCAGATATTTCGCCAGAAGCGCTTCCCCCATACAGTGGTTCAGCTTGTGGGCTCCGGTATGGTTCAGGTCTTCGCGCTTCAGATAAATGCGTCCCCCCAGTTCATTGGAAAGTCGCTTGCAGAAATACACCGGTGTGGGTCGTCCCTGAAAGTGCTTCCGGATATCACGGAGCTCTGAAATAAATTCGTGGGACTTGCTGATTGAATAATATGCGTCAGTAATTTTTTCCATTTCAACTTCAAGTTCCGGCGGTACGAACATCCCGCCGTATTCGTTAAAAAAACCCTTCTGATCGGGATTGATTTTGAAATAATTGTCCATGAATTGTTTCTCCTTTTCGTTGAGTACCGGACAGCTGTACAACGGCAGATTATATCTGTCAATAGAAAGTGATACAAACATCGTAATGGTAGCCTTTTTTTGTATTCTCAACCAGCGTTGTCATTCGAAAAAATTGTGCACAGCAATATTACTTGACATCAATAAATGGTTGATATTCAAATACAGAAGGCATATCCTGCCGGCTCAATGCTGATGATGAATGAACCGATTATCCCGCAACAACAGGAGGCGATATGTTTCGATGGGTATGCAATATACTAATTGTAATAATTATTTCTGTTTTACTATCTGCCTGCAACAAGGATTCCGCCGGTGCCCCGGCCTTCCCCGGAGATGAAGCGGTATCATCTGACGGCATACCCCTCAAAATACGCTATACCTGCACTGCCAGAGAATACAGGACTCTTGCGGAACTTAAGCAGGCAAAAATAAATGACCGGTACACCTATAAAGAATACTCCTTTTTACCAAAAGAGATGGGCTTTCTTAAAAGTGCCGGATTTTTTCTGAAGCCGGTGAAGATGTCCGAGCTGGGTGCTGACGAGGACATGCGCGGATATGTACAATATGATGACATGGTTGACCTTTACATACAATACGCCCGCATCCTGCGCCCAGAAGAATATATTGAAGGCATGGAGGGGTTTAATCCCTCTTACAACCTTGTCCCTTATTATATCAGCGCTGACTATGTCTTCCATATATTCCGTCTTATGCTTTCCCGAATGACACAGCAGATCGAGGAAGACAGGTTCTATCCTCTTATCCGCGACCTTACCTCATCGCTTCTTAATGAATCAATCCGGCGTTACGAAAATACATCTGATCATGGACTGAAAAATGAATTCAAAAAGGCGGCAGCATTTTTCCTTGTGCCGGCTTCAGTTATGAATATCGAACCCCGGAAAAAAATCGATGCAATCACCACACTTGCTGAACCGGCTATAGCTGCCATGAGAAATGAGAATGGAATGGTTCGTATTGAAATAACCGGTACCACCGAAGACTTTACACAGTATATACCACGCGGTTATTACACGAAAAACGATACGATGGAAAAATATTTCAAGGTAATGATGTGGTACGGAAGGATGTATTTCCCTGCGGACAAACCTGTGGTACCTCTCATAATCTCATCTATGACAACACAGGGAGAGAATCTCAAGCGTTGGAAATCATTGTATGACACGACATCCTTTCTTGTGGGAGAAAGCGAGGATATCACAATATTTCAGGTCCGTGAAGGGGCCCTCAAAATACTGGGCTCCGCCGCGGTTCCCGGAAAGTATCCTGACCGTGCAAAAATTACCCGTTTCGTACAATATCTGAAGTCGCTGAAAGGGCCGCGGATACTGTCAGCATCCGGCATAAAAGCCAAAAAAGGCGCAACAACCGGGGAACGTGTTGAAGCTCAGCGGGGTTTCAGATTTATAGGGCAGCGTTTTATCCCGGACTCATATATTTTCACTCGCACCACCGGCGAAGTCGGTTCTGACGAGCACCCCAGAAACATTCCGAAAGGCCTGGACGTAATGGGTATTCTGGGTTCACATACGGCAGAGACACTGCTTAAAAATGATTTCACTTCAATTGTAAACCTGAAAAAAGAATATGATAAAGTAAAAAATGAGTTCTCGCGATACCAGCAAAAAGAGTGGAGGCAAAATGTGTACTGGGCGTGGCTTGACACGATCCATTCACTTTTTGACAATCCCCATAAAAATCTGCCTCCGGTTTTCAGTAAAAAAGCGTGGCCTTACCGGATGCTTCTCACCGCCCATGGCTCCTGGGCTGAACTTCGTCACGATACTGTTCTTTATGCGAAACAGAGTTATGCTGAAAAAGGCGGTGAAGGTGAAACGGTCTATTTCGGAGGCCAGCCGTATGTTCCACGGGGATACGTGGAACCAAATGTGCGGTTCTTCGACTCCCTTTACAATCTTACCGTGTCCCTTCGTACAAGGCTGAAACGCAGCAGTGTTATGCCGGATGATTATGAAAAGCGTTTCAGAAATTTCGAAAAGATACTGAAACGTCTGAAAATAATTGCTGAAAAACAGATAGCCGGAGAAACTGTTAATGATAATGACTTTATATATATCGCCGGCTTCAATCATGAAGTAAGCGCGATGATCACCCCGGAGAATGCCGGCGAAATGGGTCAGGCGGAAAAGCAGATGGCCATCATTACTGATGTCCACACTGATACCTTTTCCAATCAGGTCCTCCAGGTGGGGACGGGAATGCCTTTCAGAATGTTTATCCATATTAATGATTGTAATGGTTCACGAGTCTGTGTGGGGTATACATATTCCTATTTTGAGTTCACCGGTGATATCAGCAAACGCATGACCGACGAAGAATGGAAAAAAAATGTATACCAGGACTCCTCATGGAAAAATATAAAGGCACTGACTCCCCGATGGTATCAGCATCTGCCTTTATCAGAATAACATGCATTCTGGCGGTATGTGCAGTTCTGTCATGTGTTTCCGCGCCTGATGATGATTACATTCAATATTCCTCCAGAAGCGATGACCGGGAATTTTATGACAGAGCCATTGCTGAAACTGTAAGACTGCAGAGCAGGGTTAACCGGGCACATGCCGGCATCTGCAGCCATCATCTTCTTGCAGCGCCCTATATGTCCGGTTTTTTCAGGGCATTCCGGGAAAAGACAAAATTCTTTACTCCCCGCAATATAATTATTATCGGCCCGAATCACCGTTCTCTTGGATCGTCTCCAATAGCACTCAGCGCATCGCGGTGGAAAACTCCCTACGGATTCTGTAACCCGGCATCAGATATTATTACCGCGGTCAGCTCAATGACAAACGCATCCATTGATGAAGACGCCTTCACCTATGAGCATTCTATCGGGGCACTGCTTCCGTTCGTCAGATATTACTTTCCAAAAGCCCGGATTGTTCCAATCATTCTCATGCCTTCTGTCACCCGACAGGAGGCCCGCGCCCTGGGAAAGCTGATTTCCGATAAAACAGATATCAATGATGTTCTGATCCTGAGCGCCGATTTTGTGCACAATAAAGCACAGGAGGGAGCACGTGCCATTGACATGAGAAGCAGAAGGGTCCTTGAAAATTTACACACTTACAATAGCAGTTCGCCTCTTCCCATCATCGAAATTGACTGTAACCGCGGCCTTGAGCTGCTCATGACATATACCATGCGCCACGGCAGCGCCGCAGACATTCTCATCCGTACTGATTCATCTGAAATTTCAGGCCGGGCAGCTCCGGTAACCAGTTATTTTTTTGTGCTCTATGGGAAGTGAAATGATTTTTTCTGTGTATTATATTTCATCATATGCGGTAATGAGGCACATCGTTCTTTCAATTATAACACTGGTGTTATCTGGTGTGTGTATTTGCTGTTCAGCGCTGTATCCTCCCCCTGATATTCCCTTAACATTGTACAGTTCCGGCACCTCTCCAGAGAAAGGCGACTGCATTCTTATACTGGCCGGAGACATTATGCTCTCTCGCCATATTGAACGGCTGTCCAGAATCCGAAATGATTACCTTCACCCCTTCAGGAAGGTCACACCATTGCTATTGTCAGGTGATATTACTTTTGCGAACCTGGAAACCCCTCTCTGCGAGGGTGACACCCCTCTCCGTGGCCTTCATTTCAGGGCTGATCCCGGTTTCGCGTCTGCTATGAAAAAATCCGGTATAACACTGCTTTCACTGGCTAACAACCACATACTTGATTGGAAGAAGCCCGGGGCGGATAACACTCTGCAGTCACTTTATCGCGCCGGAATCGGAACTGTCGGCTTCAACAAAAAAGGATTTACCGGCACCCCGTATTTTACGGATATCCGCGGCATCACTGTTGCTTTTCTCGCCTTTACAGACTGCATCAATGCTGTTCCCCTTACACAGTACTCTGAAATGGGGATTCTCCTGTACGGAAACAATCCATCTTTTATTGACGCGGTAAAAACCGCTCGTCATAAGGCTGACTGCGTAATTGTATCGCTTCACTGGGGAAGCGAATATGGAAATAATCCTTTATCACAACAGGTAACGCTTGCACGGGCCGCTATTGATGCCGGAGCGGACATTATAATCGGTCATCACCCTCATGTTCTTCAACGTTACGAACATTATAGGAACGGCCATATTTTTTACAGCCTCGGAAATTTTGTATTCGATCAGAAAGCCAGAGAGGCCACACGGCGCAGTGCCGTTATCAGAGTTATTGTCACACATAACGGCATTTCCCGAATTGATGCGGTTCCAGTATTTATAAATGATGTATATCAACCTATTACCGCAGGACCTGATAAGGCACGGGAGATATACAAGGCCCTGAAAAAATAACCTGACGTCATCATATCCTTCCATGACTGGTTTCTGCCGCCAATGGATTAGATTCATACATAGTATTTTTTAATCTGTGCCCGGGAAATCAGGTAAATTGCAGAATATTTCTATATCATCTTCTTTAATGTAACCCGGAATACTGCAATGTAATAGTACTCTCCTCCCATAAATTAAAAAAATATATAATCAAATTATAAGTAATGGTGATATAAACCGATTGACATAATTATCTTTCCATGCTGGAATAATGACCCTGATGGCCATGAAGTACATGGTTTGTAATGTCTTTCTGGAAGAACATAGTGATAAAATAATTTGCGGTTATACAGCCGTTTAATTACAGCGGGGGAGGTTATCACGCCATGAAAAGATATTTCCTCATACTGCCATCCCTCTTCCTTTTATATCAGTGCAGTCTATCTCCCAGAATTGTCCGTCCCGGGGCCGGGAAGAGCATGCTGTATGTGGCACGATATGACGCCCTCATTTCCACCAGCGATGTTATTCAAATTCACTTTAACAACAGAAAAGTAGCGGTAATGAACAAGAGTGATTCCTACATTGCACTCCAGGCGCGTCCAGGATTTTACCGTGTTCGCTTCATTATCTATAACGCCAGGGGAAAACGGCTGGAGAGGTGCAAGCGGGGATTTGATCTGCGGATGAATGCCGGAAAAACCTATTACACGAACCTGAAATATATTTTCGGCTGGAGACATGGGAACAGCACGGTTTCTGAAACCGGGTTCTCCGGAGCCTGCTGGAAAGATTTTCTCGGAATATTCAATGTGAGATAGTACTGGTATTACGCTGCAGCCACTTCGCTTTCTTTATCTTCACATCCTGACATCGAACATACTGCATTACACACAATCCTTTCATACAACGACTATCCACTGGTGTCATTTATAAATAAACAATTTTTAGTATAAATTTGTTCTTTACTTATACACATGTACACACAATAATCAACAATTCGCAATTATCACATCTAATTATTTCTGGAGGTATTATTTTGGAAAAAACATGGTTTGAATTATACGACAAGGGTGTTCCCCACTCAATCCTGTATCCGCCCCTTGCGCTCAAGGACCTTTTCAGTCACCACGTAAAAACAAATCCCGAACGGGAGTACCTGATCCTCAACGACATTACTATTACCTACCGCGAGTGCAATGAAAAAGCATGCAGACTTGCCAACGGGCTCATGGAAATGGGAGTAAAAAAAGGCGACCGTGTGGCCTTTATGATCCCCAACGTTCCGCAATACGTCATTGCCCTTCAGGCATGCTTCAAAATCGGGGCGATAGTCGTGCCGGTCAATCCCCTGGCGCCTGCCCCAGAGGTCGCGCACTACCTCGAAGACAGCGGTGCCGAAATCATGATCGTGATGGCACTCCTGGCAAATTCCGCAATTGCAGTCCTGAAAGAAGGGAAAACGCCAATGAAACAGCTGATCACCTTTCAGGTCAAGGCAATGGCTGCTGAGATCGAAAAACACAACGACATATATGACTTTGATGAAATAATTGCTTCCGGGAACAGCGCTGAGCCCGACATCAAAGTGTATACCGACGACATCGCCATGCTACAGTACACCGGCGGCACTACCGGTGTTTCCAAAGCCTGCGTGCTGCACAACAGAAATATCCTGGCATTAGCCTATCAGGAAAATTACTGGCTCGCCACGGTCATGGACAAAAAAGAAATTTTCAGAAGTCTTGCGGCAATTCCGCTGTATCATATCTACGGATTCAACACCAATGTTAACATAAACCTTGTTGCAGGGGGCTCTATCGTCCTTGTTCCGCAGCCCACGACCGACAACATCCTCGCCGCGGTCAACATGCATGAACCCAATTTCTTTGCGGCGGTCCCCACGATGATTATCGGGCTCAACCAGCACCCTGACATTTCAAAATCCAAAATCCGCTCCATCAAGGGTATGATCTCCGGGTCCGCACCCCTCGCGCTCGAAGCGCTTAAAACGTTCGAAGAGCTATCAGGCGCTATCATCACTGAAGGATACGGGATGTCGGAAAGCTCAAATGTGCTGACGGTCAATCCCCTTAAAACCCTGCGCAAACCCGGAGGCGTCGGCCTCCCCATGCCGGACAATGATCTCAAGATTGTCGATATAGATACCGGCACAAAAGAGATGCCTACCGGAGAGCCCGGTGAAATTATCGCAAGGGGTCCCAGCATCATGTCTGAATACTGGAACAAGCCGGAGGAAACGGCACAGGCAATCCGTGACGGGTGGTTCTACACAGGAGATATCGGCTACATTGACAGTGACGGCCATGTGTTCATTGTTGACCGCAAAAAGGACATGGTCATCTCCAGCGGTTTCAATGTATATCCCCGGGATATCGACGAGCTCATGTACACGCACCCGAAAGTCCTCCGCGCCTGCGCCTTCGGCGTACCGGATGAGAAACGCGGCGAAGCGGTAAAGCTGACCCTGGTACTGAAACCCGGCGAGACAATGACGGTAGAAGAGGTGCTCTCTTTCTGCAGGGAAAACCTGACCGCATATAAAGTACCCCGGGAGGTTGAATTCCTGGAAGACCTCCCCCTCACTCCCGTAGGCAAAGCCGACAGGAAGGAGCTGCGGCGGAGAGAGCTTGAAAAATAGTACAATATTGAAAAACAATTTTCAATGACCTCTGACGGTCCGGGGGAAAGGGAAAACCCCTTTCCCCCTTTCCTTGTAAACAGGGATATCTCAGTTTATTCTGAAACGCTTAGGAGCTTCTGAAATAAAATTATCCATAAGATTTTTGTAATAGTTATCGGCGGCCTCTT
>ENA-UPTA01004766-UPTA01004766.1-activated-sludge-metagenome-genome-assembly--contig:-NODE-4766-length-12738-cov-5.535205_pt1 | contig 12738 bp, 13 predicted proteins | sample MGYA00238184_ERZ773361 | MGnify/ENA primary metagenome ERZ773361 (study PRJEB29100, sample SAMN05720205) | activated sludge metagenome | isolation source: anaerobic digester from wastewater...
GGAACTCATGATCTTCAGCGGTCGTAATCCCCTATCACGGGGGAAGCCCTTTCGGGCAGAAGGATTGTCAGTTAAGAAGTTCATGAAAGATTTGAAGTCGTAATCCCCTATCACGGGGGAAGCCCTTTCGGGCGCTGTCGCCTGTAACCCCTGAACAATTCAGAAGTTACAGTAATTATTTACCGGGGTACAATTTTGACCACACAAAAAAAGGTCATACAATGCTCACCGGTTTTTGGGGCCACATGTCTAACCCCTGAAGAACTCAGGACTTATAAATTCAGCCGGGGTTTGGCGTTTTTTACGTATTTTTACATTCTTCATCGTACACTGTGTCCGGTTATGAACATACAACGATGCTTTGTAAACAAAAAACTATGTTTTCAAAGAACGAATTGTAGTTTTTTTATCTTCCGGCACGGGTTCTGTCAAGGAATTTTCAGTTATCTCCCGAAAAGCCCTTGTTTCCGCGTTACGGAAACTTCACGCCTGCACACAACAGCGCACACACCTTGAAGATGGTCCATAAACAGCGGTGAATGTATTATACCACATACGAAAGCGGATTTTCCGCGACGCTGCCGTTTCCAATTATTTCTATTTTTTCTTTACAGGGGGCACAGAGCGCGTAACATCTCACGGAATCAATTTCGCTGTCAACCAGCTTCACTATCTTTTTCTTCAATTCACTGTACAGCTTTTCGCTCACAATACACTCAAATATAGAATATTGTGTCCACTCACCGTACCCGGACAGCAGCTTGTGCAGCTTTCTCCGGGTACGGTTGCTGGGTATGTCATAGCTCACTACAACAAACATCTTTCTCACCATACACAAGGGGATAATATACGGAACCGTTATCCACTGCCCTGGCAATGCGTTCCGCCTGGCGCATTATCAGGTCACGCCATGTTGCCGCGTACCTGAACCCGAGGTCCCTGGTCATCCACTTTTCGTATTCATGATAATACCGTTTCAGCGGGTCCGGAAGGAACCTGCACCCCGCGTCGGCTTTCATTTCGAAATCGTCCGGTTTAATACATTTCTGCTTTACGAGATATACCGTTAAGCGGTCTATTACCACTGAGCGGAACTCTTCCATAATGTCAAGTGCAAGCGACGGTTTCCCGTATGACAGGGTATGATAAAACCCTATGCCGGGATCAAGGCCATGCGCTTCCAGCACGGAACCGATTTCCCCGCACAGCAGCGTATACCCCAGTGAAAGCATCGCGTTGACCGGGTCAAGGGGCGGCCTTCTTGTTCGCTTTTCGAACGTGAAACCTTCAGGAAACATTTTTCCGAGCACAAAATAATAGAGACGTGACGCATACCCTTCAATACCCAGAAGACCGTTTCCGGAAACAAGAGGTATTTTATCACGTAAAGCCGAAATAGTTGCTTTACATTCTGACGCGCCGCACTCCGCGTGGTGCCTTTCATATCGTGTAAGATATTCAAATGAATTATGGATTTTCATACGGACAATTGTCCGAGCAAATTCAGTACACCATTCGTTATTGTCCGACAACCGGTATTGCGCCATCCGCCGCAGATTGTTTTTCCCGAAAGGCGGCCGTACCGTGCCCTTAAGCCTGTTGCTGCATGAGAGCAGTGATACCGGTATGTCCTCCGCGAGTAAATATGCGACACACTGCGCGGTAAACTGGATATTCCCCAGCGCGATAACTCGATCAACAGTGTTAACGCGGATGCTCTGAATCACGTCATCATGTTTTTTTACGACAATCCGTCCACCGTCACGGGTCACCTTTACGCCCTGCTCGCAAATATATAGACTTGCCATTGCGCTGCCTCCCTGTGTGAATAAGAATACCTCCCTGCATTCCACCGCGGGCTTTCTACAATAGACCGGAACATACCATGAAGTATCGGATTAAAAATTGTGAAATGGCATTTTTTTTGAAACACCGGTTTTATGCTCCATGGTGCATATCCTGGAATATGTTTCCCGTTTTCAATGTTGCATTGAGATCGTATAGACAAGAAAGGAGGAGGAGGTACGGTTATGGATAGACTTTTTTCCCGAGCATCGAAATCAGGTCGTCACAGAACCCTTTCTCAACCTGGATATTTATGTTCTGCCTGCCATCGCGGCATCTTATTTCATACTGCACAATATGAGAACCGCTGCGTTCATCTTTTCTTTTGAATTCAAGCCTGACATCACCCTGCGATTTTCCAACTTCATGAAAATCCACAAGTTCAATTTTATTCACAAACCGGAAACGCACTACGCGTTCAAGGAGCTTTCTGACGTCATTATCGGGAATATCTTTCAGCGATTCAATACCCCCGGCGCTTCCGGTTTTGTTCCAGAGGGTCGTTTCGCCGGTCTTCTTGAAAACCCGTTTCTGGTCAACTTCCCGCAGGAAAATCTCTTTCTGTTTCTCAAAGTTAATATAGAACGCTACCCCCGCGAGGTTCAGTCTCCATATTGTTTTTTCCGCGTCCTGCTCCACAAGAAACCTGAATCCTTCAGGTGCATCTTTAAGGAGTTTGTCCGCCTTATCGCCGGAAACATTATTGCTGAACTCGTCAAAGAGATTGTTGAACTTTGACCAGTACTCAACATCAAGATTGAGGGGCAAATGAGGAAGGGGTATTATTTCATTAAAAGATTCATAAATATAGTACGATTCAATGTGCTGCAGCTGGGCAATAACAGTTGCAAACGCAATTTCCGCCTTGAACCCCCCCGTGGCATTCATCACCACGGTATACCCTTTATTCTTGTAATCGTCAATAAGATCGGACAGGGTATTTATTAACGACCGAAGGCCGTTCATTTTAAATTTGCTTTCATGGTACTGCAGCCCGTCAATTACCGCGCTATCAACTTCAAATCCCCGTTTGGAAAAATAACGTTCCAGATGGGGCCGCTCTTTTTTCATCTCATCGGTATCGGAAAGAATCAGGTGGACCTTTTCAATTCCGGTATCGTGTTTTTCCCGCAGATACCGGTCAAGCTGCAGCGTGGAATTAATTTCCGCTGAAATTTTTTGCTCAGTATTATCGCGGATGTTGCTGTTAATAAATTCCTGCACTTTGTCATCGGGTATTTCCGTAAGGGGGCCGGTTTTTATACTAAAATACCTGCTGGTATTGGTGAGAAGCGCTGTTCCTGTCGTTGTAATTGCGATATATTTATTCATGTAATCTCCCTTTGTATTCTCGTTACCGCTATCCTGACCCCGGCAAGCGCAGTCAACGCTGTCCCACGGTGATCTTTATAAACCGTTTCATGTCGCGGGAAATAAGGACATACGGCGAGGAAATGTCCCTGAAACGCACAACGCCCTCCTTCGGAACGGCAGCCTCAAAGGCGTCCCCGGTAAAGAGGTAATACCGGGCGGCAGAATCCGGCCCCTCAATACTCAGGGAAACTCCCTTCGCCGAGGGATACACCGTCAGCACCCCTCCGCCGGTGTCAGAAGGTATTTTAAAAAGCACCTCACGGGCATGGCCGCCATCAAGGACCGCGGGGCCCCTCGCCTGAAGGCACTGCGATGGATCAGCCGCGGCAATGGTGTCCCCCGCGAGAAATACCGGAAATTCCGTCCAGGGGACACGGCCCCCCTCCATGCCGCGTTTCTCTGCTTCGTAATGCATAGTGGAAAAATAGTAGCTTTCAAGGAGATACCGGCAGCTGTCGCATGCCGCGATATGTTCAATTGCCTGCTCCACCTCATCTTCGCCGGTCAGCGTCCCCCCGGCAAGGCCGAGCACGCGCAGTTCCGTGTCTTCTGAACAATGAGGCAGGGCCATATATTTTTCAAAACTTTTCAGTTCCATTGCTCGCGGATCTCCGGAAATTTTTCTCGCAGCCGCTGCCCCAGCAGTTTCCTCACGTCGGCGACATGGCCGGAAACCGTTGACTGCGACTTCCCGAGGGCCTCCGCAATCTGCTGTTCCGTCATGGCGTCAAGAAAATACATTTTACCAATGGCCCGTTTTAACGGCGAAAGCGCCGGACTGTCCAGCTCGCGTTCAACCTGCGCTGCAAGCTTTTCAGCGAAAGGCGGTTCAGATTCATAGAGCGCCTCCTTCTCAATGTCAACACGGCCGTCCGGGACATCCGCGATTGATTTCTCACGGGACAGGACGTTTTGTACCGACATACGCGCGCCGGGCCCCGTATGTTCGGGAATATCCGTGTTCACGCCAAGGTCACGAAGCATCTTTTCCTCCATCGCGGTCACGTGTGAGCGCGTACCCGCCGCGCCCCGTTCTTTCATTTCTCTGCCAATGTATTCCGATATGGTATTTTTAATGATAACAAACACATAGGGCTTCCATGACACTTTTTCCACAAGGCCGCGTGATACGGCGCCGTAAAAAAGCATAACCGCGTCGCTTCTAATGTCGTCACGTTTTTGTTCTCCAATCGCGGAGTGACACATTGATCTCCAGAGAACTTCCGTGGTTGCGCCCACGAAATTAAACATCTCATCAAACAGGTCTCTGTCGGAAAAAATCTCGCGAAAATCAGGAATATCATCCGGCATCAATGCCCCTCCAGATCAGGCTACTGCGTATACGCAAAACCTGTATCCGGAGATCCGGTTTGTCAAATATATTTTCACCGCCGGCGTTTCCGCCTTAAAAGAGTTTCAGCTCCTTCTGCTCCTCAAGGGCCCGTTCCTTCGACCATCGCCTGTAATCAGAATATGTAAAGTCCTTTCGGGTCGATACCGCTCTTCCCATGGCAAGTTCCTCCACGCCGCAGCGTGGTTCCGCGCATGTGAGACAGTTCCCATCGCACCCCGCCGCGGGAACAAAAGAATACCGCGCCCCCCCATTCCCGTCAGGGTAGGTGCTGTCCCCGTTTCTGACATATATCGGTATATTAATCCCTTCACAGTTCTCCGACGTCATAAACTCCCTGTTCAGCCCGACGCACCGCACAGTCCTCCGCTTACCGCCGGTCACCTCCACCTCAAAGGGGTCGGACTTTTCATATTCCATGCAGAGCGAGAATGTCATGCCCCGTGCCCCCGCCTCATCGCGCATAAAGGTAAACAGCTTTTTACGGAATGAAATATTGGCGTGGAGGTCCCCGTCAATTGTTTCACAATAGAGCTTCTCAAAGGGGTACTCCGGGTCGGGATTCAGCCGGTACAGGAACCGCAGCGCCTTCTGCTTTATGGAAACAGGAATGTCCATGCAGCTCGCGATTATATGTGACGCCCCCGCTTCCGAAGCCATGTCAAGTAGCTCCCGCAGCATGTCCCTGCCGCTTGTGACGTAGGGAATTATCGGGTCAATGCGGCACACGGTATGAACGCCCTTTCCCGTTTTTTCATTGATTGTCGACGACATGCGTTTCATTGACGCGAACAGCTCCTCCGTAGTGGCAGACCCGCCAAATACCATGCGTTTCCGCAGTGATTCATCCGGGGTAAGCACGGTAAACTGCCCGAAGGAGTGCTCCTGTTTCGCGATCAGCGGAAAGACCGTGTCCGGCACCTTTCCTTTTGTGATAAACTCCACGGGGATGTTCCTTTTCACGAACTCCCCGATAATTTTTTCCGAGAGGTGATAGTGTTCCTCAAGGGGCTGAAACGGGTCTGTAATGGGGGAAAGATACCCGCAGGAAGCGACATCAATGGAATCCAGCTGTTTCGCCACGGCGCTGTCATACCCGTCAAATACTGTAACCACATTGTCCCTGCTGAACAGACCGAAATATCCCCAGTTCAGGGCGTTGGCGTAGCAGAAGAAGCACCGGAGCGTACACCCGTTGTAGGGGTTTATCAGCATGCGTTCTCCGGTGCACTCACGCTTCCCGGCCCACCACCCGTGCATTTTTTTGTCAGAGTCAACAAGAATATGGGGCACGGGTTTTTGTATCAGTTTTTCAGCAACCGCTTCAGGCGTCAGCATATATCTCCCCTGATAATAAAAGCTCCATAAATTTCCTGGCGGCCTGTTCGTCCTCCGCGCTCAGAGGCGCCGAAAGGGTCGCGACGGGTTCAGTCACGTATTTTCCCATGTTAATCATGCTGCTTCGCGGAAGTTTCACGTTGTGTTCAGACCCGCCCTGTTCCACGTCGTGCCGGACAGCCATATCGACATAATCGCCGGGAAGAAACATGGAATTAAACGGCTTCATCCCCAGTTTCTGAACAGAGGTACAGGCATCCTGCTTTTTTTCACCACAGTGTAAGGAGGTCACCTTCACCCTCCCTTCACTTGTGCACTGACTATACGCGAGTGGTTTCTCTGTAATGGCGCGGGGACCCGTTTTTTTTAATACGGTATACAGAAACTTTACGTCATTTTTTCTCTGGTCCGGCGGCAGGGTCAAACCGGGAAGGTCATGCATCATTTCGGGATACACATTACCGGGGTAATTCACACCCCAGCAATTCGCACAGTCAATCCGTCCCCCTTTAAATCCGTCAACGGGGCACGGGTCGGTTATGGTAAAACCGGATTCCCCTGTCAGGGCGTGCCGCGCGCTGTACATGTTTACTTTCCCTGTTTCGTCCGCGGGTTCTATCAGCACCATAAATCCATCAACAGGAACGGTCAGTTCTCCGTACGCGTTAAGCGCGCGGTATAAACATTTATGATTTTCACTGCCTATTTCATTAATGAAGTGACACAGGGTAACAAGATGAAAATGACGTCCAAGAACATCGGTGACTTTATTGCTCGCGAGAACATTGCGGTTAATGACCGTAACGGTATATCTGCCGCTATACCGTTCCTCTATCTCCTTCACGTTACAGGTCATTAGATCGTTACGCGCCCCGTTCCTGTCAACGCAGAGAAAGTCAATGTTCACATTCAGGGACGCCCCATGGTCCCTCATCGCGTCACGAAGTGTCTCGAAGAACGATATCACCCCCCACATTACGCTTCCCGTACCGGAACCTACATCAAGGATACGCAGGTGTATATTGTCATCAAAATTAAAATAACCCGATTCCACAATGTTCAGGAGGGGGTAATACAGTTTCACAATGTATGCAGGGACCCACCGCAGTGAATACGCGAGGGCCGCCGCGGCGTTATGTTTTTCATTACCGGTTTCCATGAAATCTTCGTGTTTGTACTTTTTTTCAACAAACGGAAGAACATCTTCAACGATGAGTCCGGGGCCTGCCGCATATACTTCCAGGGAGCGGGAGTACAGTTCCTCAACATCGGGGTGTATAAAAATCTTTGTCCCGTCAAAAAGTTTCGCCCTAAGGCTGTGAAATACTTTTTCCATTCAATACCTCGTTACAATAGTAGACGTGTTACCCCGCTTTAGTATCGGAAAAAAATTACGCCACGGGGAAACAGGATCAGCCGTAAAACAAATAGTTATATAAAAGGATATCATCATCCCCGAACTTCTTTTCAAGTTCACTGAATGTCGCGCGGTACGCTGTCCATGGATCGAAAGATTTCTTAAGCATACCGCTAACCATTCTTTCAAGGAAAAAACCGCTTCGTTCTGCCTCCAGAAGCCAGTTTGTTCCAATATATGAATTACAGTACTTAAGCACGGCATAGGCAAATGAATTTTTCTCGAATGGAACGGAGCGGGCCGACTGGCACGCGTTTGAGATTATCATCTCAGGGTTGTTTCCCCTGAGAGCGGAAAAATCACCCCCCGTAAAAATCCCGTCAGACATTTGCCATCCGGTTTTTTCCGGATCGGAGTCAAAAACCGCGTGGCCGAAATAGATTAAAATTTTACACTGAACATTGGATAATAATTGATAAAGTTCCTCTTTCCTGCTGACATTTTTACAGTCACCGTTATTATGGATAAGCCGCATTTTAAGTTCTTCAATGAGTCTCTCGTAATCCGGAATTTCATGTTCCGGGTCAGGACCCGCGATAAAGAGCACCCCCATCCCACCGTCCGTATCATCTCTCTCATACTCCCTGTCTCTGTGGGGCCTCCTGAATACGGGGAGAGAAATACCGTATTTTCTATGAAGGCATATTTCCCATGGTATTCCCGCGGTTTCTTCATCCAGAAGAAGGCTTAGTTCCTTCCCGCTGTTTTTTTTCAGGTATTGCGCCACTTCTTCAGGCAGCAGTGAGGAAATATGCGACGCGAGGCCGTCAAGCTCCTCCTTTACGCGCGTTCCACCGTATTGTATTGCCCGGTTCATATCCGCATATTTGCTTTTAATAATTTCACGGAAAGAATCAGTTCTCTCCCGCTTCATATTGTGTTTTGCTGCGTTAAAGGACTCATGAAGAGTATGCACATCAAATGACATCTGTGTCGTATCACCGCTTTCACAGGAAATCCGGAGTATATCGCGGGGCTCCGACACTTTGTTCCACTTCACGTACACAATTTCCTCTCCGGGAAACGGCACTCCGAACTCAAACCGTTCCGCGTCTATACAGCTCACGTCCGCACCGGTCTCCCGCGCGCACAGAACCATGAGCGTTGAAAGCATTTTCTTTCCTCCGGTTATATCGCAAAGGACCTTCCCCTCATCCGTTAAGGACTTCAGCTTATTTTTTATTATTTCTTCATTTTTCCTGTGATCGGTTGCGTCAATCCGTACACGCTCGACATTTCCATCAAGGTCTTCAAAGACATATTTGTTTTTTTCAATGAGGTTATCCTTATCCGATGTATGGAAAAGAACAATGGAACCGGTACAGAATGATTTTGCGGCAAGGAGAAGAGGATGGAGATTGTGGCTTACAATCATCACGAGCGTGTCGTATTTCGCCACATCGCCGGTACGCATCCTGTTTTGTATATCTTCACGGAGACGCGCCGCAACATGGGGAAGTATATTATCACTGTAAAAACAGTATCTGTCTTTTTTTGCTTTTCCCCTCCATTCCTGTACAAGCCGGTCAAATGACACAGCGCCCATGTGATTCCTCCTGAGTTATCGCGATCATATTACTTCATTTCAAAATCACCATCCCACTGTATAACAACGGGGTTTATTGCATACGTGTTCCTTGTCAGGTCAAGGACTGCGTACACTTTGTCTTCGTGGAAGTCAAGGGGGTTTTTTATCACTTCAACGGCAGCTTGTAACTTGTCTTCTGCTGCAGCGCCGCCTCCTGGAGATAATCATACACGAAAAAGTGCCCGTTCCTGCACATGCGGAACTGCAGGCCCCCCGCGAATTCCCGCATTACACGGGACATGGCATTACATCGCGGGCACCTGATCCGCTGGTGCTTTTTCCTGTACCGTGCCTGGCCATTGAAAATTGGAAAGGGAATGTTCACGCTCTGCCTCCTCAGGGTACTTTAGGGCGGAAAACTTTTTTTGCGCCGGGAATATCAATACACCCATCATACCCCTCTTCCCATATTCCATGTTCTCTGATATGCGCCAGGGCCTGCCTTCCCTCCTCCGTCCGGTTGATGATTGCAATTGCTTTCTTCACAAACCGGGGAGACAATCCCACGGGCCTCCGCAGGATAAGCCAATACCAGGCTCTGGTAACCTTGTCCCCGAAGTTGTCCCCCCGGCCGTCCTGCTCCCGGCCCTTTGCGCGGAGGTACAGATATTTCGGCACGGCGACGCACAACACATACACAATGAAAATTATAAGACTAAGTATTTTCGCGCATTGCTGCCCCACGAAGTCAGATACACCGCGTATTGCTGCAAACACGGAATATATTACCAGGCCCCTTTTCATTGTGCTTACTGCGTAATTGACTTCACTGTATCTGTCGTACATACCCGGCCTCCTTATATGATATTTTTAATTACAGACATACTTAAACACAAGATACATCACCACAATGGTCATAATAATTTTGCTTATAAAACGGGCGGCATAGTTCATGGCAAGATACCATCCCACGAACGATGAAGCGCCCTCAAGGTATTTCTCGTATCTGTTATTGTTTCGCTCCATAATACCTCCTGTATTTATAAGATGTTCACGAGTGCTGTTTCCATTGTGATGGAAATGCACAACGGCATATCGGAATTATTTTTTGCGTATCAACTTGTACCGAATATTCTCGCGCAAAGATACACACCGGAGGTTGAGGTATGCGTTAATTACAGAAGTCCGTAATTTTTTTCCGATATTTCCCCCTTCACTTCCTTCATATACACAGTAAAGGAAAGATATGCAATGGAGGTTCTTCTCATGAACGATATACTTCGCGGGTGCGTCCGGTTTGGTGGTCTTCTATTAGGATTATGGCTTGTGTCACAGCTTGGATCGTTGTGTGCCTTTATCGTAGTTGTAATTATACTGTGGTGTGCCCTTAATTTCTTCTCATGAAAACAGCCTCTCATGGAGAGGCGTCCTTGCTTCTCCATGAGAAGGTTTGTATGGTATCCGCGTCAATCCACACTGGTTCATCGCCGCATACATACTCCGGAGTCATACTGTAGGCGCATCCCTCCCCGACTTTAAGAACAGATACGGTGTCTTTTCGGGACAACTGCTTTTCATATATAAAACACCCGGCAGGTACAACAATTTTTACGTCTCCCAGACAAAATTGAAAACATTCATGCATCGCTGTTTCCATAGGTCCTCCTTCATTTTTATTGCATACACGTATGTGACCTGCAGGGAGGCAATACTATCGGAAATAAATTTTCCCCGGGGACAGATTTTTTTCCGATATCCTTTCACCATTCACCGTCCTATCTCATGAATGAATCAATTAGAAAATGGATAAAAAACGTGAAACGAATATCACTGCTCCTGTTTACTACTTCAATGTTATTTTCCACATCTCTCATGGCTGAATCTGGTATGATGTCACATGCGGACGACCGTATTATTGTGCGGTACAGGTCATCAGCGCAGGGAGCTGCCGCCGCGGCACGTCATGGAAGCAGGGTCATCAGGCAATTCAGTCAAACCGGAATAACCGTGCAGTCCCTGAAAAGCGGGGAATCGGTGAGTTCCGGGATCGCCCGTCTTCGTCGTGACCCTTCTGTCCTGTACGCGGAACCGGACTATGTCCTTGAGGCGGTCAGTACTCCCAATGATCCGGATTATAACTCACTCTGGGGACTTACGCAGATACACTGCCCCGAAGCATGGGACTATACCTCAGGCTCGCGGGAAGTCATCGTAGCGGTAGTCGATACCGGCGTTGACTACACCCATCCTGACCTTGCGGCAAATATATGGACAAACACCGGAGAAATTCCCGATAACGGTATTGATGATGACGGCAACGGATATGTGGACGATATTCACGGCTACAATTTCTTCTCGTATAATAACAATCCCTTTGATGACAACGGTCATGGCACGCACTGCGCCGGCACAATCGGAGCCGCGGGAGATAACGGGACAGGTGTTATAGGAGTTAGCCCTTCGGTGTCAATAATGGCGCTCAAATTTTTAAGCGCAGGTGGAACCGGGTATACGTCTGACGCCATAAAGTGTATCGCATACGCAGTGGCAAACGGAGCACGTGTTCTCTCATGCAGCTGGGGCGGCGGGTATTACTCGGAGGCCCTTTATGACGCCATCGAGTCAGCCCGCAGCCAGGGAGTAACTGTGGTGATCGCCGCGGGAAACAACGGTACCAATAATGATGCCGCTCCTTTTTATCCCGCGTCATATTCCAGCGAAAATATAATTTCAGTCGGTGCATCCACACCCGGTGATATTAATGCGTACTTCTCCAATTACGGCGTGGAGTCAGTTGACGTCTTCGCCCCTGGGACCGGCATATTGAGCACCTTCCCGGGCGGCGGCTACCGTTATCTTGACGGCACATCCATGGCGGCACCCCACGTCACCGGCGCCGTCGCGATGTATCTTGCCTCTGACGGCGAAATAACACCCGCCTCACTGCGAAATGTTGTCATGTCTTCTTCGGACAAAATAGACGCCTTTTCGGAAAAATGCGTGTCCGGCGGAAGGCTGAACACCGCGAAACTCGTCATTGAAAGCTGTCCATCGCCGAATCTCGATATCTCGGCGGTCAATATTTCCGGAGGGGACGGGGACAGATTCCCTGAATGCGGCGAGACAATTGAGGTCTCTATCACAATAAAAAATACCGGTGAAACACTCCGCAGCGCCACAGGCACGCTTCGGTCAGGAAACAGTCTTATTTCAGTTCTTTCCGGCACATCCCTGTATCCGGACACCCTTCCCGGTGGCACATCGGTAAACACAACAAAATATAAAGTCCACATCAATGATTTCAACGATAACTTTCGTGAATCAGGCCTTGTGCTTGAAATACATTCTTCCTTCACCGGGAAAAAGGAGCTCCTCCGTGTACCGCTGTACGCCGGTAGCCGCTGTGATATTCTGCTTGTCGATGATGATAACGGCAGCAGCACCGATACAAATATCAATGATTCACTGTCACGCCTTGGCTATAACGTCTTCCGGTGGGACATTCATAAGGCCGGCATTCCCCCACTTGAAAGCATCAACACCTCACTTGTCATCTGGAATACCGGAAACGCAACCGGGGTGCCGCTTTCCCCTGAAGAAACAGCAAAAATGTCCAACTATCTTTCTCTTAATGGTTCCCTTGTTATTGCCGGAGACGAATGGGTTGATATGCTTCCGGAAGACGTATTTGTCCGTGACCGCCTTCTGGTGTCGCTGGATGAAGCGGATGCCGACCCTGTTCAGCAAAACGGAATAAATATGTTTCAGGGGAATTCATTTGTTCTTCCTTCAATTGCCCTGCATCGGGACCGCGTATCACCCCGCTCCGGAGGCGTACTCCTTGCGGCGGACCAGGGACAGACTGCATCAGGAACCATGGTGTGT
>ENA-UPTA01004767-UPTA01004767.1-activated-sludge-metagenome-genome-assembly--contig:-NODE-4767-length-12736-cov-3.163473_pt1 | contig 12736 bp, 12 predicted proteins | sample MGYA00238184_ERZ773361 | MGnify/ENA primary metagenome ERZ773361 (study PRJEB29100, sample SAMN05720205) | activated sludge metagenome | isolation source: anaerobic digester from wastewater...
AAGATCTTCGCATGGGCAAGGTCAGTTCAAAAGTTCTGAATGTCCTCAAACTGAGTTCACTCTCTGACGTATTTAACCTCTGATATGCATGGTCTGCGAGTAGGCAACGGATTTGACGTACACAGGTTCGCTCCGGGCCGCGACCTTATACTGGGTGGAATCAAAATCGACCATCCCCTGGGCCTTGAAGGCCACTCCGACGCAGATGTACTTGTTCATTCAATAATAGATTCCCTTCTTGGCCCTTCCGGACTTGGCGACATTGGAAGGCTTTTCCCGGACACGGACCCGGCGTATAAGAACATCAGCAGCATCTATCTTCTCGGCCAGGTTTACGCCAGGCTCAGGGAGAGGGGGTTCATGGTGGTCAACACCGATTCAATAGTTATCTGCGAAAAACCGAAAATCGCCCAATATGCGGATATGATCAGGCAGAACATCAGCAGCGCAATGAATAACGAGGTTCCGGTTGACGCGATCAGCGTGAAGGGAAAAACCGCAGAAAGACTCGGGTTCACCGGCAGGGGCGAGGGGATAGCTGTTTACACTGTTACGCTGCTTTCGCGCGGGTAATGTGCAGCCCGCTGCCGCGCGGCACAGGCTGCATTTTATTCCCGGCCCCCACATTATTCCGGAATGAATCCTACTTTGTCATCTGCGCAAAACTTTTTCCGAACTCGATGCACTGTTTGACCGCTTCGCTGTCCGGATTCCACAGCACCTTTAACCCGTCATTGACAAGTTCAAATCCGGCATTTTTTACCAGTTCATTCAGCATCCTGACCGATTCGCCGCTCCAGCCGTAGCTTCCGAAACATGCAGCCTTTTTGTTTTTGAACGCAAGGCCCCTGACCTCTTCGAGCATTGCCGCAAGTGAAGTAAGTATACCCTTGTTCACGGTTGGTGAACCCGCCAGTATGGCTTTCGATTTGAAGATTTCGGTGATTACGTCGTTCTTGTCGCTCTTTGCCAGGTTGAGCATCTTTATGTTCACCCTGTTATCGGACTCCCTGATACCCTGAATAATGTACTCGGCCATCTGCCGTGTGCTATCCCACATGGTATCATAGATGATTGTAATCTGGTTCTCTTTGTAGCTGTCAGCCCATTCAAGGTATTTTTTTATTATTTGTGCGGGATTGTCGCGCCAGATAACACCGTGGCTTGTGCAGATATAATCCACCGGCAGGTTAAGGGCGAGCACCTCGTTGATTTTTTTTGTCACGAAGCTGCTGAACGGGGTAAGTATGTTGGCATAATACTTTATGCATTCAGCCCAGAGCTCATTCTGGTCAACAAGGTCGTTGTACATTAACTCTGACGCGTAGTGCTGGCCGAAGGCGTCATTACTGAACAGTATATTGTCTTCGGTCAGATAGCACATCATGCTGTCGGGCCAGTGCAGCATTGTGGCCTCGATGAAAACCAGCTCCTTTGATCCCAGACTGAGCCTGTCCCCTGTTTTGACAACTTTAAAGTTCCAGTCCTGGTGGTACTGCCCCTTTAGTGACTTGACCCCGTTTGCCGTGCAGTAGATCGGCGTGTCAGGTATAAGCCTCATCAGCTCGGGGAGGGCGCCGCTGTGGTCAACCTCCCCGTGGTTTGCGATCACGAAGTCAATTTTTTTAAGGTCTATTTCACCCTGCAGGTTCTCGACATATTCCTTTGCAAAGGGTTTCCACGCAGTGTCAATCAACGCAACCTTATCCTCTTTTATAAGATAGGAGTTATACGATGATCCCCTGTGCGTTGAGTATTCATCTCCGTGAAATCTGCGCAGTTCCCAGTCGATCTTCCCGACCCAGTATACATTGTTTTTTACATGGAAATTCATTTTGTACCCCTGTTTTTTATTATCATTCTACCGTTTTAATTATAGCGGTTTAAGAAATGATTAGTACAGAACAACCTATCTGTCATACCCGCGTAGGCGGATATCCACTGCTTGTAAAAAATTGGATTCCCGTCTTCACGGGAATGACAAAGGGTATACTAATTCAATCGAAAAATGCTATAGATATTACGGAACATTTGTTCATTCTAAAGATGTAACGGGTAAAGTGGTTTACCCGGTTAAAGCATATGTGAATCATCTGTATATTTTTAGTATGAAATGTTAACCTGACAGAATTAAATTTACTTAAAATACGCGGAAGAGTTATTTTTTTATATGGTTAATTACAGGGAATTTAATTCAATCCTGGCTATTTTCCCAGCCATTCCTTCCATAGCTCAGGGGTGTAACCCACAGATGACTTTGTGCCGTACCGCACCACAGGTGTTTTAAAAAGTGCAGCATCGGCAAGCAGTTCCTCTTCGATATCATGTTTTATGTACCTGAGGTTTCTTTTTTCATAGGCTTTGCTGTTTTTGTCTATCAGCTCTTCAATTGGAATGTTTCTGGCAATATTTTTCAGTTCACCCCTGCTCATTGCTTTTTCCGCAAGGTCTACAAGGTGTACCTGGATGCTTCTTTCTTTGAAATACCTGACAGCTTTAGCTGTATCTTTGCATTTTTTAGTTCCGAAAATCTGTATCATACCGTCAGCTCCACTGTGTACAATTTATTCAATAATACCCTGATGTTCAACCCTTTTACGCATGGAGTTCTGTGCGGATAAACAGTTTTCTGGAAAATGCCCCATTGGACTTTTTCAGCAGCGGTTTTGCAAAGCAGATTCATGAAGCCTGGAGTTTTACTCTGTTCTTAAAGTGAATAGAGCCGAAGATATGTCCATGAATCGCAGGCAGTTTTATCTTATATTCAGGCAAAATTTGAATTTTATCAATCCCATATTTTAGAAATAAAAATAGGTTGACCTCTTGCTGACGGGCATCTATTTTTTAACAGGAAGGGGCATTATGCCCGGCCGGAAACAATATTCAATTGGTAAAGGTAAATTCAGACAATGCATATAGTAAAAAGTTTTTTCTGTATTATGGTTTTGACGATGATATCATGTAAAAGTGATACGCCAAAAATAAAGAAGCCGGTTGAAACCTCGGGTTATGTAATTCAGCACACTTCGGCAGTGTTCAAGAACGCCGAGCTGATTTTCGGTGATGAATGGAAAATTATATTCCGCAAACTTGACGATTCCCAGTACATTGTTTTTTCAAACAGTGTGGATGAACTGAAACTTTTCAGCTTCGGATTTATAAGCTGCGGTGAAAGCCCTGTCTGCAGGGTCAGCCCCGATTACATGAATATCCGGTTCGAGATTGACTACATTGAAACATCTATGCCCGATCCAGTCACTGGCGAGAGCATCGCGATAAACAGGATAGTGAATATAACAAGGATTTCCGGCGAAAGGTACGCGGCCGCGGGAATCAGTTCTGACGTCGAGGCCGATGAATTCATAATGAGGCTGAAATCCCTGGTAAGGGACGACGATGCCACTTCCGTTGCGGGTATGATCAAGTACCCGGTAACCGTGGTTATTAACAGGAAAAAGACACGGGTTACAGATGCAGCGATGTTTGTAAAATTCTACGGCCAGATATTCAACACGAAGGTTACAGATGCGCTTTTAATGCAGGCTCTGGGTGATATTAAAGCCGACAGCAAAGGGCTTTTAATTGGCAGTGGTGAGATCAGGATAGCCCCTGTTGACGGAGTCCTGATGGTTACTGAGATCCGCAATCGCTGAGAGTCCGGGCCGGTTCTTTATCCTTTATAAATTCACGCAGAAGTTCGTCTGTGCGCCTGATTATCTCCACGCATGTTGCGGCACCTGAACCTGCTGCTTTCTGATTTTTTCTGAGTACCCGGCAGCATGTTGCCCCGAACTCCCCTTTGAACCTGTTGTGAAATTCACCGGAAAGTGTATATGCTTCGCTGCGCGGAACATGCGGCGTTGTGCGGCCCCTTAGCAGCCCCAGTATCATTACAGCTCCCGCAAGAGCGCCGCACAGGCAGCCTGAATTACCTATTCCTCCGCCGAAGGTGGTGGCTATGCGCACAGTCTCTGCGCCCAGTTCCGGCGCAGCCTGTTCCCTGAAAGCGAGGAAGATAGACTCAGCACAGTTGAAACCCTCTTTATAGTAATCCCCCGCGCGTTTGTCTGCAGTTGATAATGACATTCTGTTCTCCGTTAAGGAAACTGTAATTTTTAATCTAAAAAAACAATCAGAAACAGATATTATAATGTCAATGAGATAATGATTCATTTAAGGCCGCTAAAATGTGTATCCCTTATCTGATGGCCAATTAAAGACAGGGATAAATCCACCACGCGCTACGTGCTGAAAATCATTTGACTTCCCGGACTCAAACTGCCGATAATCTGTAACAGGTGAACAAAAATTTCATGAAAATACCATTCCATAAAGCATTCCTTGGCCGCGAGGAGGCCGATGCAGCGGCAGATGTAATAAAGAGCGGGTGGCTCACCATGGGTGAGAAGACTTTCCGGTTCGAAAAGGACTTCTCGGCATACACCGGCGCTGAAAATTCTATCGCTGTAAATTCATGCACTGCCGCGCTTCACCTTGCGCTTAAGGCGATCGGTCTAAAGCCCGGCGACGAAGTGATAATCCCTGCCATGACCTTTATTGCCACGTGGGAGGTGATTACATATTCCGGCGCAAAGCCAGTGCTTGCGGATATTGACCGGCATTCTTTCCTTATCGATCCGCATGAAATTGAAAAAAAGATTACGCAGAAAACGCGCGCCATAATACCGGTTCACTACGGCGGCGAGTCATGCGACATGGACGCGGTCATGGAAATCGCGCGCATGCACAGGCTCTATGTAATAGAGGATGCTGCTCACGCGCTGCCTGCCCTCTACAAGGGGAGGATGATCGGTACAATCGGCGACATTATCTGTTTCAGCTTTTACGCTACCAAGACCATTACAACGGGTGAGGGCGGGATGATCACCACGGCCAACAGTGAATGGGCAGACCGTATGCGCAGGCTGCGGCTGCACGGTATAACAAAGGATGCCTGGAACCGGTACTCTGAAAAAGGTACATGGCAGTACGATGTTTCCGAGCCGGGGTATAAGTACAATATGACTGATATCGCATCGGCAATAGGGATCGAGCAGTTGAAGAAATCCGACGCGATGAATGCGATGCGTCATGAAATATCCGCAAAATACAACAATGCTTTTAAAAACAGCGAACTGCTGCATACGTGGAAGGTAAGGGATGATGCAGAGTGCGCGTGGCATCTCTATCCGGTGCTTGTGAACACAGAAGCGGTAAATATTGGCCGGGATGAACTTATTGGAAAACTTAAAGATGCGGGAATCGGCACAAGCGTCCACTACATACCCATGTACAGGTTTTCCTGTTTTGGCGGATCGGGTTCTTCAGCCTCCGGTTTTCCCGGTTGTGAATATATGTTTGCACGCCAGGTATCCCTTCCCATCTACCCCGGCATGACTGAATCTGAAACAGGTTACGTGGCGGATACGTTTCTCTCAATATTAAAAGAGAACAGAAGGTAGAGCTGCATGAATAAAATGTACAAAATACTTATTGTGGGTGCAGGGGAGGCCGGGCTTGCGCTTCTTGCAGACCTGAGGCAGAAAGGTCTTGGTACTGCAGTCGCGTCATTTGTTGACGATGACCCGGCCAAGATAGGCAGGGAGATAAACGGTCTGCATGTCGCGGGCCCTGTATCCGAAATAAAAAGCGTATGTAATGCGTTAAGCATTTCCGATGTGATTATTGCAGTCCCCTCGGCCGGTACAGAGTTCCTTACAAAGCTTATTACGGGTATTTCGTCAACGGGCAGGCGCATTAATATTCACTATGTTCCTGCCGCGGAAAAGTTTTTTGACTCTGTGCCTATCTTCCCTTCAATGCGGGAGTTTTCATATTCAGACCTGCTTGACAGGGACGAATTTTCCATTGACCTTGAAATAATGGGCAGTTTTTTCTGCGGCAAAAATGTTCTGGTCACAGGTGCCGGCGGGAGTATAGGTTCCGAGATTTGCAGGCAGCTGCTTAAATTTAACGTTAAAAAAATAATTGCCATCGGCCGCGGAGAGAACTCGATCTACAATCTTATGCGCAGTATGGACGAATACCTTGCGTTGATGAACGAAAACCGTCCTGAACTTGTTTACAGAATTATTGACGCGCGGGACACAAGGCTTATGGAGAGGCTCTTTTCTGCAGAAAGTCCTGACATAGTATTTCACGCCGCGGCCCACAAGCATGTACCACTCATGGAGTTTAACGGCATCGAGGCGTTGCAGAACAACGTGCTCGGTACTGATAACCTGCTGGCGTTGTCGGCAAAGTGCGGTGTAAAAAAATTTGTTCTTGTGTCAACTGACAAGGCTGTGCGTCCCGCGAATATAATGGGCGCCACAAAGCGTATCTGCGAACTGATCACAGGCTACTACAGCAGGGAAAGGGGTCTTAGCACTGCCATTGTCAGGTTCGGGAATGTTCTCGGGAGCAGGGGGTCGGTTATTCCGCTGTTTATTGAGCAGATTGCACGCGGTGGCCCTGTCACGGTAACCCATCCCGATGTTGCAAGGTACTTCATGAGCATACCCGAGGCTTCACTGCTCGTGATTAATTCCGCCGCGATTTCAGGCGGGGGCGAAATTTTTGTGCTTAACATGGGCGAGCAGTTCAGGATCGCGGATATTGCGCGCAGGCTGATTGAACTGAACGGGTACAGGCCGGATATCGATATCAGGATAGAATATACAGGCCTGCGTCCCGGTGAAAAGCTGTACGAGGAGCTTTTTTATGACGAGAGTTCAATGGTGAGCACGGGGAACAACAGCATATTCATGATGCGCAGTGATGATGAGATACTTGACGCGTCAGAGTACAACAGGCTGATTAATGGAATACGGGATCAGGTCCCGTACATGAACGACAGTGATGTGCGCGGATTCTTAAAGTCGTTTGTAAAAAGTTTCAGCTGCTGATTTTTTTTAAAACTCATCGGCGATTTCAATTTCATCTTCGCCTGGGTCGTCCGGAGTACCGGCCGGTATCCTTGAAAATATTTCTGCCATTTGTCTCAGTTTGTCCATCTGGTTGACGGTAAGCTCGCCTTTTGTAAGTTTCCATGTCCAGTTGCCCTCTGTTGTACCGGGAGTGTTCATCCTGAACTCTCTGCCGAAACCCGTTATATCCTGAACGGGAATCACTGCAAGTGCCGCCTGTGAAGCATAGGCCTCGCGGATCATACGCCAGTGAAAATCGCTCCAATCATTCATGCCCATGTATGCCATTATGTAGTCGCGCTTTTCAATGGGCATGTCGGGATCATAGAACCATCCGTTGGTCGTGTCGTTGTCATGAGTACCGGTATAAAGAACGCAGTTTTCTGTTTTAACGTTATGCGGAAGGTATTCATTGTCAGGGCCGCCGTCAAATGCGAACTGCAGAATTTTCATGCCCGGGAGTTCCATGCCGTCGCGAAGTTTTTTTACACGCCTGGTGATTATTCCCAGGTCTTCGGCAATCAGCGGCAGATCACCCAGGTCATCTTTAAGCCTGTTGAACAGTTCCTGACCCGGGCCATTTACCCATTTACCGTTAACGGCAGTCTCCTCGCCGTACTTTACGGACCAGAACGCGTCAAATCCCCTGAAATGGTCTATGCGGATTATATCGCATAAAGAGATTGCCCGCGATATGCGTTTGCTCCACCAGTTAAAGGTATCATCCCTGAGCCTGCCGCTGCTGTCCCGCCACCTGTATAGAGGGTTGCCCCATAGCTGTCCTGTTTTACTGAAATAATCAGGCGGAACTCCGGCAACATATTCGGGGGCGGGTATTTCAGGGTCTATTGTGAGGATTTCCCTGTTGCTCCATGCGTCTGCGCTGTCATTTGAAACATAGATCGGAATATCCCCGATTATACCGATTCCCCTTCCATTGGCGTATTCTTTGAAATTGTTCCACTGCCTGTAAAACATAAACTGTGCGTATTTTATAATCAGTATCCTGTCGGACAATTTAATCCGCCATGAATTAAGAGCATCATTTTCCCTCAGGGCAATGTCCCTGTCCCATGACATCCAGTTATATTAACGGCAATCGTGTGAAATAGCGGTAAACAGTGCATAATCGTCAAGCCAGGATTCATTGTGATCATCGCAGAACCTGGAGAACGCGAGTGAATCGGATCCGTCTGCGTAGAGCACAAAATCGTGAAATGAATTTATTATACACCGGCGCAGGTGATCCCTTGCGGAAAAAAAATCGGCTTTATGTGATTCCTTAAGTGTTACCGGTTCAGTCGCAGTCCTGCTCCATTTTTCAGATGCCATAATGTCCGGGCTGATAAACAGTTCGTTGCCCGCAAATGCCGAGACCGATGAATATGGCGACCATCCCATTGACGGGGATACGGGGCCTACGGGAAGTATCTGTATGTACGAAAAACCTCCGCCCGCGACAAGATCGATGAAGTCATAAGCCTCCTGCCCCAGTGTGCCGGTGCCGTAACGTCCCGGCAAACTGGTTATGTGGCAGAGAATTCCCGCTGACCTCTTAAGTTTCATCAGTTACCCTGGCTTTTCATCTGTGTCAGTACACCTTTCAGGTTTTCGATCTCTTCACCGTAACCCTTCCAGTTGCCCTCGCGAATATACTGTTCAGCGCGCATATAGTGAAAGTAGGCCCGGTCAGCCAGGTCTTTAAGTGTACCGCCTGAGGACCGGCCCGAATTTGAAAAGCTTGCGCCGTAAAAGACCTTCTGCAGCGATGTCTGAAGGTCGCTCTCCATTGCAATCTGGTCCGAAAATGAAACGATTACCCGTTTAAGCTCGGGCATTTCGGTGGCTTCGGATTTGAGGTAAAGGGGTTCAATGTATATCAGTGATTCTTCTACGGGTATAACGAGCATGTTCCCCCTTATGGCGCTTGAGCCAGAACGGTTCCAGAGTGAAAGCTGTTTTGAAATTTCGGGATCGGTATTTATGCGCGCCTCGATCTGCATGGGGCCGTAGCTCAGCCTCTCCTTTGGCATCTGGAAGAGCTGCAGCCTTCCGTATTCTTCAGGATCGCACTTGGCTGTGAGGAAAGCCAGCATGTTCATCTTTTTGTAAGGGCTGAAAGGCATAATAAGCAGAAAGCCGCTCTGTTTTTCACCGGGAAGTTTTGTCACAAGGTAATAGCTGTGTATGGCCTCCTCCCTGTCTCCGTATATCTGCGATGGTATCTGCCATGCATCCTCGCTGTTGTAGAAAACGTTTGGATTTGTCATGTGGTACCTGAGCAGTATGTGGCTCTGTATGTTGAATATGTCTTCGGGATACCTGATGTGCTTTTGTAAATCCGCGGGCATCTCTTTTATGTCTTTGAGTATCCCGGGGAATATTCTGTTATACACCTGGATTACAGGGTCATTTTTATCAGAGATATAGCAGCTGATTGTTCCATTGTACGCGTCTATGGTAAGCTTCACTGAATTACGTATATAGTTTATTCTTTGACCTCCAACATATACCGGTGTTGAATATGGGAACCGGTCACTGGTGGTGTAACCGTCGATCATCCAGTAAAGTCTTCCCTCTGAAAGGACAAGGTAGGGATCATCGTCAAGCTCGATAAAGGGAGCGTAGCTCTTCGCGATTTCAACAATGTTCCTTCTGAACAGCAGCCTGCTTTCGTTGCTTATGTTTCCCGATATAAGCAGGTTGATGTCGCCAAAAGTAATTGCGGCCATGAGCCTTGTGAAAAGTGAATCGAGCTTAATGCCCCCTGTGCCGGCATAAGTTGTGTACTTGTTTTCGTCGCCTGACGGGTAGTCGAATTCTCCCGGTTTTATTGATGTATTTGTTATGGCGTACGAATTGTCATGCTCTCCGTAATAGATTTCAGGCCGGTCAACCCTGAGTCCCGTATCGGTAACCGGAGGTATGTCTTTAATTATTAGCACGGGAAGGCCTTCGGATGTTATGCGGTCAACACGGCTCATTACCAGGCCGTAACCATGGGTATAGATAAGGTGCTGGTTCTGCCATGTCTGAGAATTAACACCCAGGTTTTCTATTGTAAGTTCACGGGCTGAAAGGTTGACCGCGATCTTTTTGCCGTTGATCACGTACCTGTCTACATCTACGTCGTTGAAGTAGTAATACTGTTTAAGTTCCTGGAGCTGTTTGTATGTCTGCTTCAGGGGGCGCCAGTCCCACAGCCGTACACTCTCAAGCGTCTCCCTGTTTTTAAGAATGTCTGCGTATGTAAGTTCACGCTTGTTGGCAAAGGGGATCTCTTCGACCCTGTCAATGCCGTAGGCAAGCCTGGTGAAGTTGATATTGTTCTGGATATACGGAGTCTCCTTGCCCAGTTCGTTAGGTACGACAATGAATCTCTGCTGCAGCGCAGGGTAGATCACCCCGAGTATGAAGTAAACGGGTATAAGCGTGAGCATGACTATAACAGGGAGTTTAAAACTCCGCTTGAATACGTTAAAAATAAGGAGCGCGCCCGCAATAAATGATATAACCTCTGCAGCCCTGTAGGCCAGCAGGTTGGCGTTGACTGCTGTATAGCCCGCACCGTAGAATTTGCCTATCTGTGAAAAGAGAAGTTCATAAGCCGCCAGCTGGTAGCTGAGACCGTAAAGTATAACCATCATTGCCAGCATAATTGAAATATGCGCCCTGCTGAAGGGGGACAGGTCAACGCCCCGGACAGTCTTCTGTATCGCGCCGTTAAGGACGTGTAGTAGAACTGTAAAGATGGTAATGATTACAAGTGTGCTCATGAACCAGCCGTACAGGAACTTGTAGAAGGGCAGGGAAAATACGTAGAATCCGGGGTCCCTGCCGAATACGGGATCAGCGGGGAATCCGGTAAAGGGTACCGAGTTTTTGAACATCAGGTATTCCTTCCAGAATGCCGAGGCCCCGCCTCCCATTACAAAGCCTGTAAAAATGACAACAGCAGTGACGATTAAAAGCAGCAGTTTTCTTGACGAGCCGATGGCGGGGATATTTATCCTGTCCAGAAAGTTTTCAGCAAAGAACCTGCCCTTGCCGCCAAGAATCCTGATCATCAGAAAGTTAAGCAGGAACAGTACAATGAATATTGTTCCGAACATGGCCTGTACATTGAATTTTGTCATAAAAAGGACCCAGAACACGCTCAGGCCGTTGTTCTGTCTGAACCATTCGAAGTCGATATAAAAGCCTGATAAATACTTTAATATAAAATAGATTACTAGAATTACCGTGAATATTATGTAAAACCTTTTGTTCATAGAATACTCCTCGAGTAGCAGGTTTGACTTATGCGTCTGTATAAATTAAGCAAAGCACATGCAGGAGTCAACGATAAAAGGGGCGTTTCAATTTCTAATAATCGGGCTCTGGCAGGGGGATTTGTTGACATTTACATGGCATTAATCATACTGTATTTATGGATTATAAAAAAGAGATGAAGATTCTTGAAAAGGGCCGGGAACGTTATTTCCCGGTCATGGATATGATGCTCGACATGAAAGCATCAGGTGATGGCCGTCCTGTATCCATTAATGATCCGGACATCATGCGCACTGTGCTTGAGCTTGTAGATGTGGGATATTTTGATGCCGACGCATTTGTTGTTAATAAGCACTTCGGCGAGGTGCGGGGCCTTTACTACAGGGGAGGGCCCGTACTTACAGATAGGGGATTGATCCAGTATAAAGACCATCAGCAGCAGCGAAGGAGCAATCAGCTCAGAAGGCTTTTTGTTCTGCTGGGGGTAGTCCTGCTTTGCGCCTCCGCAATAGTCGCGATGCTCACGTTACTATAAGTCATACCCTTACAGGCAGGTCCCGGTACGGGGCTTATGCGCGGCATCCGGGGGATCTGTTTTAATTCCGCAAAATCCTTGACACCTGTTTTCAGGGTGATTTACAGACTGCATGGAAGTTATACCGTTTAACAGGGGATTTCATGCCAGGGCAGGCGCGGGCCTGAGGCACGCATTCCGATCACTGAGATACAGAAACTACAGGCTCTTTTTTACGGGGCAGGCTGTATCGCTGATCGGTACGTGGATGCAGCAGGTTGCGGTAAGCTGGCTGGCGTACAGGCTGACCGGTTCCGCAATACTACTCGGTACAGTGGTATTTTGCGCGCAGATTCCGGTATTCTTTCTTTCGCCGCTTACCGGTGCGCTTGGCGACAGGTGGAACAGGCGCAACATACTTCTTGGCACACAGATATTCTCGATGCTCCAGGCATTTATTTTTTTTCTTCTTACTGTTACCGGAATAATAGCGCCGTGGCATATAATAGCTCTGAGTCTGGCGCTGGGAGTAATAAATTCTTTCGAGATGCCCACAAGGCAGGCTTTTCTCATGGAGATAATTGACGACAAAAAAGACCTGCCTAACGCGATAGCTCTCAACTCTGCCGCATTCAACAGTTCAAGGCTGATCGGCCCTGCAATAGCCGGTATTGTCGTGGCAGTAGCCGGCGAGGCTGTATGTTTTGCCGTGAACAGTGCAAGCTACCTTGCCTCTGCCTGGGCACTGCTGATCATGAGGTTTGTCAGCGCGAAGAATTATTCAGGCAAAAGATTTCTTGACGACCTGCATGAGGGATTCAGGTACGTGCGCCATAACAGGCTGGTCAGGGATATGCTCGCGGTAGTGGCATTCACTTCATTCTTTTCAATGATGTTCCCCGTGCTGCTGCCTATATTTGCGAGCGAGGTGCTTATGGGGGATTCGCACACCTTCGGATTCCTTGTGTCCGGCGCGGGCGCGGGCGCGCTTTCGGCAACCATGTTCCTTGCGATGCGCACA
>ENA-UPTA01004769-UPTA01004769.1-activated-sludge-metagenome-genome-assembly--contig:-NODE-4769-length-12733-cov-7.820792_pt1 | contig 12733 bp, 10 predicted proteins | sample MGYA00238184_ERZ773361 | MGnify/ENA primary metagenome ERZ773361 (study PRJEB29100, sample SAMN05720205) | activated sludge metagenome | isolation source: anaerobic digester from wastewater...
ACAAATGATGATAACAGGATACTTGTAAAATATGAAAGCGGTTCACAGATAATGACTTTGAAAGAAGTTATTGAAGCGCCTGCTGATGACCCATGGTTATTTGAGGAATAATGAAACCTGATAATTTTTTAGAATGGCTACATGTTATAGAGAAGATGAAATGCAATTTTCGACATTCAAAGACATCCTGTAAAAGAGATGAATCTGTAGCAGAGCACTCATACCGGCTTATACTCATGGCATATGTATTAAAGGATATGATACCTGATGTGGACATGAGCAAGGTAGTTGAAATGTGCATAGTACATGATATAGGCGAAGCTATAACAGGAGATATTCCTTCTTTTGAGAAAACTAAAAAACATGAGGAAACGGAAATGAAGGAAGTTCTGGAGTTTATACAAAAGCTTCCTAAAGAGAGATATCTTCACATTAAAAGTCTTTTTGAAGAAATGGAACAAAAGAAGACAAAGGAAGCAAAAGTCTTTAAAGCATTGGATAAGATGGAAGCTGTTATACAGCACAATGAAGCAGATATATCTACATGGCTGGATATCGAGTATGATCTTCAGAAAACCTATGGTATAGAAGAAGCAGAACCTTTTGAATTCTTAAAAGATCTAAGACAACAGGTTTTGAAAGATACTGAAGAGAAGATAGAAAAAGAAGTTAAAGTATAAAACAAAAAGACTGGTATAATGACCAAGATTTATAAAAAATAGCAAATTCAAAGGAAATCCGGCAAATATCATCTTTGCCGGTTATTTATTGCATTTTTAAAGTAATTATTAATTTACTGTAAAATATGCAATATATTAGAGTAAACAAAGAATTTACGGCAAATATCATCTTTGCCGTAAAATTATTGAATTTTAAAGTAAACTATGGTATTCTATTAATAGGGGAGATGAACATGGAAAATAAAAGTGCAATTGAAAGGAAATTTGATATTATAAAGGAGTCATTTGACGGAAAAGCTTTTTTCAGTGTAGAAGATGCGCAGAGTGTATTAAATGAAAAGAAATCAACACTCTATTGGAATCTGCATAATATGGTTGAGAAGGGGTTATTATTACGTATTGATCAAGGTAGATATTCACTTAATTATTACGCATTAGACAACCAGCCTTTTACATCAGTGCTTGCAGATAAGATTAGTAAGATTATATTGGAAACAGGCTTTCGGTACTATATTTCAGGTATTGATGTATTACTTAAGCATATGCAGCATATTCCTGAGAGTTATCCGATAATGCTTTTTGTTGACAGCTACAGTAAAGAGGAAATTGAAGATATTTTATTAAGCAATGGATTTATAACTATCAACTCAAAAGAATTAAAGACAAGAGATACTATTATAAAACTAAATTTACAGAATGATCTCGTTATCCTGTATGAAACTGAGAAATTCGATTATGCAAAAGATGGTTTCGCTTCAAATGAGAAAGCATTTGTAGATTTATACTATGAAATTACCAGAAGAAAATATCCTTTTCCCATACAAGAGCTGGCAAGAATATATCAGCATATGGAAATGAGGGGAGTAATTGATAAAAAGAAACTTGTACAAGCTGCATATGACAGAAACGTTCATTACGATATGCGTTTTATCGCAGAAAGTAAATATATAAACGAAGAAGCCTTCAAAATCGTAGAAATAATAAGGAGAGAACAGTGATATGCCAAACTATAAGAAAAGCCTTATGCATGGTGAACAATGCTTTAAAAGAGAAACACTTATCCAGAGGATGCAGTTATTAGGATTGAAAAATATTGTGCGTATGGAACTTTTCTTATGGGATCTCGAAATTTTTCTTCAGATACAAAATATTTTGAAGGAGCGGATAGCTCTCAAAGGTGGGGCAGCGGTACAATTCTATATACCTGTTGAGTATCAAAGAACGAGTATAGATATTGATATGGTGTTTTCTGGAACAAAAGAGGAGATAATGAATGTACTTAGAACAATAGAAGAAAAACTAGGTGCAGATGATAATTACTTCAGATTTAGAGAACATATACCGAAAAATCCCAAAACAGAATTGCCATTGTACACATTTTTCGTACCTGTGCCGTCGGCCTGTCTTGATAATGAACTTATAAAAAACAATGGTAAGCAGGAAATAAAGGTGGAATTTATATCCTATCCCTTTAATATTGAGATAAGTAAACTTACGGGGCGGAGATATTTGCTGTTGATACTGTCAATAATGTATATAATGTTTTGTCCATTAATAACCTATTTGCTGATAAGCTGACTACAATAGGACCTAATACAATAGGTATTCAGTTTGATAGATTTGATGAACTTGTAAAGCAATTGTTTGATATAAATGCTTTGTTACACTTCAACATAGGGTCAATGGATTTTGATGACATTAAAAATAAGTATCTTGAACGAGCACAGCATGAATCAGAGAGCAGAGGACTGCTATTTAATAAAATTAAGATTATTGAAGATGCATTATCCTTGCTTAACCGCATTACAAGAATTGATAACGGCGATGATAAAGAACTTAAGAAATATATAGATGATTTTCATAGCTCATATTTAGGAAAAGCAGGAAGGAAGACAAATTCAGAATGGGCAATAGTTGGTGAGCAGATCAAGTATTTGATGGAATCACTTTTTATACATAACATCAGCAAAGAAAAAATACTTAAAGCATTCAGCATGGAGAATGTTCTACTATTTAAAAACCTCTCTGGCAAGGAAAAAGGAGATATGATTGCAAAAACAAGAAGTCAAATGATTGATACATATAGCTCTTGTTCACCAATAGATGCGAAAGTGCTTAAAGGTAAAAGCCTCAACAGAATTTACTGGTCAATCTTGAGTCCATTAAACGTTGATGAGATAGATAAGTTTATTCAGGAGAAGATAAGGATATATAGTAATTAGAGAACTTAAGTTTTTTGGAAACCTAAAGATAACTTGTCTGCAAAAAATTCAAATTTGTCTGTTGATATAATATGGCCGTAATATTTGTATTGTTTCCGGAAGGAGTGCATGAAGAATATTGCTATCAAAAGAATCATAAGCTTCTGGTCTGTACGGTGAATGTCTCAATGAACTTCTGAGGAGATTAGCATTTAAAAAGTCGAAGCTAAAGCATGTGGAGAGCATGAAGTAGTCCAAAGGATCCATTATCTCTTGCTATAACCATGATTACACAGACACTAAAGACATGAATATCCTGTGCGTTGTTCCTTTCTTTTCTGGGTTGTAGAAGCTCTCTACTATTGAAAGATATGTTCGACCTTTGAGCCTGACCTGCTTGAGAAAATAAGTCATATTTATTAGATTAGTTATGAATCATATAGTTTTTTTGTGTTTAAAGATTTTTGGTGTTTACTAACAAAAAAGTGACTTAGTATAAAAAATATTGACAATAATAAACTTTATGATATAATTTATTTATAATAATAATGAATATTTTTGAGCAAGTATTTTTTGTCACAAAATTTAGGAGGCAAGTAAATGAAAAAAAGCAGAAAACTTTTATCAGTAGCAGTATGCGTTTTAATAGTTATGAGCGTTGTAATTCAAGGATTTGCTACTGAAAACAAATTATATGATAATGTAATTGTAAAAACAGATGAATATAATAGTATTACATTGTCGTGGAAAAAAACAAATAGTATAAAAACTAGATCTTATGATAAATCATACATAAATTTATACGAAGTATTAAAAGAAGTGGAAGTAAATAATGAAACTTACATTTATGATTATAATGAATCAAACAATAGAATATCTAAAAAAATAGATAATGAAATAATTGCAAGATATGAGTATGATAATAATTTGCTAATAAAAGAAATATCAGATAATTATACTTTAGTATATTTCTATAATGAATTCTATGAGTTGAGTGGATTTGTATATAACGATTCAAATTATTATTATGTGAAAGATAAAAATAATAATATAACTGGTATAAATGATAGTAATGGAAATACCATTTATGAATATAGTTATGATGGAAATAATAGAGTCTACAATGATATTGAACGTAAGACTATTGATAGTATAAATGATTATATAGGTAGTATTAATAAGTTTAGATATAATTCCAATTATTATGATGAGGAAACAGGTTATTATTATAATGGATTATTTTATTACGATATTATAAATGGTAGATTAAGTGTTAGAGAAAAAGATGACAAAGTTCCGGATTTAGACGATATAGTTAATAAATATACAAATGGTACCAAGAATTGGCAAGATACAGAGTTAATTGTAGCAAATTGGCATGATGAGTTAATGAATGATCCTGATTATGGTGAAGACTTGCTTAATACAGGTAATAATCCATGGTATAGTGGATTAGATGATATCGAAGTTGTTGCTAGAGTTTTATATGGTGAGAATTCAGCTAATTATTATGATCAAACTTGCATTATGTGGGTATTTTATAATAGATTTAATAACTCAAGTTATCTAAATACATATTATGAAGTTGTAACACAAGAAAATCAGTTTTCAGGAATAAATACTGATTTGGCAAAATATCCCTCCTACATTTCAGGATTCAGTAATGCAACTTATTTAGCTTGTTTAATAAGCACCACGAACAATCTATCGGAAATATCCACAATTGACTATAGACCACCATGGATGACATCAAATTACATATTTTTTAGAGGTATGAAAACGATATATGCCGAAAATAGATTAAGAGATTACAATGGTCAATTACAGCTATTAAATGGGACTACTTGGATAAATATCTATGATGCATATATAATAACAACTACAGGAACGTCTTATTTAATCGATGAAGTATCTGATGGTTTACCTTACTGTAGTACTTTTACCCATAATTTATTTTATGTTAATTAGAATTTAGTTTAAAGAATAGAAGGAAGAGGATATAATGATTCTTAAAAATAAGAGAAATATTCTGTTAAAAACGATTAAACTTATCGCATCTATAATGCTTATTGCGGTTATCGTGTCTTCATGCGGACAAAAAATTGTACCATCAAAAAGCCCTGAATACTCAGAGATTCCTTCAGCTTTACCGACTGAAACTGAAACAGAAACAGCAACATCTGAACCTAGTGAGCCTGAAGAACCGAATTTAATAGATATGTCTGATAAATTGGGTTTTAAATTTAAAATCTATTATGAGGGTAAAGATGAGTTTGAAAACTATACCAATCTGCATTTTGAATATGACGGTATAAAGACAGAAGTATTTGAAAGTATGAAATTAAATATAAATATAAATATAAATGTTCTGCCTGTTGTGATAAAAGAAGACATTGACCTTGATGGCAAGCATGAATTAGTAATATATTTACTGGAAAAACAAAGGAATTATTATAAAGAAAAAATATATTTTTTAAACTATGACAGCGGAAGTGAATTATCACTGGATCAGATAAATCAAAAATTAAGCAAAGATGAAGAGCTAGAAATAAAAATTTTGATTGAAAGAAATGCATTTGAAAATGAAGATATAGTTTTATCATATATAAAGAGAAAAGAAGATAGCATTGAAGTAAATTCAGATGGTAATAAAGCTTTTAAGCTTGTTGAAGACATATCAAAAGAAGATAACAATATTACAGTAGAAATATATGAAGATGATATTATCAAGAAAATAAACTATATAAATACTGAAAATCTACCGACAGCTGTATACAATGCGAAAAAGGATTTTATCGATAACAATACAGAATTAATTAGAATAACCAAAAACAATAATGGTCTTTTTATAAACACTAAAGGTTCGTACATAATTGATTATAAAGATGTAAATAAGGATAATATTGAAGATATAATATTTATCTGTGACATAAAAGAAAATGAAATATTAAATGATAATGTATATTATTTAAATGGGATAGATCTTGAAAGGAAATATATTTATGTTAATGAATTGTATATATTGCCAAATGACTATCCTCTAAATCTGATAGAATTATACTTTGCAAGAGAATCTGGAGAACGAATGCTTTTAGCTTTAAGAAATAATGAAATATTTTATTTAACTGATAATATATGGGGGAGATACGTAGGAGTTCGAGTAAAGGATTTTAATGATGATGGAGAAAATGAAATTGCATTTATAAACGATCCAGGAGCAACATATGGAAGAAAAAGATTTGTACATATATACAATGAAAAGGATTTTGTTGCAATTCCGTTTTCTACAAATTCGGTTTATGATGTTATCGAAAGTATACTTGAATATGATGTTGCATATATAGAAGATGAACAAGCTTGTCTTGCTACTATAAAAAATAAAAATACTAATGATCAGATAGTAATAAAGATATCCTCTGATACAGTTAAACCTAATTTTATAATTGATTACCGAGAATACTTGACTTCAAATATTGTGAATAATGGAATTACAGAAAATACGGTTCTTTTTTTGATAAATACAGAGAACTGGATGCTTGTTCAAGTATTAGATATTGAAGTTATATATGAAATGCAAAACAATAAATTTGTTGTAAAAGACATAAAATATACATTTACATTTGATTTTTCTAAAATATACGGTTTAGATGAATATAAATTTGAAATAATAGAAAACAGTATTACAGATACCAATCCTTAAAGCCAGGCAATTACTCTTAGCTTTTATTTAACTATTTGTCTACTTTACAAAGGTCAGTTCATATAGTCTTTACTAGGGTTTTATTGAATAATATTTATGGAGTATTATTTGTATTCTGTTGTGAGTAAAGAACGATAAATTAGGATTTATTTTATCAGCAAGTAAAAAGGTATTAAATATTGACTTCCTGCAAAAAATCGTAGATAATGGAATTGAATTCCGATATTATCGACATAAAGGAGGTAGCAATGTATTTTCACAGGCATATAGAACCGGTTGTAGAGAGAATTGCAAAGCGAAAATCTGTTATTGTCTTAACAGGAGCACGGCAGGTCGGGAAATCAACCATGTTGAAAGAAGTATATGGTGATATAAATTATGTTACTCTAAATACTTCGTTAGTTAGGGTAAGTGCAAAGGAAAACCCATCTTTGTTTTTTGATCTTCATAAGCCTCCCGTAATTGTTGATGAAATCCAGAAAGCTGGGGAGCTTTTTGAGTATATTAAAGATATTGTTGATGAAAAAAAGATAAAAGGCCAGTTTTATCTTACTGGTTCCCAAAGCATGAAATTGATGAAAAACGTAACAGACAGTCTGGCGGGTCGTACAGGAGTTATAAAAATGCTTGGCCTGTCAATGCGTGAATTAAAAGGAAGTTCATGGAGAAAGCCATTTCTACCTATTTTAGAGGATATTATGAATGATGAAAAAGGATCTGTTGAATATGACTATCTAGAATTCGTATCATATATCCACAAAGGTTTCTTTCCTGAGCTATATGAAACAGAGAGTGATTTGAAAGATTGGTCAGATTTCTATAGTTCATATTTTCAGACATATATAGAAAAAGACATAAAGGATGTGCTTAATATTCAAGATGAATCTGCATTTATTAAATTTGTAAAAGCAGTTGCAGCACGCACAGGGGAAGTATTGAACATGTCTGCAATATCGGAAATATGCGGTAAAGACGATAAAACAGTCCGTTCATGGCTATCTGTGTTGGAATCAAGCGGGCTTGTTTATCTTCTAGAACCATATTATAACAACTATAACAAAAGGTTAGTAAAATCACCGAAACTGTATTTTCTTGATACTGGACTTGCTTGCTGGCTACTTGGATGGAATACTCCGGAACAGATGGTAAATGGAGCAATGTGGGGTCACATTTTTGAAAGTTATGTTTTTGCTGAAATTCTTAAAAGTTATTACAATGACGGTATTGTAAAACCATTGATATATTACTATAGAGATATAGACAAAAATGAAATTGATTTGTTAGTAGAGGAGGGTGATTACCTCTACCCTATAGAGATTAAAACTACAAGTAATCCGACAAAGTCGATGGTAAAAGCTTTTCATTGTCTTGAAAAGAATCCGGTAAAAAAGATCGGTACTGGTGCATTAATCTGTTTTACAAAGGAACTTCTTCCATTAGCAGATTCAGTATGGATGCTTCCGGTTCATACGATTTAATGGAATTAAAAGAAATACACATTTGTCAGTTGACATATTATGGCAATAATATTAGTATGGCATTCGAAAAGGAGTGCCATGAAAAGTATTACAAAGAACAAACTTGTATCACTACTATTAATCATCAGTTTCATATTGTTAAGCGGGTTACCTGAAATAAATGTAAATGCTTCGGGTTCGAGATTTACTGATATAGAATCATCACAGTGGTATTTTGAACCAGTCATCCAACTGTATGGTATGAATATTATAGACGGATATCCTGATAACACATTTAAACCTGAAGGTAATGTAAAAACAGATGAGCTTATAAAAATGATAATAAAAGCTTTAGGATTTGATATCCAAAATTCAAAAGGCTACTGGGCTCAAAACTATATAGATAAAGCTGAAGAAATAGGGATGCTTGAAGGATTTGTTGCTGAGTATACAAAAGATATAAACAGAGGACAAGCAGCTGTACTCATATCCAATGCTATGACATACTTAAATGAACCTGAACATTATACAGAAGAAGTGTACCCTTTTGATTTAGGTATGTATACACCTGTTGAATATATACAACATATTAAGAAATGCTTCAGTGCAGGTATCATTAATGGGTTTGAAGACTTTACTTTCAGGTACAAAGAAACCCTTACAAGAGCGCAGGCATGTACACTGGTTATAAAGCTGATTGATAAAGATAAAAGAGATGCTTCTGTAAGGCTGGACTGCTCGTTTTTAGAAAATACTACTGAGGATAATATAAAGTATGTCGGCGTTGAGTTTGATGAATTGTCTGATTCTATAAAAAATACGCTTTTACAGGTTAAGGATGATATAGGTTATACAGTTGTGGAAAAAAGGGTATATGAGACTAAAAATACATATGAGATCAGATACCATAAATCCAGCCTGTATTCCAACCCCTCTTACTGCATGTTCGCTTTAAGGTTTTTTGAAGGTGAAACAGGGTATCCGGAAAAACAGTGGGGTTATGATACTATGTTTTTAAAGCTGGAATTAAAATCACTTGACTGGGAAGACGGTATACCTGTTTCTTACTATAAGTCCAAAGTAAAAAATGCTATATGTGCAGCTTTATCTGAATATAACCCATATGATATAGCTGATTACATAATGAAGAAGTATGATTTTATACGTTCTTTAGATACTCATGATGCATATAACCTGTTAGAGGATAACTCTAATGATGAATTAAGATATGTATTTTTCACTATGGAAAACGTAATTGGTAATTTTACTTTTTCATCTAAATAAATGAAAAAGAAGAAGTATATGTAGAAAATAGTAAATAACGGAAACTAATGGAGAAGATAATATGAAAAAAGGTATCCTGTCTTTAATTGCGATAATTTTACTGCTAAGCATATGTATAAATGCTTTAGCTTATTGCGAAAGCTATAATCTTACCGGAAAACATATGAATGCTTCATATATTTCTGATGTCCACACTTCACAAGGTCATGCGTATGGATATGAATGCCAGGACTGCGGTCTAATTACAATAACAGGATACAAAAGCCTTTCTACATGTTGTCGCTGCACTGGTAATCATAATTACTATACTTACTCTGTTGGAGGTCATACATCCAGAGGGCACCTTGTGACCCTAAAGTGCTTGAATTGCGGATATACAACATCATATTATGATATTGACTATAGCTGCTGCCAGTGTGTAGGGCATACTGCTGATCCGATGCAGATAAGTTCATATCATACTCCAGGATTAGGCCATTACTACACAGTAACCTGTAAGGAATGTGGAGGCATTATTGAAAGCGGATATACAACACTATGGTCATGCAGTACATGCAACTGCAGTCATGTGTATATAACGGAGGTATCTGATTACCATACCCCGGGTTTAGGCCATTACTACACAAGATACTGCTATAAATGCGGCAATGTTGCTGATTCTGGATATACGACAGAATCAGACTGCTGCGAGTGCAGAGGATACCATAATTACTATTATTCCGTATCTGACTCTCATACTTCGTATGGCCATCTGGTTACGCAAAACTGTGTGGACTGCGGACATGTTGAATATTACTATACGACAATACCTACATGCTGTTATTGCAGAGGATACCATAATTACACATATACTGTATCTAACGAACATACTCCGAATGGACACCTTAAAACTGGCTTATGTTCTGATTGCGGTCATGTCACTACATCATATGTAACTCTGCCTGAATGCTGTCAGTGTAAAGGATATCATAATTTTTCACAGTGGTCAGAAGTTTCAAGCGTCCATGAAGCACAGGGTCACAGACAGACCAGGACCTGCACAGATTGCGGGTATACTGAAACCCGGTTTACAACATACAGACCATGCTGTTTATGCCATGGGCATGATATGCAGAAAACATCAAATATAGGGGGGCATACTGATTTTGGGCATGCTGTTATATACAGATGTATAACATGCGGATACGAAGAAACAGTATATGAGGATCTATTCGGCTGCCCTTTATGTTCAAATACTCCTACAAACCAGGAGGAGTTTATCTTGTGGATACAGCATCTTGGAATACCAGTTAAAAGCATAAATGGCAACTATACAGTATCATTTATGATGTACCGAGATTATGGATATATTGTTTATGGTAATCCGAATAATGTTGCAAATAACCCATGTGTAGCGGGAGAATACCAGTTCTTAGGATATACATATGATGAAGATCTTTTTACCAATATATCTTATCAGAATACTGAAATGGGACCTGTTAATGCAAATCAGTGGATTTATGCGGACATATCTGGAGCAACTGAGTCATGGGACAGACTGGAATCAACAGTACAGAAACCATATATGCTGCATACTAATCTAATTGGGCATGGGGCTGTTAATTTTACTGCAAATGATATAGGGATGAATAAGACAAGAGTACAGAATGGTGCCTCATGGCTTAGTACTGGTTCAATTTATACATACAAGACGAATGGATATTATGCGACTTTCAAAGTACCTTCTATGGGTACCCCTGATGTATCTCTAAATGCTGGGTTTACACAAGATAGACTGGTTTATTCTAATACTGATGTCTATAAAAAAGGATATGTAAATGTCAACTTCTCAATAGATAAACAGTTAAAGGAAATTGAGTATATAAAACTGTCTGTACAGGGAGGCAGCAGCATAACTCTACAACCTTATGAAAGAAACGGTCAGTTGGAATTAAATATACCCATACAGAATGTCATGCCTGCCAGATATACAGTAAGGGTGCTTATCGAAGTTAAAAGCATATTCAATGATGTATATATAACAGGGGATTATTGCTCAATTGAGCTATATAAAGAAGAAGCTCCATATGACCCTGCTAATCCTGTTACACCGGAAGAGATAATATCAGATGATCCTGAAGAGATACCATATGAAGAACCGGATGAATCAGTATATGATATATATATTACTGATGTATCACTGACAGGTTCCTGGAACATATGGAATCTGAATGAAAGATTTACTGGTCTCGAGAAAGTCCAGCTTAATGTATCAATAGCAGGTAGAGTAACAGATATATCAGTCATATTTCCTGAGGAACTGAAAAGGCGGACCTATGAAGACGGATTTGGAAACACCTATGACTATGCTGATCTTTTAGGGAGTTATGACATGTGTCCAATAGATATGCATATTGAAGGGTTATGGAATAATGGCTATACATTGACAAATAGCTATATACTCCCACTTTGTCTCGATACAATGGATACAGATGGAAACAGGATAAAAGATAAGTACACTATAACTGTTATAGCAAAAAACGAGAAGAAAGAGCATATAAAAGAATATATGATTGATATTACCGGCAATATTTATGATTTTCTGTATGTTCAGCCATAATGATATGATGGTATAATCTTTCATGATGAATATTTGCGTGTTTGCCTCAGGCGGAGGCAGTAATATGCAGGCTGTTATAGATGCCTGTAAGAATAAGAAGATTGATGCGAAAGTTGTACTAGTAATTTCCAACAACAGCAATGCTTATGCTCTGGAACGTGCAAGAAATGAAAAGATAGATAATTACCATGTAAGTGAGTATAAGTACAAGGAAGCATTTACCGGTATGCTTATGGATCTTTTAGAAAGATATAAAATAGATTTAATACTTCTGGCAGGCTATATGAAAAAACTTCCTAAAGAGATAGTGGAAAAGTACAAAGTCTTAAATATCCATCCCGCTCTTCTTCCTAAATACGGCGGACAGGGTATGTACGGCGAGAGAGTACATAAAGCAGTAATTGAAGCAAAGGAAAAAGAATCCGGCTGCACTGTACACCTTGTTGATGAGTATTATGATAACGGCAGGATACTCAATCAGATAAAAGTTCCGGTTCTGGAAGATGACACAGCGGAAGCATTAGCAAAAAGAGTACTGGAACAGGAACATATAATATACGTTGATACGATAAGAAAAATATTAAATAAAGAGATTGAGTTATAGGGGAATATATGTATAAGTACAAGACCAAAGGGACATGTTCAAGCGAGATAACTTTTGATATACAAGAAGGAAAGCTAAATAATGTTAAGTTTAAAGGCGGATGCAGTGGGAATCTGCAGGGTATAGGTATACTTGTTGAAGGTATGGAAGCAGAAAAAGCTATTAGCTTGTTAAAGGGAATTAAGTGTGGACATAAGAAAACATCTTG
>ENA-UPTA01004775-UPTA01004775.1-activated-sludge-metagenome-genome-assembly--contig:-NODE-4775-length-12730-cov-28.961972_pt1 | contig 12730 bp, 8 predicted proteins | sample MGYA00238184_ERZ773361 | MGnify/ENA primary metagenome ERZ773361 (study PRJEB29100, sample SAMN05720205) | activated sludge metagenome | isolation source: anaerobic digester from wastewater...
TGGAAATCGGCAGCGGCATTTCACCGGTTTTCACATCCTGGGATCAGATCGTGTATTCCGATTTATCCGCGTCCGCCCTGGAAACGCTGAAAAGGACTCATGGCAAGGGGCGGTATGTGGTTGCGGATGCCATGAATTTGCCCTTTGAAGATGAATCTTTTTCTCATGTGATCGCGTCGGAAGTTCTGGAGCATCTGGAAAACGATCGTCTGGCGCTTCAGGAAATCGCCAGAGTGACCAGGCAGGGCGGGACATTCATTGTAACCTTTCCTCATCGTCATTTTTATTTTGCCCACGATGACCGGTACGTTCATCATTACCGGCGCTATGAGCTGTCTGAAATGACGGCCCTCCTGGAGGAGGCTGGTTTTTTTCCGGTTTCGGTCCGTAAGGTTCTCGGCCCGCTGGAGAAGCTGACCATGCTGCTGGTAACCGGGTGCGCTTCAGCCGCGCGGAAACTCGGCCGGAGTTCCTTTGAAGAAAAAACAGATGCCTCTCTTCCCGATTTTCTTATCGGCCTTTTTAAGTGGGCCAATCGGTTTTATGCCATCTGGGCGCGCCTGGATGCGATAATTCTTCCTGTTTCTCTGTCCACGGTTTTGCTGATCAAGGCAAGGAAAAGATAAGAAAAGACCAAGGGAGCTGCTCACAACCGGCAGCTGATCGTTTGCCGGGGTGATCAAGGCAAAGTTTGGAGCATTTTCAGACATGGTTCATAGAAATGCTGACCGAGCCGCCCCGTCCGAAGATGTCATGCAGGTGAACATACCCTTTGAGCTTTTGTCGTTCATTGACAACGGCCAAGCAGGTAATTTCAATCTTTTGCATAAATTCAACGGTTTGGGCAAGTGAAGCTTTTTCGTCAATGGTTTTTGGATTGTGGGTCATCACTTCGTCGACCGTCAGACCGTGAAAAGACAGTCCCCGGGTAACCATACGCCGGACGTCACCATCGGTCAGAATGCCAAGCAACTTGTTTTTCTTATCGGTGATCAAAACAAATCCGACATTTAGCCGGTCGATTTCCGCGATGGCCTGTAGAGCAGGCGTTGTGGTAAAGGCGTGCGGAATTCTTTCTCCGGTAATCATGGCGTCGCGGACGGTTGCCCGAAGCCTTGCTCCCAAACTGCCGCCGGGATGAAATTTGTAAAAATCCTTTTCCCGGAATTTTCGTTTGTCGATGAGCGCAATGGCCAGAGCGTCTCCCATAGCCAGAGCGGCGGTGGAGCTGGAGGTTGGCGCCAGACCGAAAGGACAGGCTTCCTTTGCCACGGACACGTCAATCACGATGTCGCTGCTTTGGGCCAGAGATGAATTCAGTGCGCCGGTAAAGGCGACAATAGGGGCTCCGATGGCTTTGACCGAACTGATAATCGGAATTAATTCACGGGTTTCGCCGCTGTTCGAGATTGCCAGTAAAATATCTTCCTTAGTCACAATGCCTAAATCACCGTGGATACCTTCCACCGGATGCAAAAACAGCGCCTGCGTTCCCGTACTGGTCATTGTGGCGACGATTTTCCGGCCGATCAGACCGGATTTGCCGATACCGGTGATAATGACCCGTCCCTTGCATTGATAAATCAAATTGACGGCGCGGGTAAAGTTCCTGTCGATTTTATCCACAAGGCGTAAAATGCTCTGGGCTTCGATTTTTAAAACATCTTTTGCGCGTTCTATGGCTGATTGTTGATGGCTCATACGGTATCCTGCTTTTCGTCAAGGATTTGATTTTTTTCACGGCGGCAAAGCACTAGCAAAAAAAACCTGGCAAAACAAGAATCAATTTCTGCTGATGTTCTTTTCTCGCCACCAGCAGATTTGATGGAAGACGAAAATTCCCGCCAATACGCCCAGGCTGTTGGCGGCAATGTCTAAAAAGGAAAATGAACGGCCGGGAATGAATAACTGGCCGATTTCCAGCAATACCCCCAAGATGATCAGCGAAAAAGAGAAAAACAAGGCGGTGCGTCGAACGGAAAAGGACAGCATGGCCAGCGCCGACAGCCAGGCATAAGCGGTCAAATGATAGGCTTTGTCTGCATTCCAGAAATCGACCGGAAGTTCAACCTGCGGCAAAAGCGAAACATAAATGACGGCGCCCACCGATAAGCACCAGATGATCAAGAAATGTAAAACCATTTACCTTGCGGTTCTCCGGCGATGACGAAACGAAGAGGTGTGCCTGTCCTTCACGTTTTGTAATGCTTCAACGGGCGGATGCATCGGAGATATTGCCCTCTTTGATCAGCATCGTCGCCGGATCCAAAAGCAGGGTTTCCTGTTTTGCCGTTGGCGACTGGCCTTTGAGGGCCTTGAGATAGACTTCCGGTCCTTGCGAAACTAATTGCACCAGAACATCAAATAAATCAGCGACATGAAGAAAAGAAAGAGGAAGGCCGTCTTCTTTGGGCGGCTCATGGCGGTGGGTATGGACGGTAAACCAGATACGCATGGCGTACTTTGCGGCCAGTTCTTTTAATTCCAGAAGCAGACCGCGGCCGGATTCGTCAAATTTCAATCCGTCGATAATCACGGCGTCGGGCTTGAAAATATTCTGTTCCATTAAATCGGACAGACGTTCCTCCAGCTTCGGTGCGCTGAATCCCTCCACCCGGAAGGTCATAATGAACCGGTAATTCAGGATTTTTTCCCAGTATTCCATAATGTCGGCTGTGTCGTACTTTGATGCCATGTCGTTGAACAATTCGCGGTACCACAAATCCACTTTGCTGACCGCGTCATTGAGACTGACGTGCAGAACAGGTTTTTCATGCATCATCGCATGTAGCGCCATCTGAACCAGAAGGGCGGTCTTGCCGACACCGGCGTGCGCCAGAATTGCTCCCAGACTGCCTTTAGGCAGAATATAGTCATTTTCATATCCCAGATTCAATAGCGGATTGCGCTCAATCATTTCTTTTCTAATCATGATCATATCCTCGTAAGTTAAATGGATAACATTGTCTTTCTGTCGTAACGCTCTGCCAACCGCCATTACCTATCGCCCATTGCCGCCTCTGCTTTTTAAGCCGCCGTCTTTTTGTTCTGTGCCGCCTCCAGGGCGATTTTTTCCGCGATCGACTGCGGAACCTGGCGGTAAAGGGCGAATTCCATGGTGAATTGCGCCTTTCCCTGAGTGGCTGAACGCAGGATGGTTGAAAATCCGAACATTTCTCCCAGTGGAACCTGGGATTCAATGACGCACATGACCCCTTCGTCCTGTGAGCCGATGATCATTCCACGGCGCTGGTTGAGAAGTCCCATGACAGCCCCCTGAAACTCGGTTGGTGTTTCAACAACCACTTTCATAATCGGTTCATGAACAACCGGTTTGGCGCGAAGATAAGCTTCCCGGAAGGCACCACGGGCGGCCGCCTGGAAAGCCATGTCTGAGGAATCTACCGGATGAGATGCGCCGTCATTGATCACAACTTTCACACCGGTGATCGGGAATTCCAGCTTAGGCCCTTTGGCCATGCTTTGTTTAAATCCTTTTTCGCAGGCGGGAATAAACTGTGTGGGAATGGAACCGCCGAAGATTTTGTTTTCAAAGATAAATTCTGCGTCGGTGACCGGTTCAAGATATCCGGCTACGCGCCCGAACTGTCCCGATCCACCGGTCTGCTTTTTATGAGTATAGTTGAAATCCGCCCGCTGTGTGATGGTTTCGCGATAGGCCACACGCGGATGTCCGGTGGTGACTTCGGCGTTATACTCACGCTTCATTCTTTCCACGTAAATATCCAGGTGCAGCTCGCCCATGCCTTCGATAATGGTTTCATTGGTTTCCTGGTCAACATAGGTTTTGAATGTGGGATCTTCCTTGGAGAAACGGTTCAGTGCCTTAGACATGGCCATCTGCGACTTGTTGTCTTTGGGGACGATGGCCAGAGAGATTACCGGTTTGGGCACGTACATGGACGTCATGGTCATGTTGATGCCCGGCGAAACAAACGTGTCACCGGATGAACACTCAATGCCGAACAGAGCGCCGATATACCCGGCGCGCAGCGCATCGACATCCTCCATCTGATCGGCGTGCATCCGCACGACGCGGCCCACCTTTACTTTTTTTCCATTGCGGACATTGACAATGGTGGAGCCCTTTTCCAGGGTTCCTTCATAGACGCGGATATAGGTCAACTGACCGTACTGGCCGTCTTCCAGCTTAAAGGCCAGTGCGATAATCGGCTTATCCGGATCGCTGTTCAACCGAACCGGCTCTTCATGATTGTCCATGTCCAAAGCAATGTTTTCCACTTCGGAGGGAGCGGGCAGAAGATAGGTTACACCGTCCAGCAGAGGCTGGATGGCCTTGTTTTTATATGCGGAACCCATATAAACCGGTGTAAGTTCTCTTTTGAGCGTTCCTCTGCGAATAGCTTCGTAAAGCATTTCCGCAGGAATTTCTTTTTCCTCCAGAATGGTTTCCGTTAGTTCATCGGAAAACAGGGAGGCGGTGTCAACGAGTTCGTCCCTTTTGGCTTTGGCCTCCGGCAGAAGCCATTCCGGGATCTCCTCAATACGGATGTTCTCCCCATTGTCGCCATCAAAATACATGGCTTTCATGGTTACCAGATCCACCACGCCCTGCAGGTCTGTTTCCAGTCCGATGGGAATCTGCATGGCGACGGCGTTGTGCCCAAGCTTGGAACGAAGCTGCGCGATTACCCGGAAGGGATTGGCGCCGCTGCGGTCGCACTTGTTGATAAAGGCGATGCAAGGAACCTTGTAACGCTTCATCTGGTGATCCACGGTGATGGACTGCGACTGAACGCCTCCGACGGAGCATAAAACCAGGATGGCGCCGTCCAGGACACGCAGGGACCGTTCCACTTCAATGGTGAAATCAACGTGGCCGGGCGTGTCGATAATGTTGATTTCGTGACCTTTCCACTGGCAGTATGTGGCCGCGGAAGCAATAGTGATGCCTCTTTCTTTTTCCAGATCCATAGAATCCATGGTGGCGCCCACGCCGTCCTTTCCTTTGACGTCGTGGATGGCGTGAATTCTTTTTGTGTAAAAAAGAATGCGTTCGCTTAAGGTGGTTTTGCCGGAATCGATATGAGCGCTGATTCCAATGTTGCGTATTTTTTGATCTTCGAACTTCATGAAAATATCCTCTCTTATAAACATCAATCACAATAAGGCTTTGGACTGTTGCGATAAAAAAAGCCCCCGCATTTGGAAGAGTTTCCGCCAGATGGGGAGCCACCGAATCAAGCCTTAGAAACAAGAACGGGCCATCTATCTCTTGAGAGAAATTTTGTCAAGAAAATGTTTTGCCGACAGGTAATAATTTCCTTACAGCTTGTTCCGGATATCATTCTCATCGGGTGCCTGATCATCCAGGAGCGGTGCTTCCAGAAGATGCGAAGGAAGGAAAAACTTATTAGCGATGAGTGTTGGGATGACGGCGCTGGCAATGACTGCTCCGACAATGAAGGAATATTGCGCTTGGGTGATAATGTGATTGTTCAATCCGTAGAGCGCAGAGATGGTTCCGAAGGTGAGTCCCGTGGACATCAGCAGGGTATAGTACCATTTTTCCTTGTTATCTTCCCGGAAGTGGCGGATGGCTGGATACAGGCCAAATATTTTGGAGGCCACCTTTCCTCCCAGAAGAATCAGAAACAAAGCTGGAGCCGCCATGAGCGCCGGAACAGATACAAGGGCGCCGGCTCTCAGGAAATACAGAGGCGTTAAAAAGCCGACCGTCAGGGTTCTTAACCGTCTGACAAAGTGCCCGTCCTTTTCCATGGAATTGGCCAAAACCATTCCCAAAATGTAAGCAGGAAGCACCGGTTCGCTGCCGGACCACTGGGCAAGAACACCGCATGCCAGTAAAATAAAGATGATCCATTTTGCGCGGATGGCCGCGGTTTTATGTGCATAGCGCCGTATTAAACAATCCGTAACGGGTTGGATGGTAAAAATTAGGAAAATCGTTGTCGCAATGAATATGATGGTTTTATAGGTGAATGGCGCAAATATGAGTCCCAGCGCAATAACGGTTCCCAGATCGTTAACAAAGCAGGCTCCCAGGATGCCTTTGCCGAATTCAGTCTTGTTAAAACCGTATTCGAGCATTACGGAATAGACTACCGCCATCGATGTGGTCGAAAGAGCGATTCCACACAATAAACTGGCTTGAAGATTCCATCCAATCAGATAGTAGGCCATGAAGGCGCATCCGGTAAAAGGAGCGGCAAATCCGATCAGCCCGATCACCGAAACTTCCTTGATTTTGGCCTTCATGGCATCGGGATTCAACTCCGCCCCGGCAAGAAAGGTCAAAAGCATTGCCCCGACACCGGTGCAGAATTTCAGCCAGTCAGCCTGAAGAGAAAGTTTGTCGAAATAGCCCAGTTTAAAAGTGGTAAAGCCAATGACACACCCGACAACAATTTCCATGAGCGCGATTGAAATTTTCAAGCGGCTGGCTAAGGCGGTGGATAAGACGGCGGCAAGAAACCAGAAAGCTGCGACGAGATAGATACTTTCCATATGATCACTCCTTCGTTTCCGATTTTCCAGGAGTCATCAGCAACATGGCATTTAATGGCGAACTCCATCGCCCGTGTCTCAATGAGGCTTTTTTAGGCAGCGCTTGCTGACTATTGAAAATTCTCGTGTTTGTCAATGAGAAATACCAGAAGTGACAAGATCCATGGATGCGTTGTGGCGTTGGATGATTTCTGGAAAAGATCATGATGGTACCGGGCCGGGCAAACACAAATAATTTTGCCGAAGAAATTCTCTTGGTTGACCGGATCTGATTCAGTCGATATAATGTCGTCGAAATTCAGGGTTCTTTTATTTCGAAAGAAGCGATGCAAAATGGGAAAAATGAAATGGCATATTGTTTGGGGGATTGGAATTACGGTGGTTTTCCTGATTTTGCTGATTGTGCGGCTGGAGATATTTCAGGAAAAGCCCACAGCCATCGAGCCGGACCGGCAAGTTGACATATCTCGCCCGCCGGTATCCTGGATGAATATTTACCAGGACAGGAAAAAAATCGGCTTTATTCGTCGCACCTTTCATAAATTGGATAACGGTCGGATTCAGACCGAAGAAAATGTGACTCTGCAGATCAATACGATGGGTGTGTCGCAGATGCTCAATATTGCAACAGAAACGGAGCTGAATGCGGATATGACCTTTTCATCCTTTCATTTTTTGCTTCATTCCAGTTTGTTTCGCTTCCAGGCCAAGGGGTATGTTGAAAAGGACAAGCTCATTGTTTATGCCGGCGTTCCTTCCGCCTTGGAAAAAACGGTTCTTCCGGTCAAAAATATTCCCCACATTAGCGGTAATATCTATGAAGCCGCTTTTCGCGGCCGTCTGGGAATAAACCAAAAGCGCAAATTCAGCATTTTTGATCCATCCACGCTGGGCATGCGCGAAATATCCGTAACACGACATCCGGATGAAGTTATTCTGATTATGGGAAAGCGCATTTTGACGCAGAAATTTTGTGCGGATTTTATGGGCGCGAAAAATTGCGCCTGGCTGGCCAAAGACGGGGAGACGCTAAAGGAATCGGGCATGCTGGGAATGACGCTGGAAAAAGTCAGTGCAAAGACGGCGCAGGAAGGTTTGAGCCAGGGCGGTTCCGCCGATTTTACCGAAATCGCATCGATTCCATCCAATGTTCAGATTGATGATCCTTCCGCTATAAGTTCCCTTGTTGTAAAACTTGAAGGATTACAGGAGCTGCCGCTTGGTATTTTCGGAGGCCGGCAGAAGTATTCCCGAGGCATATTAACCATTACCCGGGAGTCGGCGTCAGAAAGGACGTCGCAAGAGCCAGACGCGAGTTTGCAAAAGTATTTGCAGCCGTCATTGCTCGTGCAGGCCAATGCCCCGGAAATCAAAAAGCAAGCCCAGGCGATCGTTGCCTCCGCCGATGCTTCGCACGTCAAGATCAAAAAAATTGTCACCTGGGTACATAAATCCATTGAAAAAAAACCTTCTCTATCCGTTCCCAACGCCTTGGAAGTACTGAAGAATAAAACCGGCGACTGCAATGAGCATGCGGTGCTGACCGCCGCCCTGCTTCGTGCGGCGGGCATTCCCGCGCAAATCGAAACCGGCCTGGTTTATATGAAAGGCCGCTTTTATTACCACGCCTGGAACACGGCGTATGATGGTCGGTGGATTACGGTGGACACGGTTTTGAATCAGATTCCCGCCGATGTCACCCATATCCGCCTGACGCGCGGCGATGGAGGTGAACAGCTCGATTTGCTGGGCGTGATGGGAAAATTGAAATTGGAGGTGCTTTCTACAACCAAATGATTGAACTGACCAACTTGACCAAAGATTACGGAACCACCCTGGCGGTGAATAATTTGAGCATGTCGGTTTCCTGTGGAGAAATCTATGGATTTATCGGTCCCAACGGGGCGGGGAAAACCACGACCATTCGCATGATGGGCGGTATCATTGAGCCGACATCGGGAGAGATCATAATTTCCGGAATCAATGTGCGAAAAGACCCGGTGGAGGCAAAAAAAATTATCGGATTTGTTCCGGACCGGCCGTTTCTTTATGAAAAGCTTACCGGCATGGAATTTCTCAAGTTTGTTTCCGATTTATATCATGTCGATATAAAAGTTTTTGTCCGCCGGTCGGAGGAGCTATTGAAGCAGTTTGCGCTTTGGAACTGGGCCAATGAGATTATCGAAGCCTATTCGCACGGCATGAAACAGAGGCTGATTATTGCCGCTGCGCTCCTTCACGACCCGAAGGTGATGATTATTGATGAACCCATGGTGGGACTGGACCCGGAAGCCGTCCGCATGGTTAAGGACATTTTGAAGGGGCTGGCGGCCAAGAATGTCACGGTTTTTGTCTCCACGCATACGCTCAGTCTGGCCGAAGATTTGTGCGACCGGATTGGCGTTATTTCCAAGGGCACTCTGCTGGCGCAGGGCACCGTTCCACAGTTGAATTTGGCCGCCAAAACCGGCGAGGCCCGCCTGGAAGAAGTTTTCTTAACGCTGGTGCGGGAAGCGTAAAGGGTTTGAAGCTATTTCTTGAGAATGCCTGTTATGCGGTAATTGAATTCAAAGTTCAATGCGTTGCTCCAGTCCTGGTCAAAAATACCCTTGTATCGGGTTCCTTCGGCCATACCCACTGGTTTTCCATAGGTGTAGAACCAATTGACAACCGGACTTCCTTCAAAACCCAGCTTGATCCAGTAGTTTCCCATCGCCATGTCGGTCTTGTTCCTCTGGAAGGTAAAATCGGTCCACCGGTAGCCCGGCCTTTCGGAAAGGCTCTCCAGAGGGATCATCTCGCTGGTGGCGATGACTTCACCCGGCTTGCCGTTTTCGTCCCGGCAAACATCAATCCAGAGTTGACCGTCTCCGCCGAACTTATGCAGCGCCAGACTGACTTTGTCCAGCATCAGAGGTCTTGAAATCACAAACGCCTGGGCGTATTGGGTGCGCTTGGAGGTCACAAATTCGGCGGTTTCCACCAGAAAACTCCGGGTCTTTTCAAAATTTCCGTTGCCTGCCGGAACCGCGGGGACCGGAGGAAAAGCAAAGTCAAGATTTTCGGGAAATTCAACATTGCCAAACATGATTGGGCCTTGTTCCGGCAAAGGAACTTCTTCGATACTTCCTTTTTCCGCTTTGAAAGCCACTTTTGTTTTTTCTTTGAGCCGCGACAGAAATGAAGGCTTTGCCGATTCTGTGTCCTCTTCCATGCCGAAAGCGACTTTGATGCCCGTCCAGAGATTGCTGAAAAAATTACTTTTGCCGGATTCGGGTGACGGGGTTTTTGCAACCTCCTTTGCTTCACTTGCGGATGCAGCTGGGGAGGAAGGCGAAATGGTTTTGTTTCGGCCGGTTTCGGCCTTAATGAAGGGGAACAATAGAAAACTTTTCGGTCCCGCTGCTTCCTTTCTGCCTTGCAAAACGACCTGATCATCCAAAAAGTCGGCATGGATTTCTTCACGGATGGACGGCTCTTGTTTTGCGCTACCTGTCCGTGACCAGCGGACAAGACCGTCGTTGACGGTTTCGTCATTGTCGATGCCCGTCTCAATGCGAATGAAACGATTGACAACAAACATGGCTGTCTGTTGAGAGTCGAAAGGAATCCAGCCCAGATCGGGAAACCAGACTTCAATCCAGGAGTGGCGGCCCTTGGCCATTTTGTAGGTGAGCAGAGCATTTTCCCGTTTGATATCCAGAGGTTTGTTCAGCGTAAATCCGTTGACAATTCGAACCGGAATGCCGGCGGCCCTTAAAAGCGCGGCGCTCAAGTGGGAAAAATTCTGACAGTTTCCTCTGCCGGTGGATAGGGTGGAGATGGCGTCGTATTTTTCCGGAATGGTCACATAACTGATATAATCGACCACAAAGGTGATGATTTGCTGCACTGCCGCAAACTCCGTATGCACATCCGCAACCAGTTCCGCAGCCAGTTCCTTGATGCGAGTATCGTTTGCCTGCACTTGATCGGTTGCCTGAAGATAATAGGAGACATTACCCGGCACTTTTTCCAGAGGGAAAGGATCTGTAGTATCGATTTTTTCAAGACGGGTGATATTGACGACATCAAAGGAAAGCCGGACATCAATGGAGCGGGGCGGCGTTTTCCAGATGGCGGTTATTACCTTGTTTCCTCTGGCATCGGTTCGTGTTTTTCTGTCCGCGGGCGGCGGCGTGAATTTCAGGTTAAATCCGCGGACATCCTGCTTGTAACTGGGAGAGGCAAACGTTTCCGGGACAACAAAAGCCAGAGAGAGATTTTGCAGTCCGGCAACGTCGGTGACGGTTTTTTCCAACTCAAAATGGATTTTGGAATTCATATCCCCGTTTACGGTAATGTATTCCGTCCAACCGGGATTGGCCGATAAAATGAGCATAAGCAGCGTTGCGGTCAACAGCATTCTAATCTTCATCGTTTTCCTCCCGTTTGCCATGGGTGCGTTTCTTTAAAAATCCTGGTCATATTCGATCCAGTTCCTTTCTGACTGCCGATGCCAGTTTATCCAGAACGTAGGGTTTGCGCACATACGCACCGGCCCCCAGTTTTTGTGCGGTTCTGACACGGTCGGTTTCGGAAAACCCACTGACGATAATGGCTTTTTGCTTTGGGTTTACTTCCTGCAGACGTCGATACGTTTCCAGACCGTCAATGCCTGGATCCATGATCATATCCAGGACAACCAGATCGATCTTGTGGTTTTTGACCCATTCGACCGCTTCTTCGCCGCTTGCCGCGATGTGGGTTTCATAGTTAAGTCTTTTGAGCATGCTTGACGCCAGCTCCCGCTGCTCCGGGATATCATCCACGATGAGAATGGATTCTCCGCTTCCCTTGTATGCCTCGGAAGTTACAGATTTGTTTTCCATAGCCATTTCTTGTCTGGTGACGGGGAAATACAAGGTGAAAGTCGTTCCAATTCCACACTCGCTTTGAACGTCAATGTAGCCGTTATGGTCTTTTACGGTTCCCCAGACCACCGCAAGTCCCAGGCCTGTTCCGCTTCTTCCCATGACTTTTTTGGTGTAAAACGGCTCGAAAATCCGGTGCAGGTTTTCAGGGGCGATGCCTTCTCCCGTATCGGAAACGGTGAGAATCACATAATCGCCTTCTTTGACTTCATCGTATCCGGAAACGGGCTGGTCCAAATACTGATTGCGAGTACGAATGGTCAGCACGCCGCTATGAGGCATGGATTCGACGGCGTTGAGCGCAAGGTTGATGATGCTTTTTTCAAGATGAATTTGCGATCCCAGAAAATTGAGCAAATGGTCATCGCAGTCTGTTTCGATGCGAAGATGTGGACATAAAGATGATAACCTTTCGAATTCAGGAGTGTTTTGGCAATGCTTGATGATGGCGTTGAGGTTAAGAACCGTCAGATTCGGAACAGTTCTTCTGGCCAGGGTCAGCATGTCCTGGACAATGGCTGCCGCTCTTTCACTGGCTTCTTTGATGCGGGTCAGATGTGGCCGGATGGAGTTTGACGGGCCGACATCATCGAGCAGCATTTCCGAATAGCCGACCATAATGCCCAGCACATTGTTCAGATCGTGAGCAATGCCTCCGGCCATCGTGCCCAGCGCCTCCATTTTTTCCGCCCGCTGAAGGCGTCTGGTAATGTCCATGCGCTGTTTTTCCGAGTTCCGCAATGCCGTAATATCTACAATGATACAGCCCAGAAAAGGCGTTTTCCCCTCCCGTTCAATGCGGAACTTGCTGGTTTCGAAAAAACCGTTCAGGCCGTCGATCGTTTTCCACTCCTCCTCGTAACGGAGAAAACCCTTGGACAGAGCCAGACGGTCGTTTGCAATCATCGGACCGGCGATTTCCGGAGGAAAGATTTCATCGGAAGTTTTTCCCATCCACTCTTCCGCGGGGAAAAGATCCAGGAAAAGACGGTTGACGTAAATGGGCTTCAGGTCGCTGTCCTTGATAATCACGGCCGCCGGAACATGATCCATGAAAGAGCTGAATAGAGACTCTGCCTCTTTGAGACTTTTTTCCGCCAGTCTACGTTCGGTAATGTCGATGATGGACCCGAAAAAACCAGCTATGGCGCCGTCGCATCTGTGGGGAACGATGCGCACACTGACATAACGCTCCTGTCCGTCTTTTTGAACTTGATTTTCAAATGTGACGTCTTTTCCGGAAAGGGCATCCAGATAGTAAGGCAGCGCCCGATTGTATGCTTCTGGTCCCAGTAAATCGGCCACCC
>ENA-UPTA01004776-UPTA01004776.1-activated-sludge-metagenome-genome-assembly--contig:-NODE-4776-length-12730-cov-11.638738_pt1 | contig 12730 bp, 13 predicted proteins | sample MGYA00238184_ERZ773361 | MGnify/ENA primary metagenome ERZ773361 (study PRJEB29100, sample SAMN05720205) | activated sludge metagenome | isolation source: anaerobic digester from wastewater...
AATATTTGGAAGTTATAAAAACTCACTTTATATTTGTAAAAAGATTAGAGCAATGAATATCAATGTTAAAGTAAAAAGTGGTAAAGAGTTTGAAGGATACTTGAGAATATTAGCAAGTGTTCCTCCATTTAGTTTATTAAGACCTAGAGAGTTACAGGTATTGGCAGAGTTATATGCTATTAATAGTGAGAATATAGCAATTCCTGAGGAAACACGTAATAAGATAGTATTCCATAAGGATACTAGACAGAGTATTGCTGATAAGTTAGGGATTAGTGTTCAGAGTGTATATAATATTACATTAAGTTTAAGGGAGAAGGGGTTACTAGGGGATGATAAATTTATCGCTAAATTTGTTGTACCTAAACTTGATAAAATCACATTTAATTTTGTAGAGGAATAATGGAAGTTATTCAAAACCCAGATTTAATATACCTTATTAAACTATACTTACAGTATATTAGTATAGAGGATACTGATGGAGAGTTGGAATTTAAACCTAGAAAAATCAGTTTTAATAAGGATGTTGATATGTGGGAATTATATGTAGAAACAATAAAAAATAATAATAATGAAGAGACTTACGGAGATAGTGGATTTTCTAGAGTCGAACCCAGGATACCAGAAATGGGGAAAGTACAAGATTGCTAATAAGTTAGGTTGTACACCTGAACAAGTAGTTGAGGCCAAAGCATTAATAAATGGTAAAACTTTTAAAGATGAGTATGTTGCAGATTTAGAACTCTTTAAAGAATTAGGTGTTTTCCTATATAAAGTAGAATTACCTAAAGCAACTAATAGTAGAATTTTAGTAGTAGGAGATTTACATGCACCATTTACTAGGGAAGGTTATTTAGAGTTCTGTCAAGAGATTTATAGAAAGTATGGTTGTAATGAAGTGATATTTATAGGTGATCTTATAGACAACCATTTCTCCTCCTTCCATGATACTGATCCTGATGGACATGGGGCTGCAGAAGAATTAAGATTGGCTAAACAACAAATTCAACAATGGTACAAAGTATTTCCTAAAGCAAGAGTTTGTATAGGAAACCATGATTTAATTCCAGTAAGAAAGGCTTTTAATGCAGGATTATCTAAATTATGGATTAAACCTATTAGTGAAGTATTAAATACACCTAACTGGATTTATGAGGAGGAATTTTACATTAATGAGGTAATGTATACTCATGGTACAGCAAGAAAGGCTAATAAGAGAATGCACGCAGATTTAATCTCTGTAGTTCAAGGACATTACCATTCTGAGAGTTATATTGAGTATTCTGTAGGAAAATTTAAGAAAATGTTTGCAATGCAGATAGGTTGTGGTGTAGATGATAGATCCTATGCTATGGCTTATGGTAAACACTTTGATAAGATGCATATTAATTGTGGAGTTGTATTAGAGAATGGTACACTTCCTATTTTGGAATATATGAAATTATAGTTATGAAAAACCTAAACACCTACTGCCTAGGATGTGAAGTTTTACATGGTAAAAGGAGAGTTGCTTCTGTACATGTAAAAGAAGATGAAATAGATATACCACTTTGTAAGGATTGTTATATAGAGTGGCAAATAGAACAGGAATTTTTACTTAATCAAGAGGAAGACATTTATGGAGATAGTAGTTCAGAAGATTGAGAGGCAAGAGATACATCTAGTATTTGTTCAGGATGCTGAAGAGAATATTGATGATGTTTCTCCATTAGTAACATCATTGGCAAAGTTGAAGAAGATTATAAATAAACCTGGATTTAAGAATGATTTTGATAAGGGTGAGAGAGAGTTATGGAATGGTATATTTAATGAAATACTATCTGAGGAACCTGTTTAAGGAATTCAACATGATGGTGGGGATAGGGTTTATATACAGGATTAGTTATGCAACATTTACAGACTAGGCAATTAATAAGAGAGTTGGCAAAGGAATCTGGGTTAAGTATAGCGGAAGTAACTGCTATACTTTCCTCTGTTCCTGAATTTACAAAATACATTATGACTACAGAGGTTAATAAGGAAGAGGGAATATATCCAACAGTTAGAGTTCCAGGATGGGGAATATTCTATGTTCCTGAAGGAGTAAAAAAGAATGTTAAAACAGCATTAGAGAAAAGGAAAAATAAGGATGAATCTATTTGAAATGAATAATGGGGTACTTCAAATACAACCAGAAGCGTATGCACTGGAACCATTTAAAGTACTATGGACTAGAGATAAAACTAAGAATAAGGATAATGCAATAAAGGAGTTATCCTTTATTTACTTTATGGTGGATTTTACTTCAGATTTTGCAGATATATTGGAAGATTCTATTAGAGAAGTTGAGGTTAAAAAATCTTTAAATTTAGAAACTAGTTGGAAACCTGATAAGTTAGTACAGGCAGCAATGGATTTTTATAGAAGTAGACAAGAAACTGTTGCCCTTAAATTATTGGAAGATTCTAGGTTGGGTATAAGTAAACTTTCTAATTATATAAGGGACATTAACTTCAATGATGTAGAGATTAATGAAAAAACTGGTGAAGTAAAGCCCACCCATGACATAAAAAAATTCGCTGATACTATAAAACAAATTCCTGCTATTATAGCAGCATTAAAGGAGTTAGAGGATACTGTTAAGAAGGAGAGAGAAGCTGAAAAAGGTTTAAGAGGAGGAAGGAGTAAAGGAATGTATGCAGACTAGTATTGAATTAAATAGTGTTAATACACCTATTACAGAAAAGTTATTAGAGAAACTTGATGCAAACTCAAAGGCTGAATTCTATGATATATTAGAGAGAATTGAGTTTGTTAAAAGACTTGTATCCTCTACTAGGCAAAGAGCCTCTGATAGACCTAGAGATAGTAAAGGGAGAATTAAGGTTGATATAGTTAATCCTCATATACTTGAAAATATGGAGTTCTTTACAGAAAGAGCTAAATACTTTCAGGAACATGGAGTTTATACCCACTTGTATCCCAATAAAAATCCAAATAGTGAGTATAGGAAGTTCTGGGATGAGGAGAAAAGGAGATGTATAGAAGGTTATATAAGGGAAAGTGATGGTGAATGGATTACAGGATACCATTATTTTTACTTAAACTATTCCCCTATAGAGATTGTTGAAGAGTTGAAAGAAGAAGTTATTAATGGAACTTTAACTACTACTCAATTAGAGGAAGCAGTAGAAGGTGGAATTAGGAGTGAGAGGGTACAGGATTTCCCTAGAATTTGGGATGGAGATTACCTATTCTTTCATTATGTAGAACAAGGAGAAGCTGAAGGTAAGCATGGAAGTGTTCTTAAATGTAGGGGTCGAGGGTACTCCTTTAAAGGAGGCTCTATGCAGGCTAGAAACTACTTTATGATTAGGGGTAGTAAGAGTTACTCCTTTGCTTCCGAACAGGAATATCTTACTAGGGATGGTATACTCAGTAAATCCTGGGTTAACCTAAACTTTATAGATAATAATACTCCTTTTACTCAACCTAGAGATTATAAGGATACTGAAATGCATAAGAGGGCCTCCTATAAAGATGTTGATAACAAGACTGAGAAAGGTATGTTATCAGAAATTATAGGAGTTACTTGTAAGAATGACCCTAACAAAGGTAGGGGAAAGAGGGGTAAATTACTATTCTTTGATGAATCTGGTAAATTCCCAGGATTACAACAAACTTGGGCTATTGCTAGAAAGTCTGTGGAGCAAGGTAGATATGTCTATGGGTACATGATTACTGCAGGGACAGGTGGTACAAGGGGAGCTGACTTTGAAGCTGCTGAGAAGTTCTTTTACTCTCCAGATGGTTATAATATTAAGTCCTTAACTAATGTATTTGATAAAGGAGCAGTTAACACTAGATGTGCTTTATTTATTCCAGAGTATTTAAATAGAGAAGGATGTTATGATAAGGATGGTAACTCTGATGTAATTAAGGCTTTATTTGAAATCCTAATACAAAGACAAAAAGTAAGAAATAATACACTAGATGGTACAGCACTTGTACAAGAAAAAGCTGAGGCCCCAATAACTCCACAGGAAGCTGTATTAAGAGTTGAAGGTAGTATATTCCCTGTAACAGAATTAAAAGATTATCTAGCAGAAATATCTCCTAACATGGCTAGATTTGTAGCACCTCACTATGTGGGGACTTTAATACCTGAATCTGATGGTAGTATGAAGTTTGTATTTACTAATGGTACTACAACACCTATTAGAGAATTTCCCGCTACAGAGAATAAGGTAGGGGCTATAGAAGTATTTGAAGTACCTGCTAGAGTTAAGGACAACTATAGGTATATAATTGGCGTGGATCCAATAGACTCGGATGAAGTAACTTACTCTAATTCATTAGGTTCTGTTATAGTATTTGACAGATGGACTAGAAGGATAGTTGCAGAATATACTGGTAGATTAGAAACTACAAATGCTTTTTTTGAGATAGTATATAGATTAGCAATTTACTACAATGCTACCATAATGTATGAAAATAACAAGAAAGGTTTGTATGGTTACTTCCAAATGATTAAAAAGAATATTGGAATATTAGCAGATACTCCAGAGTTTATATTGGATAAACAAACACTTAAACCTAGAAATGTTGTTAATAATACTACTAAGGGTATTAATGCAACTACTGCTATTAATGCTTATGGAAGGAGATTACAGGTAGACTGGATGTTAGAGAATGCTTATGAGGAGTTTGACATTAATGCTGAGGAAACAGATGAACCTAAATTAGTAACTAATAACATACATAAGATAAGGAGTATAGGATACATCAAGGAATGTATTGCTTGGAATGCTGATATAAACTGTGATAGAGTTAGTGCTATGAATATGGTTATGTTATATGATATGGCATTGACTGAATATGGTACTAAAACTAGTAAGGAAAAAACTAATACTTTAGCTAATGATAAGTTCTTTAATAGGAAATATAGGAGTAGACATATAATGAATGATAATTAAGCTATAAAGAGGTATTTTTTCTTATTGTAATATTAGCATTTAAAATTTAATTTTGTAGATTAACATATAATAATATGAGTTTATTTGGTGTAAACCCCACATACTTTCCATCTCAGAAGAAGACAGAGAAGGAAAAGACTGAAGATTGGTTCAAAGAATGTGTGGATGTAGGAGTAGGTATTTCTCAATGGAATCAGACTAGCTTTAGAACATCTAATGTTAGACAGTCCAGGAGGAATAAACTTATTAACTATAATCTACGCAATGACATTATAGATAGAAGTGAAATTGAAAGGGTTGTAAATCCCTATGGATTAGAGGAAGGAGATTTCCCAGAAACCTATAGAAATTACCCACTTATTAATCCTGCTGCAAACTTACTTAGTGGTGAGGAAAGGAGAAGAATTTTTAATCCATTAGTTACTGTTATTAATAGTGATGCTATTACTTCAAAGTTACGTGATTTGGATGAAATGTTTGACCAGATAGTAATTGAGAACATCATTGCTAAACAGTTTGATGAAGAGAAGACTAAGAAGGAAATCCAGGAGTATGATAAGTTTAGAAACTACACCTATAAGGATAAGAGGGAAAGAATGGCTAACCAAGTGTTAAATTACTTATACCAAACACAGGATTTAGCAAAGGAGTTTAGCAGTGGATTTGAAGATTTACTTATTGCTGGGGAAGAAATATATGTAATAGAGATATTTGGTGGAGAACCTACATTAAGAAAGGGTAATCCACTTAATTTTTATACACTGAGAAGTGGTAGTTCTCCTAGAATAGAGGATAGTAATATTATTGTGGAAGACTGTTTCATGCCTATAGGTAGGGTAATAGATAGATACCATGAATACCTATCTGCTAAAGATATAGACTACCTAGAGAGTGGGCATAATACTCATGCTGTAGGTAACTCCGCAATGTTTAGTAACCAACTTGTAAATACTCCAAACATTAACTCCATTTTACAGGATGTTCAGGTTGTAGATGATTGGAATAATATATCAGGATACTATAATGGAGCATTTGACCCAGAGGGAAATATTAGGGTTATTAATGTGAAGTGGAAAGGTATGCGTAAAGTAGGCTTTATTACTAAGTTCAATGAATTTGGTGAGGAAGTTAGAGATATAGTTCCAGAGCAGTATAAACCTAATAAACAACTTGGTGAAGAAGTAAAGTGGGAGTGGATTTCAGAATGGTATGAAGGTACTAGGATTGGCGCTGATATATATGTAAAGATGGAACCCTGTGAGGTTCAAATGAGGCATAGGGATAATATCTCAATATGTATGCCAAATGTGGTAGGTACTATATTCAATGTTAACTCTAATGTGGCTAGAAGTCTATATGATGAGGGTAGGGATTTACAGTACCTATATAACCTATTTATGTATAGAACTGAACAGGCATTTATTAAGTATAAGGGTAGGATAGCTAAATTACCATTACACTTAGTACCTGATGGATGGACTATAGAGAAATGGTTATACTATGCAGAGATTATGGGATGGGCTGTAGTTGATGCTTTCAATGAATCTAATAAAGCAGCATTTAGGGGTAAACCTGCAGGTATGATGAATGAAGGTGCACCTGTTATGGATTTGGAGATGGGTAACTATATCCAGAACCATATAATGATGCTTGAGTTTATTGAGAGGAGATTGGATAATTTAATAGGGATTTCTCCACAAAGAAAGGGTTCTATAGATAATAGGGAAACTGTTGGTGGTGTAGAAAGAGCTGTGCAGCAATCTAGTAATATTACAGAGAAATGGTTTGATATACATGATTTTACTAGGAAAAGAGCTTTAAGGGCACTATTAGAAGCAACTAAAATTGCTTGGCAAGGTAAGTCATTTGTAAGGGAATTTGTACTGGATGACGGTACTAAACAAATATTAGACTTTGATGCTGAAGTATTTTATGAGGCTTCCTATGATGTAGATGTTACTAATAGTTCTGAGGATATGCGGGCTATCCAGGCTATGAGACAATTATCAGATAGACTTCTACAAGCAGGTATTTCTCCAAGTCTTATTGCTGAGTTGTATAGAACCAAGAGTCCTGCAGATTTTCAACGTAAAATGCAAACTTATGAGGAGAACCAACAACAAGCTGCTGCAGAACAGGCTCAAAGAGAACAACAACTTGCTGAGGCCCAATTACAAATTGAGGAAAATAGGTATCAGGATGAGTTAGATTTAGAGTATGAGAAACTGGATAGGGAAGATATTAATAAGCAGTTAGATAGGGAGAATGATATATACTTAGAGGAAATTAAGGCTATGTCATTTGATCCTAACAAGGATACTAATATGAATGCTATACCTGATGTATTAGAACAGGGTAAATTAGCATTGGAAAATACTAAAATAGCCTTTGAGCAATCTACTAAGATTAAGGAATTATCTGATAAGAAAACTATTGAGGATAAAAAGATTGCTTTAGAGGAAAAGAAGATGAAACATGCAGAGAAACTTCAGAAGATGAAGGATGAAGCTGCTATGAGAAGGGAAAAATTAAAAGCTAAAGTTGCCAAACAAAATAAGGTTTCGGGAGAGAAGTAAACTATGTGGATAAACCTACAAGGACACTATGTTAACTTCAACCTAGTTAAAAGCTTTTATAGGGATGGTAAAACCATAGTATATACAACTAATGAGAAAACAATACTATACTATGGTAGTGCTGATAAAGCAAAACGGGTAGAAGATTTTATTGTAAAAGTATTAAATGGAGATTTATTAACACCAATTATAAATGAAGACAAAAAGGATTAGTGATAACATTGAGAAGATATTAAATGCTCAAATAGCCAATGAAATGAATAGTTCTGCTTTATACAGAGCTATGGGGAACTGTTTAGAGTATAATGGATGGGTAGGAGCAGCTAAACTATGGAAGAAATATAGTACAGAGGAAACTGGACATGCAGAGAAGATTATAAACTATATGCAGGATAGAAATTGTATGCCTATAATTCCTGCTACTACATTACCTCAACAGAAGTTTGAAGGTATTGAGGATATAGTTGCTAAGTCTGATGAGCATGAAATTCTAATAAGTAGTCAATGGAAAAAGATTGCTTCAGAGGCTATGAAGGAAGCAGATTTAATGACCTTTGAATTAGCACAACAATTTCTTCTGGAGCAACGAGAAGAGGAGATGAAAGTCCTATACTGGTTAGATAAGATAGAAATGTACAAGAAGACTAATAAACCATTAGGAGATTTGGATGAAGAAATGGGTGATAAAGTTTAAGCTATAAGGAAGTAAATAAATGTATACTAACTTATTGATATATTGTAATATTGATTTTATATTTGTAACAATTTGAAAAACTAGCAAAGATGAGTAAGGAAAAAGAAGAGCAAATTGATGATGTATTTGGGGAAATAGACTTTGGGGATTCCATAGATATTTCCATTGATGAAGAGGGTGTAGAAAATAGTAATTTAGATGCACCAATTAGAGAGGAAGATATGCTTCCTTTCCATAAAGAAGAAAAGCCGAAAGTTAAGGATACCAAGAAACCTGCAAAGGAAGAGGTAGATGATGAGGAACCAGAAGAGGATGAAGAAGATGTTGATGATAAAAAGACCCCCTCTCATAAAGAAAGTCAGTCTAATGCTGGCTCTTCAATTGCTCTAGTCTTTGCCAAGTTTCAGAATGAGAGGGGTGTTCTTTCTAATTTTGATGAAGAGGAGTTAACTAGGATAGTGAAAGAGGAAGGTGAAGAAGCTGGACTTGAGTACCTATATGATAGTGAAGTTGAAGCAAGGGTTGAGGAAGTTAAGAAGATGTATGAAGATGATATTAAGGAATATATTGCCTTAAAGGATTCTGGTATAGATTCTGGTAAAGCTTTGGAACTTGTATCAGCTAAAACTGCTTTTGAGAATATTACTGCTGACCAACTAGAAGATGAGGATGCAGTAGACTTGCGTAAGAAAGTATTAATTCAGGACTTAAAGAATAATACCAGATACTCCGATGAGGATATTGATGAGATGGTAGAGAACTGGATTACAACTGGTAAGGATATTGAAAAGGCTAAAAAGGCTTTACCTAATATTAAGAAGTTTAATGAGGAGAAAATTAAGGCTGAAAAACAGGCTGTAATAGATGCTGAAAAAGCTGCTCAGAAAGCTCAATTGGAAAGTAAGGCTAAACTTAAAGAGGCTATCTACAACTCTAAGGAAATTTTAGGACAACCTATTAATAAGGTAACACAGCAGAAATTGGAGAAGTTTATGACTGAACCAATTGGTAATTCTCCTGATGGTAGACCTATATATGGAGTACAAGCATGGTTTGCAAAGAATCCCCAACAGGCCCAAATTAATCTAGCCTATGCAATTATGACTGGATTACTGGATGGTAAGATGGGTACTGTTAGAGAGAAAATAAAAAGCTCTGTTGTAAAGGATTTACATGAAGGACTTAAAGTAAAAGGTGCAAATCTTGATGGACTTAGTTCAGAGGTAGATGAAGGTGAATCTTCTATATCAATTTTACAGAAAACTTTTAAATTTTAAACATAGTATAAACAATTCTTTAAATTATAAAAAATGAGTGTTAAGATTAGTAAAATGCAAATCCTAGACCCTTCTTATTGGGGCAAGCTTACAAGAGAAGCTCACTTAGGATGGATGGGTATGCAAGATCCTCAATGGATTAGCAAATTCATTGATAGGGTGTATGAGGTGAATTATGGGGCTGATAATATTGTATCTTTTATTGATAGATTCCCTACTAGATACATGGATGATGATACCCCATTCCGTTGGGCTTTACAAGGTTCCGAGGAAAGGAATATTCCACTTGTAAAAGCTACTATGAGTGCTTCAACTTCTGCTTCACAGATTGCAAACTCTGATAGAGCAGGTTTAGGCTTTGGAGTATTCTATATGTGGTTTGCTGAGGATTTCTTCAGTGCAACTTCAGTGATGGTTGGGCATCACCCAGAGAAGTACTCTTTGAGGGTAACTAAAGATGCTATTCAAATTGGTGAGTACTTTGTATATGAGGTACAACTTGTAACTGGTGACAATACTAAGTTTATTGACTATGAAGAAGTAGCTGCTGGTACACTATGGTCAGAGGAGTATGGTCTAATTGAGCAAGAATTCTCTGTACGTGGTAATGATGTTAAACATGCTAGTCACTTTATAATGGAGAATACTTTCTCTATGATTAGTAAGAACTATGAAGTTCCTGGTAATATGATCCGTAAAGGTAAAGTTGCTCCTTTGGCATTTAAATTTACTGACCAGAACGGTAAGGAACATACTTCATGGATTTCTAAATTAGAGTGGGACTTCCTAGTACAATTCCGTAGGGATAAAGCACGTCTTCTTTTAGGTGGTAAATCTACTAAGACTGCTGAAGGTGGTTATGCACTTAAAGGTGAATCTGGTAACACCATCAAAGCAGGGTTTGGTCTATATGAGCAAATGGAAGGTGGGAACTTACTATTCTACAATGATTTCTCATTGAAAGCTTTAACCGACTTTGCTATGGATATTTCTGTAGGTAAAGTTGCTGAAGATAAGAGACAACTTGTACTTTCTACTGGTGAGTATGGTGCATACCAACTACACAAAGCTCTTGCTGAAAGAGGTGGTGAGATTGCTTGGTTGCGTAGTGACCATAACCTAGCTAGACTTGGTGACGGTAAGATGAAACTTGCTGAAGGACAATTTGTAGAGTATGAATTTGTTAATGGTATCAAATTCAAACTTATGATTGATCCTATGAAGGATGACCCAATTAGGAATAAAATCCGTGACCCACGTGGAGGTTTTGCAAGTTCATATATCTATGATATTTGGGATTTTGGTACAACTAATGGTAAACCTAATATTCAACGTGTAGCTGTTAAAGGTGATGAAGAAATTTATGCTTTTGTTCCAGGTATGCGTGATGGTTTCAGTAACTATAATAATCTATCTTCTCCAAGAGCCGTAAGTTCATTGAAAGATGGTTACTCTGTACGTAAGATGTTCCAAGGAGCAATCCAAGTAAATAACATCTTAAAGACTGGTAGGATTATTCCTTCTATTCTACGATAATAATTGGTATAGTAGGGGATGAAAAATTCCCCTACTTTTTCTTTGAAATATTAAATATTTATTTTAAATTTGGCAAAATTTGATTATACTAGATAAACAATTAATTAAACTATGAGCAGAGAAGAAGCATTAGAAAAAGGTATTTTGGAGGATAGGATAGTATTTTTAAGACCTATTCCAAAGAAGAGTGATATGGTTAATGATACAAAGCATATTGCTTTCTTTAAAATGGAGGGAGCTAGTGATAGATACACCCTCAAGATGGATGATAAAACTAAGAGGATTATTAGCCCATTTAAAGGAGGTAAGAACTTTACTGCAGAGGAAGAAATGAAGTACTTCTCAGAAGTAGTAGGTGAGGACTTAAATCCTTTTAAAAAAGATAATTCTTACTGGGGAAGTAATTATATAGTAATTACTAAAACTCCAGAACTAATGGCAATAGGTAAGAGGTTTGATTTATCTGTACCATTGGAGAATTTAGAATATAAAGTTCTTTTAACTTGGGAAAAGGAGATTGCACCAGATTGGGATAGTAGATTTAATGGTGACTTTAGATATGCCTTTGTAGGAGAAGATTATGAGGAAAGAAAGGCTATGTCACAAATTGATGAGGCTATTAGAATTGGTGAGGTTATTGGCGGTATGAAGAATAGTACCAAAAAGATGAAGAGTTTCATCAATATGTACTTCCAAGGTAAACATAGAATGAATACTGTACCAGAGGATGCTGATACAGAGTTTTTGGTAAAAGAATTAAAGAAAATTATAGATAGTGATAAGGAAGGTTTCTTGAATTTAGCAGATGATCCTTACTATAAGGATAAAGAATTAATTGCAACAGCAATTGCTAAAGGAGCTATTACAAGAAAGGGCGTTGGAACATATATTATTGAGGGTATTGCAGAAGAGTATAATTACATGCCTTTAGTGAAACAATTCCATGCTTGGGCAGAGACCCCTACTGAACCTATCTATGCTAAGATAAAGGCTATGTGTAAATAGCATAAATAATGTTCAACTAATAAATAAATTGAAATGACTTTAAGTAAAATTAAAAAGGTTGGTGCTTTCAGCAACTCTGCAGATTCTGAGGAAATTGTGGCTAGGGCTAAACATGTAAATCCAATCATTGATAAAGTAAATGATATATCATCTGAAGATGGTATACTTAATGTGGGTAATGGTAGTGTAAGTTCCCCATCTATTCAAGGTACAGGTGCTGCTGGTGTTATTGTTACAGCTACTACAGCAGGGTTTACTACTGCAGGTTCACATGAAGCTGTACTATCTGGAGCTGGTAGATGGATAGTAGCTAGTACATCAACAACTGGTGGATTAGGTATAGATACTACTAAGGGATTAGTACCTGTAATGATATGCATTGCTCCTGATAATATTGCAGCAGGTGCAGGTGGTGCTATTACTGTGGACAATTATTGTACTACTATTAATGCAGATGCTGGTGGAGATGCCTTTACATTGGCTGATGGGGTTACTCCTGGGCAATTAAAGAAAATAATTTTTGTCGCTACTGCGGGTGGTACAGGTGTAGTTACTTCTAAGTTTACTGGTCAAGGTACAAAATTAACATTTACAAATGCTGGTGAGTATGCTATTCTTATGTGGAATGGTGCATATTGGATTGGAGTAGAGTTAAGTAGTGTTATTACTACTACAGATGCCCCTGAA
>ENA-UPTA01004777-UPTA01004777.1-activated-sludge-metagenome-genome-assembly--contig:-NODE-4777-length-12726-cov-5.420724_pt1 | contig 12726 bp, 5 predicted proteins | sample MGYA00238184_ERZ773361 | MGnify/ENA primary metagenome ERZ773361 (study PRJEB29100, sample SAMN05720205) | activated sludge metagenome | isolation source: anaerobic digester from wastewater...
TGGCTTCTCTGTTCGAGCGGGAGGTTCCGATTGTTCGCATTTTGGACCCCGGCGGGGACCGGCGCCCTCTTTGCCGCTCTGACGGAACGACTGATCTCCAGGCCGCATCGCCCCCGGTCGATCGAGGTTCTTGCCTATGAGACAGACCGAAACATCGTGGGCCACCTGGAAGCGACTGTCGGGCTATGCCGGGAATTGTGTGCGCAAACGGGTGTCGCCTTCCAGGGGATAATCCGATGCGAGGATTTTATCTCCTCGGCGGTATCGCAGCTTCGCGAGAACCTCTTTGCGGCGATGCAGGATAGTTTCACCCATGTGATCCTCAACCCGCCGTACAAGAAGATCAACTCAGATACGCGGACCCGTCGGCTACTGAGTACGGCCGGCATGGAGACTTCGAATCTCTATGCCGCATTCGTGTGGTTGGCGGCCTCCCTTACGCGACCGAGTGGCGAGATCGTAGCCATTACTCCACGCAGTTTCTGCAACGGCCCGTATTTCCGCCGATTCCGCAAGGCGCTTCTGGGCCTCGTCGATCTTCGGCACATCCATATGTTCGAATCGCGAAAAGAGGCATTTGCCGACGACGGCGTCTTACAGGAGAACATCATCTTCCACGGCATCCGAAACGAGGCCCAGGAGCGAACTGTCAGGATATCCGTATCGAAGGGACCTGTCTTCAACGAGAGCCAAGTGCGAGAGGTTCCTTTCCACGATGTTGTGTTCCCCGATGATTCGGATGCATTCATTCATTTGAGCGAAGCCGATGACGCCCGACAAGTGATGGCAGACATGTCGCGATTCACTGCGACGTTGCCGGACTTGGGTCTGGAGGTATCGACGGGCCGTGTGGTTGATTTCCGCGCCCGCGAATTTCTCCATCAAGATCCTGAGGGGGGAACTGCACCGCTTGTGTATCCATGCCACTTCGAAAATGGGTTTATACGCTGGCCACTCCGCGGCGGGAAGAAGCCGAATGCCGTCCTTTTGTCGGATGAAACGAAGGATCTGCTTGTCCCATCCGGCTACTATGTCCTTACGAAACGGTTCACGGCAAAAGAAGAACGACGCAGGATTGTGGGGGCGATCTACGACCCGACGCGTATCGAGGCCCCCTGGGTCGGATTCGAGAACCACGTCAATTATTTTCATTCAAAGGGACGCGGACTGCCACGAGACTTGGCGAGAGGACTGGCGATCTACCTCAATTCCTCCTTGTTTGACCGATGTTTTCGTCTGTTCAGCGGTCATACCCAGGTGAACGCCACGGATCTGCGAAAGATGCGTTACCCTTCCAGAAAGCAGATACTGGAGCTTGGCCGGGAGCTGAAAGCACGTCTGCCGGACCAGGAGAGGATAGACGCCGCGTTGGAAAAGGTGCATAGCGAGAATGGGTAAAAGCAGGATTGCCGCGACCACCAGGAGGATTCAGGAAGCCATCAAAGTTCTGCGAGAGCTTGGGTTCCCACGGGCTCAGTTGAATGAGCGATCCGCTTTGGCCCTTTTATCCCTGCTTGATTTGAAGCCGCATGAACCCTGGACGGAGGCACGTGCCCCCTTGATGGGCATCACTCCCATGATGGAGTTCTTCGCTCGACATTATGCCAGACGCTATGCCCCAAACACCCGTGAGACTGTTCGCAGGTATTCTGTCCATCAGTTCGTCCAGGCGTGCCTGATCGTAGCGAATCCTGATGAGCCGTCGAGACCCACCAATAGTCCCAAGGCTGTCTACCAGATTGAACCATCTGCGTTGAAGCTCCTGCGCGTATTCGAGACATCGGAGTGGCCTGCGAGGTTGTCGGAATATCTGGCGTCGGTCGGTACTCTCAAACGCTTGTATGCCCGAGAGAGAGACGCCATGCGGATTCCGGTGACACTCCAACATGGAGCGAGCATCCATTTGTCGCCGGGCGGGCAAAATGTCCTCGTCAAGAAGATCCTGGATGACTTCTGTCCCATCTTCACGCCCGGAGCAAAAGTCCTATACGTAGGCGACACCGAACGGAAATGGGCGTACTTCGATTCCGACTGCCTCAGAAAGTTGGGCGTACAAATCGACGAACACGGTAAAATGCCCGACGTGGTTGTCCATTTTACGTCGAAGAACTGGCTGGTGTTGATCGAAGCAGTAACGAGCCATGGCCCAGTCAGTCCGAAGCGCAGACGAGAATTGAGTGAGTTGTTTGCCGATTCGAAGGCCGGAATCGTCTACGTAACCGCATTCATGGACCGACGGACAATGATTAGATACCTCGATGAAATCTCGTGGGAGACAGAGGTCTGGATTGCGGAGTCCCCCACCCATCTGATTCACTTCAATGGGGAACGTTTCCTCGGACCATACGAGTAGAGCCAGGCAGTGTGCGACGGAAAAAGGCACGTTGATGTGTGGATCTGGAGCCTCCGTTCGGTGTTTACGTTTCTTTCGGCCATAATGTCCTATCGAGGCTCATTCACCTGGACCGCTTGACCTTCTTGTACTCGAGCAGGTCGATGTAGGTGCGGAGCTGGCCGGCCATTTCCTTGTTGCCCTGTTCCTGCATGAGTTGGATGTGCCTTCGAACGACGGCAATCGCCTCGTCGTAGCGATTCTGGAGTTCCAGGGCCCGGGCGAGCTTGCGGTAGTGGTCCACGTTGGCCGGTTCCAGGGCGAGGGCCTTGGCGAACGCATCGGAGGCGTCCTTGAAATCGCCCGTCATGGCCTGGACCTCGCCGAGCCAGTCCCAGACCACGATGAACCCCGGGTTCTCCTGGAGCTCGATGCGGAACGATTGGGCCGCTTTGGCGAGGTGCTCGTCGGACTCCTTGCGTCTGTTCATCCGGTCCAGTTGAATGCCCAATCGCATGTGGATCTCGCCGATCTCCGCGTGCTTGAGTCCGGCCTCGACGCGACTCTTCAGGGCCTCCTCGAACGACGCTACGGCCTGTTCCGGCTGGTTCTGGGCCAGGCACATCAGGCCGATCTCCTTAAAGGCGGCGAGGGCCAGTGACGGATTCAAATCCACCGCTTCCTTGTATCTTGCGATGCTCTGCTCGTATTCGTGGGCGGCCTGGAGTACGGCCGCTTTGCGCATCCGTCGTTCTGCGAGGATCTCGGTGGCGCCTTGCTGAACCACCGGTGTCAGCAGGTGCTCGACCGGGGCGTAATCGTCGGTGAGGACTGCGTAGCCCGCCTGTTCCGAAAGGAACTCCATATCCGAATCGTCAAGAAGCCAGAATTTCAAGTGCGGGTTCTGCTCGGCAAGGATCGCGCCCGGGTCGATCTGCCGTCCGGTCGCAACAACCACGAAACTGTCCCGCAACGAAGGCAGGCTGATCTCGCTTGTGATGACATAGACGTACGAGAAGGTCTGCTTCAGCGTGTTCACGACCGCGCCGACGAGCTGGCCATTGTCGTACGCGTCGATCAGGTTGACCATATACGCGCCGTCGTCGGTCAGCAGGCAGGCGATCTGATCGTTGAATTCCTGCGTCACGAGGCAAGACAGCACGGCGTAGTCATCGACGATGTCCTCGTAGATGACATTGTACTTTCGCAGCCCATCGCGGGCTTGACCGTGCAGAAGCTGGTTTACATGGCCTCTGGCGTCCATATTGATTGTCCGGATGCGGGTGTTCCTGTCGAGTCCGAGCGCGAAGACGGCTGCCTTCGTCGCGTCCGGATCGATCTCGACCACCTCTACGCCACCGTTCGGCCAGACCGCCTGGAGATACCGGGGGAAGGCGTATCCGCCGCTGCCGAGGACCATCATGGACGGAGTAACCTTGTTCCTGCACAGGCCTCGCGTCAAAGCGGCCCAGACTCTTGCGTAGAAATATTGCAGGTTCGTCTCGTCGCCCAAGATCGCTTCGGCCCGCGGGAGTTTGTCCTGCACGAGGGCCCGTTTGTCGGGACGGTTGGACATCCGACGCACGATGATGTGGTTGTACGCGGTTTCGTCCTCGTAGACGACGTTGGGGTCCGCCGGCCTTCTGAGCATGGCGGCGCTGCCCGTGTCCTGGGCCCAGTCGGCCGGCGCCATGCCCATCGTCAGCAGCGCGCCGAAGACCATCGCCCACAGGTACATGACCCAGCAACTGGTCCAGTAGAGGATTGCCATGGCCAGCAGCGCCGCCCCGAGGGCCCAGATGATCGTCGCGACGCCAAACGCGGCGATCAGGTAGAAACCGGCCAGGAGGGTCCCGGCAATGGCCCCTGCGGCTCCACAGGCGCAGATATCGCCCAGAGTGCGACCGGGCGCAAGGCCCTTCTCCAGGGCCGTTTTAACGATTACAGGGCCAGTGGTTCCCAACAGAAACGACGGCACGAGGAACACTAAGAGCACATGAGTGAAGACATGAGCCGGCCAACTCAGATGCCACAGCCACGTCCAGGCGCCGACGGCGTTGTTCACGACGATGATACCGACACAGGCGGCGGACGCCAGTCCGAACAGTACGGCGAGAGCCCGCCGGGGATGATAGCGGTCGGCGATCCGTCCGCCGGCGTAGCTGCCCAGCGAGAGGCCCGCCAGCACGACGCCGAGGATGGACGTCCAGGTGTACAGCGACGACCCGAGATCGCAGGCGACCAGCCGGGAGGCGGCCAGTTCCAGGATGACAATACAGCCGCACGAAAAGAACAGGGTCGCGCTCGCGACGAGAATCCTCGCGAATTCCTTGGATTTACCCATGGTTACAACGTTCCTTACAATTCAGGCAAAGCAGAAGTATAGCGAGGATGTCGCGCGGGAACAAGCGGATGGGCGCCCCAAGCGGGCGATATCCTTGTGGGCGGAGTTTTCGCAAATCCAAACAAAAGCGGTTTATGGGACCGCGTTTGAGAACCAACAATTTCCCAAAACCTTTGCAGACGGCAGCCGCATCTGGTATTGTCGAAATGTGTATATGTTGCTGACGCGCCTGGCGGCGCAACCATCTGGACCACTGTGAATTGGGGAGATTGCGACAGTTGGCCGAGCAACGCGAACAGAATGGCGAACACCTGTGGTACAAAGACGCCATTATCTACGAGCTGCACGTCAAGTCCTTCTTCGACAGCAACGGCGACGGCATTGGCGACCTCGAAGGCGTCATCCAGAAGATGGATTACCTCCAGGACCTGGGCGTAACAGCCTTGTGGCTGCTTCCGTTCTATCCATCCCCCCTGCTCGACGACGGCTACGACATCGCGGATTACTTGCGCGTTCACCCGGATTACGGCGCTCTGGCCGATTTCAAGAGGCTCCTCCGCGAGGCCCACCGGCGGGGCCTTCGCGTCGTGACGGAACTGGTCATCAACCACACGTCGAATCAGCACGCCTGGTTTCAGCGGTCCAGGCGGTCCGAGCCCGGCTCGACGGCCAGAGACTTCTACGTCTGGAGCGATACGACCGATAAGTACCGCGACGCAAGGATCATCTTTACGGACTCCGAAACCTCGAACTGGGCGTGGGACCCGGTCGCCCAAGCCTATTACTGGCACCGGTTCTACAGCCATCAGCCCGACCTGAACTACGACACGCCGCAGGTCCGTCGGAACATCTTCCGCGTGTTGGACTATTGGTTCAACATGGGGGTCGACGGGATGCGGCTGGATGCGGTGCCCTATCTGTTCGAACGCGAGGGCACCAACTGCGAGAACCTGCCCGAGACGCACGCCTTTCTCAGGGAACTGCGGGCCCACGTGGACGGCAGATTCCAGGATCGGATGTTGCTGGCCGAGGCGAACCAGTGGCCGGAAGACGCCGCCGCCTATTTCGGCCAGGGCGACGAGTGTCACATGGCGTTTCATTTTCCGATCATGCCGCGTCTGTTCATGGCCATGCGGATGGAGGACCGCTTCCCGATCATCGATATCCTCGACCAGAGCCTCAACATCCCGACCAACTGCCAATGGGGCATGTTCCTGCGCAATCACGACGAGCTGACGCTCGAAATGGTCACGGACGAGGAACGGGACTATATGTACAAGTCCTACGCCAAAGACCCGCGGGCCCGGATCAACGTCGGGATTCGCCGGCGTCTGGCTCCCCTGCTGGACAACAGCCGCAGGCGAATCGAGCTGATGAACAGCCTGTTGTTGTCGTTGCCCGGGACGCCGATCCTGTACTACGGCGATGAGATCGGCATGGGCGACAACTACCACCTCGGCGACCGCGACGGCGTCCGCACCCCGATGCAATGGTCGGCCGACACAAATGCCGGTTTCTCCAAGGCGAATCCGCAGCAGCTCTACCTGCCGGTGATCATCGATCCGGAATACCATTTCACGACGATTAACGTGGAGAACCAGACCCGCAACCTGTCCTCGCTGCTGTGGTTCATGCGTCGGATTATCTCCATGCGAAGGCGGTTCAAGGCATTCGGACGGGGCGGCATGCAGTTCCTGCAATCCGACAACAACAAGGTGCTCACGTTCCTGCGAACGCATGGGGACGAACACATCCTGGTCGTCGCCAACCTGTCGCGATATTGCCAGGCAGTGAACATTCAGATGCCTGCGTACAAGGGGTTCTGGGTGAAGGAAATCTTCAGCGACAACGAGTTTCCCCGCATCACCGATGCGCCATATCCGGTGACGCTGACGCCGCACGCGTTCTATTGGTTCACGCTGCAGCAGCCGGTCGCCCCGATCCGCATCGAAGCCGGGCAAGGACCCGACATCCACGTCGAAACGACGTGGGACAAGCTCCTGGACAGTGCGGCTATGCCGCAGATTCTGGCCGCGATGCAGGACTATGTCCGGGGCGCACGATGGTTCGGCGGCAAGACCCTTCGAACGTTGCGAATCGTCGACTCGCTCCTGTTGCCGACACCCGGCGATCTCATCCACTTCCTGTTGATCGAGGTGGCCCACAGCAACAGAGACCTGAGCAGTTACACCCTCCCCCTCGGCTTCGCCACCGGCGATGCGCAGACCAAGGTCCTGCAGGAATCGCCGGGAGCCATCGTCGCGCAGCTCCGGCTGCCGGACCGGGAGGGAATCCTCTATGACGCCGCCGCCAGCGAAGACCTCCAGCGCACTTTGCTGGAGATCATGGCTCGCGGCCGAAGCCGAAAGATGGACGGAGGCAGTCTCAGCGTACGCCGCGGCAGCCGGTTTCACGCAATTCTTGCGGACAAATCCTTGCCCCTCGCGTCTCACGTCGTGAAAGCCGAACGGTCCAACACCTCGCTCAACTGCCAGGACACGTTCTTCCTGAAGCTCTATCGCCACGTCGAGGAGGGAATGAACCCCGATCCCGAGCTGTTGCGATACCTGACGCCTCAGATTGCACACACACCGGCGTTTGCCGGCTCCATCGACTGGCAGCGGGACCGACGCGGGCCGCTGAGCCTGGCCCTGTTGTTGCAGTTTGTGCCGAACCAGGGGGACGCGTGGTCGCTCACATTGGACAATCTCGACCGTTCGTACGGTCATGCGCTGGCCCTTCGGGGCAAACTGGAGGCACTGGAGCCGCTGCCGGTCAGCATCGGCCCGATCGATCCGAACGCCGTACCTCGCGCGGTGCAGGAGTTTATCGGTCCTGTGTATGCCGAGATGGTCGGCCTGCTGGGCCGGCGGACTGCGGAACTGCATCTGTCGCTCGCCTCGCTTTCCCAGAATCCCGACGTCTCGCCGGAGCCGTTCTCCCTGCTTTACCAGAAGTCTCTGTATCAGTCGGTTCGCGGACTCGTACTGAAGGTCTTCAGCTCCCTGGAGGGGAACCTGAGCACGCTCGATCCGACAACCGCCGAGCATCTGCGAGGAGTTCTTGCAGCCAGAAAAACGATTCTGGTCCGACTGGCTGCCATCATCGGGAAGAAGATCACAGCCATGAAGATTCGCACGCACGGGGACTATCATCTTGGCCGGGTCCTTTACACGGGCAAGGATTTTGTTATTATTGATTTCGAAGGTGAGCCGAGTCGTCCCATGACGGAGCGTCGGCTCAAACAGCCGGCGTTGCGTGACGTCGCCGGGATGATTCGCTCGTTTCACTATGCAGCCTGTGGCAACCTCATTCTGCGGGCGGCCAAGTTAGGAGCTGATGTTGAATACCTGCGGCACTGGGCGGACTTGTGGCACATGTACGTCAGCGGGATGTTCCTGCACGCGTACCTCAAGACTGCGGCCGGCAGTCCGGTGGCGCCGATGGATATCGGGGAATGTCTGTTGATGCTTCGCGTGTTCCTGATCGAGAAAGCGGTCCATGAACTGGCTCGCGAAGTGAACAACCGCCCGGATTGGTTGATGATAACCATCCGGGGCATCGAACAAATACTGAGGTGATTTTTCCTCGCTGGCCTGTTACTCTGGCGACCTGTTTCGCAAGCCAGACGCCAAATGGTTTCTGAAGGATCGGTTCATGAAGGATCAGACGGGTGTGCTGACGGAGTTCAGCCTGTTGACGGATCACGACATCTACCTCTACAAACAGGGCAACCACTTCCGGCTGTACGACAAGCTCGGCGCACACCTCGTTGAGAGGGACCACGTGCAGGGGACGCAGTTTGCGGTCTGGGCACCGAACGCCGCAAGGGTTTCCGTCGTCGGCGACTTCAATGAGTGGAACCCCAACTCCCACCCGCTGTCCGCAAGATGGGACAATTCGGGGATCTGGGAAGGATTTGTCCCCAACCTCGGCAAGGGCTCTCTCTACAAGTACCACATCGTCTCGCGTCACAACAATTATTCCGTAAACAAGGGCGATCCGTTCGCCTTCTTCTGGGAGAAGCCGCCTCGTACGGCGTCGATGATCTGGGACCTGGCCTACCGCTGGGGCGACGACGCCTGGCTGAAAAAACAAGTTCAGCACAATTCGTTGAACGCGCCATGGAGCATTTACGAGGTTCACCTCGGCTCCTGGCGGCGGGACCCGAACGATCCCCGCCGGCTCCTGAGCTACAACGAGATCGCCAAGCCGCTGGCCGATTACGTGAAGGACATGGGATTCACTCACGTGGAGTTCCTGCCCGTCATGGAGCATCCGTTCTATCCGTCCTGGGGTTATCAGACGCTGGGCTACTTCGCACCGTCGAGCCGGTACGGATCTCCGCAGGACCTCATGTACCTCATCGACTACCTGCACCAGAACGACATCGGCGTGATCCTCGACTGGGTCCCGTCCCATTTCCCGACGGACGAGTACGGCCTGGGCTACTTCGACGGCACGCATCTCTACGAGCACCGCGACCCCCGGCTCGGTTTCCATCCGGATTGGAAGAGCGCCGTGTTCAACTACGGCCGGCACGAGGTCCGCTCCTACCTCATCAGTAGCGCCATGTTCTGGCTCGAAAAATACCACGCGGACGCCCTGCGGGTCGACGCGGTCGCGTCCATGCTGTATCTCGACTACTCGCGGAGGGAAGGCGAGTGGATTCCCAACCAGTACGGCGGCCGGGAGAACATCGAGGCCATCAACTTCCTTCGACGCTTCAATGAGATGGTCTATCGCGATTTCCCGCACATCCAGGCGATCGCGGAGGAATCGACCGCCTGGCCCATGGTGACCAAACCCGTCGAGACCGGCGGCCTGGGCTTCGGGATGAAGTGGAACATGGGCTGGATGCACGACACGCTCGAGTACTTCAACAAGAACTGCATTTTCCGCAAGTACCACCAGGGCAGCCTGACGTTCTCCAGCGTGTACGCGTTCTCCGAAAACTTCATCCTGCCGCTGTCGCACGACGAGGTCGTGCACGGCAAGGGCTCGCTCTACAACAAGATGCCGGGCGATCACTGGCAGAAACTGGCGAATCTTCGCCTGTTGCTGGGCTACATGTACACGCATCCCGGCAAGAAGCTGCTCTTCATGGGCGGCGAATTCGCCCAGTACGCGGAGTGGACGCACGACCACAGCCTCGACTGGCACCTGCTCGACGACCCGAAGCACGCGAGCATCCAGCGATGGGTTCGCGATCTCAATCACATGTACCGCAACGAGCCGGCGCTTTACGAAATGGACTTCCAGGGCCAGGGCTTCGAGTGGATCGACTACTGCGACGCGGACGACAGCGTGATTACCTACCTTCGCAAGAATAAGGCAGCGGACACGTTCCTTGCGGTCGCCTGTAATTTCACGCCGGTGTCGCGTAGCAACTACCGGGTCGGCGTCCCCCGCGGCGGATTCTGGCAGGAGGTTCTCAACAGCGATGCCCAGGAATACGGCGGCAGCGGCCAGGGAAACCTGGGCGGCGTCGAGGCCATGCAGGTCTCATTCTACGGGAAATTCGACTACACGCTCTCGGTCACGCTTCCGCCGCTGGGGGTCGTCGTGTTCCGAAGGCAATTGCCGCCGGCGCAGACGGCCGTGCCGATCCAGGTGGAGTGAAATCGCGGGTTGGCTTTACGCCCGGCCGTAGGCGACAGTGAGCTTCCTGAGCCTCTCGGCCACCCGCGAGGTGGCTTGGCCCGGGCGCATCCGCCAGAGCCAATTGCCCTTTCGCTCGGCGGGATGATTCATCCGGGCCCGCGAGGCAAGGCCCAGCAGGTCCTGCATCGGGATGATCGTGATCCCGGCCACCGAGGCCAGGGCGACGCGGATCAACTCCCAGGAGATATCGGACGGCGAAACCCGTCGGCCGATGTAATCGAACAGCTTGCGACGGGTCTGATTCGAGAGGTCTTTCTCGAACCAGCCTCGCGTCGTGTTGTTGTCGTGCGTGCCCGTGTAGACGATGAGGTTTTCGTTGTAGTTGTGCGGCATATGCACGTTGCGGACCGGATCGCCGTCGAAAGCAAACTGCAGCACCGCCATCCGCGGGAAACCGTATGTTGACACGACCTCCCTCACATCGGCGGTGATGTAGCCCAGGTCTTCGGCAAAAATGGCCGCAAACGGGATCTGGCGAAACAGTTCCCGGAAGAAGCTCGCGTGCGGGGCCTGCGTCCACCGGCCGCGAATCGCCGTCTTGTGGTTGGCGGGTACCTCCCAGAAATCGACAAAACCGCGGAAATGATCCACGCGAACGAAGTCGAACAACATCAGATTGTGCTTCATCCGGCGGATCCACCAGTCGAAGCGAGTCTCTTCCAGTCGATCCCAGTCGTAGACCGGGTTGCCCCAGAGCTGGCCCGTCTTGCTGAAGTAGTCCGGCGGCACCCCGGCCACCAGACGCGGCCTCTTGTCCCGAGTCAACTTGAACAGGTCGGGATGCGACCAGACATCCGCGCTGTCGTGCGAGACGTAAATCGGTATGTCCCCGGCCACCTGGATGCCCAGACCGTTGCAGTACCGTTTCAGACGAAGGCACTGTCTGTAGAAGACGTACTGGAGGAATTGCTCTCGTTCGATCGACTCGCGCAGCTCGTCTCCGGCGGCCTCCAGGGCGCCGGCCTTGCGATCCCGCAGGGCCGACGGCCAGTCCGACCAGGACCGCGTCTTGAAACGCCGACGCAAAGCGAAAAACAGCGAGAACGGCGCCAGCCACGCCTGATGATCCTGGACGAACCCCTCGTAATCGGCCGGCGCGGGCCGGGCCTTGAATCTCGCAAATGCGGCGTCGAACAACCCGTCCTTGTACGCGACGGTCTTGTCGAAATCCGCCCTTTCCGCGGGGAATGCAGGGACAGCCGACAGTTCCGCCTTCCGCAACAGGCCGTCCTCGCAGAGCAGGTCCGGACTGATCAGCAGCGGATTGCCCGCAAACGCGGAGAAGCAGTTGTACGGCGAGTACCCCGTCCTGGCTGTCGTGTGATTCAGGGGCAGCATCTGCCAGTAGTTCTGGCTCGCGGCTTTCAGAAAATCGGCGAACCGGTACGCCTCGGGACCGAAGTCACCCACCCCGTATTTCGCGGGCAACGAGGTGACATGCATCAACACGCCGCTGGATCGTCGTCTCAACATTTACGATTCACCATTTCCGATTTACTTTCGCCATACGATGGGAACTACACACACGTCACGGGAGATTCTAAACCATCAATCATCCATCGTAAATCCTAAATTCCTCAGGGTATCGCCAGCCCCAACCGCTGGGCCAGGTGTCCGAAGTGTTCGACCCAGCCCGCCGCTTTTTCGTCGCCCGCGGCCGCTTTCCGTTTCATCTCAAGATGCTTGCTCTTGGCAACCGTGAAGAACACGTTCTGCGCGTGCTGCAAGTCCATGTCCGGCGTGAGCACGCGAAGGATCTCCAGGCCTTTCTCGATCGACCAGAGCAGGTCGAGATCCTCGGGAGAGCTCTCCCAGATGCTCGCCATGTTGTTGATCTTGTGGCTTCCCTCGAAGCTCAGCCGTTCCCGGTCCAGGGCCAGCGACAGCCGTTCGGCCTCCTCGGCGAGGTCCCGCAGCCGGTTCAAGTCGATGCGGTCCGCCTGGATCGCCGCACAGATGTCCTCGTTCAGGATGAACTCGGCCGGCGCCGACAGCGCCTTCGGCAGCGGCATGTTCATGTTCCGGATCATCGCCATGATGGCGTAGTTGTGCTCGTAGATGTGGCGGAACGAACTCTCGATCTCCTCCCATGTACTCTCCAGCAGCCCGTTGAGGATCTGGCGTTGCTGGTCTTTGAACAGGTGGGTCAGCGAGTAGTTCTTGCTGTCGAAGGCCACGTTCATCAGCCGCATGACCTCGTTCGTATCGCCCTTGCGGAAGTTCTTGACCAGTTCCTGCCGGATGCGGTTGAACTGGTCGCCGGGCATGCGGCCCTGGACCGCGGCGAACAGATGGTGGTCGCCCAGGTACAGTACCGCGGAATCGACCGCGTATTCCTCCTGCGTGATGTTCGAGCGGATCGTCGCCCGGTTCATCGTAAGGACCT
>ENA-UPTA01004780-UPTA01004780.1-activated-sludge-metagenome-genome-assembly--contig:-NODE-4780-length-12718-cov-6.476743_pt1 | contig 12718 bp, 13 predicted proteins | sample MGYA00238184_ERZ773361 | MGnify/ENA primary metagenome ERZ773361 (study PRJEB29100, sample SAMN05720205) | activated sludge metagenome | isolation source: anaerobic digester from wastewater...
GCTCGCCCCCGTAGCTCAATGGATAGAGTACCTGACTTCGAATCAGTCGGTTGCGTGTTCGAATCACGCCGGGGGCACTTTAATTCCCTGATCGTGCCGGTGTCCACACCGAGCACGGCATCTGACCGAAGGTCTCCAGCAGATAATAGTTAAAGGCAGATCGCCACGCTTCGCTCGCGATGACGAAAGTCTTTTGTAGGCCGGGTTGCGCGTTTCAACCCGGCTCTATCTAGTTCTCGCAAGGTCTCCTGACCAGCGAGTGATATGACCGCAGGTCTTCAAATGAGGAATGTCAAAGGCAGATTGCCATACCCAGTTTTGCGGGCACAGGCTGCTTCACTCGCGATGACAGATTCGATCGTGCCGGTGTCCACACCGAGCACGGCATCTGACCGAAGGTCTCCAAGAACTACTTCCTGATTCCCTCTTGTTTATTGTGGAATTATCAAATCCCTTTATAAAACCAATAATTAGTGGGTATATTGGCAAATAAAAGGTCACTACAAAATCAACATATAACTTATAATTGCTGCTGGGAGGAAAAATTATGAGCGCAATCATTCATATGGATCTGGAAGAAGTAACCCGGATCATCACACGAATTCGTCAAATTCAACAAACCATCAATGAACGAGTAAATAATGCGGCTGTCCAAGCATCCAACATGGATTGGATCGGCTCCGATCGCGATCACTTTGTTGACAATTTTCAAAGTTGGAAACAAACTACCCTCAGCGGGTTGTCAGATCTGCAGTACATGGCAGATCAGCTGTCTACTGAACAAAACCAATGGATTCAGGCTGACAGCGACGGGGGAAACCGCCTGAAAGTTTCAATCGGTGATGTAAGTGTAGGGTCAGCGTTATCCGGGGTTTGGGGATGGCTAAAACGCCATGCAGAACAGAAAAAGCAACAATACACGATCGATGAAGCCTGGGAGCAAATGATGTCGACCGAATCGGGAAAAGAATTGATCGAATTAGCAAAAAAACATGGAATCAAATTCGTCCTCCCAAGTGGAAAGATAATAGGCGATGGCGACTACGCAGTAAAAATATCAATTAAAGATTTGGATGGTGCGCGAGGAACGTCTTATGGAAGATCTGTTGTGATCGACCAGGATCTTATGGATAGGGCAAGCAGGTCTCCAGATAGTATTTCCGGAACCCTGGCACATGAGATTCAGCATGAAATTGACAAAAAAATGGGATTGATGCCTAATGACGATGTCTATACCGGGATCCAGAGGAACCTGAACAATGGTGATTTTGATACCGCTGAGAAAATGTTGAATGAAGCCATGCAGAAACGCGCCGAAAGTGAAATAAGAGCCCACAATCGCGGCTATGAAGTCGACCGTGGTATGCAATTAGGTGAAGCATTCGTCAATGACGATGATGTTTACAGCCCGGGAGAAGTTAAATTTATCGTAAATATTCAGGGTTACGAAAACATTTACGAAACACAATACAATGAACTTTTTCCTGGTCATAGAGTCGACGTGTGGGTTGATGGCACCGGCCAAATTCAGTGCGACATTAAAAGATTAATCGAGGCAAGAGATGTCTACTATGCTTGATCACGCAACCTATACTTACGGATCCCATCAATTTGAGGTCCCAAAAAACAGCCGTAAAATTGAATTTAATCGAGGCGATAAAGTTCATTCTGTTGAAATACTGATTTCCCTGGAAGACGAGTTGTTTGGGATAATAATCGCCCCAGAGAAAAACAAAGCAACCGCTGAAGAAGCCTGCAAAGAGGCGTTCAAATTTGCCAGTCCGCTATTTATGGATGAGGACATACCGCCGACCCAGGTGGGGATCGCATGGCGCTGTAAAAAACGCCTGGTGGATGGCACCCAGGCACCATTGGTCCTCGATATGGCTTTCGTGGAGGATAACGGCTCTGTCATTCGTCTTTCGATAGCTTGCGAACATGAAAAATACGCGAACGTAAAGCCGATCTTCGACCACGCAGTTGAGACACTGCATTTGGTTTAGAGTTTAGTTTTTGCAAGGGCAAATTGCTACAAATTACTCGCGACGACTTGGTGGCCTGTCACTGCAAGCCCCGATTATGTCGGAAAAACCGAAAGCCGAGAGTGTAAGGGGCGTGGCAGTCTGCATTATTTGTTTGTAAAAAGATGTAAAGGCAGATCGCCGCGCTTCGCTCGCGATGACGGGGGTTAGGGCAAAGCGCCTCTGAAAAATATCTTGTGATGAATGAGTGTTAAGCGTTAGTCTTGAAGATGTCGTCCCAAATCCACGTCGAGACGCCGAAGCGCTGATTGTGGGTTTTGAAATGATGCGCCATGTGGTGGCGGCGGAGTTTCATGAAATAGTCACCTTTGAAGCTGAAGTGGTGCAGGGCATAGTGGGTCATGTCGTAGATCACATACCCAAGCAGAAAACCAGCAAAGATGCCATCGACATAATTTGGCAAATTAAGTAGGCTGCCAACAAAGACCAGGAACAGCCCATAGAAGATGGCTGCTAGCGGAAGGCTGACAACTGGCGGCATCACTAACCTGGACTTCTCCCGCGGCTGGGCATGATGCACCCCGTGCATCAAAAAGAGCATGCGCTTCATTTGATCGGAAGGATTTTTGGGTGAAAAGTGGAAAACAAAGCGGTGCAGCAGGTACTCCACCAGCGGCCAGACCAAAAGCCCAATCGCAAACGAGATCAACACGTGCCACCATCCAAGCCCCTGGTTCGCCCGGGCAGAACGCCACAGGAAGAATCCAATGATCGGCAGGAACACGACCAGCACCACCACCGGACTGATGTGGGTAAACCACTCGAGGAAGTCAGATTTGAACAGCCTGAGCGGTGCGTCGTCTTTGGGGGTGGTTTGTTTGGTCATTTTTTGGGTTCTCCACGAACTGGTATAGTAGAAACTGCAACGATTCTACCCTTGATGAAGCTATTTTGGAGAAAGAAAAAGAAACGATCAGGAGTTCAAGCTCCAATGCTTGAGGAACGCTTTGGTTCGCTCATCCTGAGGGGAATGGAAGAGTGTTGCCGCCGGACCCTGCTCCACCAATCTGCCTTTTTCAAGATACAAAACCTCATCCGCCAATCGAAGTGCCTGGGCAGGGGAATGAGTGGAGAATATCAGGGTGCATTGGGTCTTTTGCACGTATTCCTTAAGCGTCGTTTCAATCTGGTCCATACTGCGCACGTCTGTTGAAGAGGTCGGCTCATCCAACAGCAGCACATCATAAGAACGCACCAGCACCCTGGCCAGCGCCATGCGTTGCGCCTCTCCGCCAGAAAGCCGATCCCCCCTGGCGTTCATCAGGCTCTCCATCCCCACTGCAATCAGCGCTTTTTGGGCGATTTCTTTTGCGTCGCCATGCCCATTTAATGCCAACTCAACGTTTTGTAAGACCGAGAAGGAAAATGCATAGGGTGACTGGGGAAGATAGCCCACTTCTTTGCCTTCAAGACCCTCAATAGTTCCGGAAGTTGGCTTGCCAGTGCCGGCAAGCATGCGGATCAGGGTCGTCTTCCCGCTACCGTTTTCGCCGATCAAACCATAGCGCCTGCCAGGCAAAAATTGCAGCGCAGGGATTTCCAGCACAATCCTGCCGCCAAATTGCTGAACCACATCACGCAGTACGATCACGCAGAGTCTGCTCCTGTATTCTGTGCACCAGGCTGTTGATGATGAAGGAGATGATCAACAGCACCACGCCCAAAGCGACTGCCAGTTCAAAGCGCCCCATGTTCGTGTGCATCATGATTGCCGTGGTCATGACCCGGGTTTTGAACTGGATATTGCCGCCTACCATCTGGACTGCCCCAACTTCCGCGATGGACCGCCCGAAACCAGCCAACACCGAGGTCACAAAGGGAATCCGACACTCCTTGATTGTCAGCCAAAGGCGCTTCCAACCGAAAATACCAATTCCTGCGCAGGTTTCGTTAATTAAAGGTGCCCTCAGACTGACAATATTGGAGGTCATCCCCGCGATGATCGGCGAGATCAAAACCACCTGCGCGATCACCATTGCCGGGACGGAATAGAGCAGGCTGAGCTTTCCCAGCGGTCCGCTGCGGGATAATATCAAAAAGACGATCAAACCTGCCACCACCGGCGGCAATCCCATCAGCGTATTGGTTATTCTTGAAAGGACTGCTTTGCCCTTAAACTGATTCGCTCCCATCGCCACCCCCCAGGGAATGCCGATCAGTGCCGAAATCAGTGTGCTCAGCACAGACATACGCAGAGTTACGCCGATGATCTGGCGTAACTCTGGATCTGCACCGAACAGTAATTCAAGAACCTGTTTAATCAATAGACTTGTTCTTTAGTCTTAATCCAGGTTGAAGAAGAGCGGTTCGCCGTATTCAGCCACGCCAAATTCAGCAATCATTTTGCGGGCTGTTTCAGTCTTCAGCCAATCGATGAAGGCTTGCGCGCCAGCGGCGTTGCTGTCCGCGAAGCGCTTGGTGGAGATGGCGATGACCGAGTAAGTATTCTTCATGTCATCAGTCTCTTCCAGCAGGAGCGAGAGCGTGTTCTCGTGAGCGAGGAATGTGGCTTTATCTGAAATGGTGTAAGCCTGCTTCTCGTCCGCCACGGTCAGAGTGGCGCCCATACCGGAACCGGTGCTCTCGTACCAGGCCTGCCCTGTTGGATCGACATTGATCGAAGCCCAAATCGCTTTTTCTTTGCTGTGCGTGCCACTATTGTCACCGCGGGAAATAAAGACAGAACCAGAATCCAGGATAGCCTGGAATGCTTCAGCAGCGGTTGCTTTGTCAGCAACACCGGCGGGGTCATCAGCAGGGCCAACGATCACGAAGAAGTTGTACATGAAGGGAATGCGGGTTTCCTCAAAACCTTCACCAGTAAAAGCCTCTTCCTGCGACTTAGAGTGCACCAGCAGGATATCCGCATCTCCCGTACGACCCTTTTCGATTGCGGCACCAGTACCGGCAGAGGTGATCTCGAGTGTGTATCCCGAGTCCTTCTCAAACACGGGCTGCAGGTAAGCCATCAGACCCGAGTCATTAACGGATGTAGTGGTGGACATTTGGATAACCTTATTTTCAGTTTCCATGATACAAGCCGCAGCCGAGAACAAAAGACCCACACAGACAATTACTAAAGCAAGACGTTTCATTTCTTCTCCCATAGAGTGTTTTTTCGGAGTATTCTCCGGTTTTTTGCATCTGACCCTCCTTTCAGAAGGTCGTGCGCAAGTATTTTACCTCAATTATTGAGTATTTGTGGAAGATTCATCTTTTCGTGCGCATTCGTAAGCTTCACCGCGAAGAGTCTCAACTGCATGGTCCAGGACGGGCAAGAATACCTCAAGGCACTCCTTCGCAGCCTTCGGACTGCCGGGAAGATTGATAATCAGAGTCCGACCGCGAGTCCCAGCCGCAGCTCGCGACAACATTGCTCTGTTGGTAATTTTTAGGCTCGCTGCCCGCATGGCTTCCGGGATACCGGGAACCTGCCGATCCACAATCGCAAGCGTCGCTTCAGGGGTCACATCCCGCGGTGCAAATCCAGTCCCGCCGGTTGTAAGTATCAGGTCAATTTCACCCGTGTCTGCCAGGTCTGCCAGGGTTTGCGAGATCAAATCCCTTTCATCAGGGATGATCACTGTGCGATTGACCACAGCATGGCCTTTCAGCGTTTCGACCAAAACTGGACCGCTGCGGTCCTCGCGAAGCCCTTGGGAGCCTTTGTCGCTGACGGTCACAACCGCTGCGCGAATGGTTGATTGAACTGAAATTGAAATTCCGGCTTTCACCACCCCTCCTTTGATCACACGCGTAAAAATGCCCTCAAGCGGCATCACACACATGCCAACCTGCTGGTAAACCTGGCAGTGATGATGACATTCTTTGCCAATTTGGGTCACTTCGAGGATAGCATCACCGACTTCCAATCTCGTTCCAATGGGTAGATGGCACAAATCCATGCCTTCGGTAGTGATGTTCTCAGCAAAAATTCCCGGCACTAATCCCTTGGCACCCAATTCGAGCATCCGATCCACGCTGGACTGGTCCAACAAACTGACCTGCCGATGCCAGTCGCCGGCGTGGGCATCCCCCTCGATTCCATAGTTTTCGATCAGTTCCACCTGATCCATCTGCTGCTTGATTGTTCCGCGCCGCAAACTGATATTCACTGCTTTCACACTTGCCACTGCCTAACCTCCAATTTTGCTCATTCCGCGAGCGTTTAACTGCGCTGTTCGGAAATTGTGTCCTGCTGGTTTAGTCAACACCGCAGTTTTGATCTTCTCCTTCAAAGCGCCATCACCTTCCGCTAAAGCCTGTACCAGAGATACTTCCTGTTCCTGACCCAGGCAGGTCCTGAGCGTGCCATCACTCATGACGCGTATCCGGTTACAGTCAGCACAAAACTGATGTGAAATCGGACTGATGAATCCGACCCGTCCCATATACCCCGGGATCTGGTAATCCCTTGAAGGCTGACCAGGGTTACGAGCAGGAACAGGCTGCAGGGAAGGGTGCTCTTGTAATATCTTCGTATTATCCACGCGCAGATTCTCGCTTTGGGTACCTTCACCAATTGGCATGTACTCAATAAAGCGAACATCCAGAGCGTGATCCCTGGTCAGAGCGATAAAGTCGTCCACTTCGAGATCATTCCACCCCCGTACAAGCACCACGTTGATTTTGATGGGGTTAAGGCCTGCCTCAATGGAGGCGTTTATCCCAGCCTTCACCTTTTCCAGATCGCCGCCAGTCATTCGGTGAAACACATCCGGCTTAAGGGAGTCGAGACTGATGTTAACCCTATCCAAGCCCGCTTGCTTCAACCCCGCGGCATATTCTGCCAACATCTGCGCGTTAGTCGTCAGAGAAATATCCCTGATTTTTGAATTAGCGCGGATTCCCGAAACAATTTGCACGATGTCCCGCCGTAAGAGGGGTTCTCCTCCCGTTAGGCGTACGCGATTAATGCCAAGGTCCGCACAAGCATCAACAATCCGAACCAGATTTTTGGCATTCAGCTCCACCTGCTTGGGACATAAGCCTTCATCGGCGCGACAATACATGCAGCGCAAAGAGCAGCGCTCTGTGACAGAAAGCCGTAGATAGGTTATTTCTCGTCCAAAATTATCAAGCATATCAGGGTTTTTCCTGCCTCAAGTAGGTACCAGATTTTCCTCCGCTTTTGCTTTCCAAGCGTATCGATTTAATTTCCATGCTCCGGTCCACTGCTTTACACATATCGTAAATCGCCAAAGTGGCAACACTCACCGCTGTCAAAGCTTCCATTTCTGCACCAGTCTGTCCTGTGGTTTTAACACGCGCTTCGACAATAATTTCACTTTCTCCATCCGCCTCGATCCTGATATCGATCGCGCTCAGCGGTATCGGGTGACAAAGGGGGATTATGTCGCTCGTGCGTTTGGCTGCCATGATACCAGCAATCCGCGAAACCGCAAAAACATCTCCCTTGGGCAGATTGCCTTCGGCGATCAATTTGAGCGTTTCAGCCTGCATGACGATTCGCCCTGTTGCTACTGCTTCGCGATCGGTCACTGATTTTCCGCTGATGTCCACCATGTGGGCCTTCCCATATTCATCCAAGTGGTTCAGTTCCATTGAATTATTTCTCCTGGCTGGTCAATCTGATACCCACCCAATTTTTCAAGGCGGGCAGCTAATTCGTTAGATTGTAAGATACTGATCAGGCGCTGTACAGATTCCATGGACAAAGCGGATTCTAAGATCAACAAGTCGTATTCTTCCTTGCAGATAGGAATGAAATCCAGATCATAGATCCTGGCTGCGGAGAGAATTCCCATGCCAGCGTCTGCCGTACCAGATGCAACCGCCGCAGCTACTGCTGTGTGGGTAATTTCTTCTCTTTCGTAACCTGTGATGCTCTCAACATTTAAACACGATTGCTTCAGGAGGTAATCCAGCAAAATGCGCGTGCCGCTGCCTTTCTGGCGGTTGACGTAACGCAACCTGGGCAGATCCTCAATCCCCCGAATTCCGAGTGGATTGCCCTTTGCGACCATCAGCCCCTGGCTTCGCTGCACACAGCGCACTAACTTTACTTTTCCTTCAGGAATGTACTTGCGGACGTATGCCCGGTTGTACTCACCGCTGGCTTCATCCAACAAGTGCACGCCCCCCAGGTGTGCCTCGCCGCGTTTGACCGCCATGATCCCGCCCATGCTGCCCACATGCGAAGAAGCCACAAAGCTATCAGGCCAGGTTCGGCGCATGATGTCGATGACTTCATCGATTAGAGGGTCGTGGCTGCCGGTGATCACCAGCGTCTGCTCAATTTCACTCATCGGGCGCAGCAGCTCCACCCGCGCCTTCTCACCAGCCTCATACCCCTCCACATTCTGGGGGACATGAATGATCCCATCCGCTTTGACGAAAGAACTGACAACGCCAGCCCCTCGGTTAAGCGGCACAGCCACGATCCTGCCGCCAACTTTTCCGAGCCTGGCACGAATAAACTCGAGGTATTTTAGGGATGAAACCAGACGGCGGGATACTGTCGCCTCGACAAACCCGCTTTTTTCAACCTGGCGGCCGGTCATCAGTGCGATCACCGGTTTGATCAACTGCTCGAGCACCAAAATGCCCGAAACGGGATAGCCAGGCAAGCCAACCAGGGGTATGAGCTGCTCACCTCTCGTTGTCAGCCCAAGGATGGTTGGCTTCCCAGGTTTGATTGCCACACCATGCAGCACAACGGTACCAACGCTTTGGATTGCTTCGACCGAAAAGTCCTTCTGCCCGGCAGAAGATCCGGCATTGAGCAGCACCAGGTCGCATTCCGCGATGGCATTTTTTAACGAGCTGATGATTTCCTCCGATTTGTCGCTCGCCACCGGATAGACTTTGGTCTCGCAACCCCAGTCCTGCATCATGCCTGAGAAGATGGTCGAATTAAATTCAATAATATCACCTGATCTGGGGTTGGCACTCGGAGCTACCAATTCGTTACCAGTGGGAATTATGCCCACAATGGGTTTGCGAATCACCGGCACTTCCAGCACGCCAGCAGCCAAAAGCGCGCCAAGTGCGGAAGGGCTGAGCTCAGTGAAACTCGGCACGACCATATCGCCGGCTGCGATGTCTTCCCCGATCTGGCGGATGTTCTGCCACGGCACAGCCGCACCAAACAACTGCACGCCCTGCTCTGTTTCGATCACATCCTCCACCATCACCACGCAGTCATAGTTTTCGGGCAGGGGATCGCCGGTGTTCACCCACCTGAAGGAATTCTCAGGCAAGGTTACGGGCCGTGTTTCGCTGGCACCGTAGGTCAGGCTCGCTTCAAGCGCGATGCCATCCATGGCACAGGCGTTATAGTGCGGAGCGCAAATGCGGGCATAGACAGCTTCAGCCGTGACGCGTCCGTTCGCCTCGCTGGTGGGAACGCGTTCCACTTTCGGCTTCAAACCTGCCTCTTCCAGAGCTTTCAGGAAAATCTCGCGGGCTTCTTCCAGGGGATAGTTGGATAAGTACGTAAATGCCATTGGACCTCACAATCTTGTTACATGAACCAGGCTGCCCTTTGGCAGACCTTCCTGATCCCTTGGGATGATGAAATATGCGTTCGCACGGGAAACTGTGCTGATCAACCCGGATTTGCTTGGAACAGGCTCAGCTTCTTTTCCCTCCAACCGCACCAGGATGAACTCTTCCCTGCCATGGTTGGATGAAACCGCCCGGGTGAGCTTTGCCTCCACCTGCTCGGTTTCAACCTTGCCCGCTTGCATAGTCAATAAAAGCGGCTTCACCAGGTATTCAAAGATGAAATACGCAGCCACTGGATTTCCAGGTAAGCCAAAAACCGCCTTGCCTTCGATTTCGCCTATGATCGTGGGTTTGCCAGGTTTGACAGCCAGACCGTGGATCAGCATCTCACCTAGTTCCGACACGATCCTGGGCATGTTATCTTTTTCACCGACAGACGTGCTCCCGGATACCAGCAAAACATCCACTTCTGAAATGATTGTCTTACAAGCCTCTTTGAGGGCTTCGTAGTTATCTTCTACGATCCCTTTGCTGATCACGATCCCGTTTAGCTGCTCAACCGCAGCCTTTAGCATGGCGGAGTTTACATCCCTGATCTGCCCGGGTTTCAGGCTTTCGTCTGGCGAAACGAGTTCGTCACCAGTGGAAATAATGCCAACCACAGGTCGCGCGAAAACCGGCACCATCGCAATTCCAAGCGCGGCCAGAGTGCCGATATCTGCTACTCCGAGCTTTTTGCCTCTTTTGAGGATTACCTCACCCTGCTTGAGGTCTTCTCCGCACAGGATCAGGTTTGCTCCTGGGGCGACAGGCTTGTAGAAAGCAAACTGATCACCCCCCAAATCCTCGGTGTACTCAAGCATAACCATCGCGTCTGCGCCAGGTGGAATCGCACCGCCAGTTGGCACATAAACGCAGTTGCCAGCTGCCAAAGGGACATCATTTGAAAACCCCATCATGGATTCACCGGATTTTTGCAGAATCGCCGGGATCGAATCGGAGCAACCACGCAAATCTACGCTTCGGACCGCGAAACCATCCACGGTTGAGCGGTCAAAAGCAGGCACGTCCTCGTGGGCAATGATATCCACCCCAAGGTACCTGCCAAGGGCATTATCTAAAACTACATGTTCTATCCGACTTGTTTTGCCGCCAAAATTTCCGATGACCAGACTTAAGGCTTCCGCAATTGGGACTACGCTGAGCATTCAAACCTCTTTCAGTTATTTATTGCGGATGTATTGTAATCTGAAGAAGGCTAATGCTCAATAAATAAGGTTGTAATCCCTGGAAGAAATCAGTTCAGACCCTGCTTTTTTCTGGTTGTTCGTAGGCTGGATACCTCACTTGTATCCGGCTTGTTCATAGATAAAAATTAAAGCCGGATTGAACCCCATTCGCTATGCTCAGGGGCAGGTGAAGGTAAATCCGGCCTGCGAAAAGTAATCAACCCTACAAAGATTTCTTGCCGCCTGATTAATCAAAGTTTGATATTACTTCACAATGTTCTGGATCTTTTTGCAGGCAAGTGAGAATTGCGCCAAAAAAACGGTCATTTAGCGCGTGATTGATTAGAGCCAACTCCTGAGTATTTATTGAATATGAATCTGTTTGATTGAATACAATGGCTGCTCTGCTATTTGAAGGTATGTCCTTCATTCCCCCCTTAGGGTGAGTAAGCATTTTGAGAACATGCTCCAGGCGAATTGTTTCTCCAAATGGTAATCCGGTCAACTGGCTGAAAATTTCCGGTCTGAAAACGGTTTTCGGGTCAAGGGGTTTGCCTAATGCGCTCAGTCCGACAACCACGATCACCAGGTCAACTTTGTCTGGAATCACCGGCTCCCAATCTGCTGGCGCTTTGAGCGAAAGATGCCTTGCACCGTCTGCTTCGATCAGACAGGTTACGTCTTTTTGGCGGCAACAAGACATCACATGATCAACTTCAGCTGGTGATAAACCCAACCATTTCTTACCGGTGCTATTCTGGGGATTGGTGATGAGAATAGTTTTCGTCGAATCTATATTTTTGGCGATGCTGCTTTCGAAATCTGGAAAAAGAACGTGCTCAGAAGCCAGATGCCCTTCTTCAAACATCAATTTTGTTGTGGTGGTCAGGCAAACAGGTTTTGAGAGAGCATCTGCAAGCGAGAACAGCAGGCTGGTCTTGCCCCCTGCGCCTACTATTGCAACCGCATCCCCTTTTTCTATGCGCAGTGCTTCAATAATTTTCAATACTATCCTGCCTAATTGATTTCCCGCAAGGCTTCTACAACCGACGCACCAATTTTCCACGACTTATCGGTAACTTTGAAGCAAAGCTCCCTTTCACCGCTTGGTTCGACATCCCCCACCTTAACCCCTGCTTTCACTTTCAATCCATCACGCAGCAACCCGTGTACAACCCCCTTGATCTGACTTCTCACAGGTTCACCGTCAATTTCAGCCACCTGCTGTCCGGCTTCAACCTGATCTCCAATTTCGACCAAATTCTTGAACGTACCCTCTCGATGCGCGTAAATTACTCGTTGAAGACTGTAACCCATCACCTTTGCCGGACGACCCGTGTCGGGTTCCGGGCTGCCTTCATGTAAAATCCTGCCCAGATCAGGTCCACGATTCGTCTCAATCGCGACCCAGCAGTTTACGCCGCCGCTGAAACCCGGCCCCAAGCCGATCAGCGGACATTCCTCGCCGAATTCATTGGCTATATCGCGTTTTAGCATCCTTCCGTCCACGATCGCGATTGGTTCGACGCTCTCAAGACATTCACATTTTGGGTCTACCAAAACCGCGATTTCCCCTGCTTCAAATGTTTCCAGCACCTGCTCAACGCTGTCAGCTTTTCTGCCCGCAATGCCTTCGACGACACAGCTTCCTTCGTAAACTGCCTCGGCAAATGAAACTTTGCGGCGAACCACCAGGGGTTGCAGCAATTCGGTCACAACCACATTGTATCCCGCTTGATGAAGGCAAACCGCGACACCGCTTGCCAGATCACCACCACCACGTATCAAAACTGTTTTCTTTTCCATACCTGGATTTTACCGCGCTTGCGACAGCTTTTATGCAAATATTGACATGCTGTATATCTTCGGCGCGCAACTCTGATAGATAAAAAGAAGCATTATTCAAGACTATCAACAAATCCAAAATTCGGTACTGAGCCAGCAGATGGTATCCACTCCAGTCACCGAGCTGGACGG
>ENA-UPTA01004781-UPTA01004781.1-activated-sludge-metagenome-genome-assembly--contig:-NODE-4781-length-12714-cov-4.705980_pt1 | contig 12714 bp, 8 predicted proteins | sample MGYA00238184_ERZ773361 | MGnify/ENA primary metagenome ERZ773361 (study PRJEB29100, sample SAMN05720205) | activated sludge metagenome | isolation source: anaerobic digester from wastewater...
CACCGCTATACACTCTTTCCCTACACGACGCTCTTCCGATCTGTGGATCAGAATCGTGTCGCTGGAGCAGATTGCCGCCGGGCAGGTGGACATTGACAACAATGGTTCCGGCGATTCCTGGTGGGCGGAGAACCGCGGAAACGCGGCAACGAACAAAATTGCCCATGACTGGCTCCAGCACGCCACGGAAGGCAACTTCGACAACTGGTACGTCGGCTCAGAATATGAGCAGTCGCTCCAAACCAACCGGTTTGAAATCCGGCCGGGCGTGCCGGTTCCCGCACAATACGGCATGCTGTATTTTGACGGCATCGCGACGGATTCCTGGACAGAAGTTTCCGCCGTGACAGACAGCAACATCGGCATGCTGGCCCGCGGCACACTGCACGCCTCTGTTTTCCAGACCGCGTTCCACAACCAGACGAACGAGAACGGAACGGCCCGATACAGCACCGGCGAGTATATCTATCCCGACACCGACTTTGAAGAGCTGGCATCGTTTGCAAAGCATGCGCAATCGCAGACCCGCATGGCCGCAATCTACTCCCATGTGGACACATGGGTCGAACACGCCGCGGACGGATGGTACGACAGCAGCGTCACGACCACCAATCTGGATGCCGATCTCGACGGCGAGGATGAATATCTGCTCTTCAATGACCGGCTCTTCGCGCTGTTCGAGCGCTCGGGCGGCCGCCTGATCGGCGTGTGGGTGCGCGATTTCCTGTACGGCGTCAGCCTCCAGGCTGCCGGAAACCCGTGGAGCTATTCCAATTCGGAAACCGAGGACGAGGGAACCTACAACGTCGAGACCAACAGCGGAACAGTCCAGGTTATCGCCCACCGCACCTCCTGCCTGAAGGACTGGTGGGCCGGGACAACAGACTATATCAACATGCTCTATACGTTTACCAACTGGACCAATGGATGGCGTGCCGCCTCGGGCGACGGCAACATCACCAAGACCATCACGCTGGCTCCGGGAAGCAGCGAGTTGAACGTGTCCTACAGCGTCGCGCCCACCCTGAACGGCGGCGTGCTGTACGTCCGCAACGGGCTCTCGCCAAACCTCGAAGATCTGCTTTTGCGCGGACAGGCGACGCTCGGCGATGAAATCCACAGCGGCGGAACGCTGACACTGGCCAACACAAACTATTACACCACCGTCATCGCCGCGATTGACTACAGCGGCGCGGGCTTCAGCGCCGGAGCCGTGGACGACGACCCGTCAAAGGGCGTCAGCTTCTCCACCATCAACATGCGCAACCAGGCCCAGACGCACCAGGTTGAGCTGGTCGGCACCAACAGCTTCAGCTTCTCGCTGGGCTTCGAGGCCGTGCCTTCCGACTGGGATGCCGATGGCATGCCCAACGTGTTTGAGGATGTTTATGGACTGGATCCGTCCAGCAGCGCCGATGCCGGAGCTGATGACGATTATGACGATTTCTCGAATTTGCAGGAATACATTGCAGCTACAGACCCGACCAGCGGCACAAATTATCTGCACTTCTCACAAACCAGCTACAGTTCAGGCATTGTCGTGCGCTTCCAGGCGCAGAAGCAGCGTGATTATCATATCTGGTATGCGAACCGCAGCATCATGGATCCGGCCTGGTCGAACGCCACGCCCGCAGCCCTCAATGTACCGGCGGCCATGATTTACGAATGGCTCGACAACGGCACCGGGACCAGCCCGCATCCGTCCGATCCTTCGCTGACCTCGCGCTTCTACCGGCTGGAAGTCCATCTTCCGCAGTGACAGACAGCCCGGTCATTGTTCACTCGTAGCGCAGCGCCTCGACCGGGTCAAGGCGCGCGGCGTGAAGGGCCGGGGCGGTTCCGAAGATGACGCCTACGCTGAAAGAGACCGCAAACGACAGCAGAATTGCGCGCAGATTAATGATGGCGGGCCAGCCCGTCCAAGCCGTGGCCACCGGGCACATCCCGATGCCCAGCATGCATCCGAGAATTCCGCCCAGCACGGACATGGTCAGCGCCTCGCTCAGGAATTGCATGAAGATGTCAAAACGCCTCGCGCCGATCGCGCGCCGGATGCCGATCTCGCGGATGCGCTCCACAACAATCGCAAGCATGATGTTCATGATCCCGATGCCGCCCACCAGGAGCGATATGCACGCGATGGCGATCAGCACAAAATTGAATATCTGCTGTGTGCGCTGGCGGCTTTTCAGAATATCCAGCGGCACCGTCATCTGATAGTCCGCATCCCTGTGGTTCTGCGACAGGATCCGCTTCACCACGGCCGCCACACCCGGCACCGCGGTCTCGGACTTGGCCAGCATGACGACCTGCCCCACTTCGTTGCGGGTGAACTCCATACGGCCTGCCTCCTGCTTGATGGATGTGTCGCCAAACAGGCTGGCCGAAGCGCTGGCCGGGACAAACACGATGGCCTTGTTCCCGCGGGTGGTAATGCTCATCACCCCAATCACCTCAAAATACTTGGCGCCGATTTTGAGCGTCTTGCCCACCACGCTCCCGATTCCGGGCATCTGCGCCGCTGCATCCTTTGTCAGCACAGCCACGGGCATGCCGTCGCGCTCGTGCAAAAGAGAAAGCGGCTGTCCCTCGATCAACGATGATTCAAAATAGTCAAAGTATTCGGGATGCACCCCGCGCGTTTCCACGTTCAAACGGCGGCTTCCGCAGTACACCTTGTCTTTCACATCTTTCACAAGGGTCAGGGGAACATCCGGGAGCGCCCCGCGAATCTGCGTGACATCCCTATGCGTGACCCCGTAGCGGAGCAGCCCCTGACCGCTTGAACTGTTTTCAGTGGAGGAAGAGACGTCGGGCGGCTTGACTGATTCAACAATGATGTTCTTCAACCCGAGACCCTCGATCTCCGACAGCACCGTGCGCTGCGCGCCCTCCCCGATCGCCAGCATCGTGATCACCGAGGCCACACCGAAGATCACGCCCAGAAGCGTCAGCGCCGAGCGCAGCTTGTGGCGGACGAGATTCCGTAAACTGTCGCGGAACAGTTCGAGGAGCCAAATCATGAATCGCCCCCGTTCACGATCAGTCCGTCCATGATGCCCACGCGGTGCGGCACGGCGGCGGCAAGCCCCCGGTCGTGCGTGATAATGACCACCGTGTGGCCCTCCGCATGGAGATCCGTGAATATTTTGAAGATTTCAGATCCGGTTTTTGTGTCCAGATTCCCGGTGGGTTCGTCGGCAAGAATCAGCGGCGGATGAGTCACCAGCGAACGGGCAATGGCCACACGCTGACATTCTCCGCCGGAAAGCTGCGTAGGCAGATGCTTTTCGCGGTGATCCATTGACACACGATGCAGGCATTCGCGCGCAATCTCCCGGCGGCGGCCCGGCGGAACGCGCCGGTAGAACAGAGGAAGCTCGACATTTTCCAGCGTCGAGAGATGCGAAATCAGATGGAACGACTGGAAAACAAAACCAATGGATTTTCCGCGCAGTTCAGATAGTTCGTCGTCGGACAAATGGGCCACATTCCTTCCTCCAAAGTGCAGATCACCGGAAGTCGGCCGGTCAAGAAGCCCCATGATGTGCAGCAGCGTAGATTTTCCGGATCCGGAAGGCCCGACAATCGCAAGGAAATCGTTGTCCGGAATATCCAGGCTCACACCCCGCAGAACCTCCAGCGGCTGCTCCATGCCGTATGTCTTGCGGATGGTGGAAAGGAAAATCAAAGCTTCTCCTCCTCCGGTTTGGAGAGATAGATCTTCTCGCCCGGTTCCAGCCCCTCGAGGATCTGCACGAACTCCGCCGAGGCCAGTCCCGGCCTCACCGTGCGGCGCTGATCGCGAATTCTTCCGGCCAGATACACAAAATATTCATCCCCGTCCTGAAACACCGACGGCACTGGAATCTGCACTGCGTCCGCAATCGTTCCGGTAATGATCTCTGCCTTGCAGGAATAACCCGGCTTCATGCCGGGGTCGCCCTTGATTTCAATCTCAACCGTAAATTCTTTGATGCTGCTCCCCATCCAGCGCGCATTCTGGTTGGCCACCTCTCCCACGCGCGTCACAACGCCTTCAAAAGTCCTCCCGCTCAATGCGTCCATCGTAATGACCGCCGTCTGGCCCGTAACAACCGCGTGGATATCGGCTTCCGGAATATTGACGGACGCCTGCAGCTCTCCCAGGTCGGGAATCGTCATCAGAACCATTCCCTCATGCACAGTTCCCCCAACTGAGATTTCCGTTCGTCTCCACGGCACTTCGGGATCGCCGTAATGCACCACCCCGTCGGTGGGGGCCTTGATCTCCAGTTCATCTCTGTCTTTTTTCGCCTTGGCCAGATCCTGGCGGGTTCGCTCAAGCTGCCGCTTCAGGCCGTCAATCTCGCGGGTTTTATTGCTCAGCCGCGTCTCATTGGTCTTCTCAATTTTAGCAAGCTCTATGCGAGATTTGTCCAGTGCCGCCTGTTTGGTTGATTTCTTGAGCGGATGATCATATTTTCTGGTGTTCTGCAGCTTCAACTGCGCAGTTTCCAGCTTGATCTTGGCCTCCTCCAACGCGATCCGGGCCTCCTCCACCTCATCCTCGGTAACAAAGCCTTCGTCCAGCAGTCCCTTCATTTCCGTGTATTTGCTCTCCGTGCGCCCGAGCTGACTCTCCGCCGTCTGCACTTCCAGTTCCGCCGTACGGTATTCCATGGGCTGGTCGCCCTGCAGGAATTTCTCCAGATCCTGTTCGGCATCTGTCACCGCCTGCCGGGCCGTGCGCAGGCTGGTCTCCGCATCAAGGTTTGAGATCTCCATATCGGTCTCCGCGCTGTCCAGCGCGCTCTCCTGCTTGGAAATGCTCTCCTCGATAGCCTCGATTTCCTTGTCCAGTTCTTCCGAATTGAGCCGGGCAATCACTTCGCCCTTCTTCACGCGGCTGCCCTCGGCAATCAGATAGCTGATGGTGGCCATCCGGCGGATCGTAGGCACTATCTTCTGGGAATTCTTCGCCATGATCTCGCCGGAACCGGTGATTGTGATCAGCAGCGGCCCGCGCGTGACCTCGACCTTTACCGATTCAAAAGACCCGGCGGCCTTCTTTTCGCTCTTTCCGCATCCGCGCCAAAGCAGGAGCAGCAGCACAAGCCCCGCCATCGACCAGAGCATTCTATTCTTTTTCAGTTTCATCCGCTTCAGGCTCCTCTTTATCATCGGCCGCCAGTTCAACAATCTGCCCGTCGGCGCCTACATCCAGCAGACCCACATTTCGCAGCAGGCGCAGTCGCTGCATTTCGTAGCTGATCTTGGCTTCAATGAAAGCGTTTCTCGCATCGAGCAGTTCGTTCTCGGCCTCGACCACGTCGCGGTTTGAAAGTTCTCCGTTCCGGAACTTGAGCACCGCGTTCTGCTGGCGCTTCTGCGCGATTTCAACATTTTTCTCCTCGATGGCCACGGTTTTCCGGAGGGAATCCAGCCGCGCAAAGTTTTCAACCACCTCGATCTGAACAGAGTCTTCCTTTCGGCGCAGGTCGCGCGCGGCCGCCGCCAGCGAAATCTGCGCCAGCTTCACCGCGTCCCGCTCATCGCGCCGGTCCAGCGGAATCTCCAGCGAAAGTCCCGCTGATATTTCCTCTTCCAGCTCCTGATCCGAAAATTCCTCTGTCTCATCCCCCTGGTAAGCAGCCTCGCCATAGATGCTCAACGAAGGCAGTAGCCCGTTCTTTGCAATCCAGAGAGCGCGCGCTGTGTCTTCAAAACGGTCCTTCTGGGTAAGAAGATCCAGGCGGCCGGCCAGCGCCAGCTCCACGCTTCGCTTCTCATTCAGCCGGATGCGCTTCACTCTCGGGATGCTGCCCTCCAAAGAGACCTCGAGGTCCACCGGAAGGCCCAGAGTGATCAGAAAACGCTTCACGGCGATGTCATATTCCGTTTCCGCCACGCTCAGGCTGTTCTTCGACGACAACTCCTGCTGGTGCGACCGCAGCACGTCAATCGCAGCCGCCTTGCGCACCTTGAACAGGGCTTCCGAGCGCTTGCGCAGATATATGGACTGCTCCACATTCAGGCGGATGTTCTTGAGGCGGGTCTGCTGACTCAGCAGCGAATAGTAAGCCTGCATCAGTTCTATAGCGTAATCCTGCCGCTCCTGCGCGAAACCGCGCAGGGCATAGACCAGACTCCGCTCGGCCTGCACCAGCGCCTCGTGGCTGGCCGTATATCCCGCACCTTTCAAAAGGGGCTGATTCAGTTTCAGGTGCACACTGCTGTTGTAGGTGGTGGTATCAGTCCCGTTGGTTCCCGCGGAAATATCCCGCATAGAGGATGAAGCCGACGCGGTGATATCCCCGCCCGTGAACAGCAGGCGCGATGCGCTCAAATCCACGCTGCCGGAATTCTGGTCCTCCGCTTCGCCGGATACGCCCATTATGTAATTCAGCGTGCCCGACACCTGCAGGCCGGCGGCGCGGCGGGCGGAACGGAGGTACAGCGCGGAGGAATACAGCGTGTCGCGCTTGGCCTGCAAATCGTGTCCGTATTTGACTGCAAGCAGCAGCACCGTTTCCGCATTCAGCACCACTCTGTTTGTAAAGCCATCAAGTTCGGCAATGCGGGCGCGCGCATCCGACAGCGATGCGGTGGAAATGCCCGGCTCTTTGGCCGCAGCCTCGTTCAGAATGCGGGATACTTTGCGATCCACCGGCTCGAAAGTGCCGCAGCCCGCCAGCAGGCACACGGCAGTCACGGTGAAGAAAATATGGCCCAACCATCGCATGGGGAAAACTCTACAACAGCCGCAACTCTCGCGGCAACAATGATCCCCTTTAAATGTTTGCATTTGCATCGGGGTTATAGATCATTGAGCCGCAAAGATTGTTGAAAGGAATGTTATGAGCCCGTTTGAAATTGCCATGCTGCTGCTGTTCGGCGCCAGCTGGCCCGTTTCCATCGCCAAGGCGCTGCGCACGAAAGTCGTCGCCGGCAAAAGTCCCGTCTTCATGGTGATCGTAATCATCGGCTACCTTTGCGGTGTGCTCCACAAGGCCTTCTATCATTTTGATCCCGTCATTTTCCTTTACGCCCTCAATTGCGGAATGGTCTGTATTGATCTGTTCCTGTACCTCCGCTATTTGCCGCTTCAGGAAAGGCTCCTTCGCACATGACACCGCTTCTTGGACAGACCCAGATCGAGCTGGTTGCCGTGGCCGCTGCGCTTGGCCAGCCCGCTTTTCGCGGGCGGCAGATCTGTGAATGGATCTACAAGCATCACGCCGAAACCATTGACGGCATGTCATCGCTCTCGAAATCCCTGCGCGAGCAGTTGGCTGCTGAATATGCCACCGGCCGCACCGCGCCCGTGGAGTGCGCGGAATCGCCCGATGGCACAAAAAAATACCTGTTCCCTGCCGGCGAAGGAAAATTCATCGAGACCGCGCTGATCCCCGACGAAGAACGCGCCACGCTCTGCATATCCACGCAGGTCGGATGCGCGCGCGCCTGCGCTTTCTGCGCGACCGGACAGCAGGGCCTGCAGGGCAATCTTTCCGCGGCTGAAATTCTGAACCAGTATGCAAGCTGCCCGGAACGCGACCAAATCACCAACATCGTTTACATGGGCATGGGCGAGCCGCTCGACAATCTGGATGCGGTGCTGCGCTCGGTGGAAATCTTTTCCGCGGATTACGCCTACGCCAAGAGCCCCACGCGCCTGACCGTTTCCACGGTCGGCATTCTGCCTGCGCTGGAAAAGCTGGTCAAATCAAGCTCATGCCATGTGGCAATCAGCATGCACTCGCCGTTCGGCGAAGAGCGGGCGGCCATGATGCCGGTTGAGAAGCAGCATCCGATCAAAGACGTAGTCGAGGTTCTGCGCGCCGCCGCCATCCGCGGACAGCGGCGGCTGACGTTTGAATATGCGTTGTTCGATGGAGTGAACGACTCGCCCGCGCACGCCAAAGCCGTTGCGCGGCTGCTGAAGGATCTGGACTGCCGAATCAACCTGATTCCGTTCAACGCCGTGCCGGGCAGTTCTTATGTCCCCTCGCCCCGCGAAAAAGTCGAGGCCTTCCAGAACATTCTCAAGGAGTCCGGCTTTGTCACCACCATCCGCAAGTCCAAAGGCCAGGACATTGCCGCCGCCTGCGGCATGCTTTCCACCGCCCGCCTCAAGGGCCTCGGCTGATTTTTCCGCCAGCGGCGGACAGGTCCAATCACTGGAACTTTTCGCCAAAATAGTTCCAACCATTGGAAGTTTTTCCGGCAAAAGTTCCAATCATTGGAACTTCTAGCAATCACTCGCCTCTGAAACGAATGATGCCTCCGGCGATGCCGGGCGTTATCGGATTTTCCCAGACATGAACGGACGAGGTGGCTTCAAAGATGTATTCCGCGGTCCAAACCGTCGAGGTCGCGCTGTCGGCGCTTTCGAGCACGTAAACCGAACGCGGCAGCAGGTGCCAGGCTTCAAAGGTGACCAGTCCGTCGGCGATTGAAAGAACGTCCAGCTCCGGCCACATTTCATTTTCCACCGGAAGGAGTTCAATCCCATCCCCGGTGCCAAGGTTGCGGCTGTACTGTTTGGTGTCCGGCCCGTCCCAGTGTTCATGCACTCCCAGGCTGGCAAGCCGAATGCCGTCGCGTTCGGGATCATAGACCTTGCCCGAGGGCGGCGCATCGGCCAGCGCGGCCTCGTGCAGATAATTATCGGAGTTGTTCTTCAGCAGGGTCTGCGTCCGCAGGAAATCAAGCCCGACCGAATCGAGCGCCACCGGATCCTGGGAAAGAAAGATGCTCGACGGCCAATCGCCGTTGAAGGGGGCCATAGACCATCTGGAGGGCACGGCGTTGACCCTCAGCGCGCCATAAATGCCGTCCATGACATAAAGAATGGTTTTGCCGCCCAGATCCTTGTGCCCCATGAGGTCCACCTGCGGATCGTAGGTGCCCATTCCGCGCAAATCGCAGCGCGAAGCCGTGTGCAGGGCCGACGGCATGCCGCAGGTTCCAAAGTGATTCTTGCCGGCCAGCGTGACACCGGCGACCGCGCCATGCGCCTTCAGAATGGGCATGTTGATGAGATACTCAGCCTCGATCACATGCCTAGGCAGGCGGCGCGCGGTGCTGTTGACGATGTCAGAGGAATAGGTGATGCCGCCTGCCACCCACACCGCCGCGGGACGGCCCGGCATTGCCGTTTTGCCGACGAAATTCACATTGGAGAACTCGGGGCGGCAGTATTTGTAGAGGTAGTTTCCGATCTTGCGCTGCGCGTCATAGACCGTGATGGCCTCCTCCGGAACTCCGGCGTTGTGAACCAGCTGCCGCAGCAGGCTCCGCACCATCTGCGGGAGCGCATCAATGCGGTTGTTGGGCTTGTCGTTGTAGCTTCCGATATTGTTGATGTTGATCTTGATGGCGATTTTCTCACCGGCGGCATAGCCGACATCGCCCTTGCCCCGGTTCTGGTTGTGGTGCCGGAAAAGCGCGTCCCAGGCCGCCTCGTCGCTGTCCTCCTCCGTCAGGGCCCGCAGCGCATTGGCCAGCATGCCGTCCACCACGGTCTGATCCACATAATTCGTGAGCCACCATTTTCCGGCGCCGGTCCACGAAGTGACATCCGGGTCATGCACCCATGCGACGCGGCCCGGATGGATGCCCTTCGCCACGCCCATGGGCGCGTTGGTGGAGTCAACTTTGTACGCGGCTTCCGCAGGCGGAGAGGACAGCCCCAGATGCCAGAACCCGAATCCAAGCGCGAGCGCCGCAAATGCGAGCGCCATGGCGAACCGGCGCTCGCCCAAAAACCGGCCGGCCTTGCGGAACGCAAGGGCTCCGGCAAAGAGACTGGCTATCCAAGAGGCAGCCAGCGGGACGGCCACGCTCTGGCAGGGATACATCGCGCGCTGGGGTTTCGGGCCAACGCGTATTAGAACCCATATCAGCGCCAGCAGCCCTGTAAGCGGCCAAAGAAAGCGTATATTTTTCCGGTGCGCTTCAGGACAGTGCCCATGCCCGCGACTGTGATATTTGCACTTCATAAGTGACAAAGCATACCACATTTCCAGCCATCCATCAAATTCTGCCCCGTCGGGATTTTTTGACGAATTTGGGCCTTTCTTGCCGATTTATGGCCAAAATTGGCCATTTTTAGGCGTTTTTTAGCGTTTTTTTGAGCTTTTCAGCGCTTTTCGGGAACGTACGGGAAAATGCCGGATGCGCGGAGGTGATCAAGAATCCTGTCGGCCGACTGCTCGGCGGTCGCCTTGGCTGCTTCAATATGCAGCGCGGGATGCTGCGGCTTTTCATAAGGGGCATTGACCCCGGCCAGATTATCCACTTCGCCTGCGCGAGCCTTTTTGTAGAGGCCGGAGGCATCGCGTGTTTCGCACCATTCCACGGGGGCATCAAGATGAATTTCCTGATAGCGGTCCCTGCCGATGATTTCAGCGGCCTGCTCGCGAATGAAGGCCGTGGGCGATACAAACGCGCAGATCACCAGCAGTCCGGCATCGTTGAGCATGCGAGCCATCTCCGAAACGCGGCGCAGATGCTCGGCGCGGCCTTCCGGCGAAAAATCCAGCTCAGCGCTCAGGCCCATGCGGACATTCTCTCCGTCGAGTACGACGGCCGTTCCGCCCAGATCGAAGAGCTTGCGTTCCAGCGCATAGGCCACATCGGTTTTCCCGGCGCCCACCAGACCGGTGATCCAGATGGTCGCGGGCTTTTGACCGTAGCGCTCCATGCGTGCCGGCAGCGCAATTCGGCCCTCGCGGTGATGCATTTCTGCAGCGGATTTCGCCTTTGCCATCCGCACGGGGAGCTGGCTTTCCGGCTCGCGGTCCAGCACCATTCCGGCCGCAACCGTCGCGTTGGTGATCGTGTCAATCAGCACGAAACATCCTGTCCCGCGGTTCCTCGTGTAGGGGTCGCAAAACAGCGGCCGGAACGAAGTCAGCGCCACGCGGCCGATTTCATTCAGCACCAGTCCGGACATGTCGTTTGTGCGGCTGAGCGTGTTGACGTCCATTTTGTAACGGATCTGGTCCACGCGCACGCGGCCGAGCTGAGTGGTGTGCTTGATCAAATAGGATTTGCCGGGATCCAGCGGTTCGTCGCCCATCCAAACCAGCATCGCGTCCAGATGCCTCTCGACGCGCGGCACGTTGTGCGGATGAACCAGCATCTCGCCGCGGCTGATGTCCAGTTCGTCCTCCAGCGTCACGGCCACCGACATGGGGGCGAAGGCCTCGGGCAAATCGCCGTCAAATGTGGTGATGGACTTGACCCGGCTGGTTTTCATCGAGGGGAGCGCCATGATTTCGTCGCCCTTGCGGATGACTCCGGAGGTGACCGTGCCCGCATAACCGCGGTAGGTCATGTCGGGACGGATGACGTACTGCACAGGGAACCGGAGGTCCACCAGATTCCGGTCACTGCCGATATAAATGTTCTCCAGCAGTTCCAGAAGGCTTTCCCCTTCATACCAGGGCATGCGCTTGCTGCGGGTAACCACATTGTCGCCCTTGAGCGCGCTCATGGGGACAAAGCGGATGTCTACAATGTTGAGCTTATGGGAAAAGGCCTCAAATCCTTCCTTGATCTCGTTGTACACCTTCTCGCTGTAATCAACCGCATCCATCTTGTTCACGGCCACAACGATGTGCGGAACACCCAGCAGCGAAACAATGAAGGCGTGCCGCCGCGTCTGGTCAATGATCCCGTTGCGCGCGTCAATCAGCAGGACGGCGAGGTTGGCCGTCGAGGCGCCGGTGGCCATGTTGCGCGTGTACTGCACGTGCCCCGGCGTGTCCGCGATGATGAACTTCCGCTTCGGCGTCGAGAAATAGCGGTAGGCCACGTCGATGGTGATCATCTGCTCCCGCTCGGCCTTGAGCCCGTCGGTGATCAGCGCGAAGTCTATCTTCTCATCCGATGTTTTTTCGCGGGAGCTTTTCTTAACCGAGGCGAGCTGATCCTCGTAGACATTCTTCGAGTCATGCAGCAGGCGGCCGATCAGCGTGGATTTGCCGTCATCAATGCTTCCGCAGGTGGAGAAACGGAGCAGCTCCTTCTTTTCGTTCTGCGCAAGAAATTCCTGAATGGTGCTCATGGTTTTCCTTAAAAGTATCCTTCGCGCTTTTTCATCTCCATGGATCCCTCGGCGTCGTGGTCAATCACGCGCGTGGAGCGCTCGGAGATGCGGACGGTCATCATCTCCTCGATAATTTCGGGGATCGTCTTTGCGGCCGAACGAACAGCCCCCGTGCAGGGAATGCACCCCAGCGTGCGGAAACGGCACATCACTTTCTCCACCTTTCCGCCCTTGGGGAGCGGGAAGCGCGGATCAATCGGTATCAACTGTCCCTCGCGCACCACTATTTCGCGCTCTTTCGCGAAATAGAGCGGAACCACGGGAATGTCCTCCATATAGATATACTGCCAGACATCCAGTTCGGTCCAGTTGGAGAGCGGGAATACGCGGATGGACTCGCCTTTGTTGACTTTCGCATTGTAGATGTTCCACAGCTCCGGCCGCTGGTTCTTGGGATCCCACTGCCCGAAACTGTCGCGGAAGGAGTAGACGCGCTCCTTTGCGCGGGATTTTTCCTCGTCACGGCGCGCGCCGCCGAAGGCTGCATCGTATTCACCTTGCCGCAGCGCATCGAGAAGCCCTTGTGTCTTGAGCAGCGCGCAGCATTTTTGCGTGCCGAAGCCGAATGGTTCGCACCCCTCGTCAATGGCCGCCTGGTTCGTGTGAACGCGAAG
>ENA-UPTA01004785-UPTA01004785.1-activated-sludge-metagenome-genome-assembly--contig:-NODE-4785-length-12710-cov-6.793204_pt1 | contig 12710 bp, 6 predicted proteins | sample MGYA00238184_ERZ773361 | MGnify/ENA primary metagenome ERZ773361 (study PRJEB29100, sample SAMN05720205) | activated sludge metagenome | isolation source: anaerobic digester from wastewater...
AGCTTCAATATTAAACATAACACTTCTAGTATTTGTAGGACCAAATTCATCTGTCATAACAGGGCTGGGATTCGTATAACCATATATAAATCCAGATGGAGCACCATACATAGTTAATCTCATAGAATCAAGAATATTAGTTAGAGATTCTATAGCTACTGTATTTTGTCTAATTGCTATTAATTGACTCTCAGTAATTTTGTGGGATTCTTTCCAGATCTGTGCTATAGAAACAACGCCTTGTAAAAGACCCCCTATTAATTGACCCCAACCTCCAGCTAAACCTAAAAGAGTTTGAACAGATTTTAAAATACCATCAGTAGCTTGAAGATTAGCAAACTCCCCACCCCAATACTTAATTGCTTCAGATCCTTGCTGCATAGTACCTAATGAAGAAGCTACCACTCCAACTGTTTTCATAGATTTAGCTAATATATCTACACCCCAACCCAACTCATCTGTACCTGTTTGAAGAGTAGTTCCTAAATTAGCAAAAACAGTCCCTGCTGTTTGAAAGCTCTCATTTAATGCTTGAGTCTTAGCATCTAAATACTCTAAAGCTTTTGTCATATCTTCATCAGACATAGTACTCAAGAATTTTTGCTGTGCGTCTATACTAGCCCAACCACCAGCTTTATTTATATATTCAAGAGGAATTGCTGTAGCAGGAAATAACCTTCCAATATCAGCAGGAGTTAAAGCTGGTAACATAGTAGTGTAAAATGTATTCAGAAAAGACTCTAATTGTGAATACTCCTGTGGATCAATTCCCAAAGCAAGCGTCTTAAATCTAGTTATGATTTGCTCACGTGCTTCTTTAGTAGTACTAGCCCCTAATATAGCATCAGACAATATATCTCCAGAAGAGCCTAGTATTCCAGACATAAATCCATTATATAAAGTTAGTAATGACATTGCAACGCCATCTACATCTATAGTATAAGATGTCATAAGTTTATATAACTCAGTTACTTGTGTTCTAACAGCATCATTAGTAATTTGTTGTAATCCTGCAGTTCGTATTGCATCAGTATATCCTTCTCTTGTACTCATAACAGAAGATACTGTATTTTTAATCTCTGCTAAAGATAAAGGTACCATATTATCTATTCTATCTGCTACAGCGGCTAATATTAATAAATCAGCTTCTCTAGTAAAATCATTTAATGTTCTAGCTAACTTTTCTCCTTCAGTGGTTTGTGTAAAACTTGTTAAAGATATGGTTCCGCCAAACTCCATTAATTTTGATTGATTCTTAATATCCTCTGTAATAGTCTGTTCTGGAGGTTTAGATAGTATTGGTAATAATCCCGCTACAAGATCGACTATCCCCCCTCTAAATAATCCAATATCTAAAAGGTTTATTATCCATTCATTTACACCCAACAAATCAGCTGTAAAAGTTTTTAAAGCATCCCATTGAGATTCTACTAATTTGACAGCTTCTTCATGCGTTTTTTCATCCATAGCTTCATAGGCTGTTAATAAATTATTTAAAGGCTTTAGTATTTCAATATTTTTAAGACCAGTCATTACCATTCCACTAACAACCGTTTTACTTTCTTCCCCTAATTTGTTTATAAAAGCTATTGTCGAAGGTAAAAGAGCTTCAAAAGTTAAACCACCTAAGAAATTTTCTAAAGTCGTTTTACCAGAAAAGATTTCAAAAGGCAATTTAAGTAAATTACCTACAAATTTAGCCCCATCTACTATAATACTTTGAGCTAATGTTATTAATTCTTCTTTTTCTAGAATTGATTCCCCACTGACACCAACATTTACTACATCTAAAGAAGCGGTTAAAAATAGTAACCATTCTGCTGTTTTGTCTTCTATTAAAGAATATAGATAGTTCCCAATAAATTTAGCAGTAATACCTGTTAAAATATTTAATGCCCCTCCAATAATTGGAATATCCAACATAGCATCAAATATTTTAACTCCTCCGGGAATATATTGAGCAATAGCACCTTTGCCTAGATCAACTATATTTTTTATTAATTCATCTCTAATAGCTACTTGCACTGCTCCTAAAGCAGTAACTCCAGCATCTACAAAAGTCTTAAAAGTCTTATCCTTTATTAGTGCCTTTTCTAAGGCAGCTCTAGACTCAGCATAATTTATTATCTCTAAACCTGTTAAAGCTACACTACCCTTCTCTGTACCAGACATACTAGTCATGGCATCTAAAAAACGCATTAACATTATTTCTCTGGAAGGAGCAACTTTGTTTATTTGATCGAATATATTGACATATCCACTCTTATAAGCACTAGGAGTAGCCAATAAATTAAGGAAATTCTCATTTATAGATACTGCTAAGACACGAAGTATGCTAGTTATATCTAAGCCTGACTCCATAACAGCTTTCCAATTAGACATATCAGCTAAAGCAATAATATCATTTTCTATCCAATAAGTAAGATTATCCCAAACTCCCTTAAGCCTTTCAATAGCTTCAGGAAGATCCATAGAAGTAATACCACCTTGTGCAATAGCCCCAACTTCCCGCATAAAATATAGATAGCGTTCTACAAACATAACATATTGATCCGCTATTTCATACATGGTAGTATTTAATATTGTTTGCATTTTAGCTTTAGTTAATCCAGTCCCTATTTCATCCCCTATTTTGTCTCCTGCTTCCCAAAGACCCGTAGCCACAACTTCTAAATACTGTTCTTTAGTAAGAATACCTAAATCAATAAATAACTGTGCATTAGCATTAACAAAATCAATAATATCTGCTGTCTGATTAAAATCATATGACTTAGCCTGTACCTTCAACCTATCCATTGCATAAGAAAATCCACTGGGAATATCTTGATAAAGCCCTGCTAACATATTATCTCTGCCAAATAAAGCTCCTACTAAAGAAGCTTGCACATTATATCTTGCCATAACTTCCCTTAATTTGGCATGATCCTCTGCACCACTAATAGACATACCTAATACAGATATTGTAGAAGAAAGATTTCTTCTAGCAGCATTCAAAGCCTCTTGAACTTCTTTGGCAGTACTGATAAAAGTATCAGCTAATTCAGCATTAACTGATACAACACCTTTCATTTCTTCTACTCCACCTTCAAACATAAGTCTAAAGGCATCAGCATACTCGCCAGACCTAGCCATTATATCTAACTCTAGCCACGATTCACCAAACTCTTCTATGTATTTAACCATATCCTCATCAAAATAAGCTTTAGCAAGAGTAGTAAATTCAGTAGTTAATAACTCCATAAAATCAGTAGCATTAACAATTTCGGTAGCATATTTTTGCATGGCTTTATTAAAGTTTTCAATTGCTTCAGACTCTATCCCTTCAGTTGGAAAGGTCTTTGCTACAAACTGTTCTATAGTATCAAATAGCTCTTCTTGTGACATACTAACAATCTTTGATTCCCCACCAATAGCTTGCTTGAACTGACCTACTGCAAAATCAGAGAACACTTCAAATGGATCTCTAAAAGAAGTAGCATACTTTGTACCTTCCATAAATATTCCAGTGTCGGCAGAATATACTTTACCCAATCCTAATGAAACTACACCAGCTTGAGTTTCTAAAGATTCTAGTATAGAGCTTACTATTGTAGTGGCAATAGTCTCAGCAATAGCCTTAGATGAATAGATACCTGCTGTAGAACTTAACTGTTTCTTAATTATATCCTCCCAATACTCAACACTAAAGGTATAATCATTAATTTTTTTAATACCGTCCACAAGTTCAGTTAAAGCCTTAATCTCATTAACACTTTCAGTGGTAGGCATAGCTAACTCAAACAGCATATTCTTTAAATCATATACTTCTTTGAGGTCTGTACCTTCTTCAAACAATAAGTAGTTATTCAACTTACCCATTAGCTTAAAGTATTCTAAATGATCGGTAATATTAATTAAATCACCAGCATAAGCTTGTAAATCACTATAAATTCTAGCTAGTGCAGATCTAGCTTCGGCATTAACTTCTGGAATATCACTAGCCCCAAATTTTTGTATATAATCTAATATTTCTGATAATGAAAGATTTTGTATAACCTGAGCAAGATTTTGACCTTCTGATAGAGTAGGGCTGATAGCCTTTGCTAATAAAGAAGTAATTTGACTATCTTGTTTTAAAACTTCTGTAAAAGCTCCTCCTGCAACTTCTATCTGCTCTATTATATCTGAAAAATAAGTAACGTATAATTTATTAACCGTCTTCATATAACTTGCTCTATCTTCTATATTTAAAGCATGTTTATCCAAATTTTCAACAGCAGTAGTTAATACAGAATCTATATTAGTTGACGGTGTAAATTCAACACTAGAAAGTTCTTTTAATACATTAGCTGTTCCATAAAACCTATCCATACCCATTAATAATGCAGAATATTTAGAAACTAAACTTTCATCAGGAACACCTACTGTTGCCATAATTGACTCTATTAAACCTTCAGCAGTTCCATAAACTGCTTCTATATAATCCATTAATGTAGATTCTTCAGTAATTCCCGGAACCTTAGCGGATTCAGCCCAACTAGCTATATTATAAGTGGCAGTAGTACCCGAATATTTTTCAAACATTTCAAGAGTCATCTGTCCAAAAGTTTTCTCAGACCATATACTTTCAGTAAGATCTAGTACATCACTACTAGCAGCTCCTATAGTCTCAGCAATAGATCCATACAAAGGAATAAATTTAGATAAGAATTTATCATTAAGTTTATTTAAGCTCTCTTTATCTATAGCCTTTATTGCAGCAACCCCAACCTTCTTATTAACGGGAGTTACTCTAATAATAGATTCAATAATATCACCATATTCTGGTTTAATATTTCCTGAAGATACTAATTCTTTAGCATAATCTTCATAGTAAGACTCTTGTAGTAAAGCACTTAATTCAGCTAAATCAAACATAGGCTTTTCAGCATTTTTTGCTTTAATAGAAGCAACAAAAGGAAGTAAATTAACAGCTGCTGTACCTCCTATGGCTAGTTCAGCAAGTGTTGCACCAGAAATTTTACCAACAGCACCTAATGTTCCTAATGTTCTGCCACCTGTCTTAAACATTGCTGCAACTCCTGCTATTATTTTAGACCCCATAGCAGATATTAGAGGTAATGTCGTTCCAGCAGTTAATCCTGCTAATACAGATAGTCCAGCTGTTATACCTACAGCTTTTAATAACTCGCTTGTTTCTTTACTAGAGTCAGATATACTTGATGCTACTTCACGCAAACTAGTAGATATAGCATTGTTAGATATTGTTTGCATTTGCATTTGTGTAGACAGTTCTTCAACAGGAGATTTCTTACCTTCACCAAATAAACCAGATAATAGTCCTCCAGCCCCAACTAAAGCACCTACTGTAACACCTACCATGCTTAGTATAAAAGTTTTAGATAACGTTGAAGCAACTTTACCTGTAACAGGAACAAATGGGGACGCAGGAACTCCAGTATCATTAACCCTGCTTGTAAATATATTAACTACAGGAGTATGTATAGTAACAGTAGCTGCTTGCATTGTAGTTTTCAACATTTTTTCGGCAGCACTAGCAAATAAACTTGCTCTAAATCGTGTAGTAAAATATCCTATTACAGCAGCAATAACCCACTTTCCAGCCTCCCATAAAGGCCCTTTTAATTTCTCCGCAAGATCAGGAGGTAATAATACATCTACAAATTCTAGAATAGCTCTATATTTTAAAGTATCTCCAACAAAAGATAGTGCTGTACCACCAAAAGTTTGTGACTGAATTAATTTATTTTGCATAGCAGATAACGACTTGAATAAACCAAAAGTAACTTCTTTAGCAATATTAAATCCAGTAATTGTTAATACTAAATTAAAGTTAGTAAAATAGCCTTTAATAACTTCACCTAATAGTTTTGCAAAAGTAGACCCTATATTACTAATAAGATTTTTATTAAGAACAAGATTACCAAATCGATCTTGCAATAATATTCCAAAGGCTTCTAATATAGATGTAAATAATGTAGTCAGACCAAACTCTTCAGGTGATTTATTAAAAATACCTGCAAAAACATCCATTATAAATCTATATGTTTTTTGAATAGCAGCTCCTAATACTGTACCTGTAGAACCCTCTTCTATATCAAAAGCAGCTACTACAAAGTCCTTTAATGCTTGCCCTACGGCATGGAAAATATTTCCGAACCTATATGCAATAACAGTACCAATCTTAGTAGTAAATTTACCTGTTTCATCTGAGAATGCATCTAAGGCCTCTACATAACTTTTAGGATCAAAAATCCCCTTAAGACTAGTAAATAAAGATTTAAATGAATCTATAACCCCTTTAAGAGAAGCTATTCCATTATCCCCAAAAATAATAGTATTTAAATCAGAAAACATCATATTAAGTAACTTACCAAAAGCAGATATAGGAGTATCTGCTTCTTTTAACAATTCAACAAATATCTTTATATAATCAGTTACAGTATTTAATATTGATGCTAATCCTTTAAAATTTTGATTAAGATACTGAATTATCTTACCACCTTTAGCAGCGTCCCTTAACAATATAATTATGGATGCAACAAATAATCCTGTAGGAGTAATAGCTGCTTTAATGGCTCCAGCAAAAGTGGCTATAACAGCAAATAACATAAAGAAAGTAGCTGAATACTTTACTATAGAACCAATTGATACTGAGAAGTTGTTTATATATAAAACACCTTCTTGTAACCAACCTATCATAGCTTTTAATCCAAAAGAAAGATTATCTATAAAATATGTTAATGTATCTATAGAAGCCTCTGATATAGAAATTTTTAGTGTTTCCCAAGTAGCCTTAAATTGATCTACTTTAAACGAGAAACTTTCAGTCATAGTTTCAAACGCTTTAGACATAGACCCTTCAATATCCTTACCAAAATCATCTATTAACTGGGTATATGCAGCAAAGTTAGTAATTAAGGACCTTAGAACTCTTCTAGCCCTCATATCAAATCCAAGATTAGATAGAATAGTTTGACTTACACTAGTAGAAAACCCTTTAATAGTAAATACAATATCTTTTACTATTGCATATAATCCTCTAAAATTACCTATAGAATCAAATACTTCAACATTAATCTTTTTAAGATTTTCAACTACCCTAGTATCAGAGAAAGACTCATAGAGTCTACCCATACCAAAACCAGCCATTTCTGGACTAAGACCAACCCTAGTAGCAAAGGCAATAGTAGCATACATCTCTTGCATATTTGCCAAACTATCAGATAAAGAAGCTGCGGGCTGGTATACCCTACCCATAACATCTGCTAATTCCTTATATCTTAAAATACCATATTTAACAGTCTGGAACTGAAGATCATAGATCTCATCCAACCTAGACATTTCAGTACCAAAAGCATATGCAGCTTGAATACCAGCATCCATAGCAGTAGTTAAATCTGTAACACCAGCAATAGATGCTTTAGCAGCTAATATTGCTGTATCTGCAATATCCTCATATTCCATAGTAGCAGAAGCCATTTGATAAAAAGCACTTGCAACATCTTGAGGAAGTTTACCATACTCTCTAGCTATTGACATACCTAAATCAGAAAGAAAATCTACAAGAGTAGCACTTCTATCTTTACCTAAAACATTATCTAAAGTTTCACCTAGAGCTTCAACATCATCTGTTATCACACTAAGATCTACAGAAGCTAAACTAGTGTTAAACTCATCAAAAGCTGTTCCCCATTCCGTTCTAATTAAAGCCCATGTTTGATATATCTCTCTATTATAATCTATAAATGTTTGTATTACAGGCATTAGTGTCTTACTAAACAACCAGATATTCATAAATTGCATAAATAACTGATATTGAATCCATTCAAATGCTTTAAAAATACCACCCATAGCATTTGATACTTTCTGTAATAAGCTAGATATTAATGTAAAAGGCGATTTAACTAAATTTATTACCATTTTAACAGCTGATTGAGCTAGTACTCTAATTCTACCTATCCATGATGCAGCAGTACCAAATGTTTTAATTAATGATTGAGTACCTGCAATGGTATGCTGTGTAAAACCTTTGTCCATCATCTGAAAGAAAGAACTTTGGAATGATTGTGTATAGGAGTCTACAATATGTTTATTTGAAGCTGCTACCTTAGAAGCCTGTGCGGCACCTTCTGCAGTAGATTCTGCTCTAGCAGCTCCTGAAACCGGAGCACCCGATAATACAGCTAATTTTTCAGTAGAAATATTATTAAGTTCTTTATTAAGATTCTGTACACTAGTAGTAAGGTCATCTATTTTTTTAGTAAAATTAGTTAATTTATTAACACTAAAAGCAGTGGTTAATAAACTATTAGTCTTCTCTACTTGCTTATTAAATTGATTTAACTTTTCTTCTATTTGACTAGCAAATTGCTGGAATTGCTGAGTAGCATTTTCCCCATTAATAATAAGTTGTATTGTTACTCCAGAACCACCAGCAGGATCATTAATATCAAACATTAGTAGACTCCTATACTAATATAATACGTCAATCATTCTCTTCCGCTAATTTAGCTTGTCTAGCTTCAGCAAATGTCATTCCACCATCTGCCCCTCTTGAACCGTCTTTGCTTTTCTTCATCATACGATCGTTTTCTTCTTTAACCCAAGCTCTATATACACTTTGTACAGTTTTTAATTCGCTGATAAACTCAGGAGGCTGGTCATACCAACCTCCTGCATAAGGGAGGATTAGAATATTTCCATGTTCAGCATCTAACATTGAATAATAATCGTGTACTTTTCCTCCGTATTTTCTGTAACCATCTAAAATTTCATCTATTAAAGCTTTCTGAGCAGGGGGGGAGTTTTCGTACCCCCCATCACTCAACATCCTTACATATCTATTAATCTCTCCTGAGAATATCAGCCGAGCTATTCCCCCAAATCAGTAGACTCCTCTTTCTTTTCCTCCTGTTGTATCCCATAATAATCTTTAACTTTAGTTATTAGACCATTAACAAATTTAGTAACAAACAACTCTTTAAGATCTTTCTCAAGAGATGCAATACTTTTAGGAGTATACTCTGCTATTTCACCATTTTCATCAATATATGTAACTCCTTTAATAACCTGAGCTAAAAGCCAAATATCAACATCATATGCTTCAGGTTTAACTTTAACTACACTACTACCTGAATAAACAAGAGCATTAGTTATTTTCTGTTGATACATTGATTGCATCCCATAAGGGATACTTTCTTTAATTTCTACATATTCGTCAGAAACTTCATTATCAGGTAAAAACTCATCTCCCTTAAAATAAAGGTTCTTTACGTTACCTTCTTTAATAAATATAGACATACATGTTACCTCCTTAAATTTAACAATATACTATTGATGATGATCTCCATAATAACTTAGTTTTACTATAATTAATTCATAGTTAATAACAGCCGCTTAACAACCAGCTTAGTCTCAGAATTTTAGTCCTTAACATCTGCTAATTAGGCTCCTAATTAAATTTAAATATCTAATGTATAAGATATTGGTAAGAACATCTTATTATCTGCACCAAGAGCAGCATCCTCAATATAATCTACTTCTATAGGTTCTCTATCGAAGGAATCTGCTGCGTCAGGATTAGACACCGCTTGAAAATCAACTCTATAGGCTATCTTACCTCTATCGGTTATATCATGTGCAGGCTGCGTAGCGTATACATTATGAAGTTTAAGTATATAATATTCCTTAGTCGGATCTCCTACACCATCTATTTCATTTTTATACAAATAAATTTTAAGTTCAGTACCAAACAATGTACCAATATCAAGCCCTGCTAATAACTCGTTGAACGAATCCTGTTCGGCGTTCACCCCACTAGTATGTTTTGGAACAAGGAATGTTATAGATCCAGTTACTGAAAATTCTCCTGATAGTATTGCTAATCTACCACTAGCATCTAGTGAATTAGTATCAGTATCTAATCCATTATTAATAGTTAATTCTAATGCAGTAGTAAACGGTAACAAGTTAAATGCTGTCAAACCAGCAACAGCATTATCTAAAAGAATCTCTGTACCGATTCTAATAGGACAGATGAAAACTTGCTCAGACGAGAATGGTTCAAAATATGTTGTACCTAATCCAAGCTCCCAATTAACAGCATCAGTAGGGGGCATATTTGCAGTATTCAAAAAAGAAGATATAGCTGTTTTACAGATATAAATATTTCCATCAGACCCTCTTATAATATCCCCAACAGCTACAGCATCCCCATTAGTATAACTATCGGCAGCCCTCCTCTTTCCAGACCAATCAACACTAGCAGTTAATAATGAATTTGAAGCAAATGACATTCTTAATGAATTAACTGTACACTCTTCAAACTTCATTATTGTTTCATCAGTACCCCCATGCTTTACATAAACATCATAAGAGGGTAAATCATCAGGAGAATGAACTAAAATAATATCTCCTAATGGAGTAATACTATTAACAGCTGCAACTTTACCCAACGCAGCATACATAAGATACAAAAAGTTACCTATAGTAACTTCAGTATCAAATGATCCATCTCCCGCTTTATTACCAATGCATCCTATACCTCTGGAGCGACCTCCAGCAATAGCGTTACTATTTATAAACTCCCCTGTGGGATTAAACGACTCGGTAGTAAAAGGCAGCTCATATACTGTAGTAATATCTGAGGAGGCATTGTATCCTGATATTTGATACTCTCCGGGAGAGTCCATTCTAAGACCTAACTTAGAACCCCCACCCTTTAAAAATTCAGTTGACATATCTTATACCTCCTCTATTAAGCGAATGTGGTTGGATCTAGTGATTCAGCAAAAGGTGTAACTGCTATGGGATCAGTAGAAGCACCCTGTACACACTGGAAGTCTACCCTAAATGAAACCTTTTCTCTACCAGTTATATCATGTGTAGGTTGGGTTGCATAAACGTTCTGCAACAGGATAGTATTTGAACTATCGGTCGCCATGTGGATTGCTAACTTATCAGCTATTTTATCTCCAATATCAAGATTAACAAGCTTAGTATATAAAGTTCCCGATTTAGGTACAAGGAATGTAAGAGATCCAGTAAGAGAAAACTCTCCCGGAATAACTGCCAACCTTCCACCCGCATTTAATGAATTTGTATCAGTATCTAACCCATTGTTAATAGTAAATTCTAGCCCTGTTATTGCATTTAAAATGCTAGTTCCATCAAGCTCTATATCCGCAAGTGCAAGAGGGCATAGAATAGTATTACCAGCCGATAAAGCACGTGTTGCTACAGGCAAACTAGTTACTTTAGACCATGTAAATCCAGACCAATCAATACTAGCTGTTAATACAGCATTGGAAGCAAAAGATATTCTCATGCTACCTACTCTCTGGCTTTCATATTTATAAATCATGTTAGTATCATTACCATGCCTTATATAAACATCATACACAGGTAAATCATCATCTGAAGGGCCAATTACACCCGTATTAATTGCCCCTAATGCAGCATAGAACAAAATACCAAAATTTTCTTTTGTAAGCTCAACATCAAATGATCCATCTCCAGCTTTGTTACCAAGACATCCGATACCTCTAGACCTTCCACCAGTGATAGCATTACTATTTATAAATTCCCCAACAGGGTTAAAAGCTTCTGTAGTAAAAGGCAGCTCTATAGTAACATTTTTAGTATTACCTTCTGCGTCCTCTATTAAAGTAAGATATACGGTAGAGCCTCCACCTTTAATAAAATCATTAGCCATAATTTATTTCCTCCTCGATTACAAATTAATCGTCACTTAATTGTTCAAGCGTAATTGTCATTACAACATACGCTATGTCATCAGTATCTTTATAATACCTAGCTGAAATATTTCTCACCATAAAACAAACTGAATCAACTGTTATATAATCATCTAATACCTCAAACATTTCATAAACCGTCTCTGCTGTACCCCATAAACTAACATAATCAGCCTCTGTCCTACACGTACGCTCTACAGCTACATTAAATGTAAATGTTTTATTAACTCTACGTAACTTTATAGGAGTAGAAGAATATAAATTAGGATACACATATACTATAGGAGTAAGTCCTGCTTTTTTATAAGGAACTACTTTCTCTACAGGTATAGTTGGTTCTTCAGAAGTAAATACATTACTTAATTGAGTTACTAAACCTGTTAATAAAGTATTATATGTCATTTTTACATATCACCCTTTCCAGTATTATCCACTAGTCTTCTTCGGGGGTTACTGTTACTCTCATATTCACTGGAACAATCCTTAATGTTCTAGGACGTATTCCTTCAAAATCATCTTCTGTGATTATATCTCTTGATGCACAATAAGAATTTATATTAGTAAATCCAGTTAGTGTAATAGATAGCTTATGAAACAAAGTTCTTATTGTATGTGCTGCATTCATTGCAGCAATATAATCAATAGAAGAAACATATATATAAATTAAATATACTTCAAAATCACTATCATAATAATAAACATCTTTTTCTACATTAGTACCTACCCAAACATACGTACCATCATCAGTTATTTCAGGAGCACCAAACGAAACATTAGTAAATGAAGAAGATAATTTAGTATACACAGTACTTAATACTGTTTCTTCCATAGACATAGTAGCCATACTAATTACCCCCTTCTATATAAATTACCTCTTCCATTTTTTACTGCCGTGCTTCCAGATCTTTATACTAGGAATAATCTGATTCCTTACAACAGAAGCCCCTAAAATAG
>ENA-UPTA01004786-UPTA01004786.1-activated-sludge-metagenome-genome-assembly--contig:-NODE-4786-length-12708-cov-17.274164_pt1 | contig 12708 bp, 16 predicted proteins | sample MGYA00238184_ERZ773361 | MGnify/ENA primary metagenome ERZ773361 (study PRJEB29100, sample SAMN05720205) | activated sludge metagenome | isolation source: anaerobic digester from wastewater...
GGACGGTTTTTCCCTGATGGGCGCCGTTCGCAGTCTCCGGGGGTAACTGCGTTATTTTTTCAGCCGATGGCGCCAAAGAAAATGGCCGCAGGAGGTGGGATCCTGCGGCCCAAAGGGCACGGGCGGTTGTGCAGCATGGTGTGGGACTGTGCCCGTGCTTCTGCCCTTATCGCCAAAAACCGTTCGCAGCGCGAGGGAAAGTTGGTCCGGGCGGCAGGTGTTCGCGCACCTGCCGGGCCGGTGAACGAGGTCAGCCGACCAGCACAGCTTGAAGCCGTGCCCCCGGACGCGCAGTCCGCATGGTTCATCGTCGGCTGGCGAATCCCGCTTGAGCCTTTGAACGAGGGAGGGGTGTGCCTGACGTGAAGACCAAGACCAGGAAGCCGGAAGTGCGGACGCTGAAGCTCTCGGAGCTGAAGGGCTGGGACAAGAACCCGCGGAAGATCACCGCCGATGCTCGCGCTGGTCTGCGGGCGTCGCTCGCGGAGTTCGGTTGCGTGTGGGCCATTCGCGAGACGTGCCGGCGACGCTGCGACGGCTGGCGCAGTACATCGAAAACCACAACGGGAGCGCGGAGTGAGTAAGCGCCGAACGCGGGCGAAGCGGCGGGAGCGGAAGGCCGCGCTCTCTCTCGCCGAGCTGGCCGCCGTGCTCCGAAAGATCCCGGCCGGCGAGACGATCACGGCGGCCATGGTCCAGGCCGACGTGAAGCTGTGCCCGGCGCTCCTGGTCGACGGCAAGGTGGACCTGGTGAGGTACGCGGCGTGGCTGCTGAGGCGGCACGGGTACGGAGAGAAAGGGGGCGGCGGTGTTTCCTGATGATGAAAAACTGGAGAGGCTTCGCGCGCGGTCGATGGCCAGGGAGATGCGCGACCGGCAGCGGATGGCCCGGAGCGACTTCATGGCCGACCTGTGGCGTGAGTTCCAGTTGTTACGGTATCGGCGCCTGGCGCGGTGTCCGAATGTTCCGCTGCCGCCGTTGCCGGGGACCAAACTGGCGGCGGCGATATCGGTTGCTCGGCGGCACCGGCGCGGGGCCGGACGCGGCTCTGATGGTGGTGGACACTGGCGGCTCAGCGTGCCGAGCGTTAGCTACGGACGCGGGCCTGGGAGAGACGGCTTCTTCGCATGAAAGGTGGTGCTGAGCGAGCAGTGAGTCTGAGGTCTTCAATCACGCGATGCGGATTCGTTCTGACGCACAGTTCAGAATGGAGCACCTTCGGCAGTACCTTGCCGGCCGCGTGCTCACCATCGAGGCTTCGATTGCTGCCGAGGTCCTGGCGGGCAACGCCGCCAAGGAGGCATGCGAGCGCACGGCGCTCGTTGAGGTCGAGGCGTTTCTTTGTGAGATCGACCGTGTGAGGTTTCAGGAAGAGAAAGGCGATGACAAATGACCCCCGTAGAGTTCCCCGAGCAGAACGTGGTCTTCGCCAAGGACCAACCCGAATACCTGCCGCTGCCGGCATACGTGACAGACGACAGCGCGCGCACGGTGATTTCCTGCTGGCGGTTCACCTGGCGCGAGCGGCTTAAGGTGTTCTTCGGGGCGCCGCTTTGGATTCGGTCGATGACATTTGGCGGACCGCTCCAGCCGTTGCTTCCGGAGGTGAATAGGCCGTTCGTAAAGCAAGGCGGAAAGTCGGGGAAGTAGCCAATGCCCACCCTCCCCGCCGACCGCCTCACCCCGAAACAGCTCGCGGACCTGGTCAACGCGACCGAGCCCGGCACGATCACGCCTGCCCAGGTCCGCTACCAACTGGAGACCGCGAAGCACCGGCTCGGCACCGGCGGCCGGATTCACCTGCTGATGTACATCGCCTGGCTGCGCCGGCTGCTGGCCGAGGGCCAGAAGCTCAAGCACAAGGACGAGCGCTCGCAGGCCGAGGTCATGCGCGACCGCCGGGCGGCCGGGCGGGACATCGGCGAGATCCCGGCGGTCAAGGACCCCAAGCGCCGCAAGGCCTGCCGCGCGGACCTGGCCCGCTTCCTCCGGACCTACCTGCCGGAGAGCTTCCCGCTCGACTTCTCGGCTGACCACCTGCACGTGATCGGGAAGATCCAGGCCGCGGCGCTCGGTGGCGGGTTGTTTGCCGAGGCCGTCTTCCGCGGCTTCGGCAAGACCACGATCCTCCGGGGCGCGGCAATCTGGGCGATGCTCTACGGCCATCGCAAGTTCGTGGTCGTGATCGCCGCCGACAAGAAGGCCGGCACCAGCATCATCGACGACGTCAAGGCCGAGCTCGAGGACAACGACCTGCTCCTGGAGGACTTCCCGGAGGTCTGCGTGCCGGCGCGGGCGCTCGAGGGCATCGCCCACCGCTGCCCGGGCCAGCTGAGCCAGGGCGTGCCGACGAAGATCGAGTGGTGCGCCGACGCTGTCGCGCTGCCGAGCCTGCCGGGGTCGGCCTCCGCCGGCGTGGTGCTCAAGGCCTACGGCCTGACCGGGCGGCTGCGCGGCATGCACCACAAGCGCCGCGACGGCTCGACCGTCCGGCCGGACTTCGTCCTCCTCGACGACCCCCAGACCGACGCCTCCGCGAAGTCTCAGAGCCAGTGCGACACGCGCGAGAAGCTGATCACCGGGGCGGTCCTGGGTCTCGCCGGCCACACCGGGAAGCTCTGTGGCCTGATCGCCTGCACGATCATCCGCAAGGGCGACATGGCCGACCGCATCCTCGACCACAAGGCCCACCCGGAGTGGCAGGGGACGATCCTGCCCATGGTCCGGAAGTGGGCCGAGCGCCACAAGGACCTGTGGCTCGGCCGGTACGCCGAGCTGCGCCGGGCCGACCTGCCCGAGTCCCTGGGCGGCCGGGCCGAGGCGGTCCGCCAGGCGGCCGCCTTCTACCTGGACAACCGCGCCGACATGGACCGGGGCGCCGAGGTCTCCTGGGCGCAGTGCTTCGAGCCGGACGAGCACTCGGCCATCCAGCACGCCTACAACCTGCTCATCGACCGGGGCGAAAAGGTCTTCATGGCCGAGTACCAGAACGCGCCGATCGACGAGTACGAGGGCGAGGAGCCCCCGCTCGAGCCGCGCGACGTGCTAGCCAAGGCCTGTGGCCTCGAGCGCCGGGTGGCGCCGCACGGCTGCACGACGCTGGTCGCCTACATCGACTGCCGCAAGCCCCAGCTCCACTACGTCGTGGCGGCCTTCGGCGAGGGCTTCCGCGGCCACGTCCTGGACTACGGCCAGCGGAACTACATGCGCAGCCGCCGCGGCGGGCTGGAGGCGGCCTTGACCTCGGCGCTCTCGCTCCTGACCCTGGAGATCGCCGGCCGCGCCTACCGTGCCGAGCAGGGCGGCGAGCTGCGCGTGGCGCTCTGTCTGGTCGATTCGGGATGGCTGACGAAAACCATCTATGCCTTCTGCCGGCAGAGCATCCTGGCGTCGATCCTGGTGCCGTCGAAGGGGCAGGGCGGGGAGCTCGAGCTCCGGCCGCCGGCCCACGTGCCCCGGCGGGACTGGGGGGACGGCTGGTACCACGCGCTGACCCTGAAGCGCGACGCGCGGCTCCTGGTCTACAACACCGACCACTGGAAGAGCCTCGCCGCCGAGCGCATCCGGACGCCGCTGGGCGGCCGCGGCACGCTCTCCATCTGCGGCCGCGGCGAGGCCGAGCACTACGCCTTCGCCCAGCACTGCACCAGCGAACGGCCGGAGCCCAAGAAGAAGAAAACCGGCGAGGTCTTCGACAAGTGGGCGGCCCTGCCCGGCCGGCCGAACCACTGGTGGGACTGCCTGGTCGGCTGCCACGTCGGGGCGGCCAGGCTGGGGATCGCGCTCGACGCCATCGGGGGGCAGGCGTCGGCGCCGCGGGCGGGGAAGGCCATCAGGCTGTCAGAGCTTCAGAACGCGAGGCGCGCATGAGCGAGCAGACCAAGCCCCTCCGGTTGTCCGAGCTTCAGGGGAAGCGGGCCCAGGGCATCAGGTGCCCGAAGTGCGGCTGCGCCGACCTGCGCGTCTACTGGACCAGGCCCGGCGAGGGGACCATCCGGCGGGTCAGGAAGTGCCGGAACTGTGGGCAGAGGGTGCCGACGTTTGAGACGGCTTGAAGGTGAGTAGGCCGGCGCAGAAGCAGAAGTGCCCGCAATGGCATACGCGATCAAAAGTCCTGCTTGAACAACTTGCTTTCAGGCGTGAATGTTGCTATCGCCCTTGCTTCAAGATCGTACTCGATCTGGCATTTGCATCTCCTTAAAGGCGCTATTACTTGGGCGGATTCTAGCAAGGTCGGGTGCTCTGTCAAGATGAATGGTTCCCTCTTTGGTTTCTGGTGACATCGAGCTGTGCCGTTCCACTAATGTAACAAACTCGCCTCCCCGCCCGATTCTTCTTGACTCCCCACTCCCCATAGGCTAAAGTGTCAGTGTAGACACAGCGGGTTGCGGTCTGTGCAGGAGGGGTGGGGCATGAGGTAGCCAAGGGCCGGGGCTGAGCGCGGCGACTGATCATCGCGAGCGGCGGCGACATCTGAAGAGCTTTGCGGGCCGTCTGGGGCCAGACCCTCAGCGGCCCGCTTTCTTTTCCGACCCGGCCCGGATCCTCAACCCCGGAGACAGCCGGATGAGCACGAGCGCCAGCGCGATAGTCGAGGCGATAGACGCGGCGATCCTGGCCATGATGGCCGGGGGCGGCGCGCAGTCGCTCACCGTCGAGGGGCGCTCGATCACCTACACCAGCCTGGAGGAGCTGCGCGCCGCGCGGCAGCAGTACGCGGCGCTGGCCGACGCGACGAACCCTCGCAGCGTTCGGATCTCCAGCATCAAGTTTGGGAGCATGCCGTGAAGCGCAAGGCCGCGCGTCGCTCCGCTGGCCGGATGCAGAAGGTGCGCCTGTCGGCCCACGCCGCCGAGTTGCTCGACATCGACCGCTTCGACCGTCGCGTGTCGAAAATCGTGAAGGCCACCTACGACGCGGCGCAGACCACCGATCGCAACGAGAACCTGTGGGCAACGGCGAGCGGCCGCTCTGCCGACGCCGAGGCGACCGCGGCGATCCGCGCGACCATCCGAAACCGCTGCCGCTACGAGGCCCGGAACAACAGTTACTGCCGGGGCATGATCGACACCAAGGCCAATGACATCGTCGGCCGGATGCCCCGCCTGCAACTGGTCACCGACAACGCCGACTACAACGAGCGCAAGGAGGCGGTCTTCAACGCCTGGGCCCAGGAGGTCAGGCTCGGCGAGAAGATGCGCATGGCCATGGTTGCGCGCATGGAGTCTGGCGAAATCTTCCTGGTCCTGAAGAACAACCCGGCGCTGCGTTCTGCGGTCAAGCTGGACATCGTCATGGTGGAAGCCGAACGGGTCTGCGCGCAGTACGACAAGGCGCCATCGGATCGCTACCAGGACGGAATCACCTACGACGAGTTCGGCAACCCGGTCAGTTATGACATTCTGCGCTACCACCCGGGCGGGCTCTACTCTGGTGGCGGTGGCGCGACCGGTTACGACACGGTGCCGGCGAGCCAGGTGATTCACATCTTCCGGGCCACCCGGCCGGGCCAGCGTCGCGGCGTGCCGGACATCGCGCCGGCCCTGAACCTCTTCGGCATGATCCGCCGCTACACCCTGGCGGTGGTGTCCGCGGCCGAGGCAGCGGCGAACGCCGCCTGGGTGCTCGTTTCCAAGAGCCCCAATGTGGAGCCGGTCGACATCGATCCGATGGACAGCATCAACCTGTCCATGGGCTCGGGGCTGACGATGCCGGCCGGTTGGGGCATCGAGCAGATCAAGGCCGAACAGCCGACCACCACGCACACCGACTTCAAGCGCAACTCGCTGAACGAGGCCTTCCGCTGCATCAACATGCCGCTGAATGTCGGGCTTGGCGACTCGAGCCAATACAACTACGCGTCCGGCCGGCTCGACTTCCAGGTCTACTTCCGGGACATCATGGTCAACCGGTACGACCTGGGGGTCGTGGCCCTGACCCCGATCTATCGGGCGTGGGACTACGAGTATCAGCGCACCGATGGGGCGATTCTCCGCTTTGCTGTGCCGGTCGATTCGGACGCCCACGAATGGTTCTTTGATGGCACCGAGCACGTTGACCCCATGAAGGAGGCCGGCGCCGAAAAGACGCGCCTGGCCAACGGCACAATCACGTACCGCGAGGTCTACGCGCGCAAGGGGCAGGACTGGCGCGCGGCCTTCAAGCAGCGAGCCGAGGAACAGCAGTTGGCCGATCAGCTTGGCCTGAAGCTTGGCGAGCAGCCCCAGCAGGACAACAAGTCGGACACCACTGACGACACGGAAGACGAAGAGGAGCAGGGCGATGGAAAGAACGCTTCGACCACTGACCGCCGCAGCGCCTGAGCCAAGCTCGGTGCTGCGCATCTGCGCCGGCGAGGGCTCGGTGGAGCTCGTTGCTGCGGAAGGCGCCAATGGGCAGGCCGGACTTCCGAAGTTCAAGATGAACGTCTACAACGGCGGGCCGATGTCCGTAGGCGGATTCGGGCGGGTGATTATCGACCTCGCGGGCTTGCAGATCCCCGAGCGTCCGTTGCCGGCCTTCCGCGACCACGACCCCCGCCAGATCGTCGGCCACGGCCTGGCCCGCATCCAGGGCGGCAAGGTGCTCATGGAGGGCGAGGTGTCCGGAGCTGGTGCCGTCGCTTCTGAGGTCCGCGAGAGCTCGAAGAACGGTTTCCCGTGGCAGGCCTCAATCGGCGCTTCGCCCATGAAGGTCGAGGAGGTCAAGGCCGGAGCTTCGGTCAAGGTGAATGGCAAGACAGTCCAGGGGCCGATCCTGGTCATTCGTCAGGCTCAGATGCGTGAAGCTAGCTTTGTGCCGCTCGGGGCGGACTCGAGCACTAGCTCGCGCGTGGCCGCTTCTCAAAAGGAGAGCGACATGGGGTTCGAGGCATGGTTGAGGGCTCAGGGGTTCGATCCTGAGCAGCTGACGGAGGTCCAGCGCAAGACCCTCCAGGCGGCCTACGACGCCGAGCAGGCCGCTGCCAAGAAGACTGCCGATGGCGACGGCACCGATAAGTCCGAGGTCCAGGCCGCGGAGTCCAAGGCTCCGTCCGCTGAAGACCTGATCAAGGCCGAGCGTCAGCGCGTCAGCGCCATCGAGGCGGCCTGCAAGGGCGAGTGGTCCAAGGACGACCAGGCCAAGGTCGAGGCCATCCGCGCCAAGGCGATAGCCGAGGGGCAGGACGTGGCCGCGGTCAACGCCGAGCTGCTCAAGCTGCTCCGCGCTTCCCGGCCCCACGTGGCCCCGGTCGGCATCGTGGCCGGCTCCAACGCCCCCGAGGCCAACGTGCTCGAGGCCGCGATGGTCATGGGCTATCGCGTGGTCAAGGAGGACAAGGACCTGGTCGCCGCCTACGGTGAGAAGGTCTGCGAGGCGGCCCGCAAGCTGCGGAACATCCGGCTGGTCGAGCTGATCGCCGCCTGCGCGGCGCTCGATGGCATCGACCTGCCGCGGTTCGGGCGTGGCTCGGGCGAGTGGCTGCGCGCGGCGTTCAGTTCCGTCTCGCTCCCGGGCATCCTGGGCAACGTCGCCAACAAGACCCTGTTGGCGGCCTACCAGTCGGTGCCCAGCGTGGCCCGGCGCATCTGCCGGATCAGCCAGGTGTCCGACTTCAAGACCCACACCCGCTACCGCCTGACGGGCAACATGACCTTCGAGAAGGTCACCGCCGGCGGGGAGCTGGCCCACGGCCAGCTCGGGGAGCAGAGCTTCAGCCAAAAGGCGGATACCTACGGGAAGTACTTCCAGTTGACGAGGCAGGACGTCGTAAACGACGACCTGAGCGCCTTCCTGCAGATCCCGGCGCTGATCGGCCGCGGCGCGGCGGTCTCCATCGAGGAGATCGTCTTCACCCTCATCCTGGCCAACACCGGCAGCTTCTTCGGCAGCGGCAATGCCAACATCTACGCCAACGCGGCGGCCGGTCTGGGCGATGCGGCGCTGAGCGTGATGGTCCAGAAGATGCGCGACCAGACGGACGCCAACGGCAAGCCCATCCTGATCGAGCCCAAGTACCTCCTGACGCCGACCGCGCTCGCTACCGCGGCGGAGAGGATCTACAAGGGGCAGAACTTGGTGGTCACCGCCTTGGGCGCGACCGATGCCGCGGCCATCCTGCCCGATGTCAACACCCACGCGGGCAAGTACGAGCCGCTCTCCAGCCCGTACCTCTCCAACGCGAGCTTCCACGCCAACGCCAGCTCGGTGGACTGGTATCTCTTCGCCGACCCGAACGTGCTGGCCGCGTTCGAGATCGCCTTCCTGAACGGTGTCGACACGCCCGTGGTGGAACAGGTCGAGGTGCCGGCCAACGTGCTGGGTATCGGCTTCCGCGGCTACCAGGACATGGGCGCGGCGGCCATGGACCCGCGCGGTGCGGCCAAGGCCGACGTCGGCTAAGGGGGCGTGAAGAGAGCGTGAACCCAGGAGGGGGCCGATGGTCGGCCCCCTCCATCCCCGAACGAAAGAGCTGAAAAGGAGAAGCTCATGAAGGCTCAGATGTACAAAGAGGGGTTGGTCCTCGACTTCACCGCCCTCGCCGCCAAGTCCGGCGGGGACGTGGTCGAGGTCTCCGGTCTGTGCGGAGTGGTGAACACGGATGTCGCCATCAACCTGGTGGGCTCGGCCCGGGTCGATGGCCTGGTCAAGGTCGAGAAGGCGCAGGTCGCCATCGTCGATGGCGAGGACGTGTTCTTCGACGCCGATGGCAACCCCTACGGCGGGACCGCCGGCAGTGGCGCAGCCACCAATGTGCCCTGCAATGCCACGGGCGACATGTGGATGGGGACGGCTTTCGGCAAGGCTGCGGCGACCGACACCCACGTCTACGTGATGCTCAACAAGCTCGGGCAGAAGGCCGGCCGAAAGATCGGATCATTCTCGAACCCCGAGAGCTGGAACGGCCTCGACGAGTTCGAGGAGCTCCACATCACATCGGCCCTGGCCACGAGCGCCAAGCCGGCATTCCGCCGGCGCGTGACCAACTCGCAGGATCAGACGGCCGGGCAGCTCATCTGCCAGCACGTCCAGGCCTATGCGGGCTCCGGGCTCGACGTGGCGGAGATGGGCGGACTGCTGGTGGAGGCCGGCATGAAGGGCTCCGCCGGCGTGCTGCTGGCCAGCACCGAGGGCGGTTACGCCGCCCGCATGAAGTTCGAGGACGACTACGCCACCGGCGGCCAGGTGGTCGGTGCGCCGACCTACACCGGCAAGGTGGGTGTGCTGGTCCTCCAGGCCCAGCTGTCCGCCAACCCGACCGGGCATTTCCACGCCATCGAGGTGGACTGCCAGCAGGCCGGCGCCGGCACTCCGACCCCGTTCGACTCGATCCTCTACGTGCCGACCGGCGGCCAGAACGGCAGCATCGTGAACCTGATCGAGTTCGCGGCGGCGAGTGCCTGCGCCGTGGTGTCGGCCGGCACCTACTCGACCGCGGACGGGTACTTCGTGGTCAAGATCGCTGGCTCGACCTACCGCGTCCCGTTCTTCGCGGCCGTCGACTAACCAACTGAGAGCGATCCCCCGGGGCGGCTTCGTGGTCGCCCCGGGGATCCTCGTCCCCGGAAGATGGAGACAAGCATCATGAAGACCATCCAGCAGTTTCAGGCCCGGATCGCCGACGAGCAGGGCCGCGTCCGCTCTCTCCAGGCAAAGCTTTTCGAAATCGGGCAGCGTGAAGAGGTTCTGGGCCGCGAGCGCCAGAGCGTCGAACGCGAGCTTGCCGGGGCGCTCGGCCGGATGAACGCATGGACCGAGGCCCGGCAGATCGCCGTGGATGCCGAGAAGCAGGACGCAGCGAGGGCTCAGGGCGGGCCGGTGGCTGCTCCGGAGCTGGAGCAGAAAGGCTGACCGTGGTGGCGGGCCGCGCCCCGGTCTCTCTTCCGGGGACCAGGCCGGCCCGCCGCCCGACTGAGAAAGGTGGCAGATCATGAAGTGCCCGAACGAGAAGTGCGGAAGCGAAAAGATCGAGAACGTCGGTTCTCCTCTCGCGTCCGGCGGCAAGACTTGGTACGGCAAGAAGTGCCAGGAGTGCGGCTACTTCTGGAGCGACAACGAAGCTCCTAAGCCCAAGCTGATAGCTCCCGCCCCCGCAGCCGAACTGCAGGGCGTTCCGGATCAGAACGAATCGACCGGCGAGTCCGGCAGGCAGGACGCCGCTCCCCCGGCCGGCAACGCGCAGGCCCCCGTCGAGAAGATCCTCGCCGCGGCCGATGGCTTCGACGAGAGCAAGCTCGAGGTCGGCGACGTGGTGATCTTCGCGGACAAAGAGGGTCAGCAGAAGCGCCTGACCATCGTCTCGACCGCGCTGAAGACGGTCCTGGGCGACGTCGACGGGAAGCCCGACCAGCGCATCCGCCGGGACGCGATCCTGGGCGTGGTGGTCCGCGAGTAACCGGCGAGGCCGGCCGTGACCGACTCCCTCTTCCAGACCGCAGCGAAGGCCAGCATCCCGGCCTTCCTGGCAGTCTTTGGGGTGCCGGTCACCTACGCGCGCGGGGCTCAGAGCGTCCCGGTCACGGCCATTCCGCCGGACTCCGACACCCAGGTGGTCACGGCCGAGGGCGTCCGGGCGCGCACGTCGGGCGGCGAGTTCCAGATCCTGAAAGCCAGCCTGGTCCTGGGCGGCTCGGCCATCGAGCCGGCGCGGGGCGACACGATCACCTGGGGCTCCAAGGTCTACGACGTGCGGGACTGGGAGTCGCTCGAGGACTCGGCTCAGTGGCGCCTCTCCGTGCAGGAGGTCGGCTGATGGGCCTCTTCAAGAACGCCGGTCTTCCCGGCGGCGGGTCGATGACCGTGCCGCAGTTCAACAAGTGGCTCGAGAAGCTCAAGCAGTTCCGGCCGAACGCGACCCGGGGCGCGATGCAGCACCTGGGGAAGTACATCCGGACGCAGCACCGCGACCGACTCAAGCGCCACGTCACGCCGGACGGCACGCCCTGGAAGCCGACCTTCGCGGCCCCGAAGCCGCGCGTCGGCGAGGTCGCGCCGATGATCGTCTCTCCGGGGCCCCTGCCGGAGATCGGCCCGAAGGCCAAGCTCCAGAGCGCCCGGACCGGCCGCTATCCGGCGGTCATCACCGCGCGGATCGAGTCGGCCGCCGGCAAGAAGCGGGCGGTCGCTTTCCGCCAGCGCTACGGCCCGCCCTTCAAGCCGGAACGGGCGCTGATCCGGACCGCCGGCAAGCGTAAGGCGACGAAGATCCGCGACTTCCTGACCAAGCCGTCGAGCGGCGCGGTTCGCGTCAGCTCCACCGGTCTGGAGTACGGCTACACCCGGGGCACCCGGTGGATCGAGGCCCTGCACGGCGGCGGCAAGTACCGCGAGGGCTCGAAGCGCAGTGTCTTCCGGTCGATCATCCGCCGCTTCCGGGGCGCCGCCAAGGTTCCCGCCCGGCCGATCGTCGGACTCTCCAAGGAGAACGTCGCCTACGCGGAGAACTACCTGGCGGACCGCTATCAGCAGTACGCGGCGAAGGAGGCCTGACCGTGCGCCGGCGCGCCAAGCTCCCCATCGGCGACACGCTCCTGACCAACGATGGCCAGGAGGCCTCGCTCCGGTTCGTCTGCGCCCGCTGCGGCGGGACGTTCAAGAGCTATGTCGCCATCCAGGAGGACGGGAGCTGCGTCGAGGGCCGCTGCACGTGCGGGCTCCACGTTCGGGTCCAGGCTTCCATCGAAGAACCGGCCATCGGCGGGGCGCCGGGGTCCGGAAAGAAAGGCGGCTGACCATGCGCCGGCTGATGAAGTGGACTTGGATCGCGCTGATGCTCGCGCTCGTCGCCGGCTGTTCGGTCGTCGCGCTGTCCGGCTGCCGGTCTCCGCAGAACTCCGAGCCGCCCCCGAAGATGCAAGCCGAGCTGGAGCAGAAGGCCCGGGAGTTCCCCGGCCTCTGGAAGCTGCTCGGCGGCATCGTCACCCTGGCCAAGGACAAGCTCGAGGACCTGGGGCGCTACGTCGAGAAGCTCAACCGCCGCCAGGAACTGCAGGCGATGGTCCGGCACCGGCTGATCGTCGGAGCCGTGGCCTGCGGGCTCTTCGCCGTGCTCGGCGGGGCGGGCAAGCTCCTGGAGGGTGGGGCACTGGCCGCGGCCTGGTACGGGGCGCTCCTGGTCTGGATCGCCCGCCAGGTGCGTTGGCGCTCGCTTGCGGCCGCCGGCCTCGCCTGCGCCTGCTGTGTCTGTCTCTCCATCTGGCTGGTGCCGCTCTGGCGCTTGGCCTGTGACCTGGCCTGGCTGGTCGGCGCGGTCGCGCTGTTCTTCGCCGGATGGGAGTTCTCCTGTCGCTTCTACACCGGGGCGTGGACCCCGGACGGACTGGTCCGGCTGCCGAAGGGCTGGCAGACGAAGCCGGAGGCGAAGAGATAGCCCATGACCGGCGACAGCATCCTCGACCATCCGGACCTCCGGGCGCTCGACGAGATCGAGCGGCGGGAGGCCGAGCGGGCGCTCGATGACCCCGAGGAGCGGGGCCGGCTGATGCTGCGCACGGTGCTGGCGCTCAAGGCCGAGGCGAAGCAGGCCCGCGAGCACTGCCGGCACGAGTGCCTGCCGGCCATCGAGGAGCGCTTCAAGGTGCACGCCGGGCAGATCGCGAGCCTCCGGCGCTTCCGAGCCTGGCTGGTGGGCATCGGCGTGGGCCTGGGGGCCATCGGGCTGGTTGTGACCATCGTGGAGCTGGTGACGAGATGATCGGCGGCCACTACTACCGCGTCACCGAGTGGGA
>ENA-UPTA01004787-UPTA01004787.1-activated-sludge-metagenome-genome-assembly--contig:-NODE-4787-length-12707-cov-6.717989_pt1 | contig 12707 bp, 9 predicted proteins | sample MGYA00238184_ERZ773361 | MGnify/ENA primary metagenome ERZ773361 (study PRJEB29100, sample SAMN05720205) | activated sludge metagenome | isolation source: anaerobic digester from wastewater...
TGTTTTTTCAATATATGCAAGTCCTTCGATAACCTCTTTTTCAAGTTCTTTTGAAAATTGCTTGTTGTTGCTATAGTATTCAGTGCAGACATCAGTGGTGATAGTAAATCCAGCAGGCACCGGCAATCCAATATTTGACATTTCTGCCAGATTCGCGCCTTTTCCTCCGAGAAGGTTTTTCATGTCGGATTTACCTTCAGACTTGCCCGCCCCAAAGGTATACACTCTCTTACTCATAGTTGTTCTCCTGAAGAAAATTTTCGAAAATAAAACGATACGATAAAGTATCATTACCTGATATATTTAATACGCATCATATCTCTCTGGAGTCGTAGAGATACGGGAATTTTTTCAAGAGCTTGTGTAATAATGACTGATGACAGCAGTGTAAGGAAAAATATTAATAAACTGCATATCGTAATGAAGCAGCACTGAGCAGTTACAAAAAAATAATTTCTAATTACAGAGTATTACAGACCATAGTATATGCGTAACATAATCCTTTGTAAATACCAAAATCCAAAAATTTATAATAATTATTATTTATGTTGTGATACAAAAACAGGCCATTCTTGATAATTATACACCGTTCATTAGTATTTTATGTCAAACAGTTTTGGTCAAGCTGAATATTGATTGTGTTTAAAAAAATACCAAATAAATTACTTGCTGTAAAGGAAGAATTGGATATAAAATAATAACTCAAAGCCAAAATATTTTAATGTTTTTTTGAGGTGAATGTATGGGAAGGAAGTCTGTTAAAATTACTGTTGTTGGTGCTGGTGCAATTGGGGGAGTTACCGCGGGGTTTCTCGCGAGGGAAGGGTATGATGTTGAGATTGTGAGCAAATATGAGGACCTTGCTGATAAGATACGTCATAAAGGGATTCATGTCTTCGGAGTTGGTGGGGACTTTTCTGTTGTGATGCCGGCTTTCGCAAAAGTTACAGAACTTTCAGGTACACGGGACATTGTTCTCCTCGCAACGAAAGCAACAGATATGATTGAAGCCGCAAGAGAATTGCTTCCTTACTTAAAAGAGTCAACAGCGGTTGTTTCGATGCAGAACGGTATTTGTGAGGAGGCACTTGCCGGTGTGGTAGGAAGAGAGCGAATCGTGGGGTGTGTGGTAGGCTGGGGCGGCACCATGCATGGACCGGGTGAAATCGAGATGACTTCAAAAGGGGAGTTCGTAATTGGAAATATTGACAATAAAGATGATCCCAGGCTGGAGTTGATACAGGAAATACTGAGCACCATCGTACCGGTGCATACGACGAATAACATGTTAGGGAATCTTTATTCGAAGCTGATTATTAATTCCTGTATTACATCTCTTGGGGCGGTTTGCGGTCTTTACCTGGGAGAAATGCTTGCGGAAAGAAAAATACGAAATATCTTCATTCAAATTATGATTGAAGCAATGGATGTCGCAAATGCGATGGGCCTCAATGTGGAGATATATGGCGGAAAGCTGAATTATTATACATTCACCGAAGGAACCGGGGCTTTGAAGCGTTTTAAGCGGCATCTGGTTATTCGTCTCATCGGATTTAAATACCGTCGTTTAAAATCATCAATGTTGCAGTCTCTTGAAAGAGGAAAGAAAACAGAGATTGATTACATGAATGGATATATTTGTGAACAGGGGAAGCGGTTCGAGGTGCCGACTCCGGTAAACGATACAATAGTTCGAATGATTCGGGAAATCGAAAATGGAGACAGAAAAATTTCCCGGGAAAACTTTAATGATCCATTTTTTAAGGTTTTTGAATAATTTCTGGCAATTGCATGCAATATTATTAAATGAGGTGTTGGAAAATTCCTTGCAATTTTATCATCATGAGGAGATAGATCAGAAAGTTAATGGAGCGTAATGCTGCTATGTATCCTTTTTTTTAAATTAGCAAATGGGATGTATGATGGATTGTGAACTAATATCAGCAATAGTCCTGTTATGTGCAGTCGCAGGATTATCAGCCTATCTGTTTTTACTCCGGAAGCGATATTATGACCACGAAACCGGTTTCATGGCTATGATTGAATCCAGTTCCGAGGGTATTATTGTCGTGGACAGGTCCGGTATCATTTCCTTTGCAAGTCCTTCAGTTCATAATCTCCTTGGATATGAGCCCCATACAATTGTTGGCAGATCTTTCCTTGACAGTGTTGTATCGGACAACCGTGAATCTGTTGAGAAATTATTCGCAAGAGCTGTTAATAGCAGAGAAAGGAAGTTTACCACTGATCTGAAAATTCTGAATAGTTCCGGGCAGTGCAGGGAAATCTCGGTACACTGCAGCAACTATCTTCATGCAAAAGCAATTCGGGGTTTTGTGATAAATATACAGGATATTACCGAACAGATTATTATTGAAGAGACCCTTAAAAAAAATGACAGAAAATACCGCTCGCTGTATGATAATGCCATGGTTGGTCTGCTGACAACTGATCTTGAAACAGGTCTGGTGATCGCAGCAAATGATTTAGGGTTTCATGCGTTTGGGTATGATTCAAAGTATGATTTTATCGGTTCCAGCATACTTGATCATTATTCCGATATTCAGTGCCGGGATGCTTTAATCGATGAGCTGAAAAAAAAGGGGGAAGTCCACAAAAAAGAGATTCTTTTCAGGAGAAAGGACGGATCAGTGTTCTGGGGTGAAATTTCTTCAAAAATTTCAATGGATAAAGGAACTATTGAAAGCGTATTGATTGATGTTACAAAATCAAAGGAAGCGGAAGAACATGTGTATCAGCTTACTTTTTACGATCCCCTGACGGGTCTGCCCAACAGGGATATGTTTCAAAACAGGATTCAGACTGAAATATTAAAGTCACAGCGAATAGCGCTTCTCTGTATCGGGATAGATAAATTCAAAAACATCAATGATATGTACGGTTCTTGGATTGGAGACAGCCTTCTTAAAATAATGGCGAAAAAGCTTAAAAAGGTGTATTTTAACAAAGACATGGTGGCGCGTTTTGCGGGGGACGAGTTTATAGTGCTTCTCTCAGAGATCGGCCATAGGGATGATACTCTTAAACTTGATATTATAGATAAGATAGTTCAAAAAACAAATTTTTTATTCTCTGAACCTGTCAATATTGACGGCAATGAAATTGAAGTTACTTCGAGCATTGGGATTGCACTGTATCCCGATGATGGCACACGAGCTCCAGAGCTCATGAAAAACTGTGAAACGGCAATGTATACCGCGAAAGAACGCGGGAGGAATACCTCCTGTTATTATGATGCGAAGTTGAACCGTAAAATGATGGACAGGCTGAAGGTTGAAAAGGATCTCAGAAAGGCAATTGGCAAATCAGAGTTTATCGCACACTATCAGCCGAAGGTGGACGGTGATGGAGCCATTATCGGAATGGAGTCCCTGATACGATGGAACTGCCCGGAAAGGGAGGGGCTTGTTCCTCCTTTCGAGTTTATTCCGCTTGCCGAGAAGAACGGGATGATTATCAATATCGGTAATATTATTCTGCGTAAATCCTGTGAAGAAAACATGCTGCTGCAGAAATTAGGATTTGAGCCGAAATGTGTCGCAGTCAATCTTTCTCCCTATCAGTTCAGTCAGCCGGATCTAATTGACAATATCAAACTTGTTATCAGGGAAACAGGTCTTGATCCGAGATGGCTGGAACTTGAGATTACCGAGAGCGGTATAATGAAAAATGAACGCGAAAGCATTAGAAAGCTCAGCGAGCTCTCGGAATTCGGCATAAGGATTTCCATTGATGATTTTGGTACGGGGTATTCTTCACTCAGTAAGCTCAAGCTGTATCCGATTCACACTCTGAAAATTGACAAGTCATTTGTGGATGATCTTCCGGGGGATCCGCTCTCTGCCACGATAGCGGTTTCAATTATTGACCTTGCTCACAACCTGGGATTCAAGGTTGTTGCGGAAGGTGTGGAAACACAGGAACAGCTTGAATTCCTGAAAGAAAACAGGTGTGACCAGTTTCAGGGATATCTTTTTTATAAGCCGCTCTGCTTCGAGGATTTTAAGAAAAGTCTCGGTACTTCTTCCGCCAAATAAAAAACGACCTCTCCGGTATTTCATTTACTGCAATTCGATTGACATGTATACGGATATGTGTATGGTGATAATTTCGCGGGAATTATGATAAATGTTTTGCGAGGTGCTACTATGTGGAGAATGACTCCATTTGTCGTTTTGGCAATATTTGTACTGTCCCTGTTTGCGTGCCGTTCACAGATGAATGACCAGGGGAAGGAGGATACGATGGTGAACGGTGTGTCGGAAAAAGTCATGCAGTTTCTTGGTAGTGAAATAGTTGATATTATCAAGAATCCTGAAGTTGTCGATAGCTATAAAATTAAAATTAAAAAAGAAAACAGCGGGACCAGAATCGCGGGATACCCTGTTGTTTCCCAGGGGCCAGCTCTTACCGCGCAGCAGATTGACCAGATACGGTCTGTGCTTCTTGACCGCAACACGTACATGTTCGATTATGTTAAAAAATGCCTTTTTCTCCCGGAATACGCGTTGAAATTCAGAAAAGGAGCCGGAGAAGTGGTGGTCCTGCTGTGTTTCAGCTGTGAGGAGCTTACGTTTGTTTACAATGGCAAAGAACTCCTTGAGGATTTTGATAATGCAACACCGAAGATAAGGGGCCTTATCCAGGCTCTCTTTAGATAAATACAGGGGAATATTATCATGAATAAAATGCCTGCAGTATTGTGTGGTGTCGTTGCTGTCCTGTTCTGTACGATGGCATTGCTTCCGCAGCCGGCTGAAGCAGCGTCGATTCATGCGATCCTGGTGGGAGATGTCCATGACCCGAATATCGGGCCGGGTGACCGTCTGGATTTGAACCTGATGAAGGGAATATTGAATGATATTGCCAGAAATACCGGCATGCCGCTGAAGATGAAGGTGATTGATGACCGTATTGAACGGTCCACCGTTATGAGCGCGGTCCGGAACCTGAATCCTGGAAACGATGATATGGTATTATTTTACTATACCGGACATGGATACCGGATGCGTTCAATGAATACCAAATGGCCTGCGATGGCGCTCAATGGTCCTGATAATCAAACCGCGGGGCTTGACCAGTACTGGGTTTACAACATGCTTAAACAGAAAAACCCCCGTTTACTGATGGTTATGACTGATGCCTGCAATAACTATGTGCAGGAGGGGGCAATTGATACGACGCTTTCGGTACGTGCCACACAGGAACGGCGTGAAAGTTATAACAAGCTGTTTCGTCAGTACCGGGGGGCGATTATCGCATCAAGCAGTATTCCGGGGCAGTATTCCTTCAGCGGGTCCACGGGGAGCCAGTTTACGGTTGCGTTTCTTCGTAATCTGCGAAGCGCCCTTGGAGAGGCGAATCCCTCATGGGACCGCATAATGAAGAGTTCTGTGCGTCCCCTTATGAACGGCCGCCAGGTGCCGCAGTATGCGTTGAATGACGGCGGAGCATCGGATTTTTCCGATTCTGGAAGCGCTGAACAGCCAGCCGAAGAAAACCGGGAAACCGTACCCGGCAGTGCGGATGAAAACAGGGAGAGTCAATCCGACAGGGCGAGCGGTGAGGGGGCATCTCTTTTTGCACAGCTGCTTCTTCAGCTTGAAGCAAGTGTTAAATACTCGGCACAGACATCTGAATGGAGAGGTCTGCGGAGTCAGTGGATGCAGGATGTACGGAGTGCGGGTTCCGCCGGCGACGTTTCACGGCTGCGTGAGCTGCTTGTTACTTTTGAAACAAATATTCAATACAGCGCACAGAACAGCAACTGGCCGGGGAAAAGGGCCAACTGGATAAGTACGGTACAGTCTTCAGGTTCCTTAGGGGCATTGATTGCACCTTTGCTGGAGGTTGAAGCATCAATACAGTATACTGCGCAGTCTGATACATGGAGAAGCAGGCGAAGCGGCTGGATGAATCAGGTGCGGGCAATTTCCGGCGATACCGGCAGTAACAGCGAGAGTGCCGGTAATGCTGATGGCGGAGGGGAGGGAGGCTCCTTCGGGAACCTGCTCATAGAGCTTGAAGCAAGTGTGAATTATTCCGCACAGTCGTCAAACTGGAGAAACATGAGGGATGGTTGGATCAGAGATGTCCGCAATGCAGGGAATAATGTAGCAAGGCTGCGGGCTGTGCTGATAACATTTGAATCAAATATCTTATACAGCTCTCAGAATGACACCTGGAGAAGCAGACGGTCTGCATGGGTCCAGCAGGTCCGGAGTGCGGGATCGATATCCGTGTTAAAGAATCTGATGATAGAAGCCGAATCCTCAATAGAGTTTTCAGCACAGTCCGATTCGTGGAGGGAAAGAAGGTCCGGATGGCTGCAGGAAGTTCGGGGACTGTAAACGAATGTAATATAAATTTTTCTAAAAATTAATAACGAAATATTATATATTGCGGTATTATGTAGTCTATAGTGTTGACATTCTCTTGGGAGCGCTTATAGACGGAAATGAATGGTTTGGAAAACTGTATAATTTTGTAAGTGGTAAACATAAAAATTTGTTGAAAATATACCGTAGTGGACGGTTATAGTTCATAAAAAACTAATATATTGTGGGATTGAATATGACGCTTGAAAGTTGCAAGAAGTGTAAGTATCATGTGAATTTAGTTTCAGGTCAGGTCATGTGTAAATATAGGGAGAATATTGACTCGCTCGCTACAGAAAACGGAAACGTAATCGGCTGCCCGATTGACAAAACAAAATACTGATTGCCGGTTTTTCCCCGTCAATCAGCCATAAACACAAATAGTCTTTCCCTGGTATTAAAAATCCAGTACAGCTTCCAGCGGCAGCTCCGGGTAGATCTGCCCGTGGGCCGGAGGCATGGAATTATATACCCAGGAAATATCGACGGAACCGAGGGTGAAACCGCGCACCCTTTTCAGCCCTGAAAAGTTGCCACGTGCAAGGACATTTTCCATTTTCATGGTAAGTGCATAAAGAGCGATCTCGGTGTGTGCCGGTATTGCGGCGAGTTCATCACCATAGGCAATTGTGGAAAACACAAGGCCCCGGGAATCAGCGGCCTGACATTGAATCACAGGAATAATAACGGGGAACCCGTTATTGTCGATATAGGCGACGAATTTCAGGGAATCCAGCATGGAGAAAATATTCTGCGCCAGAGGCTTCAGCACCGGCGCAGGATGTTTCATTGCGGCACCGCTTTTCACCGCTTTTGTCACAAGGGAGGCAAGGATTATCTTTGCCAAGGGAAGTGGTTCTTTTTGCGTTGTTTCAACAAGGTCCATATAATGGACTGTGTTGATCCCGAAATATGTGTTGTACCGGAACATAGGTTTTTCGTTGTATATTTCATATTCCGGACCTTCCATCCTGCGATGAGTCCACAGTGCCGTTCCTCTCCACATCGATTTATCAAGAGTCATTATAAGAAAACCCACATGGGGGTTCTTCTGCACATGGGACTTGCTGAGGCCATGGCTGAATTCTCCGAAGGACATATGTGTTTCATCGAGAGCCTGGAGAGAGGTGATAAGGGTTATATGGGGAAGCCCTTCTGAGTTTACCGTTGCGACAAGTCCAACTTTTTCGTCAGGGATAAATGCTGCTATTTCTTCTTTCGTGAATTCCTTTTTTTTATTCATTGCGATCTGCTCCTTGTGTAGTATCAGCGGCACCCGGAAGTACGGGGCTGCGGGGATTCGTTGCCTGAATGCGCGGTGCCGGAAACCTGCGGTGAACCGGTAAAGAATACTATCGACGGATCAACGCCGGATTGCTGTGCGATATATGTCAGGTGTTCCATCTGTTCTGTGGTGAGAAGGGGGGTCTGAGCAAATTCCCATTTTTTCCCAAGACGTGTGTACTTGTCGCCGCAGAGGTTGTTGAATGCGCAGAGCTCCCAGCGGGCCACTGATTTTTCCGGCAGCGCGGCAATACATTCACCAATGCCGCGGATGTTATCATCCCGGTCAGTTGCCCCGGGAATTACCGGCGTCCGTATCCACAGCTCCCCGGGAAACATGTGCTCCCTGATATATTCTGCGGTAACATGCAGATTTGAAATAATTTTTTCATTGGAACTGCCGGTAAACAGGATATGTTTTTCAGGGTCAATTTCTTTGAGGTCATAGAGAACAAGGTCAGTGTAAGGCAGTATCTCCAGAAGGACTTCCGTTCTGCAGAGACCGCACGTGTCCAGAGCAGTGTGAATGCCGCGTTCCCTGAGCTCACGAAGGAGGGCGATAACAAATTCCGGCTGCATGGTACATTCTCCGCCGGAGAGGGTTATTCCGCCCTTTGATTTTTTGAAATATGAAAGGTCTTTCAGAAGCTCGCTGAGCAGTTCATCCACCGTCCACATGCGTCCAAGAAGCTCAAGGGCCGTCGTGGGGCATGCCTCAACGCATGTGCCGCATCCCCTGCAGAGATCGCGGCTGATGATAATTTCTCCCCCGTCACCTATGGTAAGGGCCTGCCGGGGACAGATGTGCTCGCACATGCGGCATCCGATGCACCGCGAAGCGATCCATTGCACCTGGGGAGAGTGGGATATGCTTTCAGGATTATGGCACCATGAACAGTGGAGAGGGCATCCCTTCATGAATACCGTGGTGCGGATGCCGGGGCCGTCTTCCGTGGACATGCGCTGGATTTCCAGAACTCTCCCCGTGATGGGGGCAGTTTTTGCTGTTTCTGACATGGGACCTTCCCTAAAACCTGTTATGGCTTACCCGGGCAATCACTTCATCCTGGAGCTCTTTCCCGATAGTGGTAAAATATGCATTATAGCCAGTCACCCGCACCAGCAGATGGCGGTAATCCATGGGATGTTTCTGGGCCTCACGCAGCATGCCGGGGTCCAGCATGTTTATCTGAAGCGCGGTGCCGCCGTTTTCGGTGTATCCTTTGAGAAAGGCCTTGAATTTTTCCCTGTGCTCCGGGTCCCGGAGGATTGAAGGATTGAATGTGATTGTATGGCTTGCGCCGTTCGGAAGCATGTTGCGGAATTCACGCCAGCCGGCGTCTGTATCCGTCACTTTCCCGCCAAGGACTTTTCCCACGGAGTTTGTATTGGAGGTGGGGCCGTTGATATCGGCACCGTTTGAAGGACATATCGCATTCGAAAGAAATTGTCCCCGCTTTCTTCCGTCAGGACTTGCTGCCATGATAAATCCGTCCCCGGCCCAGTAATTCCAGCTCAGCATGCCGGGCCTGAACTGGCGCCCCGTGCTTGTTGTGCGGTATTTCCATGTCTCGCCGGTCCAGAGCTCCATCACCATGCGTCCCATTGTATCAGCCTCATTGTCATCGCGGCCGTATTTTGGAGCACGGTTTTTTGCCATTGCCTGAAGCACCTCGTATCCTTCCCAGTTATTTTTCAGGGCCGATATAAGGTCTTCCATGGTGCAGGCCTTTTTATCGAACACGAGATATTTTACTGCAAGAAGGGAATCCACGGTGGTGGCAAAAGTTACCGCCTCAAGTGTGGTGAGACTGATTTCCGCGCCTCCCCGTGTAATGTCAAGGGCCTTCTCCGCGCACCCCCGCACGAGACAGGAAAGATAGGGTGTGGGATGAAAACGGGCGCGGATACTTTCTGAGGTCTCATAGAGTTCAGTTATTTTTTTTATGATATATTTTGTCTGGAGAGAGTAGGCTGTCCAGAACTCATCCCATGATGTGAAACGCACCGACGAACCAGTCCTGGGGCCGTCCTGCCGGGGCATGGTAGTTTTCCCGGTCATCATGTCTGTGAAGGGGAGAAGATCCTTGCCCCCTGTGAGGGCAAGTTCAACACCTTTCAGCAGGTTCAGATTATTATCGACGGTGCCGGAACGGTCATTGCCAACCATGGTGTTTTCCAGGCATCCCACGGGAGCGTATTCATGGATAGTATCCTCATTTATAAGATGGGAAAGCCCTGCAATTTTTGCCTCCTCCATCATTCCCGCCATGGAACGTTCGTCAAAATTCAAAAGGAACGGGGCCCCCTGGCTTGAGGCGATCATGTCGGCGATTTTGTCAAGAAGGGGTTCCGGTGTTCCCCGGTGGAGCCGGATGTTGGGCTTGGGTTCAAGTATGGGGGACATGTCATCGATCACTTCAAGGATTGCGTAGGTGAGGTCATTTGCACAGTCTTTACCGTTTTTTCCAATTCCCGCCAGTGTGATGAGCTGGCCGAACCCGGCGGTGATTCCCTGGTTGCCGGTGCGGATCATTGCATCATAGGCAGTGTTGCAGTGAATCCAGAAGCATTTCAAAAGTTCTTTTCCGAATTCACGGTCCATCCCCTGCTGTAGTGAGCGTTCCCAGTACGGGAAAAGGTACTGGTCAATTCTGCCGAACGAGACACCGGGCCCGGGATAGTTTTCGTCACTCATGATAAGCATGTGGTTGATCCAGAGGGCCTGCAGCGACTCCCAGAATGAACGGGGAGGGTTCCATGGCACATTGTCAAGATTGCGGGCCATCTGTTCCAGTTCAGTGCGGCGCAGGGTGTCAGTCTCTTTTGCCGCAAGGTTTCGGCAGATTGTGGCATATTCGCCGGCGAGATCACGGGCCATTGTTGCTGCTGTCATCATTGCATTGAGCTGCTGCCCCTTTTCTCCCTGCTGTTCATTGGGCGGTAACGAATTATATCTTTCAACGAGGTCCTGATGAATTCCTTTCCATCCTGTGCTGAGGGCCCGTGTATGGTCAGGAATAAGGTGACCGCTTGTGGCGCCGGAATTGCCGTATCCGTGATCATGAAACCATTTCATTTTCGCGCGGGCCCCGTGTTTTCCGAAAATCAACTTTTCACGCTGCCTTGATTCTTTTTCTGTGAGGCACATGGATGTCTGAATATTAAAACGGGCCCCCGCGATGAGGTCACCGGGGAGTAATTCTTTTGGAAGATACCGCACCATGACTTCCTTTACAAACCATGCCCTCCGTTCGGCAATGCTCCATTCCCAGAATTCCGGAACCAGGTCAACAGTGCGTGCCGCAAGCCTGTAGGAGCTGTAGAGAGTCTGCATGAGGGTATATGTTTCCGGGACAATGTAGAAGGTCAGTTCATTGTACTGGACATCCCACGGTGTACCGGTTGTCCAGGACGTATGTTCGTTGTTCCACTTTCTGCTGTTCCCCTGAAAGTAATAGTCCCGAAGTCGCTGGATTCGCGGAGAAAGTCCCCCCGGCTGTTTCAGGGGATATATGTCCTGACGTGCTGCAGATGTTTCCATTGATTGCCTCCTTAATTTTGCCGCTGAACTATAAGGCTCCGGAGATGTGACTCCCCGTGACTGATTATTTCCTTCATTATTTTTTCAGCACCTTTCGGATTGTGCTGCTCAAGCGCGGGATACAGTTTTTGGTGAAGAGAAAATACCATGGATACAACAGAGATGTCCCGGAAGAACTGGGAGGTGAGGTTGGTGTACACCTCTTTGAATGAATTGAGCAGAAGAGGGTACACAAGGTTTCCGGAGGCAAGAGCAATGAGATGATGAAATCTGAAGTCAAACTCAGTAATTTTTTCAGTATGTTCCGGATCAGCAGCGGTTTCCTCTGCGAGCAGTGTTTTAATTTCAGTAAGATGCTCCTCTGTCCTGTTTAGGGCTGCGAGACGAGCGAATTCAATTTCAAAATGAGCGCGCATCGAAAGGAGGCTTTCAAAGAGCCCGGGAGCGAGGTTTCCTTCATGGTAATGGACAAGGGAGTTCAGGAGCTCAAGTGAGCCTTCTTTTCGGTAATCGTTCACGAAGGTCCCCACGCGGGGCACCATGGTTACCAGTCCCTTTGTCTCAAGATCAAGGAGCCCCTCATGGACAACAGGACGGCTTATACCGAGCTGAAAGGCAAGCTCTCTCTCGGAAGGAAGCTTCTGGCCAATGGATATTTTTCCCGAAAGGATCAGTTTCTCGAAGCGCTGAATGAAAACCTCAACAAGGCTTTCTGATTTTATTGGCTGCAGCAGTTCACGCATCAGATTTCCCTTTGTGGCTGGTGGTAATACCATATGCCATTGTATGGGTTCAAAATACTATGTCAACAGGAAAAAGTCAAATGGAAACACCTGTATTTTTGATTATAGTGTATCCAAAAAGATATTGACGATGGTTTTCGATTTTGGTAATTTTTTACTTACAGGTGAGGTTTGTCTGTTGGGTAAAATATGCATGATTTTTTGCGCGAAATTTTAAGCACATGCTGTTAAAAAGGACTTTTTAGTATGAAAAGATCCTTGAGGAGGGTGAATTTATGAGTAAGCATTTGTGTATAGTAGGAATTTTATTGATTCCATTTACTTTTTTGTTCGCGGAATCTCTTAAAAAAAATAAAAAAAAACCCAAATTCATCACAGAAGTCTTAAAAGCCCGATAATTGATGTCATCCATATAATTGAGCAATCGAATTGTGGGAAGATAGGATCTGAGCTTGAAAGAGCGAGGGTCTTTTTCTTTTTGAAAGCTCAGTCTTGTGAAAAAGTTTTTACAATAAAAAATCTTGTTAAGCTGGCTTTTTCAACAAAAAGATCAAAAAGACTGTACCTAGTACAATTACAAAAAATGATGCGGTTTAGTAAAATATAATGGGAATCCTGTTATAAATTATCAATCAAGAGTGACATTCTCCATATTAACTATTGACCGGGTAAATTTTATTAATTTAGTGGTAATATAAAAATCCGACATAAAGGAGTCTGGCAATATGAAAAAATACG
>ENA-UPTA01004788-UPTA01004788.1-activated-sludge-metagenome-genome-assembly--contig:-NODE-4788-length-12706-cov-4.538376_pt1 | contig 12706 bp, 11 predicted proteins | sample MGYA00238184_ERZ773361 | MGnify/ENA primary metagenome ERZ773361 (study PRJEB29100, sample SAMN05720205) | activated sludge metagenome | isolation source: anaerobic digester from wastewater...
TATTTATATATAGTAAGTAGTAGTTTAACGATTAATAATAATTTAACGATTTAAATATATATATAAGTGCTATATATACTTCTGCTGCTATATTTATTGCAGAAATACCCTATAAATCATTAATATTTGCAGTATTTATGCCTATAAAAGAAAAATAGCCAATACTTACGTATCAGCTATACTTAACTCTAATGGTGCGGGCGACAGGACTTGAACCTGCACTCATAAGAACTAGATCCTAAGTCTAGCGCGTCTGCCAATTTCGCCACGCCCGCAAAAAGATGGTGACCCGCAGGCGATTCGAACGCCTGACCCTTTGATTAAAAGTCAAATGCTCTACCGGCTGAGCTAGCGGGTCTTAAAAAAAATGGCTGGGCTAGGTAGATTTGAACTACCGATCTCGGAGTCAAAGTCCGATGCCTTAACCACTTGGCCATAGCCCATTCTTTTAAGTATGTTGGGGCGACTGATGGGACTCGAACCCACGAATGTCGGAGCCACAATCCGATGCGTTAACCCCTTCGCCACAATCGCCAAATCTTTTTCGCATATACTAGTTTACTAAATGATAGGTCTTTTGTCAAGAAATATATTTCCAATTTAAGAAAAAGAAAATTCCGGTTTTTTACCGGAATTTTAAACTATTTAGTAAGCTACAATCGCTATGCCAAACCCTTTATTGCCTAAGTGAACAAAAAATACAGGGCTAACATAATTAGTGCGACGAATTATCGCTTTCGGATGATTCTTTTTTACATAATCTTCCAGTTTTTGGCCCCATTCTTCAGCATGCAGATCAATTATATCGATGTAGACATTATCGTATTTATTCGTATAATATTCAATTTTTTCGACAAATAAATCATAACAGGCATTGTTGGTTCTAGTTTTTTTGACCAGTTCCAATTTACCGTCAATCATTTCAATTATCGGTTTAATTTTTAAAACAGTACCAATTAAAGCCTGAACTTTATTTAATCTTCCGCCTTTTAATAGATGCATCAAATCACTAATTGTAAAAGTAACTAGCGGTTCGCGAAACAATTTATAGTATAAATCCAGTACTTCCGAAAATGCTGTTTTAGCCTTTATCTTCTCGGCGATGACGCTAATACCATTCGCTATACCAAACGATGCTGTATGCGGTGAATGGATGCTTATTTCCATTGTTGATTCTTCAAACATGGTTTTGGCAATCATTGCAGATTGATAAGTTCCGCTAATTTTTTCCGCCAAAACGACAACTAAAACGTGAGTGTATCCTTCATTTTTAAACTCATGATATAAATCCAGAAAATTTTGTGGCGATGGTTGCGATGTCAGCATTTTGTGACTGCCAGCAAGATATTTTTCCATATCTTCTTTTGTAAGCTCTTTTTCCAAATATTCCTTCTGGTCGATGATTACTTTCAAATAAGCAGTTTTTATGAATTCATAATCCGAAATTTCTTTTCTGGTAAGGGTGGTGCTGTCGATTAATAGTCCAATTTTTTCCATATAAATCACCTTTCATAAATTACTCTATCACACATAATACTTTAACATTCATCTGTTATGATGTCAAGAAAATTGAAAATAAAAATGGCAATCATAACGACTGCCAAATTTACTTCTATTTATGTTCTTCTACGTATTTTTTGTGTTCTTCAACAATTTTATCGATTAAGTTACCAGGAACTTCTTCATAACGAGTGAACTCTCTTGAGAATGTCCCTGATCCTTGAGTCATAGCCTTAAGGTCGATTGTATATTTTGTGATTTCTGCTTCTGGTGCTTCAGCGATGACTTTTTGGTAACCAGGAAGTGATGGTTCCATACCCATAACTCTACCTCTACGCTTATTGATATCGCCTAAAACGTCACCAAGATATTCGTCTTTAATAGTGATTTCAAGTTTATGAATTGGCTCTAAAATTGTCGGTTTAGCACTCTTGCAAGCTTCTTTGAAAGCTATAGAAGCAGCCATTTTGAATGCTAATTCATTGGAGTCAACCGGATGGTACTTTCCATCGGTCAAAATACCTTTGACACCGATAACCGGGAATCCAGCTAATACACCATGCTCCAAAGTTTCTTGCAAACCTTTGTCAACTGCAGGGAAATAACCTCTAGGCACTGCTCCGCCGAATACTTCTTCAGCGAACTCGTATTCACCACTTGGATTCGGTTCGAATCGCATTACAACGACACCATAATAACCTGAACCGCCTGATTGTTTAATGTATCTTCCTTCTGCCGTAGCGGTTTGTTTGATGGTTTCGCGATAAACAATTCTTTGATCCTCAGAAATTACTGTAACCTTAAACATGTTTTTCATCTTTTCAATTATATAACCAAGATGAATTGTTCCTTGGCCACCAATAAGAAGCTGTGAAGTTTCTTTATTTCTGACAACTTCTAAGGTATTATCTTCCAATAAAAGTTTGCCTAATGCATTTGATAATTTATCTTCATCCTTTTTGTTTTCCGGCTTAATTGCCAAATACATGGTAGGAGTTGGAGAAACGATTTGTGGATAAATAATGATATTTTTCTTATCAGATAAAGAAGACCCCGTCTTCACGTCAGCTACTTTTGCCATTGCACAGATATCGCCTGCATGGAAAATATCCATTGGGATCTGTTGCTTTCCTAATAAAGCAAATACTTGAGAAGCTTTATCAGTTCCTTCTTTAGAAGAAATGTAAATTTCTTGATCCTTTGTCAAAGTACCTGATTTTATTTGCATGATGTTGATAGTACCAACAAATGGGTCAATTAAAGTCTTGAATACAAAGGCTGAGAATGGTTCTTCATCTTTGTAATGTCTTTTTACTTCATCACCCTTATCGTTTTTCCCGCTGACTTCCAAAGTTTCAGCCACGGTCGGGAAATACTGACGAATCATATGAAGCAATGTCAAAGCCCCAATATCCTTAGTACTAGAACCAACAACTACCGGGACAGCTTCTCCGGCGTAAACTGATTTTTTCAAACCATTACGGATTTCATCCATTGTTAGTTCTTCGCCATTAAAATATTTTTCCAACAGTTCTTCATCTGAACCAGCCACTGTTTCAATCAATTCTTGGCGTAGTGATTCTACCTTATCCATCTTTTCTGGATAAATTTCACCATCTTGTGATGTAGTTCCATCGTAGATTCTAGCTTTTAACTCTACAACGTCAGCAAAGCCATTGAACTCATCGCTTTTGCCTAATGGCAAGCAGAATGGTACGGCTTGTTTACCTAGTTTAGTTCTGATCTGTTCAAGCAATTCATCAAATTTAATGTTTTCCTTGTCCATTTTGTTAAGGAAGATGATTGCCGGTAGATTTCTTTTCTTGATTTCCAACCACATTTTTTCCGTTCCAACTTGTACGCCGCTCGATGCGTCAACAACCAAAATGGCTGCGTTGGCAACTTCTAAAGAATGAGTTATGTCACCGATCAATTCATCAGCTCCAGGAGCGTCTAAAATATTGATTTTTACTCCTTTGAATTCCAACGGCAATAAGCCAGTAGATAAAGAACTCAACCTTGTTTGTTCTTCTGGAGTATAGTCAGAAACGGTAGTTTTCTTTTCAATACTGCCTTTCTTATCAATAGCCGAAGCCGTGTAAGCCAAGGATTCAGATAAAGATGTCTTGCCACTTCCTAAGTGGCCAAGTAAAATAACATTTTTTATTGCATCCGCTTTATATTCGTTCATATATAAATCTCCTTCCGTATAAAACGCTTTCAGTCTTATTACATTATAACATAAATGCTCAAAAAGAAAAGATAATATAATTCGTTTTTTTGAACCGAATTGGTGACATATTAGGCATAATTAACTGTTTTATTCAATAAAATTCGTTCTTGATAAAAAAAATAAACATTTGTCGAAACAAATGTTTAAGTGATATGTACTATTTTGACTCCTATTGGCAGGGGTGACAGGATTCGAACCCGTACAAACAGTTTTGGAGACTGTCGTGCTACCGTTGACACCACACCCCTAAAGAGTCATTTAATATTATGATATATTTACACCTTTTAGTCAAGAAATATCTTCTAATTGTGGGCAAGTTTTTTTTCTTGCATGGACTTGATAACTTTTCTTCTGGTGAATTCTTCTCGTTCTCTTTCTTCCAAAGTGTCACTGATAAATCTGATTTTTATCTTGTAATCCGGAATCACGATATTCTTCAGTGCGTTAGCCCTTTTTCTAGTTTTTCTAATGGCGTCTGCCAAACGATACAAACTATTGTCCACCTCTGCCAAAATCAACGTCAAGTCTCTGGCTTTGAGAAAACTTTTATAAGCATAGTCAAACTTGGTATTTGTACTGGAAATACCATAACGAATTTTTATATGTTCCTCTTCATAAAGTACTTTAGGAATTTCCACCCCCATTACCGAGCGATACGTAATATCCAAATTATTATCGATAGGAATGGCTTTGGCAATGTCATTTATGACTCCAAGCGTAATATTAGCCTCTTGTAAAGTAAAATATGCTCGTTGATAGATATAAGCTATTTCGCTTCTTAAACTTCTAACTCGTTCGACTTGTTTCAACATTTCCCTTATTAGAATATTTCTTTTTCTATCCATCAATTCATAACCGAGTTCAGCTAATTTTACAGTTTTTTTCAGAGCCAACAAATTACCTTTGGTCGGAAAAATCTGTTTCTGAGCCATTTTAATTCTCCTCGTTTGACAATTCTTTGATAATTAAATTATTATTTAATTCAAATTGTGCAGCTGCCTCTTCATGATTGTAGAATTCATCAAGAATCTTATCATCTGTCCGATCCAGTTCTTCTTTTGGAAATATCGACAATAACTTCCAGCCTAAATCCAAAGTCTCCCTGATTTCCCTGTTGATCATGCCCTGAGATATGAAATATTTTTCAAAATATTTACCGAACTGAATATAATTTTTATCAGTGGTACTCAGTTCATCTTCACCGATAACTGAAGCTAAACTTCTAGCATCCATGACTTTTGCATAGGAAGCGAAAATCTGATTCATCAAAGGTTGGTGATCTTTTCGTGTATAACCCGCACCAATACCGTCTTTCATCAAACGTGACAGTGACGGCAATACGCCAATCGGAGGATACACTCCTTGTCGATACAAATCTCTGTCCAAAACTATTTGACCTTCGGTAATGTACCCTGTCAGGTCGGGAATCGGATGAGTTATGTCGTCATTAGGCATAGTCAAAATTGGAATTTGTGTAACAGAACCTTTAGCATTCTTTATAATTCCTGCTCTTTCGAAAAGTGATGCCAAGTCCGAATATAAATATCCCGGATAGCCTTTTCTTCCAGGAATTTCACCTTTACTTGAAGAAAATTCACGTAAAGCTTCGCAATAAGCAGTCATATCTGTCATGACTACCAAAATATGCATATTATGCTTGTAAGCCAAATATTCAGCAGTCGTGAGGGCACATCTTGGAGTCAATAGTCTTTCAATGATCGGATCATTGGAAATATTCAAGAACATAACTACGTTATCCAAGACACCAGCTTCTTCAAACGATCTGCGAAAATAGTTTGCAACATCGTTTGTTACACCCATAGCCGCAAAAATAACAGCGAATTTGTCTGCGTCCCTACCGGTAAGTTTAGCTTGTTTGACAATTTGTACTGCCAAATCATTATGAGGTAAACCACTACCGGAAAATATCGGTAATTTCTGACCGCGAATAAGTGTCGTCAATCCATCAATACTTGATATACCGGTATTGATATAGTTTTTTGGATATAGTCTTGAGACCGGGTTAAGAGGTTCGCCATTGATGTCGCGATATTCATCAACATAAACAGGACCCAAATCATCAATCGGAGAACCGATACCATTGAAAACACGACCCAAGACATTCTTGGATAAACCAATTTCCATTGGTTTTCCGCTGAATTTTATTACTGTATTTGTCAAAGACAAATCTCTGGTGCCTTCAAAGACCAGAATGGCTGCGAGATCACCGGTGATTTCAACAACTCTACCATGTCTTACCGTTCCGTTCTCCAGTCTTATTTCAACCATTTCATCAAAACCGATGCCTTTGACATTATCAAGAAAGATTAAAGGTCCGTTAATTTCTTTTAATCCTATGTATTGCAGATTCATATTCCGGCCTCCTTATCTAATCTGACTCAATGATTCGTCAATAATTTTATAATATTCCTCGAACATGTCCAAATTATCGTTCGGTATATCATATTTAACTTTAATTATTTTTTCAAAAATATTGCTTCTTTGCAGTAAACTAAAAGCTTTGCCTTCTTTTAAAATATTAGAAGCTGATTTTTCCAAATATAAGATTAATTTCATCATTCGAAGTTGTTTTTCCAACGGAACGAATGTATCGTCCTTATGGAAAGCGTTTTGTTGCAAGTAGCCAACTCTGATTACTCGGGCAATTTCTAAAACTAACTTTTGGTCATCAGGCAAAACGTCTTTACCGATGAGTTTAACAATTTCCATCAATTTGTTTTCTTCCGCCAAGATAGTAATGAATCTTTGTCTTGATTCCAAAAAGTCAGTACTGATATTTTTATTGTACCATTTACTTAAATCGCCAATGTATTCGGAATAACTCAGATTCCAGTTTATGGCTGCATAATGTCTGGCATAGGCCAACTCTTTATCCAAAGCCCAAAAGGCCCTAACGAATCGCTTTGTATTTTGCGTTACCGGTTCTGAAAAATCGGCTCCCTGTGGTGATATAGCCCCTACAATAGAAACGGAACCCGATGAATCGCTCAAAGTATTGACATATCCTGCTCGTTCGTAGAATTGGGAAATTCTGCTTGGTAAATAAGCAGGAAAACCTTCTTCGGCAGGCATTTCTTCCAAACGTCCACTAATTTCCCTTAAGGCTTCAGCCCATCTGGAGGTTGAATCCGCCATTAATGCGACATGGTAACCCATATCACGGTAATATTCAGCTATTGTAATGCCCGTATAAATGCTGGCTTCTCTGGCAGCTACTGGCATATTTGATGTATTGGCAATCAGTACCGTTCTTTCAATTAACGGTTTGTTGCTTTTTGGGTCTATAAGTTCAGTAAATTCATCAAGAGTTTGAGTCATTTCATTTCCACGTTCGCCACAACCGATATAAACGATGATGTCTGCGTCACACCATTTTGCGAATTGATGCTGCATCATTGTTTTTCCTGTTCCAAACCCTCCAGGAACAGCTGCGCTACCACCCTTGGCAATTGGGAATAAAGTATCGATGACTCTTTGACCGGATACCAATGGAATAGTCAGAGGTAACCTTTTTGCGATAGGTCTCGGTTCCTTGATTGGCCATTTTTGATACATATTTAGATTATGGATTGTATCATTCTTGTCTTTTACTTGAACTACTACATCTTCCAAACTATAATGCCCATCCGGTTTAGCCATAATCACCTCACCAATGACATCCTTTGGAACCAAAAGGCGATGTTCAATCAATGAAGTTTCTTGTAAAACAGCGAATATTTGGCCAAAACGGATATAATCTCCTGTTTTTACCTTCATCTTTACATTCCATGTTTTCTTCATATCCAAACAATCGACATTTGTTCCCGGTTTGATATAAGCTCCATTGGCTTCAAAAATTGAATGTAAAGGACGTTGGATTCCATCGAAGATGTTCCCCAATAAACCAGGCCCTAAAACAGCCGAAATCGCTTCGCCTGAATTATATACTTTCTCGCCTCTCATCAACCCAGTGGTTGATTCATAGACTTGAATTACTGTATGGTCGTCATTAATGGAAATTACTTCGCCTAAAAGTTTTTGTTTTCCAACAAAAACCTTTTCCATTATTTTAAAGTTTTTAGCATTTTTTACTTTAATTACCGGACCGTTAATAGAGTAAACTTCATTCATAAAAACACCTCAAATCTCTACTTAGACGCTAAATCAGAATGCTCATAGAACCATAATTGTTTTTCTCGTAATCTAGCATCGATCGTTTCATCGAGCATAATTCCCATTTCATAACAGATTGCGGAGAAACCACCGATTTCTATTTCATTGATTTCTTTTATTTCATAATTTCCTTCGAACTTGTTTTTAATCATGTCAATAGCGACTTTATCGTTTCTTCTAACCTTGAATTCAACCGACTTTTTATCGAAACGTTCGCTAATTCCAGCCAATTTTGCATCAATAAAATTGGGATATTTATCACTGCTTACAAACTCAATGCACTTTTTTCTGGCTGCTTCAACTATAGAGTCGAGCAACTCTCTTCTTTTCTTCATTAAAATCCGAGTATACTCGTTTCTGACACGACTTAAATTAGCGCTGAAATCAGCGTTCAAGTCATTAATGTCTATTTCCAGATTTCTAAAAACTCTGGAATGAATTTCCGCTTCGATTCGTTTGACGTTCTTTTCCTTGTTGTCGGAAATTTCTTTCTTCAAGCGATTAATTTCTTCATCAGCCTTTTGTAATATATCACGGGAAAACAGGCGATAAGCATCATCATTATTATTAAAGTATGGCATAACTCACCTCATATTTTAACGCCGATGGCTTCACTGACGTATTCGTCGATAGAAGTATCGATTTTTGAAGGACCATGGCGATCTGGAATTTCGACGATTAGTGGTTTTAATCTCTTAAGTTTTAATTCCGAGATGACATCAGGACATAATTCAACCAATTTAGTGGTGATTAATAATATGCCAATCGTCTCGTCATGCAAAATTCTCTCAATTTCTATCAAAACCTTATGTCGGTCATGAAGAACAACGCCTTCTATTCCTACAAGGCGCATTCCCATTAAAGTATCATTATTATCAGTAATCAAAAAGAATTTCATGAAAATCCCTTCTTTTTATAACTTATTGATAATTAAAATTGAAATCAACAAACCGTAGATAGCTACCCCTTCACCCAAAGCAACGAAGATCAATGATTTACCGAAGTTCTTTTCGTTTTCCGAAAAAGCTCCTATAGCTGCCGGAGCTGCTGCAGCAACGGCAATACCAGCACCTAAAGCTGACATTCCGGTGGTTAAAGCCGCACCAATAAATCCAAGACCTTGCGCGATAGATCCAGCGAATCCAGTTACTTCAGCAACGTCACCTTCAGCTGCGAAGAAAGATAAACTGCTTGATTGCCAGATGAAAACAAATAGGATAAGTGCGAAGAACAAAGACACATGAGTATATAGTCTTGTTTTAGTTGACTTTCTGTTTGCTTTTCCCATAAAAACTTTTACTAAAGGTAGTGTGATCAATACCACTAAAATTAATGGCAGAATAATTTCCAATTTACTTAACATTTTTAAGTCCTCCTAATTAACATTATATTTGAAAGGAATTCCATTTCCTTCAAAGTATCTAGAAAACATTTCGTAAAACTCTAATCTCAAAACTTGAATGCCTACGATTAACCCTTCAAGTCCCATTACAAACAAGTTACCCAAAACCAAAGTGAGCACTTGCCCAAAAACGCCTCCCATCATCTCCATCAAAGTGAAGACAACCAACATCATTCCGGCATGACTCAACACGAACCCGCCGACACGCAAGAAACTCATGGTATTGGTGATGTAAGATAATACGACTTCAAAAGCTTCAAAAAACGCTTCGGTTATAAAACCGCCCACACCATCCGGAAACATTTTGTGTCCATGCATCAATCTTTCCAAAGGCTCTTTAAACATGATTACCACAATCGGCAAAATAGCAAAAGGTACAATGAAAAGAGGTTGTAACAAACTGTATCCCGATGTGAACATCAATACGATTGTTACTAATACAAATCCATAGAAAGTCAATCCCGCAAAACCGTTATGTGAGAAAAATGCTTCTGCGTAATGTTTGCGTTTTAGCGAAGTAATGATATTCAATATCATGGCTGCAACTATGAATATTGACCCTAATCCTACTGTTGCTATCAAAAGCGTCATCGTGAAATTTGAATCCATAACGTGAATTGGTTTTCCTGGCAATCCGAAAACATTAGTAAATATCGGTGTTAATATCTCTTCATTGCCAAAGAATGAACCATAAAGAAACCCGAATATTGCTGAAGAAAGTCCAATTCTCATTCCCACTTCACCAAGTTTCATGCCCTTAAATTTATAAAGCAAGAAACTCAATACTATCAAGAGTAATCCCTGCCCCAAATCACCAAACATAATACCAAACAATAAACTGTAAGTGATGGCGACTATTGGTGTCGGATCCATATCGTGATAATTAGGAACGCCATACATTTCCACAAACATTCCGAAAGGTCTGGTGAACCAATTGTTTTTCAACTTTGTCGGTGGTGTAAGACGTTTATCGTAATCAGGCGGTCTGACTTCAATTTCTACGTCGGTCATGTCTTTATAAACTTCTTCAAGTTTTTTGATGTTATTTACTTCAATGAAACCATTGATATTTATTTTATTTCCCAGCCCGACAACATATTTTTTTGCCTCATATAGTTTAGCCAAGAATAATAATTCATTCTTTACTTCCGACAACTTGTCCATACTGTCTTTAATGATGCTTTGAATGTCCTCTTCTATTTCCTGCAGAGACTGTTCTGCAACCTCAATTTCCATTCTCAAGGTTGCTTGGGCACTTACAGGTGTACCGTGAACGAAATCTGGAATATGAACTCGGTCGAAGAATAATGAAGAGAAAATATTATCTACTTCTCTTTCGCCATCTTGAGTAGTCAGATATAGGCACCATGCATAACCTCTGTCGACATGAAAAGTCTGAAAAACAAAAGGTTTAGCGCTATAAAAATTTAGTTTTTCGATACTGTCCAAAGGAATTCTACCAACTCTGACATTCAGGTATTCACAAGAAAACAAATCATCTAAGGGAATATTGAGGTTTCCAATATTATTGACCTGAGTCAAGGCGTCCTGGTACTTTTTGATTAACTCAAGAGTATCCTTTTTGTGATGCGAAAGCTGATTGATTTTTTCATGAGTTGAATGTATATAATCCCTCATGTTTTCTAGTGAATAATCTAAAGAACATACTTCTTTCAAGGGAATATTAATTTTATAGTTTTTCTCGATATCCAATATCTCTTTTAAAATAATATTGCAAGGATTATCGGTTGAATATGATTGCAACCCATGCACTTTATCCACAATCTCACTCGCTGGAACCAAGTGCAAATAATCAATTTCCACAAGGCGAGCTAAAACATTATCAATATTTTTTGTGGTAGATGAGATATTAAATAGTTTTAATTTAGCAATAGCCATCTGCTTTCACCTCAATATATTAACATCTTGCGAATGTCTTCTTTTTTAATATCGTACCTAATACCTTCAATGATATTGAAGATATTCTTTTGCTCAATTTCATTAAGAAAAATGAAAACAGTATAAACGATTGCCGGTACTGTCGAAAAATACATATATCTTTTTGCAAGATTATACTTTATTTTCTCTGCTTGATATTCAATATATACATAATCATCTTCATCGACATAAGACTGGTATACGGACTGTGAGATATTCAGCAGAACTTCATTTGGATCTTCGATTCTGATTAAAGCTTCAAGATCAGCTTTTTTCATTCTGATATTTTCCCAAATAAGCGCTTTTTTGATTTCATCTTCAGTCGCATCGTAAAACTTTTTAAGACGATAAATCTTGATGATATTGTCTACTTCAACTTTTGTTTGGTAGATGTCCATCAGGTTTTTATGAACCTTGCCAGTGAAGTAAGTGTTTATCCGCTCTATAACAATGTTGTGATAAACCAAAAATAAAGCTTGTTCAATATCTGTATATTTGACGTCGATTGGATCGTCTACGTAAAAAGGTCTTATTATGTCTTCATACCTTGTGCCTTTTAAACTAAACAACAAATCACGAAAAGTCAGAGACTTGGTTACCTCTTCTATATCAAAACTGGCATGTTTTCTAAAGAATAAAGGTAAATCTCTGATTGAACTTTCAATGTTTCCGGAAATAATTGACCTTAAGCTTGATAATACAACTTCAATTTCCCGCTTAATCATATCTATTTCATAGAATTTTCTATCTTTAGTACTGACAAAATTTACAAGTTTAGCAACATTGTTAAAATAACTCTTCTTAATCAAATCTTCCAATTGACCGCGGTGCAAAGAGTAATCCATAACTTTATCCAATGTGTTGGTATATTTGTCAGCTTTTTTAAGATATGCAACAATTTCAGGAATGCTATTAAATTTCAATAATTCTTCATAATCCGTTGGAAAAAGTCTTTTGCTATACATTGACTTAGTTTTAGAGATTATTGAATTCCCTGCGAAATTTGGCATTGTTACTTTCCTTTACTTGCTATCAATGCAATATTGATATAAAGTTTCAATCCATTCTTCCTTATTTTTTTCATAAGTTTGGTTCAAATCAAGTAAGTCCTTTTCAAAATCGACTTTTGTTGATATTTGTGCATCACTTATGATTTTATCGACTTCTGTTTTTCTTTTATCGTAAATCTTTTTAGCCTCTGCTTGATATTCGGATTCGATTCTTTTTCTTTCTTCACGTAAAAAAGACCCCAATTTAGACTTTTCTTCTTCAAGTTTCTTAATTTCGAGTCTTTTTTGCTTATCAAGTTCAACTAATTCTCTGATTAGATTTTCCAATTAATTCACCTTCTTAATTGCAATCGGTCTACTACATTATAACATTTATAAAATATATTCCAAGCATAAACCCAACTTACGCAGATGTTGTGTGAAAACGAATCATTTTCAAATATCGGTTAA
>ENA-UPTA01004790-UPTA01004790.1-activated-sludge-metagenome-genome-assembly--contig:-NODE-4790-length-12700-cov-4.017556_pt1 | contig 12700 bp, 12 predicted proteins | sample MGYA00238184_ERZ773361 | MGnify/ENA primary metagenome ERZ773361 (study PRJEB29100, sample SAMN05720205) | activated sludge metagenome | isolation source: anaerobic digester from wastewater...
TTGAGCCACCGCAGTACGGCCTGATGGTGAATAATATAATCGGCGGTCACCAGGGATTTTACTTCACACCTGAATCGCTCGTCGAGGACGGATCAAGGTATGACCTTTCCAGATCAGAGGATGTGCGGAGGACTCGTGATATCCTGTGGCAGTACTTCCCTGTATCGGGGTTCATGGAGAGCCCCTGTCCCGGAGTTGATATCTATTCCGCAAACACTGGTGCAACGGAACAGATAGTTGTCTATAATCCTGAGAGACCCCGCTACTGGCTCCCGGTAACCCTGCAGGAGCTTGCAGATGCAAGCCTGGCATATTACTCTCTGTTTCAAAAGGTTGAACTAGACAGGATGATACTTGACCAGTTGAAGACCGAGATTGCCGAACTGTCATCAAGAGCTGGCGGCACCGGCTTACTACGGGCATGATTCACATTTTGTGCTTAAAGCCAACGGCAACGGACAGGGGATGCAGATCATGCGGTTTAATCCTGAATACTGGAACAAATCATTACCCCCGTCCGCAATTCAGTTTATGGCTTTCTGGAATCCGGTTCTGAGCAATGAGGATATGGCTGATCATCTGCGCCGGGCAGGCTTCCCGAACTACCCCCAGCTCTTTGTTAATCTGATTAAGTGGGAAGAGATAGCCAGGCTTATCAATAAGTAAATATTTGCGAAGCAGCAGCAGGCACCCCGGGCCGGGTGGCTTTTATTCGCACAGTTCCTTCAGCTTCGCCAGCGCCCTCGGCCATGCTTCCCGGATATAGTCACTGAACTCAGCAGGAACATCCGTGTCGACACACAGCAATGTCTTGTTTCCCACCGGTTTCAGGGTGTAGTTCTCAAGTGCGCCGCTCCACGGGGTGGACTTTTCATCACTGCTGACCCCGCTGCCGCCGGTTATCTCACTGATACTCTCTATGCTGACAAACCTGCCGGGTATGTTCTCCCTGATTCTGCATGACATGCCTCCTGTTTTTCCGTCAGAATCTGTTCCGTGAAACAGGATACTCTCCCCTTTTTCCCATGAGCCAGTAAAACGGGAGTCAGGATTGAAAGGGGTGGTCCACTTGCAGTAAGTCTCCTCCCCTAGCATTATCCTGAAGATGTTTTCAGGTGTATTGTCAATTGTGATCTCGAAATGATGCATCACCTTAGCGCCGTACCCTTCAGCATACTTTTTGAAGTTGTCCAGTATAGCCTGCCAGCCGTTACGCTGCAGTTCAGCGCTGTTCTGATCCTCTGTCTCGAACGACTCTGTCACCATTGTGTACAATCCTTTCTCCAGGAAGCTTACATGGACGTTTCTCCCGTCGTCAAGGGTAGATGCTATGGATTTGCCAGGGATGATCTCGCTGTATATTCCGGTGAAGTCAAATCCTTCGGAGCCGTCGCGGGCTTCCATCCTTGAGAGGAATGCCCCTCCGGGGCGAAAATCGCTCTCGGCATAACTCGTCTGCCAGTCGTCCGATGCGTGGTTCCAGTGTATTAAATGAAGTGGTTCCGTGAACAGGTCCCATACCTGCTGCAACGGAGCCCTGACGGTAACCGATACCGTTATTACGAGCTTTTCTGCGTTCGGTGTCATATCAATTGAGTTTTTTAGAATAAATGGTACTTCAAATAAAAATAACAAAGGCGGAGCCCTAATGTTGGTCAAAACAGTGTGAAATCTGCGCGCCTGCAGTGTTCAACCGGCCGGATCTGTTTTGCAGAAATTTCCGGGCTCATATTTCAAATGCACCGTCCAAAGGTTTACTTTGTGAAAAATCTGAGTGTGATGGAAAACCGGACTCTTGAAATTGAAACTGCGATAGGGATACTGAAAACCCCGCATGAGGTGTTTGAGGCTATTGTTGACCCGGCCAGAATGTCAAACTATTTCATCTCACAAGGCAGCGGGAGGCTGGAAGAGGGGAAGGTCATCATGTGGCGGTTTCCTGAATTTGATTTTGAATTCCCGGTAAAGGTGGCCCGGATTGAGAAGGACAGTTTTGTCTCGTTCCGGTGGGAGTCTGACGGGATTGACCTGCTGGTGGAGATGACGCTGACAGCCAGGGGCTCCGGATCAACTGTTGTACGCATCACCGAAAAAAGCAGGGAACTTGATGAGGCCGGACTGAAATGGCTTCAGGGTAACACGGCAGGATGGGCAAATTTCCTTGCCTGCCTGAAGGCCTGGGTTGAATACGGAATCAACCTCCGCAAGGGAGCATTTGACTATATGACGGACAAATGACCGGGATGGCGTTTTAAAGTTATCTTCTGGCCTTCTTTCTCAGCAGATTGAAGGCGCTGAGATAGCCTCCGCAGATGGCTCCGGAGAAGCCGCCGCCGGTTCTGCCCCAGGCTGACGCGATGTGCAGGTTCTCAACAGCACTGAATGAGTCAATCACTTTCCTGCCGGGATTCTGTGCAAAACCGTACACTGCACCGCCGGGATTAAGTGAGTACCTCTTCACCGTGACAGGGGTGCCAACCTCATAATATGCAACGGCCTCCTCAAATCCCGGTATCAGTTTGTCTAATCTTTTGATGTAAGTCCGCGCCACATATTCCTTCTTCTGCTCATACTCCTCCTTCGGAAGATTTTCCCAATCAGCCAGGTAGTCTATGCAGCACACTGCACCCACCGACTTCCCTTCCGGCGCGAGGGCGGAATCGACCTGTCCGTAATCCACAAAGGTGAAGCTGCGCAGGGCGAAGTCGGCCCTGTTGTTTGCGGCTATATCTGCCTGCGACCTCACCGTGTTGTCATAGATGAATGTCGAATAGTAATAATGCCCGATCTCCTGCAAGGGCCTGTCAAATCCGAAATAGACTGTCAGCAGCGAGGCTCCGGTGTTCAGTCCGCTGCACTCCCCGCGGAGCAGCTCGCCCTGTTCCGGCGGCAGCATACCGGCAAGCGCCGGGATGGAGCAGTTTGCCACTATCTCGTCAGCCATCGCCTCCTCAGGAGTCTGTTGTGCGCCGCTTCTCTTGCGGAATGTCACTCCCGTCGCCCGGCCATCTTTTACCGTGATGCCGGTTACAAGCCGGTTCAGCAGCACCTCTCCGCCGTGCGACTTTATATAGGCCGAAAGGTGGTCAGACAGCTTCTGCGAGCCTCCCTTTATGAAGCTTGCCCCGTTTGTGTAATAGCTCCCTTCGGCGACCGAGTAATATGCCAGAGAGAGCGAATACGGATCATCATGAAAATACCCCAGGTTGCCGAGGAGGATGAGCTTCAGGTCGTCGTTACCTATGACCGAGTCAAGGAAATCGCCGACGCTTCTATCGGGTTCATGTTCTCCTGCCGGCTTCTTTCTGGGACCGAGCAACTGTTCAAAGTATTTCGCGATCCCCTCCTTCTCACCGGGGAACATCTCCGTCAATCTTGCCGAGGCCATCTGCGGGTCATGTGGTATTGTCACCGCGAGGTCGCCCCTGATGAAACGGTAGAATTCAGGGACATGAATAAATTCAACATTGCCTGTGACATCAAGCTCGCTGAAGATGCGGTTTTTCATGTCGCGCCCTCCCGGGCCGTCCATCTCGTGAAGTCCCACCTCAAGGGTGAAGTCTCCTCGTCTGAAAGTAGTGGCGCATCCTCCCGGCTGGCTGTGCTGCTCGAGGACCAGCACCTTCATCCCTTCGCGGGCCAGCTTCGCCCCTGCGGTGAGACCACCCAGGCCTGCTCCGATAACGATGACGTCATACTTCATTTGATGTCAGGTATTGGTAAACGTTTGAACTCCCTGGTCCTGTCAAACAGGTATCTGTATGTGATATAATGTTTTACCGAGACAGAGCCCACGGAAATGAATATCTTCCGCATCTTGGGGTTAAAATCACCCACCCATGAAAATTCAACTTCCCTGTAATGAGGTTTCTTCTCGATTGCTTCCCTTACCTTCAGGATAAAGGCTGACTCTATTCCCAGTTTCTGGAATTTCGGGATCACCCCCATCAGCATCCCTCTCGCCCTTGTCATTGTATTTCGCTTTTTCAGCCAGAGGAATCTGATCATGGACAATGGATCGAGCTTCCCGTTAAGGTGTTTGAGAATCTGGTTCAGGTCGGGGAACATAAGGTAGATGGCGATGGGTTTGCCCTCGAAATATGCCAGCCAGATAAACTCCTCGTCAAGTATAGCCTTTGCTTTTTGCAGCGTGCTTTTTATATAATCCGGTTCGAGGGGCTCGAAGTTGGCCTTGAAGGATGCCCATGCCTCGTTAAAGACCTCGGCAAAATCGGCGATGTATTTATCCTGCTCTTTCCATGTGAAGTGTCTGAACTCATAACCGGGTTTATCAGCCACCCACTGTGCGATCTTGCGGAACCTCTCATCCAGCGGTTTGGTGAGGTCATAGTGAAACCCCTCCTGCTTAAACCAGGTCCGGAAGCCGTACCGCTCAAAGAGACCCCTGTAATAGGGCGGGTTATAGTTTATCTCGAAAGAGGGGTGAGTAAAGCCTTCGACAAGCAGTCCCCAGTATTTATCTGTCTCACCGAAGTTTATCGGGCCGTCCATGGCCTCCATGCCACGCGTGCGGAGCCACTCCCTGGCGGTATCAAAAAGCAATCCGGCTGCCGTGTCATCATCAATGCACTCAAAGAATCCTATACCGCCGGTTGGCTGGTCATAGGTTTTTGCAATGTTGAAGTCGATAAAGGCTGCTATCCGGCCGATGAGTCTGTTATCCTCTCCGGCAAGCACCCACCTGGTGGCGGTACCGTGTCTGAAGTAGGGGTTTACAGCGGGATCGAAGACGCCGTTTATATGCCTGTCGAGCGGGCAGACCCAGGTATCATCATCCTTATAGATGACCCTGGCGGTGTCAAGGAACATCCTGGCCGTTTTCCTGTCGGTGACTTCGATGAGTTTCATAGGGTTGCGAATTAGTAACTTGCTGGCTATTTGCTGTATACCTGCTCAACCACCTCACTGTATTTTTCATGGATGAATTTCCTGCGCAGTTTCAGCGTAGGAGAGAGCTCGCCGGTGGCAGGGCTCCATTCATCTTTCACGAGCCTGAACCTGTTGATTCTTTCAGGCGGGCTCAGCCTTTTGTTCATCCTGCTGACTTCGGAAGAGAAGAAGGCAAGGACTTCGGGAAGGGTTATCAGCTCGTCATTACTCGAAAAGTTAACCTTCCGTGACGCCTTCCAGTCTTCGAAGTATTTGAAGTTTGGAGAGATCAGGGCGCTGGCGAATTTCTCATGCTCGCCGATGACCATTATCTGGTCAATGGCAGGCGATTCCTTAAAGATGTTCTCCACTATCTGCGGTGCAATGAACTTCCCGTTTGAGAGTTTGAAAATCTCCTTCTTCCTGTCTGTGACCATCAGGAACTTACCGTCTTCGATATGGCCCATGTCGCCTGTGCGGAACCAGCCTTCACTGTCGAAGGCCGATTTGGTCTGTTCGGGATCATTGTAATAGCCCAGCATTATATTAGGGCCTTTGCAGAGTATCTCACCGTCGTCGGAGATTTTGACCTCCACGCCCTCGATTGGCATGCCGACTGATCCCAGTTTCACCTTGCCCTTTTCGGTTCTGTTGATTGTTATAATCGGAGAGGTCTCAGTGAGGCCGTACATGTTAACTACCTTTATTCCTGCCGCCCAGAAGACCCTTTCGAGCCGTGGCTGCAGTGAGGCGCCGCCGCAGCCCACTATTCGGACGTTTCCGCCGAGAGCTTCGCGCCATTTGCAGAAGATCAGTTTATCAGCCAGCGCCAGCTTCTTCTCATAGAGCCAGCCGTTTTCGCCGAAGGGCTGGTATTTCAGGCCCAGGTTCACGGCCCAGAAGAAGAGTGTCTTTTTTATTCCCTTCAGGTTCTTGCCTTTTGAGATTATCACATCGTAGAATTTCTCCAGGACGCGTGGCACCGCATCGAAGCCGTCAGGGCGCATCTCCTTCATGTTTGCAGCTATGGCGCCCATGTTCTCGGCGTAGTAGATGCTTGCCCCGCTGTACTGTGTCTGGTAGTTGCCAAGACGGCCGCCGACGTGGCACAGAGGCAGGATGCTGAGATACTTGTCGGTTGTTTTAAGGTTAAACACCGCGGCCGCCGAGATGAAGTCGCTGACCATGTTCCGGTGGGAGAGCATCACCCCTTTGGGGATGCCTGTTGTGCCGGATGTATAGATCAGTGTGGCAAAATCATCGGGGGCAATAAGGTTTTTTACCTCCGTGACCTCCTGTTTTGTCTTTTCAGTGGCTTTTCTGCCTCTCTCTACTATTTCCAGCCAGTTGGCGGCGCCCTCTATCTCATCGAAGGTGTAGGCCGGGCATGAGCCGGCTGTGGCGTTCAGGGCAGGTTCGAGGGTGCGGTAGAGTTTCTTGTCGGATATGAGGATCAACCTGGCACCGGAGTTTCTTATAATGTACTCATATTCTTTGGCCGACAGTGAGGTAAACACCGGCACGTGGACCACGCCGAGCATTGACATGCCCATATCCGCGAAGTTCCATTCCGGCCTGTTTGCTGAAACTGTGATTATCTTGTCTCCTTTGCGGAAGCCGGATTCCCATAGGCCATAACAGAAGCTGTATGAGTATTCAATATATTCTTCAGTGCTGAATTTTCTCCAGACGCCTTTCTGTTTAAAACAGAGGACGTCATCCTTTGCAAAGCGGTCCCTGAACCTGTCGAGCAGGTCAAAGGTGCGTGAGACGGTATGTTCCATGGTTTCCGATAATAAAAGGAAGGTATAAAGTAACCTTCTGCAATATAAAGAAAATTGCATTAAATATGATTACGGCGTTTGTTGTGTTCTTTGCCAGCGGATTTGGCAAAGAAATAGAAGGAATCAAGGCCGTGAGGAGAGATCCAGGGTGAAGATTCAGAACAGGCAATTTGCAGGCGATCGGAGTTTTAGTTCAAAAAAATGGGATTACGCAATGTTGCGTTACGCAGAAATGCGTAATTTTATGCTGTACTATTAACAGAACAATATGAACAATCCCTTTCGATACGGAATAGCAGTTGATGAGCCATACTTCATTGACAGGGAACAGGAGATAAAGGAGTTCTCCGGATGGCTTACATCTGGTCAAAGCCTGGTTGTCTATTCTCCACGCAGATATGGCAAAACCTCATTGATCCTGAAGATTCTTAAAAACTTGCAGGCAGAGGGATACAAAACCGTGTACGTGGATTTCTTCAAAGTCAGTTCAAGAAGGCGTTTTGCGGAGCTGTATTATGGTGAGATAATGAAGCAAATGCCATCATGGGAAAAAGCTTTAAAAAAAATAGCTGGGCTTACAAAAAGGGTTAGGCCTGTAATCTCCCTGGACCAGCAGGGGCTGCCAAATATAAGCGTCAAATTTGAAAACGGTTCGGAAAAAGAGGATCTGACTGAAGTGTTTGATCTGCCCGAAAGGCTTGCTGAACATAAGCAATGGGTTGTTGTCTTTGATGAATTTCAGGACATAACCCGACTAAATGGAGAGAGTTTTGAAAAGGAGCTGAGGGCGTCAGTGATCCATCACTCAAAAGTCAGTTATGTTTTTATGGGATCCAAAATGCATATCCTGCTTAACATATTTACCCATCGTAACAGGGCATTTTACCAATTTGGAAAGTTATATGAACTTAAAAAAATCCCTGCCGGTATTCTGGCGGCTTACCTCGATAAAGGATTCCAAAATACAGAAATAAAACTCGGGTCGGCTATTTCGAATCAGATAATTGAAACCTGTGATGCTATTCCCCACTATGTTCAGTACCTGGCATCAGGAGCCTGGGAAGAGGCCCAGGAAAACAATGGGATTCTGGATCAGGTTGTCCTGGGAAATGCAGTAGACCGAATTGTAATGAACCAAAATGACTATTTCATGAATCAATATGAAGAATTGACTGCACATCAGCAGAGGGTCCTATTGGCAGTATTCGAAGAGAACAAAAATATTTACACATCAGAATTTGCCGAGAGATTTCATTTAAATCCTGTTTCATCCACTCAACGTTCTATCCAAAGGTTACTTAAGGATGGCATACTCTCTAAAAATGCCGATAGCTATAATTTTAATGACCCATTTTTCAGGTTATGGCTGATTAAAACAATAGCTTGATAACAAGATTTTCAGCACAATTACACAGCGTCAATGTCCCTGGTAAGAACATGACAAGTATTAACCTATTCCTTATTCCTCAATGCTATAATAAGTTAGAAATGAACAGAGTTATTGTAATTTAGAACACCATGCATCTTATAATCTGGCTCATATCACTGTTTATCTCTGCCTCCGTTCAGGAACAATGGAAGCAGGTTGCTCCGGGGCTTGAACACCGGGTACTTTCAGTGAAGCTGGAGGAGTACAGCTATCGCATAGAGATTAATGCAATACGAATTGATCCCGATAAATGGGATTTTGTATTCAGGGGGATAAGCCAGGAGATAGAAGCAGAGTCGAAAACCCCAAAGGAATGGTGCGAGAAGTACAATCTCACAGCAGCAATCAATGCGGGCATGTACAACGGGGATTATAGAACCCACACCGGTTACCTTCGCGACGGCGCCCATGTGAACAGCAGAGGCAGGAACAGCTATAAATCGCTTCTGGCCTTCAACCCAAAGCCAAACAAGTCAGTGCCCCCGGTGAAGATTTTTGACATTGACCAGCCGGGAGTGACAATTGACAGCGTGCTTAAGGACTACGGCACAGTCATCCAGAACCTGCGCCTGATCAGACGGCCGGGAATAAATGTCTGGGGACAGCAGCAGAATATATGGACTGAGGCTGCACTTGCCGAGGACAGGCAGGGCCGTATAATCTTCCTCTACAGCAGCACCCCGGTCTCGATGCATGATTTCAGCAAGATCCTCCTCTCCTCTGACCTGGCGGTTGTGGCCGCCCAGCACCTCGACGGCAATGCCCCGGCGCAGCTCTATCTGAAGACCGGAAAAACAGAATTGATCCTGTCGGAAGAACCGGGCCTGGAGTTGCCGCTACCGAATATAATCGGGATCCGGCTCAGGCAAGCCCGTAGCAACTGAGGCTGATCCTCTTTAGCCATCTGTCTGTTTTATCACTTGAAGAGATTGCATAACCTGGCTGGAAGAAAATCATGCTGATGCTCAAGATAATTCACAGGTTTGACTGCTGATTAAGACGTTTGCCGACAGGGTCATCGAATTCAACAGGAATGTGGAGTTCAGGGGCAGACTGCCGGGCCTGATGTCTCAGGGGGCAAGCAAATTGAAATATCCGGGCTGCCGCTGCGTTATAATGTATAACCCCCACAAAAACAGCGGTATCATGAGAGCAGCAATCTGTCTTTTCGTTTTAGCTTCACTGACGTGGAGCTGCAATAACAACGCAGGCTATATCAAATATTTGGTCAAATACACAACTGAAGACATCAGCCTGAAGTCAGGGCCGGCAGAACCGGAGCTCTACCATACAGGCATGGGTGACTATATCACCAGCATAACACCAAACTATTTCGGTTCAAAAATAAATGTGCTGATGTACCTCGATCAGTGGCAGCAGGGTGCGAGCATGATTTCATATGTCGACGGACATGACAATGACCCGAATTATGAGATTGCAATCAACGTTGATTTTTCAAATAACCAGGAAAGCCAGTATGATCCGATCCTTTACGGAGACCTCTGGAAAGGAATGTTCAGACAGAAAGAGATAACCTTTAAGTACCTGCTTTTTGCTCCCAGTTATTTCGAGCAGGAGTTTGAAATCCCTGCCGGCTACGGTTCAATGCAGATAATCGGGCAAAATGGAACATACAGGACTGAGCCCGGGACAGGCAAGCGTTTTATTAAAATCTACCAACAACCTTTACTTGAGCCTTTCATGGGGATGCCGGCCAGTCAGCCATGGGGATATTTTTTCGGGAATACTGAAACGACATATGTTTTCAACAAGGAATGTGCTGATTTGCCGGCCTCGGAGGATTCACCCAACGGAGGCAGTCGTTGTATGATCAGAAGCCACCAGTTTAATCCGGTTACTGTCACAATGCCTGAGGAAGATGAGACTATCGAGATGTATTCGACACTCAGTTTCAACACTGACAACCTGATCCAGGTATATGCCGGGCGTGACAATATTCCCTACACTCAGGACGACGTCTTCACCTATGCACCCAACTACTGGGAACGGCTGAAGGTGAGGCTTGAGGTGCGCTGACGTCGGCAACCACCGGCAGGTAAAATTATTTCCTCAGCTCATTCACCTCGAGGCCGTAATCATCCTGCAGGTCCTCATGCAGTACGGAGACCTTCTTGATTATTGTGTCAATCTGCCGGTTATAGAGATTCATGAGGGCCGTATTCCGCCGTATTGGCGGTGAGAGGCTCTTAAGCCTGGTGCAGAAATGCAGCAGCAGGTCAACCTCTGTTTGCTTCTTCGGCAAGTACATGAGGTACTTCGCTTTTGAAGGCGGTATATCTTCGTCTTTCAAAATGACCCTCAAGCGACTGTAACGATCTTTCAAAAGTGTTTTCCGATGTTCCCGAATATCCAACATTCCATCCCGCACCAAGAAACGATCTGACAAGGGCAGCGCCAATGCCACTTATGCCGCCGACTATTACTGCTGTTATCTTACCAGTTATATGGTTAACTCGATCAAGGCATTTATACGTTTAATTGTTCTTTACTTTTCCTGCTTAGATGCCCAGCGAGGACCAAAATGAAATATCTGACGATTATGAGCGTTTAAATCTAAAATCGCACTGAATTAAATCATATGAAACAGATTGTCTGTCTATTTCTGTTAGCTTCACTCCTGATGGGCTGTGGCCGCAATTCAGGCACAATTGAACACAAAATAAAATACACAACTGAGGCAGTCGGACTGAAAGCCGGGACTGTCGAACCAGAGGGTTACTATACTACGCTGGGTGACTACATCACCAGCATCACACCAAGGTATTTCGGGGCAAGGTTGAGTGTCATGATGTATCAGGATCAGTGGCAGCAGGAGGGTACACACATGATTTCATACATTGACGGTCACGATAATGATCCGAACTTTGTGAACATACTGCTGGTGGACTTTTCCAACAACGAAGAGAACAGCTATTTTCCGATTCTTTACGGCGATTTATTTGATGGGCTTTTCAGACAGAAAGAGGTGACCTTCAACTATTTTTTCCTGGTTCCGGATTATTTCGAGCAGGAATTCGAGGTTCCGGCCGGATATGCGGGCGTCGATATCATGGGTCAGAATGGCACGGATTATATTGATCCCCAGACTGGCAAACGATGGTTCAAGGATTGCCAACTTTTACCTGAAAGTATTTACGGATATCCGTATCAACAACCCTACGGATATTACTTCGGTAATACCGACAGCACTTATGTCGTAAACAAGGAGTGTCTTGATCTGCCTCCATCTGAAGATATGCCGACCGGAGGAAATCATTGTATAATAAGGAGCAATCACTTTGCTCCCATCACAGTCACGATGCCCGATAACGGAGAAACGATAGAAATGTATTCGACCATCAGTTTCATCACTGACAACCTGATCCAGGTGTATGCCGGGCGGGACAATACTCCATACACCGAGGACGACGTCTTCACCTATGCACCCAACTACTGGGAACGGCTGAAGGTGAGGCTGGAGGTGCGCTGAGACTACGGGGACTGCCGGGTTATTTTGGCGACAACCTCCTGGATTTTGCGACTCTGACAGTTTTAATCACGAGTGTGACCAGGCTGACGAGTATCCAGGCAGATAACAACGCGATGGCCAGGAGGCTGAAGCTGAAATCGATATCAAACTGAAACTGTTGCTGTTGGAATTTCCATACCTGGTCCTCCATTACCATGACACCTGTCAGACGCAGTGGCAGTACAAGCAATTTTGAAAGGTCAAATTCAACATAACCTTTTGTTGCGAACCACGCCACATCCCCTGCCGATGAAATGCCTGCACCGTCAACCATGAACCTGCAATCGCCCCATGACTCCCAGTCAGCCCTGACAAGGGATGCCGCCCCGTCATAACTTCTGAATACTTCACGCGGGCCGGTGCCAAGTATCAGAAGATTTTCCTTCGAATAAAGAGATTCCATAAAAGCGCCAACCTGGCTGGCATCCCTGTCATAATAACCCTTCTGGAATTTGTGCAACTGACCTATTATCTCCTTCCTGATGCTGTCAGGAGCGGTTCCAATTGAATAGGGGGCAGTTGCCGGTGCCATGATTCCAACCTCGTCAGCCCGTTTATATGTTCTGGCTACAAGGATAAGAATTACAAGCAGCAATAATAGTCTAAGTAAAAGTTTAAGTATTTCCTTCATTATCTCAACTCATTTGCGATTTACTATGCCGGCCTGCAGACAACCGGATTGAACATGGCAGTGACAGGAAGGATTAGCAATATGCTGATTTCCATATTTTTTTGCTCATTTCTTAATTATCTTCCTGGTGTATTTATTGTCTTTCTGATTGATCTCGAGTATGTAAGTGCCCCGTGGTAAACCGGAAGCATCTACATTTATTTGATCCCCATTCTGGTTATCCTTCTTACATACTATCACTCCCAGAATGTTATACAGCTTTATCGATGAATTATGAAACGGTTCTGCCGATAAAACTGTTATTCTGCCAGTAGTCGGATTCGGATAAACACATATGTCGTCTTCTTCAGCCGGATTTGCCACTCCTGCCAGATTGCATACAGATGGCGTTCCGGTTGTTTGTCCGAGGGTAAGTATACCGGAAGTGACAGTCCAGT
>ENA-UPTA01004793-UPTA01004793.1-activated-sludge-metagenome-genome-assembly--contig:-NODE-4793-length-12695-cov-8.400079_pt1 | contig 12695 bp, 18 predicted proteins | sample MGYA00238184_ERZ773361 | MGnify/ENA primary metagenome ERZ773361 (study PRJEB29100, sample SAMN05720205) | activated sludge metagenome | isolation source: anaerobic digester from wastewater...
ACAACCATGGTATCTGTTACGACAGGATTATTGTCAAGACGCTGACCTCGGCGGAAGCCATAGGTAAAAAAGTAAATGGTGATACGGTCAATGGTGGTATGTACCATGGTATGCCCTTAGGTGGGATTCACACCTACCAACAGGATGGGAAGACAGTTTATGATGTGATGTGTTAAATACAATTATCAACAATTTAAAAATCTAAGAAAATGTTAAAAAAAGATATTTATGAACAGATTACTCTTATTTTAAAAGAGACAGGGACTCCTTACCATCAATTTCTTGATATCTTGTTTGATTACCTGGACAAAGATACTGCACAGGAATTGCTTGATCATTTGATCTCTGAACTTGGTATTGTTTGAAGTTAGCAGCAAGGTACAGCCCGTGAGAGTCGGGCCAGTCGAAAGACTGCTACGCTCATTCGTTAACTAAAAACCAAGAAAATGAAAATGAGTGAAGAAAACAAAAGAATTCTTCTGGAGACCGTATCAAATGTACTGTCCTCAATGGAAGAAATTGAGACTTTGTCAAACAGATTAGATAACACTGATCTTGTGACGGATCTTGAAGATGCCAAAAGTTATGCGGATGATGCCTCTTCCGAAGCGGATAAGGCAATGACAGCCGCTGAGAAAGCCCTCGATACCGTGGAAGATGTTCAACAGGATATCCGGGCCATACAGGAGGAAATCAAAGAGGTACAGGCCTGGGTTCACACAATCATGGACATCATTGAACCTTTCCTGCCCAAGTCTCCTCTGGAAGTATTGGAAAAGTTTGTGAAAAATCACCGCGGCACAATCCGGGGCATGTACTTTGATTCGTACGTTGACAGAGGGCCCTTCGATGGTATTATCTGCTCCATAACCAGAGTGGCTGAAATATGGGATGTCAAGTTAGATCTCGACGCCATTGACAGGAAGGCCCTTGAAGAAATAACCCTTGAACTCTCCCCAGCATGAAAGTCATCGAATTAAAAGAGGCATTAGAAGGTATTCCTGACGATGCCGAAGTACGCCTGGCTATGCAACCAAACTGGCCGTTTGAATACTCCATTGGGGATGTTATCCCTATAGAACCTGATGAGGAAGCCCCGGCCGATGAAGAAGTCAAAGTTGTTTATCTTACGGAAGGTTCCCAACTTGGGTACCTACCAGGGGAGGCCTCCGAAGCAATTGGGTGGTAATTTGTTTTACTGTAAAAATAATTGTAAATTTACTTATTAATTCACCAAATACAAATCTAAGATGAATGACATGAAAGATGTAGTCATGGCGCGAATTGCCCAGAAACTACAAAAAGGCATGAACAATGCCATCACAGCAACAACCCGCCTTCAGGAAGAAGGTAAAATCTCACGTGACTTTCTTTTCGACGTTGGCACCGAAAGGAAAGGTCAGCAGGAACTGATAAAGTTTCATCCCCATGACGGAATGGTTGGAGGAACGTTTCGCCTGCCACAGGAAGGCCCAACTCCCTTCCGTATAAACCGTCACGCCGTTGGTCAGTTGTCCGCAAAGTTGGGTATCCCGGGGCAGTATTTGACCGCGCTCCTCTTCGGAGAGGAATGGCAACGCAGTCTGGGGTACACTATTCTCAACACGCACAATGGTTGGCTGGATCGCAGTAAAATGCTGGTGAGAACAGTTGGTCCAGAAGTCAGGGCATTTCTCTCAGACTCCTACCGGAGGCTTGATTCCGAAATGATCTTCGGCACCCACATTGATGAGGTGTTTCAGAATGGAGGTCAACTGTCTGACGGATACATGGACGACACACGTATCATGGTTGAAAGCATGTTGCCACAACCGATCGAAGTCTCAACTGAAAAGAACGGTATCATATACCTTGCTTTCGGTGTACGTATTGACTCCTCTGACTACGGTGTCAAAGCCCTTGAGCTCCGCCAGTTTATTATGCAAGGTATCTGTCTCAATGGTATGGTAAGACAATCCGTACTTCGCCAAATCCACCTGGGCGCCCGACTCCCTGAGAACATGGCACTTTCGCAGAAGACGTATGAGCTTGACAGTATGACAACTGCCAGTGCCATACGGGACCTGACAAAGGATCTGTACGGGGCCTCTGCCATAAAAGAAAGGATGCTTGAAATAAAAGCCGCCACAGACCAGACGATAGATCCTGTAAAGGAACTGACAGGACTGTTCAGGGCAGGAAAACTCTTCAAAAGCGAAATGGAAAGCGTAGGAGAACTCCTTATGCGTAATGATCCTATGGACGGGCTCCAGGGAGATGCCACTCTGTGGAAACTGACACAGGGGATAACCAGATATGCCAACCAGGAAGACGTCAGTGCCATACGTAGGATGGAACTGCAGGAAATCGCAGGAGACCTCTTCAACAGAATCAAAACCGAAGAATGATAAACAAGAAAGCAACTCTGGCAAAGAACCAACAGGGTGAAAAGGTAATTCAAATTGAGTTCCCTTACGACGTTGAAACCCTTACCAATATCAGAACGTTACCGGGAAGAAAATGGCATGCCGAACAGAAATGTTGGAGTGCCCCTATCTTTCCAGAAACAATCAAACAATTGGAAGAGTGGGGTTTTACCCTCGATGACACCCTGTTGGAAACTTTGTCCACGAAAAAGAAAGAAGAAAAAGCCAATGTCGCAAAAGTACCGTTGAAGCTGAAAGGTAACTTATATCCATTCCAAATGGAGGGGGTAGCTTTCATTGAAAGAAACAATGGAAGAGCTCTTATCGCAGATGAAATGGGCCTAGGTAAAACGGTACAGGCGTTGGCTTGGATCGAAGCACATCCGAAGAAAAGGCCTGTCATTATTGTCGTACCGGCATCCCTTAAATTGAACTGGGCCAAAGAGGCATTGACATGGTTGACAAAACCTAATTTGGAAATACTGATGGGAACAACTCCATGGAAGGTAACAGGTGATATTATTATCATCAATTATGATGTTCTTCCAGCATGGGTTGAAACCCTGAAACGCAAACGCCCACAGGTTCTTATCACGGACGAATGCCATTACTACAAAAGCAACAAAGCACTACGAACGAAGGCTGTCAAAAAACTTGGCAAGGGTATCCCACATGTGATAGCATTGTCAGGCACACCAATTGTCAACAAACCAATTGAAGCCTACAATGCCCTACGTCTTATCAGACCAGAAGTCTTTAGCAGTTCCCAATATTACATTCAAAGGTACTGTGATCCCAAGTGGAATGGCTTTGGTTTAGATACCAGTGGAGCATCACATACGCAAGAGCTACATGAACTCCTTACGGGTACTGTTATGATCAGACGTCTAAAGCGTGACGTACTGCCTCAGTTGCCCCCTAAAGCACGATCGTTTGTCCCTGTACAGTTACATAACAGAGAGGACTATCGCCTCGCAGAAGAAGATTTTATAGGGTTCCTACGTGAAACAAAGGGAGCGGAGGCAGCCCGTAGAGCTTCAAACGCGGAAGCCCTTGCAAAAATCGAGGCGTTGAAACAATTATCTGTACAGGGTAAACTGGCAGAGTCAATTGACTGGATCTCGGACTTCTTAGAGAATGGAGAGAAGCTTGTTGTCTTTGCCGTACATAAATTTGTGATAGAAGCCTTGATGCAAAAGTTTGGTAAGATTGCCGTTAAGATTGATGGATCAGTATCACTGTCCGAACGAAACAAAGCAGTTGAGGCCTTCCAAGGCAATGACAAGATAAGACTCTTTGTTGGTAACATAAAAGCGGCAGGGGTAGGATTGACATTGACAGCCTCTTCCAACGTTGTCTTTTTGGAACTGCCATGGACACCTGGTGATCTTAGTCAAGCGGAAGACCGGTGTCACAGGATTGGACAGAAAGACTCTGTCAACATCTATTTCTTACTTGCCCCTGACACCATCGAGGAACGTCTAGCACATATACTTGACAGCAAACGAAAAGTACTTGATGCCGTACTTGACGGTGAGATAACAGCACAGGAATCATTGTTAACAGAACTCATAAAAGGTTATATATCTTAGTATGGATCACTTGAATCTATTACGCAAAATAGCTTGGACCTTCCACAAGAAAACCCGAGAAAACTGGGACGATTTATTTCAAGAGGCCTCCCTCGCTTATCTACAAGCACTTGATACCTACACCCCGGAGAAAGGTGCCATATCTACCTACGTCTGGCGATCTATCTGGAATCACTTAGAAGACTATCGCTGTCAATTACAACGGAAATACTATGGTAACGGCTTGGAATCATACGAAGATGTCTTTCGTTATGAGACTGAGACACCAGAGTTCTATTGGGAAGGCTTGACAGAAGATGCTTGTGAGATAGCAAAGTTAGTCTTGAAATCCTATAAGAAATTCGCCAGCATGCCTTCCTACCAAGCCTACCATCGTGTACGAAAGATGATGTTAGCAAGAGGATGGGATGAAACTAAAATAGAGAAAGGTATCGAGGATCTGGAAGCCGCTTTCTCTTGACTATGAAATAGTATTGATATTCGTATAATATACTGTAACCCTTTTAAATGGACATCCTACAACTTTATCATGACTTTGGCATCTCCCACTTGACGGAGGGCCATAAGCATTGCCGACCTGGTTGGGTAAACTCACCCTGCCCTTGGTGTACAGGCAACCCGGGGTACCATCTCGGTTTCGATCTACACAATGAACACTATTATTGTTGGCGTTGTGGTTGGCACCCTATCGTGCCGACAATAGCAAAGATGATAAAGGTAAGCCCAGGAGAAACGGCAGAGTTGATAAAACAATACGGTATTATCTTTGCTAAACCTAAAGAACAACTCACTGCAACACCTACCAAACCCCACCAGATGCCCTCTGGGACAGGACCTTTAGAAAAGAACCACAGAAAATATTTACTTGACAGGGGTTTCGATCCCGATCGTATTATCCGACAATGGAATGTCGTCGGTACGGGTCCTTATTCTACCCTGGATCACTTATCTTTTAAGCATAGGATAATTATACCTATACTGTGGGATAACACGGCAGCGAGCTTTACATCGCGGGATATCACAGGTAAGAGCCCTTGGAAATACATTACCTGCCCCAAGGATCGCGAAGTTATCTTCCACAAACATATTGTCTACGGTCGTCAAGACAAATGGAGAAGTACAGGTATCGCTGTCGAGGGCCCTACTGATGTCTGGCGTCTAGGGTACGATGCCTTTGCCACTTTCGGCATTGAGTTTACTGCAAGGCAAGTCAGAGAGATTGCCCGACACTTTACCAGGGTTGCCGTTATGTACGATGACGACCCTCAAGCAATAAAGCAAGCCAACAAACTTGTTGCCGAACTCAAGTTCCGCGGGGTTGATGCCTTTAGAATTGATATCGTTGGTGACCCTGGTGGGTTGTCGCAAGAAGAAGCCAATTATCTTGTAAAACAAATCATATGAAAAAGCTAAGATTATTGATTACGAAAAACTGCAACAAAAATTGTTCCGGTTGTTGCAACAATCAATGGGACCTATCTAAACTACCTGTCTGTACCAGTTACGCAGGGTACGATGAAATCATGATAACAGGTGGAGAACCTATGACAGAACCGCTGCGTGTACAACGTCTAATTCGTGCAATACGAAAAGAAAACACGTTTGCCAAAATAATACTGTACACGACAGACTTGGCAACTGTTTTGTTCTATTGTCTTGACTGGATGCTTGACGGGCTCACAGTTACGATACATGACAGATACGACGCCCGTCACTTTGTTGAGTCCGAAAGAGAGGCAGACTTTGATGAGAGCCTTCCGCTGCGACTAAACATCTTTAAAGGTATCTCGATATTCCCCTTGAAACACAAATGGAAAATCAAGGAAGATATCGAATGGATAGAGAACTGCCCACTGCCCGAAAATGAAGTGTTTATGAGAACTGCAGATGCCCTATGAATTCCATCAGAAAGAAGACGGTGTACGTCACGATGCCTCAGGGTAAACTCAAGAAAGAATTGGTTCCTATGTCATTCACTGACACTGATATAATTCGCTTTTTACACATGAAATATGGAAGAACTATGTGGGTAGACTACCGAATTATGAAAGTTGCGTGAACAACATTCATTGGTACAACTATATAAAAATCAAGTGAATAAATGTTCTCAAAAATTTTTCGTATAATATGTTTGTAAATATCAAAAACGGTCTTTATATTTGTTGTTTGCACGATAACTAAAACATGAATAGGCGGATCATGAAAAAGATATTTTTGTTTCCAGTTTTCTTAGGTTTGTATCAGAAGGGAGTACCCGCCGCCTCGGGGAAACCTTCTGATATTTTCACAATTAATTTGCGACATGCAACGAACGAAATTTAAAGAAAAGAAACAAGATACTACCTTGACTGTTGATGTGTACTTTTGTCAAGAAACAGGAGATGTACATATCAAGATACCCTCAAGCAATTTTCGCACCCAAAAGTCTTTTAGCAAACTCGAACGATACATCTTCGACACCGTCAATCGGTTTCGCACCCAAAATCAAGGGCAATCAATAAACGTCAAGGTGTCAAAAGATTTATTTTTATATTTACTCTTAAGTAAGGTCTTTGTTGGTACTTTTAGTACCAAACATAAAGACCAGAAAGACCTAACCTTTTCTATTTCTTCCAAAAATATAGACAAAGTAAGCAACCCCTCCATTAATCAAGGCGTGTCAGTAGCCGCCAAGAGAAAGCCTAAATCAAACGGTTTTCCTTTCCTTGAAAAGACAATACAAGAATTACCGCCAAAACCAAAGCTAACCAAGGAAGAAAGAACGGCATCTTACCTACCATACGCGATACGGTTGCGCGACATCATAAAGAAGAAAAAGAAAATCAATCCTACCCACTTGATGCTTTTACAATGGGCCACCGAGATTAGGAAGCTATCCGAGACAATGGGTGTCGAGATGGAAAGGATAGAAAAGGTTTTAGATTGGTACGACAAGAATATAGGAGGTGAGTATGTTCCAGTAATCGAGTCAGGATACTCACTCCGCATGAAATTTATTAGATTAGAAGATGCCATGACAAGAATAGAATACGGCACCTCTCCAGGACAAAAGAAATTTGTTATTGATGACGGTATCAGATATAATCTCTGCCCTGATGGATATTATCGCGACACCTATGGCAACCTCTACATAGAATAGACATGATAGAAAGAAAGATACTGATCGGCTTAATCACCTCGACAGAGTTTCTAAAGAAGGTCAAACCTATTTGGAACATCTCACTTCTTGAGTCTGTCACTGCCAAGAGACTTGCCACTTGGATCTGGGAGTACTTTGACAAGTATAACGAAGCCCCTGGCAAAGGCATCGAAGCAATCTACTTGAGTAAGGTTCGCGACAATAAGATACCAAAAGACATTGCGGAAGAAATAGAACAAGATATTCTTCCATCCTTGAGTAAAGAGTTTGTCAAGGAAGGTGTTGATACCCAATTCTTGTTTGACGAAACGGAGAAGTACTTCAATGAAAGACATCTCCGTTTGTTGTCTCAAACCATTGAAGGTTTGGTAGGGGAAGGTAAGACAGAGGATGCGGTAGAGTTGATAAGAAGTTTTAAACCTATCGAGTCAGGTGGGGTTTCCTTGACAACGTTTATCAAGACAGCTTCCCAGATACGTCGGCACAGGAAGGACCCACCACGAATGCTCTTATCACCTTGGTTACGAGAAGGGCAGTTGACAATCATCTATGGGAACTACGGATCTGGTAAATCGTTGTTGACAATATCTATCGGGTATCTTCTTGGCCTAAAAGAGTTCGATCGAGAAGAATGTGATATAGGTACTTGGCAAGTCAAACATAACACGGGATGCTTGTATGTTGACGGGGAGTTAGGTGAGCAAGAGATGGAAGAAAGGGTTACTCAGTTTGAGTGGTTGGGTAAGCAACGAAGTGACTTTCGTATGCAAATTTTATCAATACCGGAGTATCAGTTAGCTACAGAAGATTCGTTCTACCTTGCCAAACGAGAGAACCAGTTGAAACTCTTACATTGGTTGAAAGAGCACCCAACCTACAAGTTGATTGTCTTGGATAGTGCTAGCACCCTGTTTGGGCTTGAGGAAGAGAACAGTAATAGCGAATGGAACGTGAAAATAAGCCCCCTCTTGAGAGATCTCCGTGCGCTCGATGTAGCATGCCTTCTCCTACACCACTCTGGTAAAGACGGCAAAAAGGGCCTTAGGGGAGCATCGGCCATGGGGGCTATGGCCCATAATATCTTCCGATTGACAAATCACGCAAGGAAGAACCCAGACGCTGGAGAAGCTTGGTTTACAATCATGAAAGATAAGCAACGTGCCGGGGGCTTTGGTTTTAAGACGTTCTCTCTACATTACACACAGACTGAAGATAAACTCAACACGAATTGGGAAGCAACAGAAAACAATTGATATGAGTACAGAACAAATCATTCTCAAATTACAGTCAGTACGAGCTTCGACAAAGTCTGAGGCCAATAAGCAGTTACTGACAGAATGCTTGGACGAACTTCGTGAGATGCGGCAGGCGGAAACACAACAGCAACTGAACGCATCTCAGTTCTATGTGCGGCAACGATTAAAGCTCAACCCTGACGCCTTTGCTAAACTTGGTGTTGATATGACACCGGAAGGGTTTTCTATGCGATTCCTTGTCAATCGTATTGATGATGAAAATCATCGTTTATGGGTTGTTGATGAAAAGGGAATCGAAAAACCAATGTGGATAGACATGTCAGATGTTATGCCAGCGGATGAATAACTAACCAAAAGATAGGAGGACAAGATGTACAAAATTAGAAAAGAATTTCATTTCTCAGCAAGCCACCAACTTAATTGCCTGCCTGAGACTCACCCGTGCAGCAGGGTACACGGCCACAATTATGTGGTGACGGTAGAGCTCTGTGCGAAAAAACTTAACGACACAGGTTTTATCGTTGATTACCGGGAATTGGACGACATCAAAAAGTTTATTGATGACGTGTTTGATCATCAACATCTCAATGATTTTTTACAGTACAATCCCACCGCTGAGAACATGGCTTGGGATCTGTTCAATATTTTCCATGCGATGCATTCCGAGGTATGTGCCGTGGAAGTAAGTGAGACTCCAAAAACCTCAGCCCGGTACGAGCCATGATTGAAGCGAAACAATTGATACGGGCTTTTCCTATTGAAAAGCGAAAAAGGCCAGAGCATGAAAATTACCTTCGTGTTTCTGAGTTCTTTTATGACTCCATACAAGGAGAAGGGATAAACCTTGGACACCCTTCGGCTTTCTTACGCCTACAAGGTTGCTCATTGGATTGCGTATGGTGTGACACCACTGAAGTTTGGAAACAAGGTAATCCGTACACGTTTGATGAACTATTTTCAATGATGGCGGATAGTCTAATCATACCAAGTCTAAAAAATGGACAACATCTTGTCCTTACCGGAGGTAGTCCATTACTGCAACAAGATCATTTGGTAGAATTTTTGTATCAGTTTCAAAAGCGTTTTCACTTCAAACCCTACACAGAAATTGAAAATGAGTGTAGTTTATTCCCAACCAGCGTGATGTCTCAGTACATTGATTGTTGGAATAATTCGCCAAAACTTGACAGCAGCGGGAATCCGTACCAGAAGCGATATAATCCTTTAGTCATTGTAGACGCTGCCAGTTACCGTAATTCTTGGTTCAAGTTTGTTATTACCAAACCGGAAGATTGGCATGAGATTGATTCAATGTTTTTAAAAACACGATACATTGATCGGTCTCAAGTTATTCTTATGCCTGAAGGGGCAACCAAGACTGAAGTAGATGCAAATACAGAAATGGTTGTTCAATTAGCAATCCGGGAAGGTGTACTGTTCCGTACACGTGAACACATTGTCTTGTGGGATAAGAAAATAGGTATTTGAAATAGAAATAGAAAACTTTTTCGTATAATATTGCGAACACTCTTTTATGTCTAATTTAAAACATTTGAAACACTATGCGTAAAATTGAAGAGCTGAGATCAGCGGCGAAAGAACTGGTTGAAACACTTGGTCTTGTTGACGAGAACAAGGATGACATTGTCATCACGAATAAGATGAAGGCTCCCGAGCTGGAAGCTATCATCAAAGATGCCGTTAACGAACCAGGTCTCATTACCCCTGATGATGAGTTCACTGAGGAAACTCTTGAAATCATCGAAGAGTACAAAGAAAAGCCGAAGCCAACTGGTAAGAAGAAACCGGCTCCTGTGAAGGAGGAAGAGGAGGAAGATCCTGAAGAGGAGGAAGATCCTGAAGAGGAGGAAGATCCTGAAGAGGAGGAAGCACCCCCTGCCAAGAAAACCCCTCCGGCACCTCCTGCCAAGAAAAGCAACGTCAAGGTCGCAGGCGATGCAAAACCGAAGTTCAAGCATGAAGGCTCTTTCGCCGCTTTCACCGATGAGGTGATACTTGCCGGAGGTGCCTGGGATGAGATCCTGCCCAAGCTTGAAAAGGAAATCAAAGCCCGTGGGCTGAAGATGTCAGCTAACCAGGGCCTGGTAAACAACCATATCAAGTACAGGATCAAGCGTGATCCGAACTGGCTTGGTAACCTCAAACTTACCGAGAATGGGATTGAGTAGTGAAGACCTGCTAAAGGAAATCTTACACCGTTTGGGGGAGGATCCTTCGCGAGAGGGATTATACGACACCCCCAAACGTGTTGTAAGGTCTTGGAGTGAACTGTATGCCGGTTACAAACAGGACGTGGCATCATTGTTCACAACCTTCGTAGACACGAATGGGTACAGTCAAATTGTCATTTGTAAGAACATTGAGCTCTATTCTATGTGTGAACACCACATGCTTCCATTTTTTGGAAAAGCTCATGTTGCCTATATACCAGGAAAGAAGGTAATAGGCTTGTCCAAGTTGGCTCGACTTGTTGATGTCTTTGCCCGTAGATTACAAATTCAGGAACGTATCGGTCAACAAGTTACTGAGGCGTTAATGGAATATCTACAACCAGAGGGTGCTGCCTGTATCATTGAGGCCACTCATATGTGTATGAGGATGCGTGGAGTAAACAAACAGCAGTCAACTATGACAACTTCGTCATTGACGGGCAGCTTCTTGGATGATGCCACAGCTAGAGCAGAATTGTTACAACTGATTGCTTTACCATGAAACTTGCGGTAACATATATGACGCGAAGGTGTCCAAGAAACTGTGCCTACTGTTCAATACGTGACGGTAAAGATACCGGTGCGGAACTGACAGTAGAACAGTGGATTGAGGCATTTGATATCTTAAAACGCATCGGTGTAACTTTCAACCTTATCCTGGGAAACGAACCCTGGCTCTTGGGTGAAAAGTTAGTTCCAATATTCAAAGCGAACAAAGTGCCATACGCCATGTACACCACGGCACCAAAGAAACTGTTCAGTAAGAATGAGCAGATTCTTCTTGGGGACAAAGTTATTGACAACTTGTCTTGTGGTGTTGATTATCCTATGGGAGCCCGTAGTCAGGTACGTGACAGCTCAATTGAAAAAGCGGCTGATGCCTGGGACGCCTTCTACCGAGTGAAAAAACTTTACCCGGAAGTTGACATGCAAGGTACAATTACCGTACATCGCAGGAACATAGCCTACATTGGTTTGATAGCACAGCAATTAACCAAGTTAGGTATATTTGCCGGCATCAATCTTATCCATTGGAGTAAGGACCATAAGTACGATTTCTTTCCACCTGAGGAAGAGATGAAAGATTACATGTTTAGAGAACAGGACTACCCCATTGTGGCTTCTGTTTTCAAATCTCTTCTTCAGGAAAAATACTTGATATACAATCCCGAGTACCTACAGGCAATCGTTGGCAATCCTAAATTGATAGGGATGGGTTGGCATTGTGGTGGCAATCCCTATGATGGTCCTACAATTGATGCCGATGGTACTCTACGAGTCTGTGGTTATCGCAAAGGTGAAAGAACATCAAAATTTACCATTTTCGACCTGCCTGAAAAGACAGAGGAATGGAAAGAGGCTGTTCGTCTTGATGCGATGGACTGCCCTGGTTGTATTTGGGTCTGCCCTTTCATCCATCACTATTGGAAAGAAAAAGATCCTGTCATGGGGGAAAAGGTATTTACCTCTCATGCCGGGGAACACATTGATAAATCTAAATGGTCTAAACGAAGAGTAGAATGAAAAAACTAAACCTTGGTTGTGGCAATAAACTGTTACCTGATTACATCAACATTGACTTCATGGTATTACCTGAGGAAGAACGCAAAGGGCACAATTTCATTGAGGCTGATGTACAGGAACTGCCTTCCTTATTTGCCGCAGAGTCGGTAGATGAGGTACGAGCTGAACACCTGTTTGAGCATCTTACACATGCGGAAATCACTACACTCTTGTTCAAAATATGGAATGTCTTAAAGCCTGGTGGTCGGTTGATAATTATCACACCGGACTTTATCAAACTGTTGGATGAATTGGCTGACAGGACAAGCCACGGGGACTTCTCAACATTGGACATCACCTGTCTCAAACTCTTTAGCACACCTGATGAAACATTACACCGTTCCATTTGGTTTGATGAAGTGGGTGTATGGTACTTAGACAGAGAAGATCTGTTCGAAGTTGTTCAAGTATCGCGTCCCTCCAAAATCGAAATACAGTTCGAGGCCATACGGAGATGAAAATACAAGAAATTGTAAACGATCCTGAGTGGCAGATAATACGTCGCTCGT
>ENA-UPTA01004794-UPTA01004794.1-activated-sludge-metagenome-genome-assembly--contig:-NODE-4794-length-12687-cov-5.805731_pt1 | contig 12687 bp, 10 predicted proteins | sample MGYA00238184_ERZ773361 | MGnify/ENA primary metagenome ERZ773361 (study PRJEB29100, sample SAMN05720205) | activated sludge metagenome | isolation source: anaerobic digester from wastewater...
GCCCCATGACCCTCGAAAGCTGTCGCACCCATCCCCGGCACAGCCGTTCCTGCTCGGACTCGCTCAAGTTGTGCGGGTCACAAATCACGCCGCCTTTGCCGCCCCCCAGAGGAATGTCCACAATGGCGCATTTCCACGTCATCCACATGGAAAGGGCCCGAACGGTATCCACCGTCTCCTGGGGATGGAAACGAACGCCGCCCTTGGCGGGACCTCTGGCGTCGTTGTGCTGAATCCTGAAGCCGTTGAATATTCTCGTGCTGCCGTCATCCATGTGCACAGGGATCAGAACATGAAACTCCCGCAACGGTTGGCGCAGCAAATCCCGGGTCCCGTCGTCGATGCCGATGATTGCCGCGACCTTGTCAAATTGGGCCTGTGCGGTTGTATACGGATTGTATGCTCTTTCCACGGTATCAGTTACTCCTTTCGCTCGGTGCTGTCATGTCGCGTTCGAGCATAACGGCGACATCCTCCCGATTAACGGTACTCCTCACAATGCCACACGCCGCCGGGCGTGCCCCGCAACGTGCAGGTGTCACGATTTGCGCAATCGCAGCAAAGTCCCATCGTTACATCGATGGCGACTTCCTTCTCCTCCGCGACGGGAGCCGCCGGCCTGGCCACCTCCAGCGGCGTCGAGTCGTCGAACTCTTCACACATCAAGACGGGAAACCTGATGTTCTTACGTCGGGTGCATACGGGATTGCTGTTGCACGTCAGGCAAAGGCCCAGAGATCGTTCTCCCAACGCCATCGCGGCAACCTCCCTTTCTTCCTGCGAAGTGATCTGCAACAAGGATCGCCACTCATGTAGCAATGCCCGTGCCATCCCCGGATGAATTCGACTTCGCCCCAGGTTGTTCCTCCGTAAGTACCTTTTCCGAACTATCTTATGAAATCAAACAAGGACAGCGCCATGGGTCGAGGGCACCGGCCCAAGTGCAGCGGCTGGGGGTGATGATGGCGGGGAGAATGGGACCACTGGGGAGATTCTCCCCACTTCACGATGGCGCCGAAGGACCCTCTTCGCAGGGTCGGCCCCTGTGGCTGGCCAAGGCAGGCGCAGCGCCATGCCCTTACCGGTCCAGACGGTGTTGCGTGATCTTCTTCCGCAGGGTCTTGCGATCGATTCCGAGGATCTGGGCCGCCCGCGACTTGTTGCCGCCGGTGTTGGCCAGGACGTTGCGAATGTGGTCCGCCTCCACTTCCGCCAGCGTCCGGTTCACGCCGGTGGCGCGCAAAGCCGAGAATCGCGCCGACGATGGCAGGTCCGGGACTTCGATGATCGGGTCGTCGTTCATGACCACGATCCGCTGAATCACGTTCTCCAGTTCCCTCGCATTGCCCGGCCAGGCATAGTTCTGGAGTACATCCATCGCCTTGTCGGAGAACAGCGGAACCGCCTTGCCCAGCTCCGAGGCGAACTTCTCCGCAAAGTGCCGCACCAGCAGCGGAATGTCACCGGCCCTGGCACGCAAGGGCGGAACCTCGATCGCGACGACATTGATTCGATAATACAGCTCCTCCCGAAACATGCGGCCCTGGATGAGGCCCGGTAGATTCTTGTTCGTCGCGGCGACAATCCTCACATCCACCTTCTTCCCGCGCGAATCGCCCACCATGCGAACCTCCTTGTCCTGGAGCACGCGCAGGAGTTTCACCTGCATGGCGACGCTCGTCTCGCCGATCTCGTCGAGGAAAATGGTTCCGCCGTCGGCGGTCTGAAAGAACCCGGCGCGCGACTCATGGGCGCCGGTGAACGCTCCTTTGATGTAGCCGAACAGTTCGCTTTCCAGGAGGCTCTCGGGAATACCGCCGCAGTTGACCGGCACAAACGGGGCAGAGGCCCGGGCGCTGCTGTAGTGAATCGCCCGCGCGACCAACTCCTTGCCGCTGCCGCTTTCGCCGGTGATCAGAACGGTGGCGGAGGTCGACGACGCCTTGCGAATCGCGGCAAAAACCTTCTGCATGGGCGGGGATTCGCCGATGAGACCATAGGCGCGCTCCGGCCTCTGCGCCGGCCGGATCGCCGCCGTACGCCGCTGCTTGAGCTTCTCCAGCACCCGGCGGACCGCGGCTAGAAGCTCGGCGTCGGTGAACGGCTTGGACACGTACTCCTCCGCTCCGCTCTTGACCGCCTCCACCGCGCTTTCTATCGTCGCGTATCCGGTGATCATCATCACCGCCATGTTCTTGTAGTTCGCCCGAATGTGCCGGATCAGGTCGATGCCGCTGAGCTTGGGCATCTTCAGGTCGGTGATGACCAGGTCGACGCGTGTCCCCTCCAGAAGGCGAAGGGCATCGATCGCGTTGGGAGCCGCATAGGTCGTGTACCCTTCAGCCGTGAGATTCCTCTGGAGAACCTCCAGCGTGCTGGGCGTGTCATCAACGACGAGAATTGTCTCTTTCCTGGCGGGTGAATTCATGATTCCGGCTGGTCCTCTCGGTAGGGGGCAGAGTCGACGGGCAGTCGAACCGTGAATGTGGTTCCCTTTCCCGGCGTGCTGGCGACCTCAATCGTACCCCCGTGCGATGTGACGATTCCATGGACCACGGGCAGTCCCAGACCGGTCCCCTGGTTCACCTCCTTCGTCGTGAAGAAGGGCACAAACAGGTGGCTCTGGACTTCCTCGGTCATTCCCACTCCCGTGTCTTCCACGGTGCAGACAACATGTCCATCTTCCAGATGAGTCTGCACGATGAGCCTGCCCCCCTCCGGCATGGCCTGAACGGCGTTCACCACCAGGTTGACAATCACCTGCGTCAACTGGCCCGGGTCGGCGGCCAGCACGGGCAACTCGGGCGGGAGCACGCAGACCAGCTCGATCTCTTCCTTCTCGAAGTGGTGCTTGAAGAGGTCGATGGCCTCCACGACGACCCGATTGAGATTCACAGGGCCCTTGAACGTGGGCGTCTGTCGAGCAAACAGCAGGAGCTTCCGGATGATCTCCCGTGCGTGCAGAGAGGCGGTCACGATCTTCTCAATGTCTTCCTTGCCCTTCTTGGGCAGTGCGGCGTCGCGCTTGAGCAATTGCGCGAAACCGAGGATGCTGCTGAGCGGCTCGTTCAGCTCATGAGCAACGCCCGCCGCCAGTTGTCCGATCGTCGCGAGGCGGTCCGCGTGCATGAGCTGTTTCTGCAGACGGGCCCTCTCCTCTTCGGCCTGCTGGTGCTCCACAACTACGGCGATCTGCGTGGCGATCGCGTCCAGCAGGCTCCGCTCGTCTTCCAGGAAGGGTTCCTCCTCCGGGCATGATCTGTCTTCCGCATAGACCACCTCCACCACACCGCGGCGTTCGCCTCCGACGACCACCTCCGACGCCTGTCGCCGGGCCGCTTCCTTGAAACCGGCCGTCTGGTACTGCTTTCCATCCAGAGTGATGCGGGCCGATGCGATTTCCGCGTACTGCCATGCCGGTGGTATCAGCTCAACAATACCCTGAAACACCTCGTCGGGCGATCCGATGGATCTCGCAGATACCCGACTGATTTGGTACAGGCAGCTCAGTTCCTTCACGCGTTCACAGAGCGCCCGAGCCGTCCCGTCACCGGCCGGCGCCGCCATCTGAGCCTTGCGCGCTTTTGGTTTGCCCATCGGAGAACACCCCGTCCACGCAATCCGCGTACGGTATCCCAGCAATGCGTTTCGTACGATCCTGTCCCTTTTCCGGATACTCCTTCCGGCTATCCGCAATCTCTTCATCGTAGTAGAAATTGTCGGGAGCGGCAAGCCTTGGCCGGATGTGGTTGCCCGCCAGGATACAGGGTTCGCGAGCACCCTCCTCGCACTGGCGCAAGCGAGGCCACCAGGATCGGACCTGTCGGCGACAATCGGGTCTGCGGAATTCGCCCCGAAACGTGACTCGCCTGGCTGCTTCGCGGCAGGCAACTCGCTTGGATGACGTACCCCCCTGCACACCGCGGATCCAAATGGAAAGGACAGGCGTAAGTGCCTGTCCTTAAAGGTGTTGCCTCAATAGGGGTGGAGGATTCGAACCTCCGACCTCCGGGTCATGGGCCCGACAACCCAGGTTTCTATAACATTCTTCAAATCAACGATTTACGCATTTGTCGTCGTCGCACAAGGACTTGACGAGATCGTCATGTCGACCATTGTGATCATGACGATCACCGATCTTGCTACATTTTGCTACAGTCGGGCACGCATGCAAGCGAAGAACGCTGGCCGCCTCACAAGGCAGGCAGGGAGTATGCTCAAGTGGCTGGTTTTGAACCCGATCCGAGTGGCTGGTTCTGCCCGATCCTTGACATGAGCTGGTTCCGCAAAACAAGGAGGCCAGCAAGGCCCCCCTGCCGCCTGATCTCTGACCCCGAATCAGACGCCTCTCTGGAATGCCTCGCTTGGGGCCCGGATGATTATTTGCACCGTACGGGATGAGTCTATGTACCTTACCACGTCACTCCCGAGAACACGACAATCAACAAGATCACGATCGCTACGAACAGACCCCACCAGAGGCACACACTGGTATACCACCGAGCCCCTAGATTTCCGAAGATGTTCAGTCTCTTCCAGTTCATCGTTAATTGATCGGTGACCTGGTCCGGGTCGGGCACGGGCGTGAACAGGCTGACACCCACGCAGACGATCACGCAAAACACCCAGTTGATCGCCGCCTGCATCTGGAAAGGCTCCAGCCATCGCGGATGTGACGGGACGAATTGCACATACGCCTTGAGCCCGATGCCGAGGAGGAACCCCAGAATGACGGCCGTCGTGGCTCCCTGCCCGTTGATGCGACGCAGCAGGATTCCCAACAGAAACACGGCCGCGAACGGCGGTGCGAAGAACGCATACAACGATTGGATGTAGAGGAACAGGCTGCCGCCCAGGCGGCCGATGAAGCCAGCGAGCACGGCCGCGATCACCATCACGATTACGGATGACATTCTGCCCACGCCAACGAGCCGCCTCTCGGACGCACCTTGGTGCAGGACTCTCTTGTAGATGTCGACGGTGATGATCGTAGATGTCGAGTTCAGAACGGCGCTGACGGTGGATTGGATGGCACCGAAAAGCGCCGCGAGGAACAGGCCCCGCAACCCGACAGGAACGATGCTCCGAAGCATGGAGACATACCCTTTGTCTGCCTCCGGCCGGATCTCGTCCCAGGGCAGTTGCATCACCTCCGGGTACCGGGCGAAGAGAATCAACCCAGGCAGAACTACGATCACGGGCAAGATGATCTTCATATAGCCGGCCAGTACGATGCCCATGCGCGCATGATACGCGTCCCTGGCGCCGAGCACCCGCTGAATCATGAACTGATTGATCACGTTGTACCAGATGCTGACTGAGAAAATCATCATGATGAGCCCGGGCCAGGGGGTCAGCTCGTGCGTCACAGGCTGAATGACCGAGAGGCGGTTGTAGTGCTCCGACTGCACGATATACGGCGCGTTCTGTCGGACGACCTCGGCCCAGACGCCCGAGTCTGCCCGATTGCGTTCGATCATGACCCGAAATCCTTCGATCAGCGAGTGTGACTCGCCGGAGAGCATGTATAGCCCCAGCACAGTCACCATGAGTCCGCCGGCGATCATGATGATCACGGTGAAGACATCCATCCAGGCAACGGACCGCAACCCACCGTAGACAGCCCATGCTCCTGACACGACCGCCAGCAGCGTGATCGCCAGCCACAGGTCCCAGCCGAACAGTCTCTCCAGAGCCAGCCCGCCGCCGTAGAGCACCGCTGCCAAGAACGCGACGACGTTGCTGATCACCGTGACGCAGGCGAAGAACTGACGGATAGTGGAATTGAATCTCCGTTCCAGGAATTCTGGCGTGCTGAAGACCCTGGCTGCTAGCAGAAACGGAATGAAAAACCAGATCAACAGGCTGAATGTCGCAACGTTGGCCCACTCGAACATGGCCGGTGCAATCCCGTAGATGAACGCCGCCCCGATCATGCCGATGAAGTGTTCGCTGCTGATGTTCGAAGCGATGAACGAGCTGCCTACCACGTACCAAGGGAGCGTCCTGCCGGCCAGAAAATAGTCTGCCGAGTCCTGCGGCTTCCTCCTGCCGAACCAGTAGCCGACCAGACACAGCACCAGGAAATACGTGCCGAACGCCAGATAGTCCAGCGCGTGAAGCTCGAATGACCCGAAATCTTTCACATGACATCCCCAATTTCGCGGCTATTGCCCACCGGCCCTCTTGACGATGCGCGTGGCGTTGTCGTGGAATACGTCTTTGACGTCCCGCGCTGTCAGTCCCGCCGCTCGCGCGGCACGCCGGAAGGCGTCGATCTCCTCATATAAGAAGAACGACAACGCCTCCGCCTGTTCACCATCAACCTCGCGCATGTGCCGGTCGTCGGAGACATCGCCATAGAGCCCCCTGGGCACGAGATTGACGTACGCCCCGTTCTCGCAGATCCTGCGCATCCGCATCCTGGTGATCGGCAGGTCGCTGCCGAAAAGAATGCGTTGTGGCCCTACCGCACGGATGAGCTGTTCGAACACGGCAGCATTCGTATTCGCCGAGATGTCAAACAGCAGCCGCTCCGTCTGGGCCAGCACCGCAAAAGCATCACCAACATCTTCCGGGCAGTAGGCCCGCCCGACGTGCGCGATGATGACCTGGGCGTTCGGATAGCAACGCTCGACCTCAAGCATATCGGTCAGATTCGCCGGATCACGAAGTCGGCCGGCACGGGGAATGTGGAGCATGACGATCCAGTGGTGCTGATCCAGAACCTCCAATTGATGATGTGGCAGAAAGTCAAAGATGCGGATCTGGTCCGCTGCTATGTGGCTCGCCGCCAAGGTCAGATACACCTTGACTCCGACGAAGCCACCTTCACGGATTTCCTGTTCCAGCCTCGCGGCCGACCATCGCGGTGAGGCGAAGACAAGGGCCGGGAAGCGATGCTCTCTTGCCGCCCGACTGACGTAAGCGTTGGCCGAGTCAAAATCGTCGTCGCAGGATTCGACGAAGGAAAACGCCACCGGCATGACCGACTTACCAGGAAACAGCAGCCGATAGGTCTCGACAAGCTCGCCGATCGGGCCCTGTTCCGCGACGCGTAGCGGCCAGGCTGCCGCCCGCCCCGTCGGTGGAATCCTGCGAAAGTCCTTGAGCCAGACGTGCGTGTGAACGTCGATGATCTGGTCAGGAAGGAAGTCCTCGAGCTTGTCGTGATAGAACCTCCGATCCACGTCTCTGATTTCCAGCAGCGGTGCCATATCGTCCTACTCACCAGCTTCCAGGAAGATCCGCAAACGACGAATGAACTCATCGACTACGGCCCGTTCCAGACACAGGGCGAACTTGCACAGGATCGTACTGTGCCCTGCGTGGTAGGCGTGCACCCGCAGCCACAGGCCACCGGCAACGCATCGCTTGTGGAAGGTTAGAGCGTCTTCAACCTTGTGGAACTTCAGTCCCGTCATGGAGCGGTTGCCATGCACAGCGGCGATGCGACCGGAGAACTCGGCCGCAAGCCCGCAAAGCCTGTGATAATAGTACTCCTGAGCCTCTACGACTTGGACAGCGTTTCGCTGCAGCAACTCAATGTTAGCCAGTGCTACGAGCGCCGCCAGAGCCGCGTTGCCGTTGGTGCTGATGGCGTCGTACTGAGCCATCACGTCGAGTTCTCGGCGATAGATAATGCCCGAGAGCGGATGTAGCCCGGCGCTCATCCCTTTGCCCACAATGACGATATCCGGCGTGATTCCATACTGCCTGTACATGAACACCTCCGGTGTCCAGAACCCCGTCTGGATCTCATCGACCGTCATCAGCGCCCCAACCCGCCGGGTCAGCTTCCGCGCAAGCTGAAGGTACTCGGTCTCCACCAGGATGGCCTCCCGGTTCATCATGATTGGCTCGGCCCAGAAACCCGTGATCTGCTCGCCGTAGCGGGCGAAGACTTGCTCCAACTGGCGGCCATCGTTCGGCTGCACGGCCACGACCTTCATATTGCGGATAAACGGCTTCCACATCCCGCGGAGGTTCTGCGAGAAGAAACCCGTCCCGTGATAGTTGCCATCCAGTACGACAAAGATGGCTGGCCCGGATTTCCTCGTCCGCTCATGGTGCATCAGCATGATCTTGAGCGCCGCCTCGCAAGCCACCGAGCCGGTCGCGATCCCAAGCAACGCCGTGTTCAGCCGCGTCCTGGATTTCATGACCTTGGAGAAATCCCCTCGCCCAAGCTCCGGGCAGTCGGGGTTCGCCGCCTCGATGAGCCTCTGAGCCAGCCGCTTGACAGGCCACTGGGGGATGTTCGAGTGATTGTCCGGCACGATGCCTGCCGCCAGACCGTCGTGGACTATCCGCGTCAGGACCGGATGGTCGTATCCCCAGCTCATCTGGTAATGCCCGGCCGTGCAGTCAAGGAACAGCTTGCCCTGTTCAGTGATGTAGAACAGTCCCCGGCCGGCCAGGAGATCGTCCGTCTGGGCGACCCTGCCGCCGCCGAAAGACTTCTGCATGACGGCCTTATCGACCGGCTTGCCAACCGCCAGATCCTCGATCGTCTCGCCAATCAGGCCGAGCAACTGGCCTGTGTCGCGGTTGTCAAGAAACCGCTTCGCCTCGGACATGGCCCTGCACACATCGGCTCCCAGCGGGCCGGCCAGGTCGGTAAGTGGTATACCTGTGAACGTCTTGTCCGTCATCACCATTGAGTCACTCCTACGACGACCTCAGTCTGAATTCGCTTTCTCTCGAACTGCGTGACCATGTCCTTGACAATCCCTGAAGCACGGATGAGCGCATCGTCGTAGTCCACAGGCCCAAAGACCCTACGCACCCCATTGGCAACCAGCATGCGGCTGTCGGCGACGATGGCCACATCGGCCGCATGGGCTGACGTCTTCCCATCGAGGCTGACCCGTTGCGGGTCCTCCGCGTACGTGTCTGCGTCCATGTCGATGGCGTCGGTCATTGATGCAGGCTCCTACAGCCGGTGGTATGACCATCCAGCCAATCTGCACACCTTCTCAAGTACATCTGTCGGCATTCCTCGAATCAGGGCCAAGTGATGGCTACCGCCCACGTACGCGTATTCGGTCAGCAGACGGGCTACATCGCCGGCGTCCGGCTTGAACACACAACGCGGGCCGTCAATGTTCGGGAGATGGTCCTCGACAATCTCGCCCCCAACGCATACCAGTTGCCCCATCTCGTCGGCTGTGGCGTTCAGATTCACAAGCGTGGCCGGGCCCGGCTCGAACTCGAAATCCACAATCGCGAACTCGGCGGTGCCCCGGTCTGTGAACCGACTGGCAAGAAGCCGCGGCCTTTCTCTGGCGATCGCAAGATTGCCTTCGCCCCAATGCTTCAACAGCAGGCGATTGTCGGCGTAGCCAACCGAGAAGACCTCGCTGAAGCTCGCCACGGTGAAACCTTGTTGCATCCCCCGCACGAGCACGGCCGTCACCCAGTCTCCCTCGCCTGCGTATCCGAGTCCCTCCTGCATGAGCATCGACGCCGCAACGTGCAGACCGTCGGCCACCCGCTCGTCGTTACACAGTTGAAGGAAGTTCAGGCCGCATGCATGACTGCCCACGCAGGACAGGATAGCTCGCAGAGCTGCCTCTCCTCTGGCGGTTTTCTGCAGCAGGCAATCATCCACGCTCGACCCTATCTCGAATGTGCGTCGATACCGCTCCACATACTCCGCGGCGTCAGAAGGCGTCGTCTTCGCCAGCTGCCCTGCGAAGTCGGAGACCGAAACCCCCGTCGGGGCAATTCCCATTCGTCGGAGGAATTCATCCTCGCCCACCTGCAGATCGAGCATGTGCTCGAAATGACCACCCACCTGTACAGGTTTGGCATCCTGCATGGATCGGATGATCCGTCCGGCCCGGGCCCAGAGCTGCAGATGACGGATGAATTGTGCCTGCTCGTGATGGCCGTGAATCACGCCGAAGTCCTTGGTCGTCTTTCCAAGTACGTTGGCCAGATCCTGAACACCGTGAACCCCGTGGTTGAGTTTGATCGCCTCGGCATCGTATCTCTGCGGATCGAGTCGCAGCATGCTCTGCATGGGCCACAAGAGTACGGGCAGGCGCGATGCCGCCAGGGCCGGCGAAAGCACGCCGCTGGGACAGTAGGGTGCCAGAGCCACCACGAGCAAATCGACCCCTTTGGCCGTGAAGTCATCGCAGGCCGCCGCCACCTGCTCCGGCAGGCTGACAGGCAAACTGCACTGGACATTCAGTCCCACCTGCCTGAGTCTCCCGGCCACCTGTTCGCCCAGACTCTCCAGGGCCGCGTCAATGTCGGGCCAGAGCCGATGGTACAAGTCGGCTACAGGCAGCAGAAGACCGATCTGCAGATGGTCTGTCTGACATATCGTATCCATATCACCTTCCCGATCTCAATGGCATTGCCAATCCAGTGACGGCCTTTGATGCCTGCAATACCACTCCCGGTATTCCTGCGACCGCTGTGGCGTGTAGGTCCTGATGGTCGCCGTGTTGGGAAACCGCTGCGATCTATCGGGCCCGAGCAACGCTGTCCGGGCATGTAGCGCCGCACCGTACGCCGTGAAGGACGCACAGTCAACTGCTTCCAGCGTCAGGCCGCAGATACTGGAAATCGTCTGCGGCCAGAACCGGCTTGCCATGGCCCCGCCGGTCGCTACGATTCTCTCGAGACTATGCTTCAGGCCACACACCTCCAGGGCATGAGCAACCGTGGAACCGGCCCACTCCATGTAGCGCCTTACGGACGTTGCAGCATCTCCCGAAGGTTCCACCTCGCCGGCATCGAGATTGACCCGTACAGGCCCCTCCGGCACGCTCATCCCGGCGAAAGCGGCCTCGAGCTCGGTCAAGGAGGCCTGAGTCAGACCAGAATGTCTCAGCAGCTTGTCGAGCCCCGCCCCAACCTGCCAGAGGGTGACTATCAGGCCATAACAGTCCGGCCGGACATCGCGCCCCGGGTGTATCAGAAATCGCGCGTCGTCAAAGACGGGCCCACTCGTTCGGCCGTCGAGAACCCAGGCTGTGCCTGTACCCAGCATCACGCACGTGTCCCTTTCGAGACCCGCCGCTTCCATCGCCGCATACTGATCATGCGAGCCCGTGACCAGAGTCAGATTACCCCACGGGCTCTCAATATCTTCCGCCAGAACGCTCAGTCCCGGCACAATGCTCGGCAGCCAACTCTCATCCATCTCGATCCAGTCGAGGATCGCTGGACTCCATCGCCGCCCCTGGAAATCCACGAGACCCGTGATCTGCGCGCTGGTGACATCCGTCAGGAGTTCCCCCAAGAACTGTGCGTAGACAAGATCGGGCACCGTGGCCATATGGCAGGCACCTTCCGGTACCTGCTTACGCTCAACCATTTGCCTGAGCTTGGCGGCAGCCAACCAGCCGTGCGGCGGCCAGCCGGTCACGTGGTAATATTCGTCTGGCCGAATGCATCTGCCAGATCCTGGACAATTGTGTCCTCAGCCAGTTCCGTCCAGCAGCACACGTTGCCGACCGGTTGATGCTGTGCGTCGAGCAGGACGAAACTCCCTCCCTGCCCCGTGACGCTACACGCGACTGACCGGTCGGCGAATTGGCCCCGTTCTGCAAAGAGCTGCATGATTCGGCAAAAGTGCTCGTACCAGTAGGTCCGTGCTGAAGCCATTGGTGTCGGCAGGGTCGCCTCGTCGACGACTCGTCCCCTCTCATCGAGCACGATGCCTTTGGTGCTGGTCGTTCCTATGTCGATCCCGCAGAAGACCATGGAATCGGTCACCCCTGATAACACAACAAATGCACACAGGTGAACACACCCTAACACTCGGTGAGGTGGCGTGCAACAGGACTCTTGCAGGAATATGGCGCGAGATGCGGCTGTCACCTCATCGCGAACACACATGGCTACTGGATCTGCGTAGTCTCTTCGCGAAGATCCCAGCCTCCGAAGCCCTTGATTCTACCACAGCCATTTTTGGAGGACACCTCTATCCCGTTCAGCCCGGACGCCATCCTGGGCTGGCATCACAGACTCTGCGCGCAGAAGTATGATGACAGAAAGAACTGCAAGAATCCATAGCGGTTTCATCGCCGAAAAGTGTATGGAACGGAGGCAAATGTCGTGCGTCGGAACGTCATTCTATGGCCGCCGGTCGGCCGAAACCTATATCGTCGATATAGACCGTGCCGGTTCCGCCGGCGGTCGGGCTGGTCCTGTTGCCGACGCCGATGACCATCTTGTCGACGCGGGCGAGATTCACGCCGGACAGATCACTGAATGGGATCGCCCATTCCTGCCACGAGGGACGCACGGTGATGGCCGCATCGGCGTTCACGACCGTCGCGCTCTTGCCGGCGCTGTCCTCGATCGTCACATACATCGCCTCTGCCGAGTTGCCCGCCGGCTGCGCGATACCGATCTCGGCTGTCTGCCAGGCGCCCGTCACGTTGCCGGTCGTCGAAACGTTCGAGAATTCGGCGCCCGTCACAATCGCGGTGTCGTGGCTGCACACCGCCAGACCGATATAGACATTGGCGGCCATCGCGATGTCCAGCGCCGGGCTGACCACGATGTCGGTCCAAGTCTCACCGTCTTGCGACTGCTGGGCCGTGAAAACGTTGCCCGTCCGCGTCAGCTTCACCCAGTGCGGCAGCGCGATGTCGGCGACGTCCGTGTTGGCGCTGGCCGCGTCGGCGGTGGGACGACGCTGGAATGAAAGGCCATGCGACG
>ENA-UPTA01004797-UPTA01004797.1-activated-sludge-metagenome-genome-assembly--contig:-NODE-4797-length-12684-cov-5.805606_pt1 | contig 12684 bp, 9 predicted proteins | sample MGYA00238184_ERZ773361 | MGnify/ENA primary metagenome ERZ773361 (study PRJEB29100, sample SAMN05720205) | activated sludge metagenome | isolation source: anaerobic digester from wastewater...
GTCCGGCGCTGGATTTCTTTTTTCCCGACTGAATGTTCTCTGTTTTATCGCATCGCGAAATGAACAGCGGACTTGTAGTTTCAAAGTCATCTGGTACATTTACTCCGCTATGGGTAAAACATTATACGAAAAAATATGGGACCGGCATGTCGTCAAAGACCTGCCCGGCGGTTTTTCTCTGCTCTATATTGACCGGCAGCTGGTGCACGAGGTGACCAGTCCGCAGGCCTTTGAAGGCCTGCGCATGACTCAGCGCAAGGTTCGCCATCCGGAAATGACCTTTGCGACGATGGATCACAACGTGCCGACGACGCCCGGCCGCGAAATCACCGACGAGGTGTCCCGCGCGCAGATCGAGGCGCTCTCCAAAAATGCCCGCGATTTTGGCATCCGCCTGTTTGACCTGGATGACCCGAATATCGGGGTTGTACATATCATCGGTCCCGAGCTGGGAATTACCCTGCCGGGCATGACTATTGTCTGCGGCGATTCGCACACCGCGACGCACGGTGCGTTCGGGGCGCTGGCGTTCGGCATCGGCACGTCTGAGGTCGAGCATGTGCTGGCCACTCAGACCCTTCGCCAGAAGCCCTCCAAGACCTTCAAGGTGGAGTTCAGCGGGAAGCTCCAGCCGGGCGTCACCTCCAAGGACATGATTTTGAAGCTGATCGGCATCATCGGAACCGCCGGCGGCACCGGGTATGTGATCGAATACATGGGCGAGGCCGTGCAGAGGCTTTCGATGGAGGCGCGGATGACCATCTGCAATATGAGCATCGAGGCGGGCGCGCGCGCGGGCATGATTGCGCCCGACGAAACGACCTTCGAGTATATCCGCAGCGGCTACCGGCCCTATGCCCCGCGCGGCGAGCAGCTCGAGAAAGCCATTGGGTACTGGCAAACGCTTCCTTCGGATCCGGATGCCAAGTTCGACCGCGCGCTGGGCATTGATGTGAACAAGCTGGTGCCGCAGGTCACCTGGGGCACCAGCCCCGGAATGGTCACGGATGTTACGGCGAAAGTCCCCGGCTTGAACGATGTGTCCGGTTATTCCGCGACCGATGTTGAAAAGGCCCTTGAATACATGGGCCTGAAACCCGGCACGCCCATGACCGATATCAAAGTGGACACCGTGTTCATCGGCAGCTGCACCAACGGCCGCATTGAAGATCTGCGCCAGGCGGCTTCCATCATGAAGGGCCGCAAAGTGGCTTCGGGCCTGCGGGTTCTGGTCGTGCCGGGTTCCGGCGCGGTCTACCGTCAGGCGGAGGCCGAAGGGCTGGGGCAGATATTCCGCGATGCGGGCGCAGACTGGCGCCTCTCCGGCTGCAGCATGTGCCTTGCAATGAATCCGGACAAGCTGGCTCCGGGCGAGCGCTGTGCCGCGACCTCCAACCGCAACTTCGAGGGCCGGCAGGGCAAGGGCGGCCGCACACACCTGGTCAGCCCGCTGATGGCCGCCGCCGCGGCGGTGGAAGGCCATTTTGTGGATGTCCGGGAATGGGTGAAAGGTTAATCATGGAAGCGTTCTCAAAGCATAAAGGGCTGGTGGCGGTGCTGGACCGCGCCAACGTGGACACGGATCAGATCATCCCGAAGCAGTTCCTGAAATCCATCCGCAGGACGGGCTTCGGCGAGGCTTTGTTTTACGACTGGCGCTATCTGGATGACGGCAGCGACAATCCCGATTTCGAGCTGAACCACCCGCGCTACAAGGGCGCGTCGGTGCTGGTGGTGCGCAACAATTTCGGGTGCGGTTCAAGCCGCGAGCATGCGGTCTGGGCCGTGGCCCAGTACGGGCTGAAAGTGCTCATCGCGCCCTGGCGCGAGGCTTCCGGCCAGCGCATTTCCGGCTTTGCCGACATCTTTCGCAACAACTGCACCAAAAACGGCGTGCTGACGGTGGAGCTTTCGGAGGATGAAGTCTCGAAGATCATGGATCTGGTCAGGGCCAGCGAAGGGCTGCAGATGACCGCCGACCTGCCCGCGCAGAAACTGATCTTTCACCTGCCGAAGGAGCTGGTTTTCAGCTTTGATATAGATGCCGGCCTGAAGGAGTACCTCCTGAAGGGTCTGGACGATATCGGAAGCACCCTCGGCTATGAGGCGGATATCTCCGCCTTCGAGAAAAAGCACGATCCGCAGATGGCGAAATGATTCGTTGAATCAGTAATCGGCCTGGTGGGACGCCTCGACGATCCGACGCGGGGCAGGGGCGCGTGCATCCTGCCAGCTTCCCCTGAAGTCCTTTTTGCTTCAGCAACGACTTTGTGATGGTTGCAGTAATATATCATTAACCGATATATCGGATACCGCAATATGACCAGTGGACGTCGCTTGAACGGGCGCCGGGCGCTGCTCTTTGAGGGCTTCTGCAACGCACTGAACTTGCCCTGATCTATGCGGCTCCAGGAATGTCGGCCTCCAGCTCGGTCACATGGGAAAGCGGGCAGGATGCCCGCGCTCCTTAAGTCATCCCGCTTCGGCAAAGTTAAACCGCGCTCGACTTTGGAATCTTCTGCTCAATGTGCTCGCCATAATCACCGCAATATATCGTTTACCGATATATCGGAAACCGAAATATAACTGTCGGGTGGCGCTGCGACGGGCGTCCGGGTGCTGCCCTTTGAGGTCTTCTGCAGCGAACTGAACGTGACCTGATCTATGCGGCTCCGGGAACGTCGGCCTCCAGCTCGGCCACATGGGAAGGCGGGCAGAATGCCCGTGCCCCTGAAACAGCTCGCATTTGGCTTGTGGGGTGGCTGTGTTTAACAGTTGCTGTCCGGGGCCCATACACTGAAATCACTTGCCGCGATATCGCAATATATCAGTAACCGATATATCGGATACCGATATAATATACGTCGGAGACTATTATTGAGATATGCCTGGAGCAATCGCGAATGGAGGCGCGCAATGCGAGTTGGCATTACCGGCCGGGCATCCAGTGATTTCGCCCGCGGTCGGATTGGTCTTGCCAATATATCGGTATCCGATATATTGGGCGCGTGAAAATGAGCATGGATGGGCAGATGGTGAAGGGGTACACGGACCTGATTGTGCTGGCACTGCTCCGGCGGCTGGGCCCTGTGCATGGATATGCGCTCCGGGCCGAGATGCGGGATTTGTCCCATCAGATATTCCACATGTCTTTCGGAAGCCTTTATCCCCTGCTGCACGATCTTGAAAAAAGGCGTTTGCTGACCAGCCGCATTCATCCGGCAGGAGAGGTGAGGACGCAGCGCCGGTTCAGCATCACGAAGGCGGGCGAGGATTATCTCCAGCACCAGATACAGAAATGGGAGATGTTCTCGCAGGCGCTGGAATCCGTGATCCGCAAGCGGGGGAACAGGAAGCAGCTGGCGCAGGCACAGATTCGCAAGCTGTTGTGATCCGGTCATAATCCGCAAGTTGCACCCGCCGCATTCGCAATATCATTCTCCGTAAATATATCGGAAACCGATATAACGGATACCGATATATTGAAGACTGGTGGAGGCGGCAGGGGCGGAAGTGCTGTGATGGCGAAATGATCAATGCGTTTACATCCGCCGGTGCGTCAGCACGGGAAGGCGCTTTCGGGCGTCCTTTGCGGCCTGCGGGTCAAGTTCGAACGTTATGACGCAGGGTTCCGTTCCTGCCTCGGCCGCGATTCTGCCCCATGGATTAATAATCATGCTGTGGCCATAACTTTCGACCCCCGTGTCGGGATTTATCCCGCACTGATTCGGGGCAATGATCCAGCACTGGTTTTCGATGGCGCGCGCGCGCAGCAGGATTTCCCAGTGGTCCTTTCCGGTGGCCGCTGTGAAGTTTGAGGGGACAAACACAATATCCGCTTTCAAGTCCGCATAGGCCCGGAAAAGCTCCGGGAAGCGCAGGTCATAGCAGATGGAGAAGCCGCAGATCCAATCATCCAGTTCACACGTCGCCGGCTCGTCCCCGGGCGTGTACAGTTCAGATTCATCAATGCGTGTGCCATCTTCCAAATCAGCGGAGAAAAGATGAATTTTTCTGTAAACCGCCGCGATTTCCCCTTTTCGGTCCAGCAGCACGGAAGTGTTGAACACCTTATCAGCCTGCCGCTCGATCACGCTTCCCAGCAGGACATGGCATCTGTGTTCGCTGCACCAGTTCCGGGCGTGCGCGACGGCCGGATGACTGTTGAGTGTTGTGGCCGCCTTGCGGCAGTGACCGTCATTACCCCGCAGTGAGAAAACTTCCGGGAGAGCGATAAGGTCGGATGACGCCATGCCCGCAATCATTTCCCCGACGGCCTGCAGATTCCGGGACTGATTGAGTCCTGAACTGGTCTGAATTACCGATATCCTGATTTTTCCCATCAGGGAGAAATGATAGGGGAATTGATCCGGCCGCGAAAGCTCAAACCGCGGTTCAGGACCCGATTCCCGCTTCTTCGGCCAGCGGGAGCAGCACCCGGAAACGCGCTCCTCGTCCCGCCTCGCTGTCCACCACCACGGCGCCCTTGTGGCTGTGCACGATCCCCAGCACCACGGCCAGTCCCAGCCCGCGTCCCTTGGGCTTGCTGCTGAAGAAAGGATCGAAGATTCGCGGCATTTGATCCGCTGGAATGCCCGGCCCCTGATCCACGACCTCGATGCAGGCGGCGTTGCCCGCCGGCGCGGTCCCGTGCACGATGCAGTTCAGGAGATCCTCCCGGCGGAGCCGCACGCAGGACGTGCGCACCTGAATGGTTCCGCCGCGTCCCTCCATGGCGTCCGAAGCGTTGATTACGAGATTCATGATCACCTGCCTGAGCTGGGTTGGATCCGCACGGACTACAGTTGGCGTTTCAGCGGCCTCGTATTGTGTGGTCACTCCCCGGGCCACAGTGGAATTCAGCAGATGAGCCATGTCCTTCACCAGTCCTCCGGCATCCACTTTTTCCAGTGCGAACCTCCCGCGTCCGGCATACACCAGCATCTGACGGGTGAGTTCAGAGGCCCGGCTGACCAGTGATTCGATTTCCTTCAGGCGGGACTGGGCCTCCGCGTCCCGAATGTGACCATTCATTAGTTTCGTGAGCCCGCTGATTCCGGTGAGCAGATTGTTGAAGTCGTGGGCGACTCCGGCGGCCATGACCCCGAGACTTTCCATTTTCTGAAGCTGATAGATCTGATTCTGGAGCTTCTGCTTTTCCGTTTTGAGTATTTCAAGGCGTTCGTGCAGCTGAAGAAGAATCATGTTCAGGCATTTCTCCACCATTTGAATATCGTCTTCTTCTTTCACAAGGCTGATTTGATCAGGCAATTCGCCTCGAATCATCTGCTCGAGATATTCGCGCAGCCGTATGATGTTGATCGGATATTTCCGAAGGATTATAAATCCCGTCAGTCCCACCAGTGTTGCGGTGGTCAGAACAGCCAGCGTCTGCACGCTGTAGAGTGTGGCCTCGTTGCGGAAGAAGGTGTACAGATAGCCCACCATCAGGAGCGGCAGGATGGAAATAAGGGAAACGCCAATGGCAAACTGCGCCCGAGCTCCCTTTGAGATCACGGAAAGACGATAAAGCGGCACGTCATTCATAAAGCCCCCCTTCGAAGACAATCTCATGATTTTTTGTATATCAGTTTAACTCCCGGGGATCAAGACATTTAGATCGCTTCCTTCGTGCTTTGCGGCCCATCAGGAGACTCCCTTCGGTCAGTCTTGCGTCTTTACACGGCATGAGTGACCCGCTACGCTCTTCATTGATATCGAGACAGTTGCAGATACCGCCTGCGAAGAAGAAGACGGGAAGAAGGCGAATCCCTCAATGCTGGCGGGCCGGAAATCTGGAACTATGGATTGTTATGCATCAGAGTCATCATCTGTCTGCAGAGAACGGCGCGGCGCATCTCCCGGCGCGGCGGCTGTGGTCTTATGCGCTCCTTGTGTTTCTTGCGGCGCTGGCATATCGAACCGTTTTTCTGTTTGAAGCGGCTTCGAAACCGGATTTTGAACTGGTCTATATGGACATGGAATACAATCTGGAATGGGCCCGCTGCATGAGCACCGGCAGCTGGCCCGAACCCTATGCCCGCCTGCAGAATGAACCGTACTTCCGGGCTCCGCTCTACTCCATGTTCCTCGCGGCGCTGCTGAAAATATCTTCCGGAAACCTCTGGTTTATTCGAGTCGTGCAGATTCTCCTTGGATCGTTTTCCTGCATGCTGGCGTATCTGCTGGCCTGCCGCTTATACGGGCTGCGGACCGGGCTGATCACCGGTTTCCTGTGCGCAGGATACTGGGTCATGGCCTATTTCGACACGGAATTCCTGCTTCCGGTTCTGCTGGTGTTCCTCGCTCTGGCCGCATTCTGCCTCCTTTCCCTGGCGATGGACCGGCGGAGCCTTTTTCTGGCCTGCCTGTCCGGGCTGATGTTCGGGCTCTTTTCAGTCACCCGGCCCAATATGCTGGCTTTTTTCCCCGTGCCGGTTTTGTGGATATTCCTCGCTGCGCGATCCTGGCCCCGCCGCCGGCAGGCATGCTTTGCGCTGATTCTTGCGGCCGGCTTTGCGCTGCCCCCGCTGGCGGCCACCGTGCGAAACCGCGTCACGGGAGGCGACTGGGTGGTTGTGGCCTCTCAAGGCGGGGTCAATTTCTACATCGGGAACAACCCTCGTTCTAACGGCATGCAGGCTGTGGTTCCCGGCACCCGCGCCACATGGTGGGGAGGCTATGAAGACACCGTCGCAACAGCCGAAGCCGCCATGGGGCGACCGCTGCGCCCGTCTGAAGTCTCCGACTACTGGTATCGCCGCGCTCTTGAATACATCCGCAGCAGTCCCGGTCACTGGCTGAAACTGACCGCCCGCAAATGCGCGGCCCTGATAGGATCCGTGGAAATTCCAAACAATGAGCCCTATGAGGCGCGCCGGGGGGAATTTATCTCGCAGTCGGCCGTGCCGTTGAATTTCGGGGTTCTGCTGGCACTCTTCGTTGTGTCTTTCCCGCGGCTTCTGAAGGGAGAGGGGGGCTCATCGGAAAGCCGCCGCTCAATGATTGCGCTGATCCTGATGTTTATGGCCGTCTATTCCGCAACCATTGTGGCCTTTTTCGTAACCGGAAGATATCGTGTCCCGCTTGTGCCCTTCGTCGCCATGGGCGCGGCCGCCGCGCTGGTGCAATGGATTGATTTTCTGCGCGCCCGGCGCTGGGGGAAAGCGCTGTGCATGGCCGCGGTCGCAATACTCCTGTTTCCCATGCTTCAGCTTGATCTGCTCCATGTGCGCCGCGGAACCATGGGGTTTGTCCGGCTGACTGCGGCTCAGGACAGCCTTGAAGCAGGCCGGACCGATGAGGCCATTGCTGCGCTTGAGAAACTCAGGGAGGAGAATATTCTGGCTGTGCCGGAGGTGGATGTCAGTCTTGCCCGTGCCTATCTTCAGCGGGGCCGGCCTGAGGACCGCGCGGCCGTCCTGGCTCTTTCGCAGAACAGCCTTGAGCGCCATCCAGACAATGCTGAACTGTTGTGGTATGCCGCAGTCGGCCATGTCGAAGGGCGAAACTGGGCCGGGGCGGAAGAAATGATCCGGCGCTATCTGGCGCAGGAACCGAATGATGTTCGCGCCCTTCATCTGGCCTGTCTGTCCGCCCTTCAGCAGGACCGCCGTGCGGATGCCGAAGCCCTGTACCGCCGCGCCGCGGGGCTGGAATCAAATCATCCCGCTGTGCGCGACATGAAAAAAATGCTGGAAAGGGCTCGGGAGCCGTCGCCATGAAGAAAAACGAAACCGCAATGACCGTTCTGATCAGCGGAGGATCCGTTCTGCAGCATCTGCCGGGCGGAAAGGTGAATGTGCTGGAGAATCACGATGTGCTGGTTCAAGGCGACAGCATTTCCGCCGTGGAACCGGCCGGGACAATGGACCGGAATATTGCAAAGAAGATCATTGATGCCCGCGGCAGGCTGGTGATGCCGGGGCTGATCAACTGTCATTCGCATGTGCCGATGGTGATTTTCCGGGGGCTCGCCGAGGATGTGTCGCTCGACAAGTGGTTCAACGAATACATGTGGCCGCTGGAGAGCAACCTGCAGGAGGAGGATGTCTACTGGGGCATGCTTCTCGGCCTCGCCGAGATGATCGAGGCCGGCGTGACCACCGTGGCCGACCACTATTTCTTCATGGATCAGGCCGCCGAGGCCGTGAAATCCGCCGGCACCCGCGCTGCGCTGGGCTGGGCCATGTTTGGCAGCCAGGGTCCGGCCATCATTGACCGCACCTCGGAGTTCATCACAAAATGGAACGGAGCGGCTGAAGGAAGAATCACAGCATGGATGGCCCCGCATGCGCCGTACACCTGCGACGATGTTTTTCTCCGGGCGGCCGCCGCCCGCGCAAAAGAGCTGAAGGTCGGCATTCATATTCACGCGGCGGAAACGAAAGGCCAGACCGAAGCCTCTGTGAAAGCGCGGGGGATCACTCCAATACGCGTTTTGGAGGAAACCGGCATATTGGATTCGCGGGCGCTCATTGCTCATGCGGTCGGAGCCACTGAGCAGGATATTGAAATACTGCGAATGCACAGCTCGGCTGTGGCGCACTGTCCCAAAACCTATCTCAAGCTCGCGATGGGCACGGCCCCCGTTGTTGATTTTCTGAAGGCGGACGTAACGGTCGGGCTGGGCACCGACGGCGCGGTCAGCAACAACACGCTGGATGTCTGGGAAAGCATGCGCCTGATGGCCATGACGCAGAAGCAGGCGCATGAGCCGGAAGCGATGCCCATGGATCAGGTCCTGTCGGTCGCCGGCCCCGGCAGCGCTGAAGCCGTCGGCCTGAAAAATGGAATCGGCCGAATCGAACCCGGAATGCTGGCCGACCTGATCGTTGTTGATCTGGACGGCACGCATCTGCAGCCGATGCACAGCGTCAAGGCTTCGCTCATTTATTCTGTCCGCGCGTCCGATGTGCGCACCGTTGTTGTGAACGGCAACCTGCTGATGGAGGACCGCAGGCTTCTGACGATTGACAAACAGGAGGTTGTGAAACAGGTTCGGCAGTCCATGAAGCGCCTCAGCCAGCGTGTGCCCGCCAGCCGTATTCAGGTCTATAAACCATGATTTTGAAGAGACATCTGATTCTCCTGCTGATTCCCGTCACCTGCTTTGCGGCGGATGAGCCTGTGATCAGTCTGACTCCATTGACGGTGTATCCCGAAGGCGGCGCGGCCATGTCCGGCAATGCGCTGGATGGCTTTGTTCCGGTGCCGCCCGTCGTTTGCCTGAATTCCCAGGGCGGCTTCGGCCGGCAGACGGATATCTCGATTCAGGGCAGTTCCTTCAGCGGCGCCGGGCTGACCGTCGCGGGCATTGCGCTCCGCAATCCCCAGACCGAACATTTCCATGCGGAGCTTCCGTTCCCCGATTTTATTTTTCTTGAGCCTGCTGCAGCAACCGGTCTTGAACAGGCGTTGAACGGGCAGGGCTTCCTCGCCGGATCGGTGGCTCTGTCCCTGCGGGAGATTATTCCCGCAGCCCGACTGCATCTCGGCGCCGGCGACCTGAATATCAACCGCCAGGCCATTGGCATTCAGGATGCGCTTTCGGCCGGCGTCGGCTGGGGGTTGTTTGCCGAACGCATGGAGGCCGGCGGCCGGGATTATGATGACAATGACCTGTCATCCGAGGGCGGCGGCGGGCAGATTCAGCTCCGTTCAGAAATGTGGCAGGTTGATCTGCTGGCGGCCCACCGCCGGAAGGAGTTTGGCGCGCGCGGTTTTTATGGTGTCAGCCCGGCGCTGTTCGCCGAGGAGAAAACGAAGGACACACTGGTCCTGGCCACCGCGCGTCGCGCCGAGGATGAAAGCTGGATTCGCGCATCGGCTTCATGGCAGTCCTTTGAGGACGATTACCGGCTGTTCTGGACGCTTCCCGGCATTTATGAAAACCGCCATCGTTCTGATCTGGCCGCCGCACTGCTTGACGGCCGCGCCGACGGGCAGGGGAGTCTGGCCCTCAACTGGCGTGCTTCCGCCGAGAACGAGGAGCTCACGAGTGAAAGTCTCGGTGATCACAGTCGGTCGCGCGGAGCGCTGCATTTGATCCCCGAATGGGAAATCTCAGCGCTCAGGATTCATGCGGGTGTCCGGGCGGAGGCCTTCTCCGGCGAAGGCCCGGCATGGCTGCCCCAGGCCGGCATTTCGATCGAGCCCGTCGAAAACATGACGGCCTATCTCGCGTACACCGAAACGGTCCGTCAGCCCTCCTTCACGGAATTGAATTACGAATCTCCCGGAAGTCTCGGCAATGAGGGCCTTGACCGCCAGCAGGCCGGCTCGTGGGAGGGCGGGGTGGTGCGCCAGTGGCCTGAAGGCGGCTATGTCCGCGCCGTGCTGTTTGAGCGTTCCTCCAGCCATACGGTGGATTGGGTAAAGCCCGATTCGCCCACCAATCGCTGGACCGCAACGGACCTCGGTCGAGTCAAAACCCGCGGACTGGAGACGGAAATGAGCTGTCCGCTCACCGGAAGCCTGACGCTGCATGGATTCTACAGCCTGCTCGACACGGAATCGGACTTCGAGGCATACTCCGGCCGCTATGTGCTGGACTATCCCGAGCACCGCCTGCGCGGCGGGCTTGCGTGGGATGTTCTGAAAACCGTGCAAATGAATTTCGTCCAGGAATACCGCAGGCAAACGGAGAACCCGGAGCGGACGACCGGCCGGGATGGATACGCCTCCGAAATCAATGTAACCTGGAGCCCCGGCCGGCTGGAGGGATTGAGTTTGTCTCTCGCAGCGGACAATGTCTGGGACGATGATTTTCAGACACTGGCCGGACAGAAAGCCGCCGGACGGCAGGTATATTTCGCAATGGAAATGATATGGTAACTGACAAAAAAAAAGAAAAAACTGATTCGGGCGTTCCGGAACGCTCAGACGCAAGGCGGGAAGACACCTGGGATCTGGAGCGGATTTATGCGGAGGAATCCGCCTGGCAGCGCGATTTCGATTCGCTGGCATCGCTGGCTGAACCGCTGATGGCCATGAGGGGAAAACTCGGTTCGGCCGCTGCGCTGGCAGAGATGTTCCATGCTTCCGAAACGCTTGACCGCCTGAGCGACAAGCTCTACGTGTATTCGCACCTGAAGGCCGATGAAGACACGGCCAACACATCGAATCAGGCGCGCCAGTCGCGCATCATGCAGAGGCTCACGCAAATCTCCGGTGATCTCGCATGGATCACACCGGAAATCCTGTCGCACACGGAAGATGAACTGCGCGCGTGGATGGAGGACACAGTTCTGCAGCCATGGCGCTATGTCATGGAAAAGCTGGTCCGCGCGAAGCCGCACGTGCTCTCGCCGCCGGAAGAGACGCTTCTTTCCCGCGCCGGAGAAATATTCTCCGCTCCGCGCCAGACCTACAAAATGCTGACCGATGCCGACATGCGCTTCCCCGAAGTGGAGAACAGCAGGGGCGAGAAGCGCGAACTCACGGACGGCCGCTATTCCACCTTCCTGATCAGCCGCGACCGCAGCGAGCGGCAGAATGCCTTCCGGGCGATGTACAATACCTACAGTTCCTGCAAAAACACGCTGGCCTCGACACTGGCGGCGAACGTGAAGCTTCACAACTACATGGCGCAGATTCGTCATCATGAATCGGCGCTGCACGCGGCTCTGCATCCGGATCAGATTCCCGTTGTGCTTTATGAATCTCTTCTGAAGGGTGTGCATGACGCGCTGCCGCGGTTTTATGACTATGTTGAACTCCGGCGCGAGGCGCTGAATCTGCCGGACCTCAACATGTACGACTTCTATGTGCCGCTGGTGCCGGAATACGACATCAAGGTTCCGTTCGATCAGGCCTGCGAATGGGTTTTGGAATCCTGCCGCCCGCTGGGAGATGAATACTGCGGCATCCTGAAAACGGCCTTCGCCGACCGCTGGATTGACGTCTATGAAAACCGCGGCAAGCGATCGGGTGCCTATTCCAGCGGATGCTACGACACGCTTCCGTACGTGCTGATGAACTATCAGGGCACGCTCAATCACGTCTTCACGCTGGCGCACGAACTGGGGCACTCGATGCACAGCTGGCTGGCCAATCACGCTCAGCCGCACCAGTACGCGTCCTATCCGATCTTCATCGCGGAAATCGCGTCCACGCTGAACGAGGAACTCCTGCTCAAGCGCCTGCTGGAGACCACCAGCGATCCGGCCTTCCGGGCCTATCTGCTGAATCACCTGTGCGACGCGTTCAAGGGCACTGTCTATCGCCAGACAATGTTTGCGGAATTTGAAAAAATGATTCACGAACTCGATGCGGCGGGCGAACCGCTGACTTTTGATGTGCTGAACAGCCGCTATTTTGAACTGAACGCGAAATATTACGGCCCCGGCATCAAGGCCGATCCTCTGATCGCGCACGAGTGGTCGCGCATTCCGCACTTCTACTACAACTTTTATGTCTACAAATATGCCACCAGTTTCTGTGCCTCACAGATTTTCATCAGTCGCATCTATGAAAGCGCGGACGGCGTGGAAAAATATCTGGGCCTGCTGAAGGCCGGGGGATCAAGGCCGCCCCTGGAACTGATCCGTAAAGCCGGCGTGGATTTGGAAAATCCGCAAACCCTGACCGGAGCCTTCGACAACTTCGGCCGTACCGTGCAGGAACTCCGCGCCGAACTCAAAAAGTTCCAATGATTGGAACTTTTGGTCTGAAAACTTCCAA